>PJUE01000279.1_pt1 | contig 44862 bp, 39 predicted proteins | sample 1512171 | NCBI WGS metagenome assembly PJUE01 (sample SAMN08177674, study PRJNA422409) | Feces metagenome, whole genome shotgun sequencing project. | isolation source: Chicken feces (3) enriched on wood chips: alkali lignin treatment | host: Gallus gallus | place: USA: Madison | collected 2015-01-15
GCTGAAAGGCCTCTTGTGCGGAGAGTGAGGGATTCGAACCCCCGAACCTGTGACAGTTAACGGTTTTCAAGACCGCCGCATTCGACCACTCTGCCAACTCTCCGCGACAAAAGTAGAAATTCTGAATAGATTTGCAAAACTTATTTTTGCTGCCCCTTCTTATCATTTGAAAATGAGCTAGATTGTTTTTATCAGCGCTAGGCAGAGATAATCTCGTGGCAATGTTTTTTTATATTGGTAGCGATTTTATCAATCGGCAGATCGTCCTGATCTACTCCAAATGGTTCTTCTATGGATTCTCCGATCAATTCCAGCGAAGCTAATACGTATAAAATAAACGGAACAGCCACGACAACGAAATATCCGATAGAAAATACATAACCAATAGGAAGTGTCATGGTATAAAAGATGATGAACTTTTTGATGAAAGCACTATAGGACAATGGAATTGGTGTATTCTTGATCCGCTCGCATGCTCCGCACACATTGGTCATGGATACAATCTCCTCATTCAGTATAATGAGCTGATCTCCGCTGACAATGCCGGTATTATAGAGCTCGTTTATTTTCTGAAAAATCATGTTCGACACCTGATTAGGACCATGTTTTTTACTGTCCAGCGACTTTAATTCGGGATGCTCATTTTCGTCAAGCATAAATTTGGTGTAGTCAGACCGCAAAAAGTCATATAATGTCTCTGCGAATAGGGGAATAGCTTTACGGAAAAAGCTGCGGTTTACTTTGTCTTCTTCGGATAGAATAGCATTGAGTTTATACGAAAATGCTCGACTGATATTGGTCAGCGTGCCCCACTGTTTACGGGCTTCCCACCAGCGGTCGTAAGCTGAATTCGTGCGGAACACCAGCAATAGGGAAATGACAAAGCCTAACAGATTATGGACAATGGTAATGTTCTTAACCCAGCTTTTTTCATTTAATTTAAGGTACTCGAGCTCGAGATAGGCGATCCCCCAAGAGTAAATGGCAATTAAAATGAGAAAGGGCAATAGCTTTTTAAAGGTATCTGATTTGTGTAGCTTGAAAGTTGCTGACAGCCAGTCTTTAGGGTTGTATACAATCATATACAAAAATATAAATTGTTGGGAAAACTTTGTGAGTTTATTATGATTGCCGTAACTTCATCTCGTATGACGCAGCAGCGAACAAAACGAACGAAGGCGACGGTGAAGCACAAACCGGCCCGTGAGACCAAATGGATATGGACAGCGGGGGCGATGCTTGTTTTTTTTCTGGCGCTAATAGCCTGGCATTACAAAGCTGGTATAATCTATTACTTTCGGACGATAACCTCTAAAAGCCGAACCTTGGCAAAGGATGTCAAGTACGATATCCGGAATATCGAAATCATGAGTAAGCACAATGATAAGGTATTTGGGATAGATGTATCAACCTATCAGGACAATATTGACTGGCAAAAGGTAAATACAATAAACGACCAGTTTCCCATCGACTTTGTCTTTATACGGGCAACAATGGGCGAGAAAGGGGTAGACGATAAGTTCAGCAGAAACTGGTCCAAAGTAGAAAATAGAGCAATCCTAAGGGGAGCTTACCATTACTTTCGGCCGAATGAAAATTCAGTCAAACAGGCCAAAAATTTTATCCGTAAGGTCAAACTCCGGCCAGGAGATCTACCGCCAGTACTGGATATCGAAGAGCATCCAAAGCAACAATCGATGGATAGCCTCAAGGTAGGTTTAAAACGATGGCTTAACGAAGTGGAATCGCATTATAAGGTCAAGCCTATTCTCTATTCTGGGGACAAATTTTATAGCGATTTTTTGGAAAGGGAATTTTCAACATACACCCTCTGGATTGCCAACTATAATTTTTGGATTGAAAATCCGAAAGACCACTGGGCGTTTTGGCAGTTTTCCGAAAAGGGCAGCGTAACAGGCATCCGTGGTAATGTAGATTTAAATATCTATAATGGTAAAATTGAAGAATTGGAAAAATTGCTTATTCCGTTTAAATAAAAAAAATGCGAAGATTTTTAATGTTTATGTTTACCACAGGTATGCTTATTTGGGGCGGAGGTTCACCTGCTTCGGCCGGACAGGAAAATACCTGTTGTTTTTTCTTTGGTGTAGCCCAGGATGTCCCGACGCTCAGCGTCGAACAATTTAAAAGGCTCCGTAAGCAGACTGACGTCATCGTATTGGATACACGCTCCGGTGATGAGTTTTTAAAAGGCTTTGTTCCCCAGTCTGTCAATATCGGTTTCAAGGGGCCTTTCGATACTTTTTTGATGCGGGTGTTTCCGGATAAGAGCCAGAAGCTGCTCGTTATTGTTAAAGACGTGGAGAGGGATGCAGTATTACAGCGGCTGCTCGGATTGGGATATACCCGAGTTATTGCTACTCTGATCGGTGGGATAATCGAGTGGAAACACAGTGAGGGGGTGGACTCTATACCAAATATCACGGTAAACGAATTTTATAAAAAATCAGATCAAGGTCATATTGTTGATGTTCGTACTCCTGAAGAATTTGATCGCGGACATATTGACAATGCAATGAACATTCCGTTGTCGGATTTCGCTAATTTTGGAAATACGCTTAAGGAAGATGGCGAAGCGATGTTTGTACACTGTCAGTCAGGATATAGAAGTGCGGTTGCTGTCTCCATTTTACGCGCAAAGGGGTTTAAACATATTTGCAATATCCAAGGAGGATATAAGGCATTAAAAGAAGAAATAAAGGAGAATAATAATGGCAACTTTTGACCAGATTATTCAATCAAATTCACTGGTTTTGGTGGATTTTTTTGCGACGTGGTGCGGTCCATGCCAGACTATGGCGCCAATATTACAGGATGTAAAGGAGTTTTATCAGGAGGATTTGTCTATCATCAAGATAGACGTCGACAAAAATCCGAAAATTGCTTCTATCTATAAGGTAAGCGGTGTCCCGACGTTTTTGCTATTTAAAAATGGGCAGCAGGTATGGCGGCAGAGCGGAATGATCCCGAAGATGGAATTGCACAAGCTTATCGATCAGGTGAAGTAATTAAGGTGAAAAAGATAAGGCGTTCAACAATTGATTGAACGCCTTATCTTTTGTAATGATTCTCTGGTTTTAATAGGTAGTGTTATATTGCACTATATATTAAAATTCATCGTCATCATCGAAGTCCTCCAATCCTCCAATCGAGTCGATTTCTGAAATATCGAAATCATCATCGAAATCATCATCGTCGTCATCAGGTCCATTGAAAGATGCGAACTTTACTTCTTCAAGATCTTCGTTAGCTAATATTGCCGTGTTCATAAAATAATACTTTATAGTTTCTTATTCGATGTTGTAAAATTAGAGAAGAAAACGATTTTTTAAAACTTTTTTTGAAAAAAATATCGTCCTTTATTTTTCTGTTAATCAGTATGTTGAACTCGTTTTTAAAAATAAAAATTTATTTCATTTTATTTACTCATTAGTTTCGCCAATTGCGTTGTCTTCTGTCACAATATCTTTAAGCTGCGGTAAATCGCGGACACCATTGATTCCGAAATGATCCATGAATTGTTGACTAGTGGCGTAAAGCAACGGTTTGCCAATACTGTCAGCCTTACCTGCGATCTTAATCAATTTCTTTTCCAATAGCCTTTGAATAGAGTAGTCACAGCTCACTCCCCTAATTTGTTCAACTTCGAGCTTTGTAATTGGCTGTCGATAAGCAATGATGGCCAGCGTTTCCAGCGCAGACTGACTCAGTTTCCGCTTATTACTATGGTTCTGTAACTGTTGTATCGATTCGTGGTAAATAGCTTTTGTCAGGAACTGATAAGAATTGTTGATATACCTTAATTCCAAAACGTAATCTTCGTCTTGATATTTGATTTCAATTTTCTTGATCAGTTCTCTCAGCTCTTCCCTAGAAATCTCAATAGCGAGCGCTTCTTGCAAAATCTGCTTGATGTCGCCCAGATCGATACCTTCTGCAGAAGCAAATATGATTGCTTCAATATTTCTAATGACGTCTTTCAATGTAAATATTAATAGTTAATCACTTGTTCGACCATATGCGCCGGAAGTTCCCTGAACTCATATTTTTGCGTTCTCAACTGCGGCTCAAAGCCTGCTTCCAAGATAGCCTCTTGTATGGACTTTGAGGTAAAACGGTGTGGCGCACCAGCTGCCGATACGACGTTTTCTTCAATCATAATGGAACCGAAATCGTTAGCTCCGGCATGAAGGCAGAGCTGCGCTGTTCTTTTGCCAACAGTAAGCCAGGACGCTTGGATGTTTTTAATGTTGGGTAGCATAATTCTGCTTAAGGCAATCATGCGGATATACTCTTCGCTGGTTACGTTGTTGGTAATGCCGCGGAGCCGTTTCAATAAAGTACCATCATCTTGGAAAGGCCAAGGAATAAAAGCGATAAAGCCGTAGGCGTCTTTTGGTTTTTCTTCCTGTACTTCCCGAATCCAGACGAGATGTTCAAACCGTTCTTCTATGGTTTCTATGTGTCCAAACATCATTGTCGCAGAAGTAGGCAAATTTATTTTATGTGCGGCACGCATCACATCAAGCCATTCCTTTCCGCCACATTTTCCTTTCGAAATAAGTCGTCTGACACGGTCGTTAAGGATCTCCGCGCCGGCGCCCGGAAGAGAATCCAGACCAGCAGCTTGTAGCTGGGTGAGCACATCGATATGACTCATATTTTCCAGTTTGGAGATATGAGCGATCTCGGGCGGGCCAAGCGAATGCAATTTTAGTGTAGGATAAAGATCCTTTAGCTGCTTAAATAGATCCTTGTAGAAATTAATACCTAAATCGGGATGGTGGCCTCCTTGCAATAATAACTGGTCACCACCATATTTAAAGGTTTCTTCGATCTTCTGTTTGTAACTTTCGATATCAGTGATATAGCTATCCTCGTGTCCGGGTCGACGAAAGAAGTTGCAAAACTTGCAATTCGCAACGCAAACATTGGTGGTATTGACATTTCGGTCAATCTGCCAGGTTACTTTGCCATGTGGCACTTGTATCTTTCGCAATTCATTGGCTACAAAAGTCAAATCAGCTGTAGGGGCGTTTTGATATAAAAATACACCCTCTTCCTTGGAGAGGAACTCAAATCGGAGCGCCCGTTCTAATAAATTACTTGCATTCATTTATCACAAATATAAGTACCTTTTGGCGTATTTATATGTATTTGCAGAATATTTGACATTCTGATTTGATACGAAGGTAGGATGGGTAAAAGCACAACAGAACGTGACTTTTTGTAACAAAAATATAGACAAACACCTTAGTGTATAAAATACAATATTTTGATTTATAACGTGTTGTAACTTAAATTTATTTTTTTCTTTCTTTTTACATTTATTATTCTTTACATTTATTTAACAGATTTTAACATTTCTGTAAAATAACCAACGAGTAAATAATGATAACCAAAAAGCGTAGACCAATAGCAATTGATATTGCGGGAGGTTAAGCGGAGTAACCAAACTAAAAGACCAACATAGAACCAAATAAGAAACAATAAACATAGATTTTTTAAACCACCTATTTAAAATTATGATGAAAAAAACGGACAAAAATTGCTGTTTTGATCTCATATTGGGCCAAAAGTTCAATAAGAGGTTCCTGCTGATGAGCTCTCTACTCATAGCAGGAGGAATGACTGCTCAGGTAACTGCCAATGGGCTAGTGGCTCATAAGCGAGTTGAGGTCGTTTCACTGGTGAAAGTCAGGGGATTTCAAGAGACACCAATTAAGGGTGTGGTTAAAGATGCTGCTACTGGTGAGCCCATCAGCGGCGTTTCGGTGAAAGTGAAAGGCTCGAGTAGAGGTACATCTACCGATGCTAATGGTGCATTTACTATTGAGGGGAAGGTAGGCGATGTGCTGGTCGTAAGCTATATTGGTTATAGCAGTTCAGAAATAACTATTGCTGGAAAAGCAGATTTGACCATTTCGCTCAACTCTTCGCAAGACGCCTTGGAAGAAGTGGTTGTGACTGGATATTCTGCCCAACGTAAGAAGGATCTGACTGGAGCTGTGGCGGTTGTCAATGTGAAGGATCTTAAAACAACTCCTGCTGCCAGTGCGGTGGAATCATTACAGGGCCGGGCAACCGGGGTGCAGATTGTGGTTGATGGTGCTCCCGGTTCCACGCCGCAGATTAAGATCCGTGGATATAGCACAATCAATAACAACGAACCGTTATATATTATCGATGGTGTTCCTTATGAAGGAAAATTAAGCTGGCTGAATCAGAGCGATATAGAGTCTATGCAGGTGCTAAAAGACGCCTCAGCAGCTTCTATCTATGGTTCACGTGCAAATAATGGGGTTGTCATTATTACGACTAAAATCGGACGGGAAGGAAAACCGCAGTTTAATATCGAATCCTACTACGGAGTACAGGTACCTAATAGTTCGAGATTCCCCAAAATGCTTACACCTCAACAGTTACTGGATATAGAAAATAGACTTAACGGCACGAACAATAAGCTTCCAGATTATCTTATAAATGGTCCTCAGGTAGGCGGTAAAGATGTGATTACGGATGCTGATATCGATATGTCAAAGTATAAATATGATGCAAATAGCCGTGCAGATTTCTTCCAGATAACAAAAGCGAATAAGGCGGGTACGAATTGGTTTGAGGCCCTATCCCAGAACGCACCGACACAATCTCATCAGCTCAGCGTGTTGGGCGGAGGCGAAAATGCCTCATATGCAATTTCGGGTGGCTATCTTAAACAAAAGGGAACAATTATCCATACAGGGTTTGAGAAATATAATATCCGATCCAATACGCGCTTTTCAGCTTTCAACAATAAGTTACGCTTCGGTGAAAATATACAATATAGTTTTACAGAAGGATTCGGGGTCGGGGTGAATACAAATACGGCCGGAGACTACATAGGTGAGGGTAGTGTGCTAGGTTTCGCGTATCGCATTCATAATATTATTCCTGTATATGATGAGGGTGGAAATTTTGCCGGTTCTGTAGGCGGCCAATATGGTAATGGTGAAAATCCTGTTGCTATCGCTTATCGCGCAAAAGATAATAAGAATAGAAGCAATATGTTCTTTGGTAACGTCTTTGGTGAATTTGACATATTGTCGGGCCTAACATTCCGGAGCAGTTTTGGTATGAAGTATGAAAACTACAATGGTATAGCATATACGTATCCTAATCCCGAATTTACCGAAGGTAGCTTTAATAACGGAATTAACGAATACTTTGGATTGAATAAAGAATGGACATGGACGAATACGTTAAATTATAAAGCCACATTCAATGAAGCACATACACTGAATATTTTGGCAGGCACGGAAGCCATTCAGAACAGAAATAGACAGATCAGAGGTAAAGGCAATGGATTCTTTACCATGTCAACCTTAGATTATCTCTATTTGGATGCAGCAACTACTGGACGAGTGAGTGAAGGTGCTGGTTCTGTTGGTGCCCTATTTTCTATTTTTGGAAAAGTGGATTATTCCTACAGAGACAGGTATATCTTGAGTGCAACCATCCGTCGGGACGGGTCTTCGAACTTTGGTACTAGTAATCAATATGGAACATTTCCCGGAGCAAGTGCTGCCTGGCGTCTTTCTCAAGAAGAATTTATGAAAGATATTCCTTGGCTCTCGGATTTGAAAATAAGAGCAGGATATGGTGTGACAGGTAACCAGCGGATTCCTTCCAATCAGTTTTTGAACCGTTATCAGGTCGCCATTAACTCCTCTTCTTATCCAATCGATGGAAATTTGGGTTCGGGAATGTGGCAGAATGCCTATAGCAATCCAGATGTAAAATGGGAGCAGGTGTCGGCATTGAACTTTGGTTTGGATTTTACCTTATTACAAGGAGATTTTGATGGATCTTTCGACTGGTATAACAAAAAAACCAAGGACATGTTATATTTGCTGCCCCTGCCCGCTGTTGCTGTTGGCCGTGCCGCATCACCTTATGTAAATATTGGCGATATGCAAAACAAAGGGATAGAACTGTCTCTTAATTACCATTATGGTAGACGCCAGGAAAGTCCATTCACGTTGGATCTGTCAGGAACGATCTCACGCAACGTTAATAAGATCGTGGCCTTGGCACCTTCTGTAACTCAGCAGATATACGGTAGCTTCAGGAGTATGGAGACCTCTATCTTAAGGCCGGGTGAAGCACTGGGCTCTTTCTTTGGGTATAAAGTGATTGGAATCTATTCGGAAGCTGATATTGCGGATAATAACGTAGCGAAATATGAAGATGGCAGATCTAGGGTTGGAGGTTTGAAATTTGAGGATATTAACGGTGACAAGAAAATAGATGCTGCGGACCGGACCGTAATCGGAAGTCCACATCCTGATTTTGTATATTCCTTTAACATCAATGCGGCTTATAAAAACTTTGATTTTATGGCATACTTCTATGGCTCTCATGGAAACAAGAACTATGAGGCGACACGTTACTTTACAGATTTTGGCGTTTTTAGAGGACAGAAAAATGTACGTGTGTTGGATGAATGGAGTCCCAATAACAGCTCAAGCATGATCCCATCACAGGTGAATAATGCATCGCCGTATGAGTATGCATCGTCTAGCTACTATGTTCAGGACGCTAGTTTCCTGAAGCTAAAGAATCTTCAGGTTGGTTACAATTTTGACACCAACAGAGTTTTTGGCAATAACACCGGAATCAAAAAGCTTCGCGCTTATCTAGGGGTGACAAACCTTTTCACTATTACAAAATATGAAGGTTTAGACCCTGAGGTTACTGCGACGCCTTCAACCTATCCTGCCTTAGGCGTTGATTTCGGTGTATATCCACAAGCACGACAGTACATGCTTGGTGTGAGCCTTGGATTTTAAGGGTTTAGTGATTTAAGTTTAAATTGATTGAAATGAAAAAAACAAATATAATAACAGTTCTAGGGTTATCATTGACCTTATTTGCATCTTGTGGAAAGTCTTTTCTCGAACGAGATCCGCAAGGGGAGCTGCCCGAATATCAGATAATAAATGCAAAAGGTATAGAAGCTTCTTTGATAGGAGCGTACGGTATCTTAAACGGAAATGTGAATGGAACCTGGGGCAATTACTCCTCCGCGCCTAGCCAATGGCTGTTCGGCGAAGTAGCGGCAGATAATGCTCACAAAGGATCTGAAGCAACAGATCAGCCGAATATGAATTTAATTGAATTCCATACACCTAATAGTTCGAACGATAACTTAAGTCAGATGTGGGAGGTCTATTATGAAGGAGTGTCAAGAGCAAACAACACATTGCGCATTTTAAAACAGGACCAAGCAGGCGACAAGACGGTTACTGCCGATAGGGCGGTGGAGATCGAGGCGGAGGCTAGGGTATTGCGCGCGCATTATTATTTCTTTCTCTGGCGTGTGTTTAAAAACCTCGTTTACGTGGACGAAAATATTACTTATGAAGAAGCGAAGACCAAACCGAATAAAGATGATGTGTTGCCTAAAATAATTGATGATCTGAAATTCGGAATAGACAAACTTCCGGCAACTAAAATCAACAAGCAGTCGGGCCGCATGGACCAGATTATTGCCAAAGCTTATTTGGGTAAGGTGTACTTATATCAGAAAAAATATGCAGAGGCGCTCACATTATTTAAAGATGTCATCGGTACTAAAGATATTCGTACCATGCCTTACCAAAATAATTTTGATGTGCTGACAGAAGATGGACCTGAAGCTTTACTCGTATCAAAGCATGCTATCAATCCGGATGGATCGGGTGATAATGCAAACGTGGGTGATATGTTGTCTGGATTAAATGGAAGTAACCCAGTAGGCTGCTGTGGATTTTATCAGCCAACTATAGACTTGGTCAATGCATACAAAGTAGGAGCGGATGGTCTTCCGCTTTTAGATGGTAGCTATCGCGATAATCCGTATAAATCCGATTTTGGATTGTCAGCTGATGATAAGAAAAAGTATAAATTAAATGTAACTCTGCGCTTTGATCCTCGATTGGACTATACCGTCGGACGAAGGGGGGTACAATTTCATGATTATGGTGTAATGCCAGGTGATGCCTGGATTCGTGAGGCAAGTTCCGGAGGCCCTTTTGTGGGAATCAAGACAATGATTCCTCAGAGTTTATTTGGGGGACATACTGCTGCAGGTGCGGCTTATATAACAGATCTGGATGTCAATATCATCCGCTTAGCGGATGTCATATTGATGGCAGCTGAATGTCAGGTTGAATTGGGAGATTTGGACGGTGCTCTTAAATCCGTTAACTCCATCCGTGAAAGGGCTGCAAAATTGCCTCCAAAACTGACGGGGGATGGTGTGCCCGCCGCGGCTTACAATGTAAAGCCTTATCCATCTTTCAAGGATCAAAATCAAGCCCGCAATGCCGTGCGCTTTGAGCGAAGATTGGAGTTGGCCTTGGAGGGACATCGCTTTTATGATCTGGTGCGCTGGGGAGAAGCAAAAGCTGTGCTTGAAAGTTACTCAGCTTTTGAGGGCGGTATTATCTCGCGTTATAAAGGACTGGTTTTTGGAAGCCGAAACGAGTACTTCCCGATTCCACAAGCACAAATTGATAGAAGTGGTGGTGCTTTAGTACAAAACCCAGGCTATTAACAATCGGCATATAACTAAAAAGGAGGAAATCAATTCCTCCTTTTTTTATTTTAACGGTTTGTATCCGAATTTTGGCAATAGGTGAAAAGGACTTGTCGCGCTTTTTTGTATGTTTGAGCTGATGAAAAATTATCTGCGCTCCATCCTGCTATTTTTGATGGTTCCATGTCTTATACATTCGGTACATTCCCAGGAATTCGAAGACCTCTACCGGATGTTTCAGGAATCGAAGATACTGAATGATCATTTTTACGGATTTTCGCTATATGATCTCCGTTCCGATAGGTTCGTTATGGATATCAATGGCAATAAACATTTTACGCCGGCTTCCAACACCAAAATGTATACCACCTATGCAACGCTTGAACTCCTGGGAGATTCGATACCTGGATTGGAGTATGTGGAGAGAGGTGACTCGTTAGTAGTCTGGGGGACCGGAGATCCTACTTTTTTACATAATAGATTGGATACACGGGTGGTCTATAATTTTTTGAAGAAAACCGACAAAACAATCTATATTGTGCCCAGAACAATGAAAAATAAGTTCTACGCACATGGCTGGGCAATGGAAGATTACGAGGCGTATTATCAGCCTGAAATAAGCACATTTCCAATTTATGGAAATGTCGTGACCTTCCGCCAGAAAGGTTATAATCGCCTGGTTACATCCCCCGCAAGTTTTCAAAAGCTCCTGGATGTCCTGGCGGAACCTAAGCAGGGAGGCTTCGAACTCTCCCGCTCCTTTAGAGATAATCGCTTCTGGATGTCCAAACGAGCTGTGCCAGAAGATTACGTCAATGAGGTACCTTTTATTTATTCTGATACTTTGTTTATTCGGCTATTGTCGGACACCCTTGGCAAGAATGTGCAGTTATTGGATTACGCGAAACCAAATGATACCAAAATTCTGTATTCAGGACTGACCAAAGACCTCCTCCGGGAAATGATGCTACCCAGTGATAATTTTATTGCCGAACAGTTTCTGATGATGTGTTCATGGCGACAGTTTGGGCAGTTTGATACTTATCTGGTACGTGACTGGATGAAAAACAATGTGTACAAGTTCTTTTCCAACGAAGTGGCCATTTTTGACGGATCTGGCTTATCGTCCTATAATAAAGTGACTCCCAACAATAATATCGATCTGCTGGTGTTACTAAAAAGTAAGATTCCGGATGAAAAAGAACGGTTCCGGCTATTCCCGGCCGGTGGGGTGGACGGTACATTAAAGAGGACCTACAGCAAGGATCTGGGTGTACCCTTCGTCTTCGCCAAAACGGGCACCATCACCTCTGTTTACAATCAGAGCGGGTATTTAATAACAAGATCCGGCAGACGCTTTGCCTTTTCGTTTATGAACAATAATTACATCGATGATCAGGCAGCTGCAATTCGTAAAGAAATGGCTAAAATAATTACTTATATTCGTCAAACTTATTAAGCCAATTTACATGCAAGCAATTGAAAAAAACAATAAAAAATTGATCCGGTCCTGGGCCATGTTTGACTGGGCTAATTCTGCTTATAACCTTGTCATTACCTCCACCATCTTTCCGGTTTACTATACCACGATTACGACTACAAAAGAGCATGGTGATGTGGTTAATTTTTTCGGCTTTGAAATTGTCAATACCGCATTATCCAATTTCGCACTCGCGGTAGCTTATTTGTTGATGTCCTTTTCATTGCCTTTTATATCCTCCTATGCTGATGCACGGGGACTGAAGAAACAAATCATGAAATTTTTTACCTACATGGGGGCAATCTCCTGTATGTGTTTATTTTTCTTCAAACTTGAAACGCTGGAAATCGGAATAATCTGTTTCGCTTTAGCTGCAATGGGCTATATCGGAGGTGTGCTATTCAATAATTCATATTTGCCGCTACTGGCGACTGTGGATCAACAGGACCGCGTGAGTGCCCAAGGGTTTGCTTTTGGTTATATAGGCTGTGTTACCCTACAGATACTTTGTTTTATCGTAGTGCTGAAGCCAGCATGGTTCGGTATCACTGATCCTTCTTTGCCAGCACGGATATCTTTTCTAATGGTCGGATTGTGGTGGTTGGGATTCTCCATGATACCTTTTAAATACCTGCCCAAAATTGAAGCGTCGGCAAACAATACGGACAAAAGCTTTGTGCAGAATGTAAGGGATGAATTTACTTATGTAACTCAGAAAATAAAGGGCATTCCGGAGATTAAGCAGTTTCTACCTGCTTTTTTCTTTTATGCTATCGGCGTACAGACCCTCATGATTGTCGCCTCATCCTTCGGTGAAAAAATTCTTCATCTTGGTGCTGAACGGTTGATCGCTACGATTCTTTTGATTCAGCTGGTCGCTATATTGGGAGCGTTTCTGATGTCTTATTTATCAAGAATCTATGGGAATATCAAAGTGTTGATTGTGGTTGTCATGTTGTGGATCGCGATATGTATAGCCGCATTTTACTTGTCTACGGCCTTGCAATTTTATATTATTGCAGCACTGGTTGGTTTAGTGATGGGCGGTATACAATCTTTATCCCGGTCAACCTACTCTAAATTGATTCCTGCCGATATCAAGGATACAACAGCCTTCTTCTCTTTTTATGATGTGACAGAAAAAGTAGCGATCGTACTTGGGCTGTTTTCCTTTGGACTGATCGAGCAGATCACACACAATATCCGTTACTCTGCTTTGGTCTTGTCTGTGTTTTTTGTAATTGGATTGTTACTTTTGATACGGATATTAGTATCCAATAAATCTTAATTTTATTGATTGAATTAAATATGAAAGTAGAACTTTTTGTTCCTTGTTTTATAGACCAGCTTTATCCGGACACTGCTTTTAATACGATCCGTTTGTTGGAAAAAGCGGGTTGTGAAGTGGTCTACAATCCTGATCAGACTTGCTGTGGCCAACCGGCCTACAATGCTGGATTTTGGGACGATGCGAAACAGGTCGGCAAGAAGTTCCTCGATGATTTCTCAGGACAGCACCTGATCATATCACCCTCAGCCTCCTGCACTGGTATGGTCAGACATGGTTACAGCGATCTATTTGCGAATTCGGCCGATTCTCACCAGTGTTATAAAATACAACAGCAGGTAATGGAAGTTTCCGATTTTCTAGTCAATGTACTGAAAAAAGAGTATTTTGGGGCTGAATTGGAGGGTGTAGCGGTGTATCATGATTCTTGTTCGGCACTGCGTGAATGCAAAATTAAAAATGAACCTAGAAAGTTGCTGAGCAGGGTGTTGGGGCTGGAAATGGTAGAGGTCAAGGACAGCGAAACTTGCTGTGGTTTTGGGGGTAGCTTTGCCGTTAAATTTGAAGGTATATCAGCGGCCATGGCCGAGCAAAAGGTTCGTAACGCCATGGCACTCAATGCCGATTATATTATATCAACAGATTCTTCCTGCTTATTGCAATTGCAGGGATATATTGATAAACATAAATTACCCATTCAGACTCTGCATCTTGTGGATGTACTGACGACTGGCTGGGGAAATATATAAATAACACACTTTAAATCTAAACACATGAATTCGAGAAGAGATTTTCTAAAAAACCTTGCATTAGCTTCTGCTGGTATCGCATTGGCGCCATCGTTGGAAAGTTTTGCCACCGCAAAGAAAGATTGGTTTGACATTTCCTTAGCTGAATGGTCCTTACATAAAACGTTATTTAAAGGTGATCTGAATAATTTGGATTTCCCAGTTGTGGCAGCCAAAAAATATGGTATATATGGTGTTGAATATGTAAATCAGTTCTTCAAGGACAAGGCCAATGATAATAACTATCTAACAGAGCTTAACATGCGCGCCAAAGATAATGGTGTCCGCAATGTCCTCATCATGGTGGATGGCGAAGGGAACCTAGGTGATGAGGATGAAACTAAAAGGAAACAAGCTGTGCAGAATCATTATAAGTGGATTTCAGCCGCAAATTTTTTGGGTTGTCACGCTATCCGTGTGAATGCCGCCGGTAAAGGCACTCCCGAAGAGGTTAGCAAACGTGTGGTTGAGAGTTTGACGGCATTATCGGATATCGGAAAAAAAGCAGGTATCAGCATCATTGTAGAGAATCACGGTGGTATATCGTCCCACGGTGACTGGTTGGCTAAGGCATTAAAAGCTGTGGGAAGTAAATACTGTGGCAGCTTGCCGGATCTCGGTAATTTTTATGAATATGATCGTTATCAAGGGGTAGCAGACCTGATGCCTTATGCGCATGGTGTCAGTGCAAAGACACATGACTTTGATGCCAATGGAAATGAGACGCAGATCGATTATGAACGCATGCTGAAAATCGTGAAAAAGGCGAAGTTTAAAGGTTATATCGGCATTGAATATGAAGGAAGTAAATTAAGCGAGGAAGAAGGTATCTTCGCTACTAAAAAATTATTGGAGCGCCTGCGCCCGCTGATTTAATTGAAAGCCGCGTTTCTCTAAAAAGGGAAATGCGGCTTTTCACTGGAGCTAGGCTCATGCCGGACCGCTGGTCTGCGCCTGTCTCTATCATCATCCCATATATTAACTATAGTTGTTACAGAACCTTTCGTTGTTTATCGTATCATAGCAGATATTCAGCTGGGGATAAAAAGGGATAATCGACATCACACTACCTGATATTGAAAAATAAGAATTGAAAACATGAATTTGGAAAAAGATGCTGTTCTGGAGTCCCATCTAACTCAAGTGGGGGCTGAACATGTATTGGTGAAAGGACATCCCGCAGGCTTATTTGTATTGTTTTTTACTGAAATGTGGGAACGCTTCAGTTATTATGGGATGCGAGCCCTATTGGTCAACTTTCTGGTTTCTACGATTGCCCAGCATGGCTGGGGCTGGACCAATTCAGAAGCCATGAAACTATATGGTCTATATACCGGCATGGTCTTTTTAACACCATTATTCGGTGGGATTATTGCTGATCGCGTCACCGGATATAAAAAGTCTATTATGGTGGGGGCGATAATCATGACCTTAGGGCATCTGTCGATGGCCATGGAAGGTTTTAGCAAGAACTTTTTTCTAGCTGGGCTGATGCTCATCGTTCTTGGGAATGGTCTTTTCAAACCGAATATCTCCTCGATGGTGGGTAAACTGTATCCTGACAAAGGGGGGAAAAAAGACGCTGGATATACGATTTTTTACATGGGCATCAACGGAGGAGCCTTCCTCGGCATGATGTTATGTGGTTATATTGGCGAGAAAATTGGCTGGCACTTCGGCTTTGGACTCGCAGGGATCTTTATGTTCTTGGGGATGCTGCAGTTTTATTTCGCACAGCGTATTTTTGGGACAATAGGTAACAGTCCGGAGAAAGCGGAGATAATGCTGGAGCAGTCCGTAAAAGAAGACGAACATCCGAAGCACATTGTGCGTGACCGCCTATTGGTAATTGCTATTTTTATGTTTTCCAGCATCGTGTTCCATCTAGCTTTTGAACAGGCAGGTGGATCGATGACTATATTTGCAAAGAATTATACACAGCGCCTGTTGAGCGGAGGAGCTGCAACGATTTTTAAATGGGCTGACTTTGCATTGACGATAGTACCTATTGTCGTGATCACGGGCGTACTCTATGTATTGGCAAAAAAGATAATCCGTAAATATCCGCTCATTATACTTTTTTCAGGGATTTCATTTGTTATCATCTGGTCTCTATGTCTCTGGAAGGTGTACCGTGAATACCATGGTATGAACTCTGAAGTTACCGTTTCTTGGTTTCCTATGCTCAATTCCTTCTTTATCATTACTTTAGCTACATCTTTTAGCAAGATATGGGAAAAGGTATGGAACCCTTCCGGCCCGATTAAATTTGCCATGGGCCTCACATTGGTAGGAGTTGGCTTTGCCGCATTGTCTGTGGGGAGCGCCGAAATACCGACAGGGGCGAAAACTGCTTCGGTAAGTATGATCTGGCTGGTGGCCGCTTATTTTTTTCATACCGTAGGCGAACTGTGCATTGGCCCCGTGGGATTGTCGTATGTCAGCAAGCTGTCACCAAAGAAATTTTTGGGACTGCTGTTTGGTTTTTGGTTTTGTGCCAACGCCATTGCCAATTTTATTGGTGGCTTTATCGGATCTTATATCGACAGCATCACCAGTTCTCATTCCATGTCGTATTTCTTTGCGGTATTTACCATAATACCGATGATTGCAGCGGTATTGCTGATTCTAGGAAATAAAAAAATAAAAAAGATGATGCATGGAATTGATTAATTCATAGAAAAATAGTGTATATTCAAGCGATTTTTAACAAAATAAAAACAAAACCTGAGTTATAAAACAATTATCGAAATTATATGAATCAAGAAAAAGATCAAGTTCTTGTAGCACATCTGGCCAAACAGGGGATTGATGACAAGATGGTGAAAGGGCATCCTGCCGGATTATTCGTGCTATTCTTTACAGAAATGTGGGAGCGTTTTAGCTACTATGGTATGCGTGCGCTTCTGGTTAACTTTCTAGTCTCCACGATTGCACAACAAGGCTGGCAATGGACAAATGAAGAGGCAATGAAATTATATGGGGTATATACCTTCGCCGTTTACCTCACACCGCTCTTTGGGGGCATGATTGCTGACCGCTTGACGGGTTATAAAAAAGCGATACTTATAGGCGCTTTGATCATGACTCTCGGGCATGCCTCAATGGCCTTGGAAGGTATTTCCAAAAGTTTCTTTTTTCTTGGTTTAATCTTGATGATTTTGGGGAACGGGATGTTCAAACCCAATATATCTTCCATGGTCGGTAAATTATATCCCGATACGAGCCCTAAAAAGGATGCGGGCTATACTATTTTCTATATGGGTATCAACGGAGGTGCATTTTTAGGTATGTTGCTCTGCGGTTATATTGGTGAGAAAATCGGCTGGCATTATGGGTTTGGATTGGCTGGTGTGTTTATGTTTTTTGGGATGATCCAATTTTACTTTGGGCAGCGTATTTTTGGAATTGTAGGTGAAACTCCAAAGGCCATTCAGGCGGACCATGACAAAAAGATGAGTGTCAACAAGGAGGAGGAAGAAACGATTCCGGCAAATATTGTGCGTGACCGTCTGGTAGTCGTTGCGGTTCTGATGATAGCCAGTATCGTGTTCTTCTTGGCGTTTGAACAAGCAGGCGGTTCGATGACAATTTTTGCAAAAGATTATACACAGCGCCTGCTCAGTGGAAATATGGCCATTGGTTTTAGGTGGCTGGATGCTGCCCTAACCATATTCCCTATCATGGTCATCACCGGTGTACTTTTTTCGCTGGCTAGAAAGGTGTATACCAAGTATCCACTGACCATTATTTTTACCGCTATCTCCTTTGCCATCATCTGGGTTTTGTGTATCTGGAAAGTGCACCGCGAATTTACAGCAGTGAATACGGAGGTAACCGTGTCTTGGTTCCAGATATTAAACTCGTTCTTTATTATTACACTTGCATCGAGTTTTAGTAAGTTCTGGGAGAAGGTATGGAATCCCTCGGGCCCGATTAAGTTTGCGCTGGGTTTAATATTGGTGGGCGTAGGTTTTGCAGCCCTGTCATATGGAAGCCTTTCTATTCCACAAGGAGCTAAAACAGCCTCTGTAAGTATGATCTGGCTGATATTAGCCTATTTTTTCCACACTTCCGGCGAGTTATGTCTTTCTCCTGTAGGCCTTTCCTATGTGAGTAAATTGTCACCAAAGAAATTCCTGGGCCTCTTATTCGGTTTTTGGTTTTGTGCGTCTGCAATAGCAAACCTGATCGGTGGATTTTTGGGTGCATATATTGATAAGATAACCGCAACACATTCGATGTCCTACTTTTTTGGCATCTTTACAATCGTACCCTGTATCGCAGCTTTAATTCTGATTTTATTAAATCCAGTACTGAAAAGAATGATGCACGGGATCAATTAATAACGTACGTATCATAGTTAGAATACATAGTAACCGAGGGGCGGTGCAACTTATTACCGGCCCTCGGTTTTGAGCACTAAGATTCCATGGGTGCGTACCGCAGGCGCAGATGCCAGTGGTTTGTTACTCTTCTATTTTCAGTAACAGCTTGTCTATGCGGTTGCCGTCCATGTCCAGTACCTCAAACACCAAATTTTTAAAACGTACACGCTCTCCTTCTTCCGGAACATGATCCAGTAATAAAAATACTAGGCCGCCCACGGTCGTGACGTTGTTGATGTCATCTTCATCTTCCTCGGAAAGACCTACCTCAAATTCGTCAAAAAGATCTTCGACCTGATACTGTCCATCCACGACATAGTCTCCACTTTCAAGCTGCCGTATGGAGGGACGTATACTGATGTCACTTTCCGTAATATTTCCCACCAAATCGCCGACGATATCACGTAGTGTAATGATGCCTTGGGGCGAACCATATTCATCTATGACCACAGCTTGATGCACCTTGGACGTGCGCAATATGTTCATGATGCTATAAGAAGAACTGAATTCGTTGACAAATTTTATCGGAAGCAGCACCTCCTGAAGATTAAACGGTTTGTTCTCTAGGCACTGCCGTAGCAAAGACTTGACATGAACTACCCCTTTAATATTGTCCAGACCACCTTCACAGACGGGATAGATCGAGTGATCGTTATTCAGGATTACCTCTCTGTTTTCTTCAAAGGAGTCCTCTAGGTCCAAGAATACAATATTTTTGCGGTGAGTCATCAGGTTTATGGCTTTCTTGTCTCCCAGGCTTAGAAGACGGTCAACAATGTCATGCTCAATACCTTCGATGACACCACTGTCTACACCTTCGTCGACCAGCGCTTTTATCTCCTCTTCTGTGACGCTGTTACCTGTACTTTTAATGTTCAGGATCTTGACAATAAACTCCGTGGATGCGCTTAAAAGCCAGACAAAGGGTCTGACGATCTTGCTAAGCAGGTTCATTGGGTAGGCGATAAACATGGCGTATTTTTCGGGGATAGCCATACCGATACGTTTGGGGACCAGTTCACCAAGCACCAGGGAAAAGTAAGTGATAACGAGCACGACCAAAATGACGGCTAATTGCTGGCTGTAGGGGGCAATGATGCTGGATTTGTTGAAGATTTCAATGAGATAGGCCGAAATACTGCCGCCCGAAAAGAATCCTGTTAGAATGCCAATCAGGGTGATCCCTATTTGTACTGTCGAAAGAAAACTGTTGGGCGACTCTTTCAGATGGAGAGCGATTTTCGCGGCTGGATTATTTTTATCGCTTTCGGCCTGCAGCCGCGCTTTTCTGCTGGACACGATAGAAATTTCGGATGCGGACAGTACCCCGTTTAGGATAATCAGTATGAGGATTATAATTGCTTCAGTGAGCATAATGTGTTGAAAGTTGTTTACTAATGCTAATTTAAGAAAAAGACAGCCTAAATCGTAGAATAATCGCTTTATAAAGCAAAGAAGCTGCATCTTTGTGATACAGCTTCTTTTATCGGGGATAAATTTTTGAAATTACATACCGCTGTCATCCAGCATAAACGTGTTCTTTTTAGTTTTCCATTTCCCTCTGGTAAAGTCCGGAAACTCGAGCGTTTTGTTACCCTTCTTGATGGATTCAGTAGAAAGCGGAAATACAGCACTCATGGTGACAGAGTCGTATACGTCAATAGGCGTTTGTACCTTTTGCTTAACAGCTTGAATGAACGCATTGAACACAAACCAGTCCATACCGCCGTGACCGGATCCTGTCGCTAGTTCTTCATATTTTTTCCAGATTGGGTGATCGTATTTTTTTACCCATTCATCTGCTGGATCCCATGTATGCGGCTTGGATTTGCCTTCGATATGGATGCCCTTGGCAACGTCCATCCAGATGCCCTCTGTTCCCTGCACACGGAAGCCGATAGAATAGGGTCTTGGCAGGTGGGTATCGTGTGTCAGCAACATCGTCTCTCCGTTGGCACACTGAAGCATCGTCTGCGTGATATCTCCGTTTTTGTAATCAATTTTGCTGTTTGGATGGCCCGGCGAAACTTTATTTACATAGGCCGCCAAACCACGTGCTTTGCTTGAGTAAGAGGTTAAGTGTGTGAATCTATTGCCTTTATTGATATCTACAAATTGCATGATCGGGCCTAAGCCATGCGTAGGGTATAGGTCGCCGTCTTGGTCGATGTTAAATTGTGTGCGCCATTGAGCTTCAGAAATCGCCTTTGGCCCGTATTCCACACCGTGACCGTAGTAGTTCTTTCCATCATTGAATAACACTTCTCGCAGGTCGTGCTGGTAGCCCCCTTCGAGGTGCAGTAATTCACCGAAAAGTCCTTGTCTGTGCATATTTAATACGGCAAGTACGTCACGGCGAAAAGCAACATTTTCTAGCGTCATGTAAGGCTTTCCGGTTTCTTCTGATGCTTTGACGACATCCCAGTGATCTTGTACTGTTAGACCTGCGATTACTTCGCAGCCAACATACAGGCCTGCTTTCATCGAATCAATAGCTTGGTCTTTATGAAACTGCCAAGGCGTAGCGATGATGACAGCATCTAGCTTTTCATTGCTCAGCATTTTTTTGTAAGCATCTACGCCGCCGGTATATTCTTTAGGTAATTTGGTGCCCTTCGCATTGAATTGTTTGCGACACTGGGCAAGAGATTCTTCTTGCGTATCACATATGGCTACAATTTCTAAATCGTCTCTATTTAAGGCTATCTGAACATGGTTACGTCCGCGAAGGCCGACTCCAATGAAACCGATTTTAATCTTTCCAGTTGTCTGGGCAAAAAGATCTGTGCTTGACAGGACACCGATTCCAGCCGTAGTGATGGCCGTTGATTTAATGAAATTTCTTCTATCCATTGTTTTGAGATATGAGGAGTTGTATATTAGTTATTTAACGCCGTAAAACCGTCTAAGCGACTGGCTCTTATCAACAAATATATTATTTCATTTCCTATAAATGAAAGTGCAAACGATTGTCTAAAATTATTTAATTTCATGCAATCGTTTGATTGAAATAAAAATTATCATTTATTAATTCAATTTGTGATATTGCAGGCACATTGATGATTTAAAAAACATAGTTTAATGTCTGATTTTAACCAATTAGTAGTAGAGAGCGCAGCAAAACAATTTACGTTAGAAGGAGATATCATTTCAGTACAGCCTTTTGGTTCCGGTCATATCAATGATACGTATCGTGTAGTAAGTTCTGTCAATAACGGCATATCCTATTTATTGCAGCGGATTAACCATCATGTTTTTCCAAATGTGGATGGCTTGATGCACAATATCGCTATTGTGACCAAGCATCTGAGTAAGAAGGTAAAAGTTGCCCAAGGAAAGAGAGTGACAGATCATGTGCTGACGATCATTCCCACAGTAGAAGGAAAATTATATACAAAAGATAGCCAGGGCAACTACTGGCGCATGTTTATTCTGATTGAGGATACAAAGAGCTACGATATTGTGGAGACAGAGGTGCAGGCAGCAGAGGGGGGGCGTGCTTTTGGACTGTTTCAGAAACAGCTTTCTGACTTGGATGCATCTCAGATCGTTGAAGTACTTCCCAATTTTCACAATATAGAATTCAGGCTCGGCAACCTCAGGAAGGCCATCGAAACGGATGTCTGTCAGCGCGTCGACGCGGTGAAGGACAAATTAGATTTTATCTTTAGCCGCGAAGGACGGATGAAAACAATTCTGGACCTGGGAAACAAAGGCGCATTGCCTGTGCGGATTACACATAACGATACCAAGTTTAATAATGTGCTTCTGGATATCCATGACAAAATGCAATGTGTGATCGACCTGGATACGGTAATGCCCGGATATGTAGCCTATGATTTTGGAGATGCGATCCGAACCATTATTAACCCTGTTGCGGAAGATGAAAAAGATGTTTCCAAGGTTGTGCTCAATCTGGGTTTATATAAAGCGTATGCCGAAGGGTACCTGGAAGAAGCAAACGCATTTTTGACCACCCCGGAGAAGGAAACATTGGTCGACGGTGCATTTTTATTGCCTTATATGCAGGGTGTACGTTTCTTGACGGACTATCTGGAAGGGGACCATTATTATAAAACCAAATACAATGAGCATAATTTAGTGCGTACCAACACACAATTGAAGTTAGTCGAGGAAATGGAGAAGAATGAAGAGTTTATGCGCAAAGTAATCTTTGATTCTATCTAGCGATTTTATACCTTTAAATTTATGAATAAACTGACTATCCTTCCGATCCTCTCAAACCTGTCCGGTAAGGAGGATTTCTACCAGTTGTCGGCACTTGCTGAAAATCTGGAGTGGAATACCTTATCCTATTGCAACTGGAGCGAATCCTATCCCTATCAGCCATACGTACGGTTCAGGATCGGATACACGGAGGACGCATTTCTATTGCAGTTTGATGTGGAAGAAGAGCAGATGCGTGGAAGTTATTCCGAAATGAACCAAAATGTCTGGGAAGATAGCTGTGTAGAGTTTTTTATTTCATTTGATGAGGGGAAAACCTATTACAACATTGAATTTAATCTGATTGGTACAGGTCTCATCGGTTATGGATCCGCAGACAAGTCGACCCGGAATAGACTGAGTGCCGACGAAATCGGGTCTGTGCGAACATTTTCCATGATTGAGCGTTATGGTGAAAAGAAGCATTGGAGCATGATCCAACTTGTTCCATTTGCCGTTCTAAAGCTTAGCAATTCAGGTGATCTGAAAGGTAGGAAAGTGCATGGTAATTTCTATAAATGTGGTGATAAGTTAAAAAATCCGCATTTTTTATCCTGGAGCAAAATAGACAATCCAACTCCTAATTTCCATTTGCCTCAGTTCTTTGGGGAATTGATCTTTGGATAGAAGTTGGATTGTGGAAGTGTCTATGCTTATTGGTAAACAGATTCTTTTTTGAATTTTTTTGCCAATAATGCGTATACCAATACACGGTATTTATTTTTATTGGATTTACCAATGGCTGCGATCACCTCTTCCAATGCTTTGTCTAAATCCGGCCCATCTTTTAGCCCCAATTTTTTAATTAAGAAATTTTGTTTGACACGATTAAGTTCATCGGGATCTGATGCAGCGATAGTCTCCGAATCTGGATTATAAATGGAAGGTCCGATCGCCCTTGTTACTTTGGCAATAAAGGCTTCATCCAATGATAAACCTAATTTTTTGGACTCTGCAGTGTATGCTGCGATTTTTTCATCTAATTTGCTCATAATTATGTAAACGATTTAATTGTAGTAAGTTAAATTAATGAAAAAAAGTTGGAGAACAAAATAATTCTTGGGAGATTAATAAAGATTGTTACATTTGTACGCAGTTGATGCCGGTAACTCAAAGTGTGGAAAAATTCCCTGAATTATTCTGAATAACTGTTGCAAGTTACATTTTTATAAGTTATCTTTGCACCTCAATAATTGAATATACGTAATCATAATAATAATGAAAAAAGATTTGCACCCTTCAAATTACAGATTAGTTGTATTTAAAGATATGTCAAATGACTATGCTTTTCTTACCAAATCTTGTGTTGAAACCAAAGAAACTATTCAATGGGAAGATGGTAATGAGTACCCAGTTGTAAAATTAGAGATTTCTCATACATCACACCCTTTCTATACAGGTAAGATGAAATTGGTTGATACAGCTGGTCGTATCGATAAATTCCGTAACCGTTACAACAAGAAATAATTGTAGCAGATCTGTATATTACAATATCAAGAACTCGATAAATATGATTTGTCGGGTTTTTTTTATTACTTTTATTTTGTGAAAATCTTTTTTGTAGACAGCTCAGAGACTGTTCAGCCATTGGGCAAGCTTAGCCACCCGGTAGCTTTTTTTGATAAAAAGAGTTTATATCCGTTTACCTTTATCAAATCCTGTTTAGACTTGCGTGTAGGAATTCTTACGCTCAAAGAGAAGTGGATTAAGCTGGCGTCTAAACTAGCGCTTGAGCTGATATGCGTTGGAGATAGCAGAGGCGAAGAGGGTTTAATCTGGGTTTCAGCGAATGTTGTTCCCTCCGTACCATTACTCAAGGTTATCCAAGGAATGGCTGCCGGTGATGTCCTGCAACAGGAAGGGCAGGCTGTGGCTGTTCGCTATAGCGTCAAAGGCGATTATTCCCTCCGCGATTTGCCGGTAAGGGTCAGTATTCTACAAGGGGTCGAAGACCTATTCTTGACAGTGGGAGCTGAAATTAGAAGCGACTTCGGCCTGCTGGTCGAAGAACAGGTGCAACCTCTAGTGTCATCGACCAATCAATTGCTCGGTACAGCCTTTTCTATTGGCGCAGATGTATCTATGGAGTGTGCTACTCTTAATGCGATGGACGGGCCAATCTATATTGACGAAGGGGTCACTATTATGGAAGGAGCCCGTTTACGTGGACCTTTATATCTTGGACAAGGAGCCGTTGTAAAGATGGGGGCTACAATTTATGGTAATGTTTCCGTTGGCAAACAGAGTGTAGTGGGCGGTGAGGTCGGTAATTCGGTCATCGGCGACTTCTCTGCCAAAGGGCATCATGGCTATCTGGGCTGTTCGGTTGTCGGCGACTGGTGTAACCTTGGCGCTGGCACCTCCAATTCGAATCTGAAAAACAACCTCAAAACGGTGTCGATTTATGACTATAGGCAAGAAGCCTTTCGCGACACCGGTCTCCTCAAATGTGGCGCTTTTATCGGTGACTATTCAAGGCTGGGCATAAATTCAGCTCTAAATACGGGGACAGTAATTGGTATGGCAAGTATGCTGGCAGATACAAGTTTTTATGCTAAATTTGTACCGTCATTTGCATGGGTGTTCGATGGCGATGTACAGCCCTATCGCCTGGACAAATGCATGGAGTATCTGGAAGAGTTATACAAATCAAAAGGGCAGAAGCTTCCAGAACAGATCAAAAGGGAATTGAATCAACTTAACAGAAATATCATTAAATCGTAAAAATCATGCGTAAAAAAATCGTAGCTGGTAATTGGAAAATGAATTTGGACTATCAGTCTGGACTAAGTCTGTTTTCCGAGATTATCAATATGGCCAAAGATGAGGTGATTGGCAATCAACAATTGGTCGTGTGTAGCCCATTTATTCATTTGTCAAGCCTTGGACAATTATCGAAAAATATTGCTAATGTGAATATCGGCGCGCAAAATATTCATCAGGCGGAGTCTGGAGCCTATACAGGCGAGGTGTCTGCAGTACAGGTTAAATCAGTTGGGGCTTCACATGTAATTTTGGGGCATTCGGAGAGACGCGCATATTTCGGAGAGACAGATGCATTGTTAGCGACTAAAGTTGATGCTGCACTTAAGCATGACCTGACACCAATTTTCTGTGTTGGCGAAACAAAAGAAGAACGCGAGTCCGGCGATTTCTTTACTGTAATTAAAACACAATTGGCAGATGGATTGTTTCACTTATCCAAAGAGGCTTTTGAAGCGATCGTTTTAGCATATGAACCGGTCTGGGCGATTGGTACCGGACTTACAGCGAGCCCTGAACAGGCACAGGAAGTCCATGCATTTATTCGTAAAGTTATCGCTGAAAAATACGGGCAGGAGACCGCAGATAATACAAGTATACTATATGGTGGATCATGCAATCCGGGAAATGCAAAAGATTTATTTGCACAGGCGGATATCGACGGTGGTCTCATTGGTGGTGCTTCTTTGAAATCGCGAGATTTTATAGATATTGCCAAAGTGTTTAACGGCTAATTTAAAAAAATGAAATACCTGGAGGTTATCTTTCAAATGCTATCTGGTGAAGAATGGCAAAAAGATCTGTTGATAGCAGATTTGGCGGACATTGGTTTTGATACTTTTGAAGATACCGAATCTGGATTTGCAGCCTATATCCCGGCTGCAAATCTAGATTTGCAAGCTTTAGAAACGTTGATGCTCAATCTTGACGAAGGAATTGAGGTGAACTATAAAGTCAACGAAATTGAAAATCAGAATTGGAACGAGCTTTGGGAAAGTAATTTTAATCCCATTGAAGTTGGTGGACAGTGTTATGTACGGGCAACTTTTCATGACACGAAGCCTGATTTTCCCTATGAAATAATTATTGATCCAAAGATGTCTTTCGGGACAGGTCACCATCAGACTACTTCGATGATGTTGCAGTACATTCTAGAGGATGAGTTTGAGGGTAAGGCAGTTCTGGATATGGGCTGTGGAACAGGTATCTTAGCGATACTGGCATCAAAAAAAGGTGCTAACCCCATATTAGCGGTAGACTATGACGAGATCTGTGTCGATAGTGTACGTGAAAATACTGTGCTGAACCAGGTGGATAATATCGAGCCCCTTTGTGGCTCGTATGAAGTTTTGGAGGGCAGGTCGTTCGATAGTATTCTGGCAAATATTAATCGGAATATTCTGTTGGAACAATTGCCTCAGTATGCGCACAGTATACAGCACAATGGAGCATTGTATCTGAGCGGTTTTTATGAGCAGGAAGATTTGCCTATGTTGCTGGAGGCAGCACAATCTTTGGGCTTTGAGTTTGTCTCCAAAAAAGTTTTAAATAATTGGTGTGCAGCCAAGTTTGTGAAACGGTAATAGAGCTATGCGTATTCATTTTATAGCGATAGGCGGAAGTGTGATGCACAACCTTGCAATTTCATTGGCCAAGCAAGGGCATCAGGTTACGGGATCCGACGACCAGATCGTAGAACCTTCACGGTCTCATTTGATTGAAGCGGGCTTATTGCCGGATCAGCTGGGATGGTTTGAAGAAAGAGTAACTGATGATATCGATGCCGTGATTTTGGGCGCCCACGCCCAGGCAGATAATCCCGAGTTAAAGAAAGCGCAGGATCTGGCGCTTAAAATCTATTCTTTCCCTGAATTTGTTCAAGAACTTTCACAGGATAAAATCCGTGTAGTCATTGCCGGTAGTTATGGTAAAACGACGATTGCAAGTATGGTCATGCATGTCATGCGTTATTTAGGCAAGGAGTTTGACTATCTGGTCGGTGCACAGTTACGCGGCTTCGACAGGCTGGTCGATATTACCAAACACAACAAGGTAATCATTATCGAAGGAGATGAGTATGTGTCCTCCAAAATCGACCCTAAGTCCAAGTTTTTATACTATAAACCAAATATTGCATTGATTTCTGGCATCGTTTGGAATGAGTATAATTCGAAATTATCAAAAGAAGACTATATTCAGCAATTTGAAGATTTTATCGACACCATCCCCTCTAAAGGTACATTAATCTACAACAAGGAAGATGCTGTGCTACAAAAGGTCCTGCAGGACACCAAAGACTGTAAGATCAACAGACATGGATATAAAATTCCGGAGTATACAATCAATAAGGGAATTACCTATATCAATACACCTGAAGGAGATGTGCCGCTACAGGTATTTGGAAAGCACAATTTATCCAATATTGCAGGTGCTTATACTGTTTGCGAATGGCTGGGCATCAAGAAGAAAGATTTTTTTGAGGCCATCAAAAGCTTCAATACATCTATCCGCTATTTGGAGTTTGTAGCAAGCTCAGAGGGGTCTGTGGTCTATCAGGATTATGCATGTAATGCGGATAAGGTCAAGTCTAGTATTCATGCGGTTAAAGAGCAATTTCCTAATCAGAAACTGGTCACAATTATCGAATTAAACTCTTATGATAGTTTAGACTCGTCATTTTTGTTACAATACGCAGACTCTATGAAAGAGTCGGATGTATCTGTGGTCTATGTCAATATCAACTCCTGTAAGGAGCTGAATAAAGATGTGGAAAGTGTACCTGAAAATATTAAGAAAAGTTTTAACAATCCTGATTTAGAGGTTGTTGTAAGTTTGGATGGACTTTACTCCTTTCTGGATGGCGTTAAATCTAGGGGTTACAATTTACTGCTTATGAGTTTAAATAATTATAATGGGGTTAACCTCTCAGTGCTCGCAGATCGTTTTTTTCGGGATTTTTAAAGAAAAAAATATAATTTAATGTAAATTAATTTTTAAATGCTATTTTTGTTTGCTATTTTTGTTTAAAATATCTACCAGATGAACGCATTAGGAAAAAAAATTAGATTACTTAGACACCAAAAAGGGTGGAGCCAAGAAGATGTTGCAAAGCGATTGGATATCTCAATCCCAGCATTTTCTAAAATTGAAACAGGAATTACAGATGTCAATCTGTCTCGCCTAAATCAAATTTCAAAGTTATTCAATTTGACAGTTGTTCAACTATTATCGACCTCCGATTCGGAAGAAGATAAAGAGTATGTCAACGAGGTAAATGCACTAACGCAGAAGCTGCAGCAGCGCGATACTGAAGTGATTGAACTTCAAAAAAAGGTCATCGACCTTTACGAGCAATTGCACAAAAGATAGGGCATATTAAAATTGTTACTTAAAAGGCGATCCAACGGATTGCCTTTTTTTGTTTATGCAACTTTATTTTGGTCAAAAGTGATTTTGTTTTTGTTTCTTTGTAAGTATTTTATAAAAAAATAAAGGTTGACTACTTATGGGGAGATTAAACGGGGAAGCAACAACAATCCCGTCGAACGATTTTTTTAAATCCAATGTACTCGGACAGCGCTCAGGCCTGTTCGTGCTATTCTTTACAGAGATGTGGGAACGGTTTTCGTTCTATGGCATGCGCGTTTTACTAATACAATTTTTAACCGCAGCAGTGATTCACGGAAGCCCTTTCTCAGGCTGGGCTTGGACTGCACAACAGGCTGGTGCACTATACGGAACCTACGCCATGATGCTCTATCTGACACCGATTCTCGGGGGGATCATTGCCGATAAATATATCGGATCCCGAAAGGCAGTAATTATCGGAGCGCTTATCATGACCTTGGGACACGCAGCAATGGCTTTCGATACAGCTATCATGTTTTTTTTAGGACTCGTCTGCCTGGTTGTGGGTACAGGTTTTTTCAAGCCCAATATGCCTTCGATATTAGGTGAAATGTATAAAGATCTACCGGAAAAGAAAGATGGTGCATATACTATATTTTATATGGGGGTGAATGCCGGAGCTTTCTTTGGCATGATGCTGTGTGGTTATATCGCCGAAACTTATGGCTGGCACTGGGGCTTTGGATTAGCTGGTATATTTATGTTTTTAGGTACTCTGCAATTTGCATTTGCTAAACCACTTATGGGGAACCTGGGCGTGTTGGACAAAGTGACAGCAGACAATTTGGTAGTAGAAGAGAGTAAGGAGCCGCTCGACGATACCGATACTAAAAATCCTTTTACGCTGCGGGACTACATTCTTATAGGTATAGTATCCATTATTGGCTTTGTATATGCATTTAATGATCCTTTATCAAAAAATGGGATAATCGATGTCTTCTCCGGATTAGATACCTCCTTTTTAAGAGGACAATATCTGATGGTAATTATCGCTTTAGTGCTATTCATTTATCTGTTTGTATCCCGAATTTTGCGGTATGACAAAGTAGTCCGTGATCGGATGTTTGCGGTGGTGCTGTTGGCTTTTTTTCTGATTTTTTTCTTTATGAGTTTCGAACAGGGAGCGACATCTTTGGTCTTAGTTGCGCGTGACAATATTGATCGGGCCCTTACCGGAACAGCATTGACAACATTCAACGTAGTCAATGGCTTATTGACCATTGTGCCCCTATCTATTATTACATGGGTATTGGTAAAACTGGCGCGCGTCACCTGGAATAAAATTGCATTATCGAATATCGTTTTATTTGTCTGCTTTGCACTGATCTGGGGTGCAGCGATCTGGATGCTTTACAAAGAGTTTAATAAAGAGGCGTCTGAGATCAAGGTATCTTGGTTCTCCATCCTCAACTCCTTTTTTATTATTGCGCTAGCCTCTACCATATCTAAAATCTGGGAATCTAAATATAATCCGTCTGCAGCGTTCAAATATGGCTTTGGATTAATTCTGGTTGCTATCGGATTTCTGATCATTGGTTTAGGCTCCTGGGGTATCGCGCCGGGCACAAAAATCTCTATGGTATTTCTGGTAATGACCTACCTCTTCCATACTTTAGGCGAATTATTTATTTCTCCTGTGGGCTTATCGTATGTATCCAAGTTGGTTCCAGCACGGATGCTAGCTTTTATGTTTGGAATATGGTACCTCGCTATTGCCATTGCTCAGAAGGTGGCAGCAGTTTTGGGAGGCCAGGTGGAAGCTATTCAGCAAGAGTATTCTTTAAGCCACTTTTTCTTCTTGTTCACAGCAATTCCCGCCCTGGCCGGATTGCTCGTTATGCTGTTCAATCCTTTGATCAAAAGATTGATGCACGGAATTAAATAGTAAACTATACAAGCTTCTTTTGCGAAAGAAGCTTTTTTGATTAATATAAAATTAACTATGGAGGCGAGTAAACGCGAGTCGTTAGAAGAGATTCAAAATTTTGAAGGAAAATATCCAAAACAAATCTGGAACCTGTTTTTCTCGGAAATGTGGGAAAGATTTTGCTTTTATGGCATGCGAGGGATGTTGGTATTCTTTATGATTTCACAGCTGAATTTTGCTGAAAAAGAGGCTAATCTTCAGTATGGTGCGACCCAGGCATTCGTATATGCATTTACATTTATCGGCGGCCTGTTTGCCGATAAGATTTTAGGTTTTCGAAAATCGCTATTTTGGGGGGGATTATTAATGATTGTAGGTAGCCTTTTTCTAGCTACAGATCCTCATCAGTATTTTTTCTTTGGCCTTTCGTTTATCATCATTGGTACGGGTTTTTTTAAACCAAATATTTCAACGATGGTGGGTGAATTGTACAGGGAAGGTGATAATCGGCGGGACGGTGGTTTCTCCTTGTTCTATGCCGGAATAAACCTGGGTGCCTTCTTAGGAGGCTACGTTTGCGTGGCTATCGGGAAAGGTTATATGCTGACTTCGATCATTTCAGAAGCGCATCGCTGGAATGTAGCGTTCGGCTTAGCTGCAGTGGGGATGCTGATCAGTTTGGTTAATTTTCACTTTACCAAAAAACATCTTGGCCCTATTGGTCTGCAACCGGGAGATCCAGAAGCTATCGTGAAAACTAAGGCGTTACCTCGATGGGTGGAATACGCTGTATATGGGCTGACATTGCTCTTTATACCCGTTATTCAGATTATGGTGTCCAAGACGCAATATACCGATTATTTCATGTACACCATTGGGCCGTTGACGCTGCTGTACCTCTTTTATGAAATGTCAAAAGTGAGTCGCGAAGAACGTAACAAATTGGTTGCGGCGCTCGTATTTATTCTGTTTTCAATTATTTTCTGGGGAATATATGAGCAGAGCGGCGGTTCCTTGAGTATTTTTGCTGCTAAGCACCTGAACGATTCCCTGTTGGGGGTAGTGACCCTCGATCCCAATGGCGTGAACAACTCCGGCGGCGCGTTATTTATTATTGCCCTGGCCCCTTTGTTTGGACTATTTTGGATCTGGTTGGCGAAGCGGAAACTTGAACCGAATACAATTATCAAGTTTGGTCTCGGATTTGTTTTCTTAGGTTTGGGCTATTATGTGCTTTTTGCGACACGATTGTTTGCCCACGATGGAATGACGTCATTGGATATCTTTACACTCGCGCTATTGGTAATTACGGTAGGTGAGCTTTGCCTTTCTCCGATCGGACTTTCTATCATGACTAAACTGTCTCCAGCAAAATTGCAAGGAATTATGATGGGGATGTGGTTTTTGGCCAGTGCCTACGGTCAGTACGTTGCTGGCTTGATCGGCGCGAGTATGGCCGAGACAAAAGAAGGCAGCTCCCTGGCGGATAACTTGACAACCTATACGGAAAGTTACAAGCAGCTGGGTTTATATTCGTTGATAGCAGGTGTCGTCCTTATCGCTTTATCGCCGGTCGTACGTAAACTAATGGGCAACGTCAAATAGGGAAGCATTACGCAAATTCCATTAAGGTCAACAAAGAATACTTGCGGAAAGGAAGAATATTCACAATGGCTAAATAAAAAAAAAGCTTGATTTTAGTCAAGCTTTTTTTATTTAGCCATAAATCCATTTGAATTTATATTCTTTCTCCGGAATCTTCATCCGATCAGCCAACCTTGTAAGGCGGTCCGGCAGTTTGAGAAGGTAGTCTCTCGCTTTCTCTCCTTTATCATTTAGGCCTGACACTTGATCAATTTTCCATTCCTTGTTTAGTTCTTTTAGGATATCCACGTAATCGAGGGCTGTATAGACTCCGAGTCGCTGTGCAGCATCTGAAAAATGGGCAAATGCCTCTCCCTGAGGCTCACCGGATTCCCTCAAAAACTGTGCTGGCATCACGATTTTCTTGCGCATCATATCTTCAAATGCAATCATGACTTCACTTGGGTCAACTGTTATTGCTTTCGATATGAAGGACATATAGGCTTTGGCATGACGGGCTTCATCAGAAGCAATGACACCGCACATCTTTGCTAGCAACTTGTCTCCACTTTTCTTAGAAAGCCCAGCAACTCGACGGTGTGACACATTAGTCGCCAATTCCTGAAAAGAGGTATAAATAAAATTGCGGTAAGGATCTGCTCCTGTACCAATATCAAATCCATCCTGAATAAGATATTGCGTAGAAATTTCGAACTGACGCATATCTATTCTTCCGGATAAATAAAGGTATTTATTTAATAGGTCGCCGTGCCGGTTTTCTTCTGCAGTCCACGCACGCACCCACTTCATCCAACCGCCCTGTTCATTTTTGTCAACATCTTCAACCATCGTCAGCCAGGACTCGTAAGTTGGCAGAGCCTCCTCTGTTATCGTGTCACCTATTAATACTGCAACTAAATCATATGGAAGTTCCTTAGCACTTTCCTGTAAATCTCTTATTTCCTCAAAAAACGTATCCCTCGAAGCATCTGGAAGAAAATCAGCAGGTTGCCACATTTCTTCAACAGGCTTCAGGTATTCGCTCATCTCATTCAACATGAACGGTTCCAAGTAGGCCATCACTTCTTTACGTGACCCTTCGGGTATATTTAGAGGTAATTCTTGCATATTAATACAAAGGTAACTAAATAGCGTCAATAAATTATATAAGGACAATAGAATTGTGAAAAATCGCAGGAGATGGCGTATTTTATGGATAATTGCACGCGTTCAGTGTTTATGACAAAGCTGTTACAGCATGCATTAGAGTATATTTATCGACAAAAGATCGATATTAAGTGATGCTGAAAAAAAACGTGTGTGGCGTTATTTGGGGAATATTTACGGACAATGCGAAAGGAATACTTGATAATGACATAAAAAACAGATTGCCGGTCCTGTATTCGATAAAATACTATTAACTTTGTATAAATTATTTAGACTGCTTTGGAAACATATAATATAGATAAAATACGTGCAGATTTCCCGATTTTAAAAAGAGAGGTAAATGGTAAGCCCCTGGTCTACTTGGACAATGGTGCCACGACGCAGAAACCTGTATCCGTTATCAATTCGATAGCGCATTATTATAGCGATATGAATAGTAATGTGCATCGCGGGGTTCATTATTTAAGTCAGATTTCAACAGATGCTTTTGAGGTAACCCGCAGGAAGATTCAGTTTTTCATCAATGCGCCGGAGGACAGACAGGTGATCATTACCAAAGGCACCACAGATAGTATCAATCTGGTGGCAACTTGTTATGGCAGAGCTTTTATCCAAGAAGGCGAAGAAATTATCCTTTCCGCCATGGAACACCATTCCAATATCGTACCTTGGCAGATGCTCTGTGATGAAAAAGGTTGCAAGATCCGTGTTATCCCGATGAATGATAAGGGCGAATTGGATATGGATGCCTATCGTGGACTGTTTAACAAACGGACCAAGCTTGTGGCGGTAACCTATGTTTCTAACGCATTAGGCACCATTAATCCTGTCAAAGAGATGATTTCGATCGCCCACGCACATGGAGCGGTCGTACTGGTGGATGCAGCTCAGGCTATACAGCATATCCAGGTGGATGTGCAGGATCTGGACGTGGACTTTTTGGCATTTTCGGGACATAAAATGTACGGACCTACTGGAGTCGGAGTATTGTACGGCAAAGAGGAACTGCTGAATGCCATGCCTCCCTATCAGGGCGGAGGTGATATGATTAAAGATGTCACTTTTGAAAAAACGACTTACAACGAACTTCCTTTTAAATTTGAAGCCGGTACCCCCAATATCGAAGCGGGCATATGTCTGAATGAAGCCATCGATTATATCAGCTCGATTGGTTTAGCACATATCGAGGCCTATGAACACGATCTGCTGGTCTACACACAAGAAAAATTAAGCCAGATTCCGGGAATACGTTTTATAGGTACCGCAGATCAAAAATGTTCGGTGATCTCCTTTATCATAGAGGGCACCCATCCCTATGACGTTGGGGTAATTTTGGATAAACTGGGTATTGCTGTACGCACTGGTCACCACTGCGCACAGCCGGTAATGGACCGCTTTGGCATTCCGGGAACAATCCGGGTTTCTTTGGCCCTTTATAATACGAAAGAAGATATAGATATTTTGATAGCAGGCATTCAGCGTGCCGTAAATATGTTAGTTTAATAAAAGTAGTTATGACTATTAATGAGATACAAGATGAGTTAATTGAAGATTTTGCTTTCTACACCGACTGGATGGAAAAATATGAATACATCATCCAGCTGGGTAAAGAAGTCCCTTTGATTGATGAACAATATAAGACAGATGAATATATTATCAAAGGATGCCAATCCAAGGTGTGGTTATATCCTGAAATGAAAGATGGCAAAGTATATTTCACTGCGGATAGCGATGCTATTATTACAAAAGGGCTTGTGAGCCTTATGGTAAAAGTGCTGTCAGGGCATACGGCCAAAGAAATTGTGGAGGCTGAGCTATACTTTGTTGACCAGATCGGTTTAAAAGAACATTTATCACCGACACGTGCAAACGGACTGCTGTCTATGATCAAGCAGATGAAATTATACGCGGTGGCCCTGCAGGTCAACGCTTAGAAAGATCACGATCCTGCACATGAGCAAAGAGGTGAACGGTTTCTTTGCGCATGTGCGACAAGGATATCGTTGTTAGACGGACCGACCTCACCTCTAAATTGGATCATTTCAAAAGGTCTTTGATCAGAATCTTGTTCATTTTCATTAATGCTTCAACGGCTCCGGGTTGCTGAAGATAATCTGCGATCTGTTCTGGTACAATTTGCCAGCTTACACCAAACTGGTCTTTGCACCATCCACAGCGACTTTCGTTTCCCTGCTGTGTGATTTTGTCCCAATAATAATCTATTTCCTCCTGATCCTTACAGAGGATGGTCATCGAAACGCCTTCCGTAAAGGTAAAGTCTTGCTTGACCCCACTATCCATCGCCATAAGCGTGAAGCCATTGACAACGAATTGAGTATGCTGGACCGAGCCTTTAAATTCTCCTTCAGGGTAGCGTAAGATACCGTTGCTCTGAAAATCCTTAAATAGATCTTCAAAAAAATGGAGCGCGGCTTCGCATTTACCTTGGTGAGCACCGCAATACATCAGTGTAGGGACAATCGCCTGTTGGTTCGTATCGCTCAGTTTACCTTGATAGAGTTGCCAGTTAACACCATACTTGTCTGCTAACCAGCCATAGTATGAACTCCAAGGGTAACTGTCGAGCGGCATCAGAATATGGCCATCGCGGGAAAAAGCAGCCCAGACACGGTCTATTTCTTCTTTTGATTCGCAGATCACCATAAAGGAGATCGAGGGATTAGGTTTAAACATCGGGCCGCCGTTGATACCGATAAACCGGATACCGTTTAATTCGGCTTCAACCACGATAGAAGAGGTGCTTTGGCAGTGGCTGTTCGGGAAAACCTGACAGTATAAATCAAAAGCCTCTTGGGCATTTTGGTCAAACCAGATAGAGGGAATAATTGAATTTTTCATGAAAGCTATTTATAGAAAATCTCATTATCTATATTTATCATTCAGCCCTTTATTGGCAAGAATCAGTGGTTTTATTTTTTCTAGCCGGGATAGTTTGGTTTTTTGCTGTTTAGCATCATCGATATACTCGCTATACTCTTTTTGCCTCCCGGGGCTGAGTGCTTTAAACTGTTGATACAGTTTGGAATCAGCTTCTAGCATGTCTAGCAATATCCCCGAAGGTGCTTTTACAGGGGTCTTGACTGGTTTAAGCTCTTTACCTTGTTCAATCGTCTGAATGGATTCCAGGATATAGTTTTCGATTTTGGCACTGTCCATTTGGCTTACGTCTTTAAAACGCCATTGCCGGAGTGCTTTGGTTTTCCCCTCCGACGCATTGATCAGCACCTGTTCTTTGTCCATCAGAAAAACGCCGTTATAAAACCACAGGGAAAAGAAATGTTTGAAGCCACCCCAGCCAATAACGTTCTTTCCCTTATACGTATAGACGGAGCTGCCCCATTTAAACTCTTTTTTCAAGGGCATCTTTTGTATGATCTGCTGCATCAGTTCTTCTGCATCCTGCCATTCCCCACGGCTTTTGTGCCAATTTGGTCCCTGCTTATTGTTTAACTTTTCAACATTGAACGCTACAATAGCCCGGATAATAGTTTCGGGAACAGGCTGATCTATTGGAATCTGTATGGCGCCTTTAGACGTTTTGAATGCTTTTAACTGCTCCGCAAAATGTGCAATAGCCTCCGGACCCGGATACAGGCCGAGATGCTGTTTATTCATTGCAAAATGGATCAGATTACCATGGAATCGAAATGTGGGCATCTGATAAGAGATGGTCTCTGTTGCCGAATCAGGTACCACCTCGGCAAGAAGCCGTCGGATCTTTATAAGGTAATTTTTCTTCTCACCTTCGAATTGATTGATATATTCGTCAATTGTCGAAATGCTATTTGCCATAATCTGCTTCTAGTTTTTGATGCTTCAGACTGATCTACCTGATGCTATCTGCTTTTGTCCTGAGCTAGCTATTGTAACTATAGAGTCGTCGATACAATATTCTGTATAAGCCCCTTTGTTTGTTGTCATTTATCGTCTTTGCAGGCTATATTAAATTCTGTTTTTACGGTTGTTGAAACATAAAATCGAAGGCAGCGGTCCTTAGATTAATACCGTATTCTAGATAGGCTTTAAGACAAGCCAGAAAATTTGCCCAGCCTTCCGTCTGCCGCATCATGATCAAAATACCGTCCTTGTCATTGTTCATTTCATGTTCCGTAATTTTGACAACCGTTGCGCTATCGCCATAAGTAGACAAGTGGATTTCGACCAACTGGCCAGCAGTGCCCCCGCTCCAGTCAAACGAAATATAAGAATCAGCCTCGATGGTCTTCCCCGTTACTGGGAAACTCTCTGCGAATTCGGGAAAGGTCCAATCAATAGTCTTTCCCGTCTCAAGACGTCCCGTGGAACCTTTAATAAAATAGTGACTCATTTTATTGGGGTCGACAATTGCTTCAAAAACTTCGTGAATAGGTTTTTGAATCTGAATACTGGCTTTGGCAGTTAGCTTTTCCATGTCATTGATTTTTTTAACAAATATTGTACAAATACTGATTACTTGTAGCTTTCTGTGATAGAAATATTTTTTGCAGTACAGTTAGACTTTGTGCCCATCCTAATTAACAGTTTAGTAGAGCATAGGTTTTTTAACATGGCTGATTTTAGATGCCCATTCCACTTAAATGGGGCATTATGTCTTGGGTCGGATGAATTTATGCGCCGGCGAGTGCGGGTGGCTATAAAAATCGCTGTATGGTTCTTCCTGGTCAATAATAAAAAAAGAAACAAAAAAGGTTAATCATTTGATCAGCCTTTTTTTGTGGTCCGCGGGGATCATCAATATATTTTTACAATGATCTGATATTCAGTTTTTTTTATTTATACTTAAAGCAATGGACACCATAAAGAACACCACATCAAATGATTTTAAATGAACTATTTTAGTTAAGTCGTTAACTATGCTACAAGATAATAGCGCATTAGTAGTTAACCAAGCAAATCTGAAAATTTTTAATTGTTAAAATTAGTGCTTTTCATCCTAAAAATTTCAAAAGACCAAGGGTGGACGGCGGATTGCAAATTTAGTTTTCGATTTTATTTGGGCAAACGTATTGACACCTAAAAAATTTTGCCCAGCTTTTAAAGACAAAAAGCTGAATGGCATAACGACCAAAGAAGTTTCCATTTAGGCTATTCTAACAGGTTCAATGAACTTATAACACCATTAGAATACGCAAATTTGGTGTACGATATGTTTGGTTCCTATTTGGTAGAAACCTTTAAAAAGATTACCAGGGCGGAGCTTGACAGCATTAAATCACAATGGACATTGATACTATCAATCAATTTCCGTTCCCGGCATCCTTCGATGCACAGCAGTATAGTAGTGATAACGGAGGAGTGGAAAAGCGGATGGTGAATTTCGTTATAGATGAAACATCAGAGGCATTTATGTTCAGGGATAAGTATCTGGAGCATTATGGGTTTTAATGATTTAAACGAAAAAAGCGTGCCTTAGCACGCTCTTTGTGATCCCGCTGGGACTCGAACCCAGGACCCATACATTAAAAGTGTATTGCTCTACCAGCTGAGCTACGGAATCCTTTCCGTTTTTGAAAGTGATGCAAAGGTATGAAAAGTTGTCGTTGCTTCCAAATGTTTTTGGTCTTTTTGCAGATATAATTTGTAACAAGTTAAAAATTACTTGGTTATTCTTTATTGCGATGGATCGTCATCGGGGAAACCACATCGACATTATCTCTAGGCAATTCAGAGCAGGTTTGTTTTGGGACTATTCCAATGATACGAAAAAAGCCGGCGAGGTAATGCCGGCTTTCTCAATATCTTTAGCGTCGAGAAAAATCTTATTCTGTCACAACACCCATATTGCTGAACTTGTCGATCCGCTCTTTGATAAGGGTATCGCTATCTTTAGCGGTCAGCTCTGCCAAGTCTCTTAACAACTGTTCTTTTAAATTGCTTGCAGCTTTTGCAGGATCCTGATGTGCGCCACCTAGCGGTTCAGGAATAATCCCATCGATCAATCCATTCCCCAACATGTCATGAGCAGTCAACTTCAGTGCCTCTGCAGCTTTTTCCTTATGATCCCAACTGCGCCAAAGGATGGAAGAGCATGATTCAGGTGAAATAACCGAATACCACGTGTGCTCCATCATATAGACACGGTTACCCACACCAATGCCCAGAGCACCACCGGACGCGCCCTCGCCTATTACAATACAGATAATAGGAACTTTAAGTACAGACATCTCCATTAAGTTGCGGGCGATAGCTTCACCTTGTCCACGTTCTTCAGCTTCCAGTCCGGGATAAGCTCCCATGGTGTCAATAAGAGTGATGACCGGTTTATTGAATTTCTCGGCCATCTTCATCAGACGTAGGGCTTTCCGATAACCTTCCGGATTTGCCATTCCAAAATTATGGTACTGACGCTCTTTGGTGTTTTTTCCTTTTTGGTGTCCAATAATCATGACGGCATTACCATCGATGGAAGCCATTCCCCCGACAATAGCTTTATCGTCTTTGACCGTCCTGTCGCCATGCAGTTCGACAAATTCATCACAGATGGCTTCGATATAGTCGTATGTCTGGGGGCGGTCCGGATGGCGTGACATTTGCACATTCTGCCATCCAGTTAAATTGCTATATATTTCTTTTTCCGTAGAAGCAAGTTTTTCCTCAAGCTCACGAATAGTCGCACTCATGTCTACCTGAGTTTTCTCGGCAACTTGTGTCACCTTTTCAATTTGCAATTGCAAATCTGCAATCGGCTTTTCAAAATCAAACGTAGTTTTCATATATCTATTTTATGAAAATATTCAGGGGGCTAATTTAGCGCATTTTTTCCGAAATTAAAATTAGAGCGTACAATATCATTGGAAATCCTTTGTTACATTTGTATTATAATCATAGCGGTGGCTTAGTTTTTGATGGTAGGCCAGTGAAAAATGTTGACTTATGCTGAATAAATACTTTTACTTTCTTTTCCTATTGATTTCACCTGTATTGGCGCGGTCAGAAAGCTATCCAGAAGTGCTCTTTGACAACAGTATTATTAATGGTAGCTATGCCAAAAGCATAGCACATTATATCGGTGAATCCTGGATACAGAATGTGGGGCACAGTTTACCCATTTCCGATAGTCTGTTTTTTACTCCGGGTAATTCCCTTTCGCTGCGTTATGTCTCTTCGCCCAACGGCAAATGGGAGGCCAGTATACTGAATGATAAACAGAAATTTCAGTATATGATTGCGAAAGACGATCATTTGACCTTTAAATTGTTTATTCAGAGCAATACCGAAAAAGGACAGCTGCCTAAGGTGTCTCTGCAACAAGGCGACGTACGTACCGCGGCTTTGGACCTAGCGCCTTATATCGATGATTTTTCCTATGACACATGGCTCAACGTCTCAATTCCCGTCACTAAGTTTGAAGGTATAGGAGTGGGGAGGGCGGTGTCGGCCCTACTGTTGGAACAAAATGGCAGCGCTACAATTACGCATCAGCTTTTTATTGACCAAATTGAATTTCTGCCCAAAAACTATCCGAAAGTAAAGCTGTCATCGGCAGCTATTTTATCGAAGGTAGCTGCTGTAGATAAGCAGGTTGAACTCGTCTGGCAGTTGCCGCTGACGCCGAGTATCCGCTATGTGAAAATCTACCGTTCAGAAGACAGGGAGAATTTTCAACCGATCGCCATCCTGCCGATTTATGTCCAGAAATGCCTGGATAGAGTCAACGAGTATAATAAAAGCTATTATTATAAAATTGCCTGGGTGGATTATAATTATGTCGAATCACCGTTCTCGGATGTAAAGGAAATACAGACCAGAAAGGGTACCGACGCCGAGATGCTTACGTTTATCCGGGATGCTCATGTTAACTATTTTATCGATAATTATGATGTAAACAGCGGTATGTATCTTCCCGATAGGGGGAACAGGCAGGCTATCGTTTCGACAAATGAAACTGCCTATGCAGTATTGGGACTGTTGGTAGCCTGCGAGAATAAATTGATGTCTAGACAAGCTTTACTGTCACGCCTCTCCCGCATGGTTAAATTCCTGAATGCTGCCCAGAATCATCAGGGAATCTTTACTGCATACTATGACGGAAGGCACGGTATACCTTATTATCGTGATTCAATTCCAACTTACGATGTGCGTGCAACCTCACATTTGATGGAATCTTTATTGATCGCCAGGGAGTATTTCTCCAAGGAGGATCCCCAGGAGAGGGAGCTGAGAAATACCATTACTGAGCTTTGGAAACGAATAAATTGGAATTATTTTACCGATACGGCTAATCCGGATGTACTGTGGAACAAATGGTCGCCTATTGATAGTACTTCGCGGGCCCAGCCTTTGGGCGGTTTTAATGAGAGTTTGAGTACCTACATTTTGGCGATGTCTTCTCCTACACATCCCTTAGCACCTTCGGCTTATATGAATGGATTTGCCACCAGACACGTCGATACGCTGGATTTTGTAGATTCTGTCGAGCTATTGGCACCCGAGCTAAAAGTGAACCCAAATGATACACTGACTCAACCATCGAGCACTAATCCCTTAATGGGAAATGCAGGTACGACCGGTACTTCGATTTATGCGGACGACAAGGTGATTTTTGCGAAAAGTATTGCTGGAGGTAACCTGACCGAATCCCTTATGTCAGTATACAGACCTTTTCTAGTTATGAATCCTACCGGAAAAACGGATAACTTTGTGGACTACAAGAAATACCTGTCCGATTATATACTAGCCTATAAAAGACGGGATAATGAGCTGAACATCGGCACAAGGTTTACTGATATCTGGGGGGTGGAACAAGCCGATAATAGCTATCAGGGATATCTTGTCAACCCGGCTATAGCAATAGCTTCTTATCCTTTCGAAAAGGAAATAGGTTTAAAAGCCTTACGCAAGTTTTATGAAGAGTATGCAGATGTGCTGTTTACGCAATACGGTTTTAGGGCATGGATAGATCTTAAAAATAATGATGTTTCTGAAAGCTACCGCGCGCGTAACCAGGCTACAATTGCGGTGATGCTTGAGAATGCACATTCAGGTATGATCTGGAAGCTGTATGAGCAGATCCCTGAGATCAGAAAAACACTGGAAACTGTCTATGTGAAGAAATAGATTTGTTACGATATAACTGAGGATAGGGACATGTTTTTGGACTTTTTTCCTTATATTTACAGTACTTAAATCGATAATATATACGTTAAGAACGATGCTTAGAAAAAATAATTGGGGAGTATTAGCCATATGTGCAAGCTTATCGTTATTTTCCTGTAAACAGCAGGCGATCGTGGTTAATCCCGGTGCTGTTGTGACCAAAGATGGAACGGATGATGGCTTGAAAAACGTAAAAAAAGACTTTAATGATGCTAAAAGAACAGATGAAGGAATCAAGTTCAGTATTTCATCTGATTTGTTGTTCCCGACAAATTCTTCTTATCTTTCTGAAAAAGCGAAAAGTGAAGTAAGCAAGCTGGCCTTGATATTGAAAGAGAACAATAACAAAATTAAGGTGGATGGCTATACGGATGCGACTGGTACAGTTGAATATAACCAGTGGCTGTCTGAAAAAAGAGCCGCGTCAGTGAAGAAATTTTTAGTTGATTCAGGGGTGCAGGAATCCCGAATTACAGCAAAAGGATTCGGACAGTCAAATCCTGTGGGGGATAATAAAACTCCTGAAGGCCGTCAGAAAAACAGACGCGTAGAAGTCACCATTTTAGACCAGAAGTAAAACTGTCAGGATTTTTTTCTGATTTAAAAAGCGAGATATTTTCAATATATCGCTTTTTTTATGTTATCATGAAACTGCAGCAGAGAGCTGCAGTTTGGCCATACCAAACTTATGTTAACGATAAAACGGGGAATTTGTTGGAAAATAATAAACCGTGTCAAGACGATAAACCGCTTATACCAAACTTTAAAGAAGCCGTCCGGTTTTGGTTTGTCTTGGGCTGGATAAGCTTTGGCGGTACGACCGGACATATTACCATCATGCACGATTTTTTGGTCGACAAGAAGAGGTGGGTCAGCAGCAAAAAATTTTTTCAGGCCCTCAATACGTGCATGTTACTGCCCGGACCCGAGGCTCATCAGCTCAGTATTTATCTGGGCTGGAAACTGCATGGTCTCAGGGGCGGCATCTTGGCTGGCTTATTTTTTATTATGCCTTCTTTACTGATCATATTCGGGCTTTCGTTAATCTATGTGTATTTTGGCCATTCCACTTTTCTAAGTGCTTTATTTTCGGGATTGAAACCGGCTGTCCTTGCCATTATATTATTTGCCACTTATCAGGTGGGACGCAAGTCTTTATCCAGCTTATGGCATTACAGCGTTGCCTTGGCGGCATTTTTACTTAGTTATCTGGCAAAAGTTCCAATGCCGTGGATTATCTTGGGAGTGATCATCTTAGGTCTGGTAGCCTATTTCTTCAAGATAACAGGCGCACAGCCCCAGCCTGTAGACTCCGGGAAGGATGTTATGGAAAGCCAATATCCTGTCAACTCTTTGCAAAGTGTGCCGCCCGCCAGTATTCGAAAGATCGCCTTTCAGTTGTTTGTATTTTTCATGCTATGGCTGGGGCCTTTTGCATTTTTACTTTTGTTTATGCCGGATGCTCGGTTCTGGCAGTCCTTGTCTTTTTTGTTTACCAAATCAGCCTATCTGACAATTGGAGGGTCATATACCGTTATCCCTTTTGTGGCACATGTGGTGACGGAAAAGCTTTTGTGGCTTTCAGAAGCACAGATGATCGATGGTTTTGCGCTGGCCGAAACCACTCCCGGACCTCTGGTGATCGTATTGGCATATGTAGGATTTATGGCGGGGTTCAACTATTTTGGCCATTCCTATGCAATGGCATCCATCGGACTCTTGGCGACAGCTTATTTTACTTTCCTGCCCAATTTTGCATTGATCTTTGTAGGGGCACCCTTAATGGAACGGTCACAAAAAAGTTTGGCTATCCAGTACGTGCTCTCCTTGGTCACGGCATCGGTTGTCGGTGTAATTGTCAATTTAGCCTGTTATCTGGGAACAAGTATTTTATTTCCTAAAGGAGAGATTTTGTTGTCGGATGTGGATTGGGCAGCCTTATGTTGGGTAATGCTATCGCTTCTGCTGTTATTCAGATACCGGATAGGAATGCTGCCACTCATTCTGCTGAGCTTGGTTTTCGGAGTAGTATTGTATGCAATAATATAAAACAAGAAAAGCCCACCTGATGATGAGCTTTCTTGTACCTAGGGCGGGAATCGAACCCGCACTCGCTTTAGGGCGAACAGGATTTTAAGTCCTGCGTGTCTACCAGTTCCACCACCTAGGCAGGTGAGCGAAAAACGAGATTCGAACTCGCGACCCC
>PJUE01000280.1_pt1 | contig 44783 bp, 37 predicted proteins | sample 1512171 | NCBI WGS metagenome assembly PJUE01 (sample SAMN08177674, study PRJNA422409) | Feces metagenome, whole genome shotgun sequencing project. | isolation source: Chicken feces (3) enriched on wood chips: alkali lignin treatment | host: Gallus gallus | place: USA: Madison | collected 2015-01-15
CAAGACCAGCCAGGCGTTTGCCGTGTTCCTGCCGGTGAAGTCGGTGGGCGTGGTGGGTGATGCGCGGGCTTATGAGTGGGTGATTGCGCTGCGGGCGGTTGAGACGATTGACTTCATGACGGCGCACTGGGCGCATCTGCCGTATGAGTTCCTGGGTACGGTGAGCAACCGGATCATCAATGAGTTGCGGGGGGTTTCAAGGGTTGTCTATGACATCTCGGGGAAGCCGCCGGCGACCATTGAGTGGGAATGAGTTGAAAGAACTAGGGCGCCGAGAGGCGCCCTTGGTCGTTTGAGGAACATGCCCTTGATATTTATCGGATCCGTGGGGAGAGCGGCGCGCAATCCGCGCTCTCGCTCGGTGACTGGCGGCACTGTGCCGTTGGGTCGCAATCTTAAGAAGAACTGCATTCTAGAATCAGGCTGCCGATCAAAAGAATGCACGAGAGACTCCGAGCCGCTCCGAACTTGCCGCATCCAGCTTGTCATCGGGTTCGACGCCGAATTTGAGATCTTAGACAAAAGAGGCCGCGGTTGCTCACTGGGATTGCGCTAAACATATCGGTCGGACGGACCGTGGTCTAGCCACCTAGCCGAAAGTACACATTCGTCAATGTATTGACGCTCCCCGGTGTCCCTGCGTTCGCTACTGCCGTGATGGACGACTTGAGCTGGGGCAGTTACATTTCTTCCTCAGGCTTCGAAGGATCGGCTAGGAACTCGATATGGAAAGGAGGGGGCGTGTCGAATATTACTGCAGCAGATTTGGAGGCCGCGCTTACAGGGAATCCTGAAGCGCTTGATGTTCACCTTGCTCTTGTGTCGAGAGATGTTGCTATTGATGGGCATCTCGTAAAGATCCACTGTCACTGCCTGACGTTAGATGGAAATGGGCGCGTTCAACCACGCCGTTTGGCAGAATTTATGCGGAACGCGGTAGCGGACTATGCGATTCCACGCTCGCAACTTTTGGACGCTAAGGCGCGGGATCAGAAATTCAATAGCTCGGAAGCAGTGACTGAGTTGGTAGAGCGAGCTAAACGTTCGTTTACCGACTTGGCAAATAGCGGCGAAGGTGGAGAGATGCTTCTATTTCTTCTAGCGGAGCGCTTCCTCAAGCTGCCTCAGATTCTTTGCAAGATGGATCTGAAGACCGATACCCGAATGCACTACCACGGTGCTGATGGAGTTTATGCTGGAGTGACGGACGATGGTCTATTAAAGCTCTATTGGGGGGAATCAAAGGTTTACGGTGACGCTAGTGCAGCCGTTCGTGAGTGCCTTCGTTCCTTGTCCCCATTTTTGATTGAGCCAGACCACGAGGATGCCGAAAGAGAGCGCGATCTTCTCCTGCTGAGCGACAAGGCTGATCTCAGCGATCACCATCTAACTGAAGCGATAAAAAAGTACTTCGATAAGACTTCGATCATGTCGAAGCGCGTGCAGTATTGCGGGGTGGCCCTTGTGGGGTTCGATGCCCCCTTCTACCCCGCCGACAATGCAAAAGGGGTTGCAGAGGACATTATTGAGGCCTCTCGAAATGCGCTCGTTGGGTGGGCTGATCACATCGGCAACCGGCTCACTGTGGAGAAACTTGATCAGATCGAAATTGAACTGCTTTGCCTACCTCTGCCATCAGCTGATGGGTTTCGTTCGGCGTTCTTAAAGGCAATGGGGATCGTAGAAAATGAGTCTTGCTGAATTGCAGTCTTGGCTTCTTAAGGATGGAATTCGAGATGACCTCAATAAGTTAACTCGCCTCACAGTTCGGAATGAGCTGGACAATCTAACGGCAGAGATATCTTCGGCTTCCGCCGAATCAATTGACTGGTCAAGATTGCTCCTGGCTGGCAGCATTCTGGCGCGCTCCAATGAGAGAATTGATCAAGATGCGGCTCTACGCATCGCAACGGGCGCAGTGTTGTTGGAGAATGGCCAAGCGGTGAAAGATGCTGGTGCAGTACTCTTGAGCAAGTTGTCGAACTTTCGCGCAATTTCATTGGCATGCGTTCGTAGACTCGTATCGTCCGATCTTGACGCGAGACTCGGTACAGCGCTGCGCTTGGAGGCCCAGCGTAGAGAGATGGATCGGTCGATTTTGGTGCAGGTAAGTGGAGCTTGGCTGCAGGTAAATGATTTCCAGAAAAAATTCTGGGCAAATGCCAGTAACGAAGGTTGGCTTTCTGCATCTGCCCCCACTGCATCTGGAAAAACATTCTTAGTCCTTCAGTGGCTAGTTGACCAGGTAGTGGGTGGTGGGAAATGCGTTGCGGTATACCTCGCGCCTACTCGAGCATTAGTATCTGAAATAGAGAAGAATCTCAGAGATTCGCTCGGTGAAAGCACTCTAATTGAAGTCTCATCGCTGCCACTTCCTGAAAAGTACAAGGCTGCGCGAGCGGGTGGTGCTCCGGTAATTCTTGTATTTACTCAAGAGCGACTGCATCTTCTTGCTAACGTTCTCGGTGACAAATTGGTAGTTGACTTACTCATCGTTGATGAGGCGCACAAAATTGGCGACAATCAACGCGGTGTCATTTTGCAGGATGCCGTAGAGCGTGTTACGCGCGCTAACCCTCAGATGAAGGTTGTTTTCATTAGTCCGGCCACTCAGAACCCTGAGGCTTTGCTAGCCGACGCACCGAGTGGCGTGCAGACAGTTGCAGTTGACAGCGATTCCTCAACAGTGCTTCAGAACTTAGTCGTCGCTAGCCAAGTTCCGCGGCGCCCTAAGCTTTGGGAGCTAAAGCTGAGGCAACAGGGGGGAGAGTTGCCAATTGGAGTGCTGCAACTAGCGAGTACGCCTGTTGGGATAAAGAAACGGCTGGCATTCATCGCTGCTGCTGTCGGGGAGAGGGGGGGGACGTTGGTCTATTCGAACGGAGCCGGCGAGGCAGAAGAGGTGGCTGATTTAATTAGTCAACTATTACCTAAGCTCGACGTCGTCGATCCTGATCTATTGCAGCTTGCTGAACTAGCTCGAAAGGGTGTGCATAATGATTTTCTGCTTGCTCCGCTTGTCGAGCTGGGTGTTGCGTTTCATTATGGAAATATGCCTTCCCTGCTTCGGTTAGAGATTGAGCGACTTTTCCGTTTGGGAAAGATACGTTTCCTAGTCTGCACGTCGACCTTGATTGAGGGGGTGAACTTATCATGTCGCACAATTGTTGTGCGGGGGCCTCGTAAAGGTAAAGGGCATCCGATGGAGCCGCACGACTTCTGGAATCTGGCTGGTCGTGCCGGGCGATGGGGCGATGAGTTTCAAGGGAACATCATTTGCATCGACCCGGCGAATGAGACCGCTTGGCCAGGAGGTGTGCCGGGTCGGGCGCGGTATCCAATCAAGCGTGAGAGTGACGCGGTCGTCGAACAAGGGGATTGCGTTACAAAGTATCTCTTAAGCAGGGGCGAGGCGGGTCAATCCAAAATTGAGGGTAGCGATAAATTTGAGCAGGTGGGAGCGTATCTGCTAACCACATTCATGCGCTTCGGCTCCATCTCGGAGACCGGTCTTGCGAAGCGCCATGATCCCGCATTGATAGCCAAGCTCGACAGTGCCTTGGGCACGCTCTCAGATGGAATTGAGATCAGCGTGGACTTGGCGTCGCGTCACCCTGGAGTAAGCGCTATTGGGCTCCAGAGGCTTCTCGAGATGTTTCGTTCTTATCCTGGAGAGGTGGAAAATCTTCTGCCGGCAGAAGTTGCGAGTGACGACAGTTACGATCGGTTCATAACAATTATGGAGAGGGTCAATTCGCACGTGTTTCTTGCATTCTCGCCTGATGCGAGAATTCGCTTGTTCGCGCTAATTGTCGTGAAGTGGTTAAGGGGCTACTCGCTATCCCGGATCATTCGCGACAGCGTTGATTGGCATCAGAGGGCAAGAAGGCCCTACAAACTTCCTGTGCTGATCCGGGATACCATGGAATTGGTCGAACAGATAGCAAGGTTCAAAGCACCCAAGTACTTGTCTGCGTACATGGACGTGCTTCACTTGCACCTTCGCGAGATTGATCGTAACGATCTAATCGAGGATGGTCTTGATATAGGCACGCAGCTTGAATTCGGAGTTTCCTCGGCTACTCTCCTATCCTTAATGGAGCTGGGGCTTTCGAGGATGTCTGCGGTTGCTTTGTATGAAAGAATCGCCCGCGATGATCTCACCCGCGAAGAGTGCGTGGCTTGGATTGTTAACCGAAATAATCAGCTGCAATCAATGGACATTCCGGGGCTGATCATTCGTGAGGTAAGGGAATGCCTGGCGCTGTCTGGCGGGTAATTGTGCGTTAATTTACGTATCTGGAGTATTCTGATGCCTGCAAAGCCAATTAGTCTCGGTCATATGCACTTTCCGAAGAGAGGGGATGCAGTAAAGTATTTGAAAGAGATGCTCTATAAGTACAGTCTTGGTGATCGTGTCGCGGATGGCGATGCTGTGGTTCTGATGTCTGCGCTAGAAAATCATCCTGGTGCGTCCGAAAAAATTGGATCTGGCGTAAGCTACTTTTCCGTGCGTAGTGCTGACTTCGGGACAAGGTGCTTCTGGGTAAATAGAATTGACGGCACCTCTGAGAAGTTTTCCATTACCGGCTCAATTCATGGCAGGTAAATGAATTGGAGCTTTTGATATTAAGTTACCTTGCTGTGCTGTCGGTGGAGATTCTGTAGAAAATATGGCCTGGGGGATTTGCGACTTCTCGAGGAGGTCGGCGACGGTAACTGCGTTGGAATGAATTGAGGTGGCGAGGGCGCCGACGGCGCTCTCGCTGCTTCAATCAAGGGATTGATGTTAGTTTTGGGTAGACCGCGTTGACTGGAGAATTTGATCGGGGCGATATTCAACTGAGGGTTGAGTAAAGGTTGAACAAGAACGAGACTCGCGCAGAATCGGACTTGTCCCCGCGATATCGATAGTAAGCATCGACACTTCGGTTAAGTGCATTGTGAGCATTCCTGACGTCATCTGGCATCGCTTCTCGGTTGTAAAGGTCTGCAAGTGTTGACCCAGAGTGCACTTGGCGCGCATCCAGAACGCGCTGCGCGGCGTCCTCGATCTCACTCCTGGTCTCAATCGGGGCAGAGAGGGGGAGCGGGAAGTTGTTGTAAACAATGTTAATCGAATAGCGGTAGTCGCTCTTCATTCTTCCAGCAACTGTTCGCATCCATGCGTTGTGCATCGAGCTTGATAGTATCCCGAACTCGAACAGCCCGGCTTCAGGTAATACCCGAAGTAGGTTGCTCGCCAAGGTGTTTTCATCAAGATACCCAATGGGAATATATTCCCGTTTTTCTGAGGATACTTCCGGTATCGCAAGGTACGAGCCCTTTGGCTTGAATTCGACATGAAACTTCCGCGGAGTATCGGCCAGCTTTCGCGTTGCGGCGCTCCTGCTCTCCAAGCGGAACTTCCTAACGGCGGTCACGCGCTCGAGAACGTGTGGCAGACTCCTTAGCTCGGACGGCTCTATGTCGTTCACCAGCAAGCACCATCTCTCATAGCCATTCAGAAACTCATCTGCACCAAGCCATCGCTTGAAGTACTCTGCAGCGGCTGGCTCGGCTGACAAGAACTGGTGTTTCTCTTCGGTAGTGAAGAGATAATTTCCTCCGTCGATTGGTTTGTTTCCAATCGACATTTCGGGAAGCCCCGAGATAGTTGTATTTCGTCGCTTGATTACGGTATTTGGCGCATCCACCAGATACCCGTTTATATTCTTGGCAAGGGATATTGTTGCCTCTCCTGATATTCCAGATGGATAAAGGTAGATAACGCGCTTGCGCGGAGTGTCGAGGGAAAATCCAGCAATGATGCAATGAACTGCCGCGATTCCTTTGCCTTCGTTGCTCCAGCGAAAAGACTGATGGGCAAATTCAATCTGAACCCCTTTTTCTAGCAGGTAAGGCCATAGCACCCCAGCCTGTTCTCCCTGGCAAATGCTGTTAGTGGACACGAACGCGGTCCGAACGCGACGATTCTGTTCCATGAAGTGCATAGCCTTGAGGTACCACGCGGCGACGTAGTCCAGCAGCCCTCCATTCGGAAGCTCAGAGTAAATATCCTTCACGTCTTCGCGTTGCTTGTCAGTGAGGTACTTCGCGCCAACGAATGGAGGATTGCCAAGTACGTAAGAGCATTTCACTGGATCAATTATGCTTGCCCAGTCGGTAGTTAGTGCATTGCCTATGAAAATTGTGGGGCTCGCGATAAGAGGGACGCTGGGGCGCGTAGTCCCGAATCGCTCCGCTGCTTCCAAATTCATCTGATGATCTGTGATCCATAGCGCAACGCGGGCGATGTGAGCGGCGGCCTCGTCGAGCTCAATTCCAAAAAACTGACTAACGTTTACGCGGCATAGGGTGGAGACATCTAGCACTCCTCGCTGATCGCCCCACAAGAGAGAGATTAGCTCCATCTCCAGCCGCCTCAGCTGTCTGTATGCGATCACGAGGAAGTTGCCACATCCGCAGGCGGGATCCAGTAAATTGATCGTTGGCAATTTTTCGTAGAGCGCGCGGTATGTTGCTTTGGTGGCACGAGGGGACCTCAGCTCGTCCCAGAGATCCTCCATGATCAGTGGATTTATGACCTTGAGGATGTTGCGTTCGCTTGTGTAGTGCGCGCCGAGCTCTCTCCTCGTTGCTTGGCGTCTTGCTACAAACGGATCGTGCTGATCCAGTATTCCTTGGAACATGGCTCCAAAAATTGCTGGTGAGATCGCACTCCAGTCAAGCTCCGCGCAGCTCAAAAGAAGGGCGCGAAGTTCGCCATCGAATGAAGGTATCGATGATTTCTCAGAGAATAGACTTCCGTTAATGTACTCAAACGCGGCCAGTTCATCTCCAATGTTGCTCAATCGATCAACATGAGGCGTATCTAGAACTTGGAAGAGCTCGGACAGCTTTGATCCAGAGTCTCGACCGTCTTCACTACTGCCTCGGATGAATCTAAGAAATTGGCCATTTCTTCCAAAAATTCCAGTGTCGTCTGCAAAAAAACAAAATAGCAGGCGAGTCATGAAGACTTCGAGATCGTGGCCTTTAAATCGAGATTCAAGGAGGAACTGGTGGAGTTTTGAAACTCGGTAGGCAGCCTGCCGATCAATTTTAGACTCTTCCGTGATTTCCTGCTGCTCATCGGATACGAGAAAATAGAACCAATCAGCTCGCCTGGGTAATTGGGAGAGAGTGCATTCGTGGACCTTTCCCGATTTCAGGTCGTATAAGCGAAAGCGGGAGAAGTCAGATGTAACTATATATTTGGGGCGCTCCTTCTCGCTTAGCGCCATGAAATAGTCGCTGGCCTGTACGAATGCGCTGTCCAAGTCGCCACCGCGGCTCTTGTGCTCGACAATAAGCTTGCCAGGGATGAAGCTGTCAATGAAGCCTCTGCCGCCTCCGATCCGTGATACAGCCTTTTCGTAGATTGTGGCTGATTCAGGCCTGATTCCAAAGCACTCGTACAGCCTAGCCCAAAACAATTTTGCATCGGCATGCTCTCTAGCTGCCCCCGCCCATTCCTTGGCGAATGCGGTCAGGCGTGTGCGAATCTCGTTCCTTGTCAGCATGCGATATCCTGCGCTATTGTTGTGTTCGCCCGCAGCTGTTCGGGCGGATTGGGTAATTTACCATTTGCGGACAGGAGGTCAATGTGCCAGTCGACATAAATAAGATCCAATTCTTCTCTCATAGGGACTCGGAAGCTCCAATCTTCTACTGTCACTCGAGCGACCTAGATCACTCGCCATCCTTGGGTGCTAGCGTCATAAATGGCGAAATTTGTGTGGCAACAAGAGTGGAATTGTTCAAAGTAAAAGCGAACCCACAAACCAAGGATCGAGTTGACATCTATCTTCCAGTGGGGAACGCCAGGCAGCTTGGGGTCGAAGTACTTGCTTTGGTCCCTAATGTTCCGCCAAATGCTTGGCGCATCTCAAATGCTAATCCGCATGCAGCGGCACAAGGTCGAATGGCTTTGCCTGGCATAGAAAAGTCCTATTACGGGCCCGCATTGCGCGTAGAGGCCTCCACAAGGTCTGGCATAACACTGAGAAATATGAACTGCTGGGTCAATATTGATCTTGAAATCCCGCATGGAACACACATCAGAATGGCCGGTCCCGAGGTTCATATCGGTATTCGAACAAATCCGCCAATTGGCCGTCATGATTTTGATGCTGGAGAGATGGTTGAAGTTCCGGTCTCTGAGTTGCAGCGTGGCACGAATGAGAGTAATCCAGTTCAGAAGGTAGAGGGGAAGTTTTGGATGACCTTCGATGCACCCTCAGCGGCAGGCCTTGGTCAACTGCTGTCGACAATTTAATCTCTTGATGATCCGGGATGGGTTTATCCTCCCGGATTAGAGGTAGATTTTTCTTGCAGATTTACGGGGGCTGTGTGGGGCGGAGCGTGGTGGATACTAATCGCATTGGGCAGCTCGGAATAAGCTGGCTCAGGTGGATAGTCGAGGGTCAGTGGGGGTGTGGGATCGAGGTTGTTTCGGCCCATAATGACGATAGTTTGGATCTGCTGATTCTTCTCAAACGACGCCGCGGAAGTGCTTATGCAGGCCCAACCGGCGACGTGATTTTTGCACAGGTTAAGACGGGCTATGTGAAGTCTTCTCCGTCAACTGATTACTCAATTGATCTGAAGCGGAAGTATATAAATTCCCATCATGGTCGGTGGTTGTCATTTCCTGGGCCCGTGATCATGATCAACGTGATACCCCCGAAGGCGGTCGGCGGAAACCCAAGTGCATACTGGGCAAATTTGCGTGACCCTGCTGTTCTTGCTAGACCGGGTTTTGTGAAATTCCGTTTGAGTGATGCGCTTGAAGGGCGGAAGGGAAAGGCTTCGCTATTTAATCTTTGCTGGTCATGGGCTGAGTTTCGACGCGCTCCACGAGTCCAGTCCCCTGTGAATCTCGGATGGTCCAGTAATATTCCGGGTCGGAAATTCTCGGCCGGACAGAACATGCATCTTGTATGTCGTGCCTTCTACAAGGATTGGATGGCAGAATCTGCCGTGAACTCTAACGCTTTTGGTGGCGTAAAGGTTACAAATAGAGGCTGGCGTCATATGACGCGAATTGGGCGTGGCAAAGCCCGGATGCTCCAATCTCTACTGTTGCTTCCGAGTGCATCCAGAATTCTCCAAGACCTTAACTCCATAGGTAAATGCCGAATCACCTCAACAGAGGAGCGGCACTTGCCAAACGGGACTAAGCGTGAGCGCTGGTATGAAGCAGCCACAGCAAGAGTGTCATTCTTTGAACGCCAGGACGCGATGGTTCGTGTCGTATTAGAGAGAAATGTGGTGTCGTCTCGCGCTGGGAGCATCATCCGCGATGACTTGACTCTCTATTCGATTTACGAGGTGGCTCGAGGCAGAAGTGAGACATGTGGATAGAGGGGCCCGTTCGAGACAGACCTAGGACTATTGCCGTAGCAACATGAGTAGGACGCGCATCTGCGAGCCTACGTACCTGAAACCGCCTGTACTTGGGTCCCCTCTGCGGTGAATCATAGCAGTGGAGGCAACTTGAAAGGAATGTCTTGCCTGTGCCTAGACGTCGCCTCACCGGTCTGGGCAAGTGTTTCGCCAAGCCAGCTCGGTCAGTCTTTTGCGGGTAGGCTGGGCGGTTTGGCTGGGCGGTTTGGCTGGCGGCTGGACCTGCAATCGTTCGTCGGTCCGTCCTTATGCCGAAGATACGGGCAGCATTGGCTCCTGCTGAGAAAGCGCATCCAGGCCCAGCGTGGATCTACACTGGGGCTTCAGCCCTAGTGGAGCTCCCCGATGTTCACCGGAAAAGTCGCGGTAGTCACCGGCTCCACCAGCGGGATCGGTCTTGGCATCGCCACCGCGCTGGCGCGGCAGGGCGCCGATATCGTGCTGAACGGCTTTGGCGATGCAGCGGACATCGAACGTATCCGTAACAGCCTGGAGACCGAGTTCGGCATACGGGTGGCACACGACGGCGCCGACCTCTCACGCGGCGAGGCCGTGCGGGAAATGATCGCCCGCACCGTGGCCACAATGGGCCGCATCGACATCCTGGTGAACAACGCGGGCATCCAGCACACGGCGTCCATCGAGAAGTTCCCCGTCGAGAAGTGGGATGCGATCCTGGCGCTGAATCTATCTGCGGTCTTCCATGCAACGGCAGCGGCCTTGCCCCACATGAAGCAGCAAGGTTGGGGCCGCATCATCAACATTGCGTCGGTGCACGGGTTGGTGGGCTCGGTGAACAAGTCGGCCTATGTGGCGGCCAAGCATGGCGTGGTCGGGTTTACCAAAGTGACCGCGCTGGAGAACGCGGGCACGGGCATCACCGCCAACGCCATCTGCCCGGGCTGGGTGCGCACGGCGCTGGTGGAACAGCAGATCACCGCGTTGGCGGAGCGGGAGAGAACCGACCAGGAATCTGCCGCACGTGAGTTGCTGGCCGAGAAACAGCCCTCGCTGCAGTTCGTGACGCCGGAACAACTCGGCGACATGGTGGTGTTTCTGGCGTCGGACGCCGCCGCCCAGATGACGGGCACGGCGCTTCCGATGGATGGTGGTTGGACGGCACGCTAATTGAGGCGTGCCGGAATGGCGAGATCAGCCCAGGGTGTTTTGGCAGCCATCAGTTTCAGCCCTTGTTTGCAGCAAAGTACGCGCGCAGTTCGCTGAGGTTGGCCAGACCTGTGCAGATGGATCGTGCGTATATCATCAGCTTTTCCTTCTCCTTCGCACGTTCTATCGCGCGCGGATCGCCGGATGCTCCGGCCGTTGCGACCTGGGCGCGTGCTTCAGCAATAAAGTCGGCCAGACAGTCTTCCAGCTTCCACGCCGCATAGTGAAAGGCAGGGAATGATCTTATCCGCCTACCCTTCACAGAATCGAGCGTCTTCTGCAGCTCCTCGATGTGCTCAGGATAATCCTTGAGCGCGTCACGCAGTTTGGAAGGGATCGGGGGAGGGGGCAGGGACATGGCGGACATCCATTCAGTGCGTCGAGAGCGTGGCGGGCGTGGTCTGTCAGACCGGCCTGATTTCCCGGCACACCAGCTCCGCCAGCTCGCGGCACGCAAAGAACAAGCCCTCAACCACCCCCTCATCCAGGTGCCGGCGCGGTGTGGCCATGGTCTGGCAGCGGTTGGCCGCGTGCAGCATCTCTATCGACGTGAGGATGCCCACGGCCGCACGGTCGATGCGTGCCAGGGACTGACGTCGGCCGTCGGACAGGTTTTCCTCCGGCCACAACATGCCATCGGAGCCCTCGCCATCACGGATGCGGGTGAGGCAGCCCTGGAAGGTGCTGAGGTCGTCGGCGGGATTGGCGTCGTCGTTGTCGGAGTCAACAACAAGGTATGGCGGGGTTTTGCGAGTGGTCATGGCGTCGGCTTCCGTGGCTGTACTTAACAGCGCCACCGCGCGGAAGCGGGTGGCGGACGGTGCGTGGCTGCAAACCGGGATGAAACGACATGATATTCCGGTGGGCCCGAAGACCCCCACGCACCGCCCGCCATAAACGGCCGACGGATTGCCCTCCGGCACCGGTTAAGGACGATGCCGACGGGCAAGCGCAAACAACGTTGTCGTCTCATACGGGTTTGCAGACCCGGCCACTCGTTGTCAGTGGCACGCCATGTTGTTTACGCATCGACACTCGCTTCAATGAGAAAAGTACGAAAAAGCTTAGTTGAATCGAGTGCGGACTGAAGAGTGTCGCACGTCGCTTCAGTGGCACATGCGACAAGCAAGGACGCGATTGCGCCATTGTGGTGGTGAATGCGGCGAACAGTGACGTAAGTGGCGCTCTAGCCTGCAGCGCTTGTGACGCTTCTCGCTTACCAGTAGTTGTATGAAGCGTTCCGTACAGGGTCGCAAGAGGTGCAATACGCGAAGCGAGGTGGCGCATCCGGCAGATTTCGCGTGCCGGATGCGTCATGCGGCCGCTGCGTCCGGTGGGCATGGGGTGGCGTCACCGGAGGGGCAACCGCTAGCCGAGCGTGGCCTCGGCTCTACAAGAGCACGTGCAGCATGCGACCGGATTACAGATTCGCATCCAGGAACGCGCGGATCACCGGCCCGATCTCCTGCACATGGCTTTCGAGCGCGAAATGCCCCGTGTCATAGAAATGCACCTCCGCCTTCGGCAGATCGCGCTTGAACGCCTCCGCGCCGGCCGGAATGAAGATCGCATCGTTGCGCCCCCACACCGCCAGCAGCGGCGGCGTGCGGTCGCGGAAGTACGCATGCAGCTGCGGGTACATCGCCACGTTGGTGCGGTAATCCAGCATCAGGTCCAGCTGGATATCCAGATTGCCCGGGCGCGCCAGGCGCTCGTCGTCCAGCGTGTAGGTTTCCGGCGCGATGCGCAGCGCATCGGGTGCGCCGTGCGTGTACTGCCACTGGATGCCTTCCGGGGTGAACATGCTGCGCAGTGCATCGCGGTTGGCCGCGGTCGGCGCGTTCCAGTAGCGCTTGATCGGCGCCCACAGTTCGCCCAGGCCTTCTTCATAGGCGTTGCCGTTCTGCGAAACGATGGCGGTGATGCGTTCCGGGTGCTGGATGGCCAGGCGCCAGCCGACCGGTGCGCCGTAGTCGAACACCTGGATGGCGTAGCGTTCGATGCCGACCACTTCGGTGAAGCGGTCGATGGTGTTGGCCAGGTTGGCGAAGGTGTAGGCGTACTTGTCGCGCGGCGGTGCTTCGGTGAAGCCGAAGCCGGGCAGGTCCGGGGCGATCACGTGGTAGCGGTCGGCCAGCATCGGAATCAGTTCGCGGTACATGAAGGACGAGGAGGGCAGGCCGTGCAGCAACAGCACGGTGGGCGCCTTGGGGTCGCCGGCTTCGCGGTAGAACACGCGCACGTCGTCCACCTGGGCGTAGTGGAAGGTGACGGCCGGCGCGGCGGCGTGGGCGGATGCAACGGCGAGGGCACCGGCAAGGCCGGCTGCCAGACGGGCAGGGGTGTTCATGGTGTGGGCTCCTCAGGCGATCTGCTGGAAGGGGTGGCTGCTGCCGCGCGAGATCTTGCCCTGGTCGAACAGGCGCAGAATGGGGAAGTCGACGTCGTTGCGGCCGACCTTCCACAGGTAGTTGGTGATGAAGTTCAGCGCCAGGTGGCCGAACACTTCGACGATGTCCTCATCGCCCCAACCGGCGGCGCGCACGGCCTGCAGTTCTTCGTCGGTCACATCGCCCTTGTGGCGCACCAGCAGCAGCACGAAGTCGAGCAGGGCCTGTTCCTTCGGGTCGGTGGACTTGCCGTGGCGGGCCAGCTCGATGTCTTCCTCGGTGAGCTTCTGCAGTTTGGCGATGGCCGCCAGCAGGGAGATGCAGTATTCGCAGCCGTTCTCTTCGCCGATGGCCAGGCCGATCTTGCGGGCCAGCTGCTTGCTGAAGCGGCCATCGGTGAGGTTCTGGAACAGGGCCAGATAGCTGTTCATGGTGGCCGGGGAGTTGGCCAGCGCGGTCATGATGATGGGCAGCTTGCCGAACTTGGCCTTGGTCTGCTCCAACAGCGGCTGCTGGGCCGGGGTGGCGGTTTCGGGGGTGACGAGGGCGATACGGGACATGGGAGGTTCCTTGGGATGGCTGGAATGAAATGGACCGAACGGTCGGTACGGGCTGAATTGAATCCGAACGATTGGTCCACGTCAAGCTTGAATTGGACCGAACGGTCGGATATCGTTCAGGCAGGAGGTGACCCATGCCCCAGGTCAGAAAAATTGATGACGCGGCCCTGCTGGACCGCTTGGCGCTGACGTTCAAGGACGTCGGCTATGAAGGCGCGTCGCTGGCGGTGATTGCCGAAGCGACCGGCCTGAAGAAATCCAGCCTTTACCACCGCTTCCCGAACGGGAAGGAGGAGATGGCGCAGGAAGTGCTGGCCCAGGTGGGGCGTGTGCTGGATGCGGAGATCTTCCCGGTGCTGGCCGGCGATACGCCGGTGGCGGACAAGCTGGCACGTTTCGTTACGGCGATGGACGCGATGTACGACCACGGCCGGCAGTCATGTTTGTTGAACATGCTGTCGCCGCCGCGTGGTGTGCAGAACGGTTGTGGCGATGCGATTGCATCGACGTTCCACCGTTTGCAGGCCGCGCTGGCGAGTGTGGCGCGGCAGCACGGTGTGGGTGATGAGCAGGCAGAGCTGCTGGCCGAGCAGATGCTGGTGGAGCTGCACGGCGCGCTGGTTGTGGCACGCGGGATGGATGCGCCGGCGGTGTTTTCGCGGGCGATTGCGCGGTTGCCGCGGATTGTTCTGGATGCGGTGTAATTCGCAACCGCAGCGCTGATCGAAGCGTTGTAGAGCCGAGCCCATGTTCGGTTCATTGGTTTTGCGCGCGGTGGGTAAAGCAGCCGAGCGTTGGCTCGGCTCTACACGGGCGATGCCTGGTTACGCGGCAATCAACAACATCGGGTCGATCAGCGGGATTTCCCCATTGGCTCCCAGCGCAATGCTGTGGCTGCAGAACACATACCCCAGTGGGTTGGCGGCGCGCACGCGTTCGCGCGGGACGCTTTCAATCTCGCCCACTTCATCCACGGCCAGGGCGAGGGTGTCCGCCGCCGCCTGCACCAGCAGCATGGCCGGGCAGGTATAGGCAAATGCACTCAGCCCGCTCAGGCGGCGCAGGTCCACCACCTTCAGCGCATTCTCGCGCACGGTGAGGGTGGTGCGGCCTTCGCTGATGGGGCGGTCGAAGGTTTCCGGGCCACGGATCTCGTTGGCAGCCTGTACGTCCACGGCAAACCATTGGTCTCCGGCCCGTACGGCCAGGTATTCAAAGAAGGTACGCGACGACGAGGCCGGTTGACCGGCCGAACGGGAATGCGGCTGCAAGGGAAATCCAGTGGAAGGGGCGCTGCGATTGCGGTGCCATCATGCCGTCTTGAAGTGACCATAAGTGTGCGCAACAGATGAAGGTTGCTAAACCTGTTCAGTTGGCATCCGGGCTCAGGCCTGGGCGTCTGCGGCCGCTTCCAGGCGCAGGGCCAGTTCAACCGCGCTGATCGGCCGCGACAGCGCAAACCCCTGGATCTCATCGCAGCCATAGGCCTGCAGCAGGGCCACCTGTTCCGGGGTTTCGGCGCCTTCGCCCACGGTGTTGTAGCCCAGCCCATGGGCCAGGCTGATGACGGCCTGTACCTTCAGCTGCGCGCGGGTATCGGTGGGCAGCTCATCGATCATCGATTTATCGAGCTTGATGGTGTGGATGGGCAATTCGGTGAGGTAACCGAAGTTGCTGTAGCCGCTGCCGAAATCATCGATGGCCACGCGCACGCCCGCGTTGGCCAGCTGCTGCAGCTGCTCACCGGGCAGCGAATCGGCACGCAGCCATTCGCCTTCGGTAATTTCGATTTCCACATCGGTGCAGCTCAGACCTTTGCCCAGCAACGTGGCGATGAAGGCATCGGCCATGCCCTTGCGGGCGACATCGCGTGCGGACAGATTGATGGACAGCGTGAGGCTGAGGCCTTCGCGCCGCCACTGCGCCAGCTGGCTGAAGGCGTGTTCCAGCACCCAGGCGGTGACGCCGTCCATCAGCGCGGTGCGCTCGAACACGGGAATGAATTCGGCCGGGCTGACCGCGCCCAGCTGCGGGTGGTTCCAGCGCAGCAGCACTTCGGCGGCGATGGGCACGAGGTCTTCGGCACGGAAGCGCGGCTGGTAGACCAGGTGGAACTGGTCCTGCTGCAGCGCCTGCTGGCCATCGGTGGCCAGCCGGTAACTGCGCTGCAGGCGCTCATCGCGGCTGGGCGAATACCAGCAGCAGCTGACCTGCCCGGCAAGGGCCGAGCCCAGGGCGATCAGCATCTTGCGCAGCACGTCGTCGGCGCTGTCGCGGCCCAGCGTGGCCTCGCACAGGCCGGCATGGAACTGCGGTGCCAAGGGCACGGCGGCGGCCATCATCGGGCGGATCAGGTCTTCGTGCAGCAGGTGGACCAGGCGTTCGATGGCATCGCGGTCGGGCAGTTCCACCACGAACGCGAAGCGGGTGGCGGCCACGTGATAGACCTGCGCCACGCCGTCCAGCGCCAGGTTGATGCGCACGCCCGCGCGGCGGATCAGCGCTTCCAGTGGCACCATGCCCAGCACCTGGCCGGCTTCGTGCGCGCGCGGCACATCGAGCACGTCGATCATCATCGCAAAGCAGGGGCGGCCGGGCGTGCGCACTGCGCGTGCGGCGTAATCGATGGCGAACTGGTGGCGGTTGGGCAGGCCGCTCACCGGATCGCGGCGGCCACTGAGGGTGCGCAGCTCCAGTTCGTTCATCACCGCCATGCCCAGCGTCTGCAGCTGGCGGCGGTCATCGGTGGAAAACTGCCGGGGCACGCTGTCCATCACGCACAGCGCGCCGATGGCCACACCGTTGGCGGCAATGAGCGGGGTACCGGCATAGAAGCGCAGATGCGGCGGCCCGGCCACCAGCGGCAGGCTGGAAAAGCGCGGGTCCACGCGCAGGTCGTTGATGACCAGGCCGGCGGTGGAACCGATGGTGTGGGCGCAGATGGAATCGCGGATATGTGATTCGGCCACGGCCAGCCCCTTGCGGGCGATCAGGCGCTGGCGGTCGACTTCGATGAGCGAGACGAACGCCACCGGCGCGCGGAAGGTGCGCGCGGCCAGATCAGTCAGCCGGTCCAGCGAGGCCCCGGCCACGTCATCCAGGACGTCCAGGCTGCCCAGCGTCGACATGCGTTCTTCGGTACGGGTCGGGGCCATGTGCGGGTTCCGGTTGAACGGGTGCGCCTTCACATCGGTGCAGTGCCATGCAGGCGGCATGGCGGTGATGACAGGGTTGCAGATCGGGATGGGTGGGGCTGTGCAGATCCGGCAAGGATCACGTCAAGGCGATGGATCTCGCCGGTGGCTGCGCCTGCGGTAGAGGACGGCGCGGTTGCGGCCGGCGTGCTTGGCCCGGTACAGGGCCTTGTCGGCCTGGCGGATGACCAGATCGGCGTCGGCCTGGGTTTCCGGGTAATGGCTGACCCCGGCCGAGATGGTGACGTGGCCGACGGTGGGGAAGGTGTGCGCCTCGATGGCACCGCGCAGCCGCTCGGCTACCTGCAGCGCGGTTTCGGCGCCGACCTCGGGCAGCAGGGCGAGGAACTCCTCACCGCCGAGGCGGCACAGTACATCCTGCGGGCGCGCATTGGCGCGCATGCACTGGGCGATGGTGGCCAGTACCTGGTCGCCGGTGTCGTGGCCATGGCGGTCGTTGACGTCCTTGAAGTGGTCCACGTCCAGGGTGATGACGCCGAACGGCATTCCCGAGGCGTTAAGCGCACTGAGCGCGCGTTCCAGGCCGCGCCGGTTGAGCAGCTGGGTGAGGGGATCGGTGAGGGTGGCCTGATCCAGCAGGCCGATGCGCTCGCTGAGGTTGCGGAAGCTGACCAGCACGGCCTGCTTCAGTTCGGCCGCTTCGTAGTACCAGGAATTGACCGCCTTGACCTGGGTGATGGCGCTGCCGACATCGCGGTCCTGTGCGTGCTGGGCCAGTTCCTGCAGGGGGGAGGCGATGCGGCGCGAGCACAGCCAGATCAGCAGCAGGGTGAGCAGCCCCAGCGGTGCGGCGTTGCGCAGTACCGTGCCCAGCAGGCTGCCGATGGGGGCCACGGCGGCATCGGCCGGGCGCTGGGCGACGATGCCCCAACCGGCCGCGGGCACAGGCGCGAAGCCGGCCAGCATGTGCACGCCGTGGCGGTTGCGCGAATGCACCGCGCCGGCGCGGCCTGCGCTGAGTGCATCGACGGCCGCGTTGCGGGTGGCGGGCTGGCCGATGCGGTCCGGTTCGGGGTGGTACAGCACGGTGCCGTTGCGGCTGACCACGTACAGGTAGGAGCCATCGTCGTAGGGATGCGTGCCCAGCAGGCTGTGCAGCACGTTGGGATCGCGCAGGTGGATGGAGGCGGTGATGTAGCCGGCGTATTCGCCCTGCGCATCGAACATCGGGTGCGACAGGGTGACCACCAGGTTGCCGGTGTGGGCGATGAAGGGATCGCTGACCATGGGCAGGCGCTGCTGCAATGCCTGCCGGTTGGCCGCGCTGGTGAGTGCTTTGCCCTGCAGTTCCGGCAGGGCGGGCGAGGCGCCCACCACCACGCCCTGGGCATTGACCGAGATGACGCTGTTGAAGGCGTCGGTCTGCAGCTTGATCCGTTCTACTTCATCGTCATGCGCGGCAGGCTGGGCGAGGTTGCGGCTGAGGCGTTCGGCACCGACGGCCAGCTGCTGCTGTGCGTTGAGCACGAAGTGCTGGGTGGATTGGGCCAGCGAGCGTGCGTAGACGCGGTTGGCTTCCAGGCTTTTGTCGAGCAGCTGCTGACGCTGCACCTGGTAGCCGGCCCAGACCGCGTTGCCCAGCATGACCAGCGCGGAGAGCGTGGCGAGCGCGAGGATCAGCCACTGGAGATTCACCTGCCGGATCGATCCCTTCACCGTGCGCCCCCTTGGCTGCTGGTTGGCTGAGGTTACCGCTGGGGGCGTGGGCGACGCGTGCGCGCGGCCTTCACGCGGACCATGGACCCGCCCCCGTGCCGACAGGCCCGTGACCCGGTAGCGCCGGGCCATGCCCGGCGAGCGTAGCGACTCAGCCGTCGGTCGAACGGCTGACGGCCTCCCACTGCTCGATGCCGTCGCTTAGCTCCTGCAGCTTGCCGCGCACCCGCTGCACGGCATCGCTGCCCAGCAGCAGGTGTGCAGGCGGTGCCTCGCTGTCGATGAGCTGCAGCATGGCCTGTGCGGCCTTGGCCGGACTGCCCAGCTGCTGCCCGCTCTTGGCTTCACGCGCACTGCGGATGGGATCGAACAGGGCGTCGTAATCGCCGATTGCGCGCGGCGAACGCACCATGGAACGGCCGGCCCAATCGGTGCGGAACGAGCCGGGCGCGACAGCGGTGACATGGATGCCGAACGCGGCCACTTCCTTGCCCAGCACTTCGCTGATGCCTTCCAGCGCGAACTTGCTGCCGCAGTACCACGCGATGCCGGGCAGGGTGATGAAGCCGCCCATGGAGGTGATGTTGAGGATGTGGCCGCGGCGGCGCGCGCGCATGTGCGGCAGCACGGCCTTGATGAGCGCGGCCGGGCCGAACACGTTGACCTCGAACTGCTGGCGCAGATCGGCCAGGGTGGATTCTTCGAGGATGCCTTCGTGGCCGTAGCCGGCGTTGTTGACCAGCACGTCCAGCGCGCCGATGTCGGTTTCGATGTGGGTGACCAGGGTGTCGATGGCGCTGGCGTCGCTGACATCGAGCAGGCGCCCGAACGCGCGGCCAGGGGCGAGGGTTTCGAAATCCTGGCGGACTTGTTCAGTGCGCACGGTGCCGACCACGCGGTGGCCGGCGAGCAGGGCCTGCTCGGCCAGCGCACGGCCGAAGCCGCTGCTGACGCCGGTGATGAGGAACAGACGGGGGGAGGGCATGCGGGTTGCCTTCTGTGGAGGAGCTTGCACGTTAGTACTTGCCCTGCTGCCGACCCAGGCCTAGGATTCGGCCGTTCTTGCCTATTGCTATGGATGTGCGATGCAACAGCCATTACAGGCACGCATGGTGGAGCGGCTGCAGGCGCTGGCAACGGCGGAGGGCTACACGCTGACCGCGTTGCCGGGCGTGCGGCTGCTGCGTTCCAACCGACCGCTGGCGCGCACGCCCGTGCTGTACGACCCCGGCATCGTGATCGTCTGCCAGGGGGTGAAGCGCGGCTACCTGGGCGGGCAGGTGTACCAGTACGACGCGCAGCACTACCTGGCGGTGTCGGTGCCGGTGCCGTTCACCATGGAAACCGAGGCGACAGCCGAGGAACCGCTGCTGGCCATCTACCTGCATCTGGATCTGCAGATGGCTGCGGATCTGGTGTTGGAGCTGGACGGACGCGTGGACGCCGCGCCTGCGCAGGCACAGAGCATGATGTCCAGCCCGATGCAGCCGGCGATGCAGGCGAGCGTGCTGCGCCTGCTGGAAACATTGGGCGATCCGCTGGAGGCGGCGGTGCTGGGGCCGGCGCGGGTGCGCGAGCTGTACTACCGCGTGCTGACCGGTGCGCAGGGCGGCGCGATGCGCGAGGCACTGGCGATGCGCGGGCGCTTTGGCCGCATCGGCAAGGTGCTGCGGCATATCCATGGGGCCTATGCGACGGCGCTGGAGGTGGAGGGGCTGGCGGCCGAGGCGGGGATGAGCGTGCCGACCTTCCATGCGCACTTCCGTGACATCACCGGCACTTCGCCGATGCAGTACGTGAAGTCGACCCGCCTGCACCAGGCGCGCTTGCTGATGCTGCGGCAGGGCATTACGGCCGAGGCAGCGGGGCTGGCAGTGGGCTACGCCAGCCCGTCGCAGTTCAACCGCGAATTCAAGCGCCTGTTCGGGCTGCCGCCCGCAGCCGAGGTGGCGCGCATGCGGCGCAGCTTCGCGCTGCCGCCGGCGCCGGTGGATGCGGCGTACGTGTCTTCGCACTGAGGAGCCGCCGTGCGTGGCCCGGCACGACCAACGGCCGGCCCAGCCCGTAGTGCCAGGCCATGCCTGGCAGATTTGACAGCAAGCCCAGCCAGTAGTGCCAGGCCATGCCTGGCAGATTTGACAGTCGCCCTACCAACTAGTAGGTTTGCGACCATGAAAGACCCACTCTCCCCCAAGGCCCACGAGATCCTGGCCCATGCCCGTTCGCTGCTGGAAGCCGGCGGCTACAACGGTTTCAGCTACGCCGACATCTCGGCGCGGGTGAACATCAGCAAGGCCAGCATCCACCACCACTTCCCCAGCAAGGTGGACCTGGTGCGCACGGTGGTGGCGCTGTACCGGGCCGAGGCGCGCGAGGGCCTGGCCCTGCTGGACCGCCAGCTGGGCGACCCCCTGCAGGAACTCAACGCCTATGTGGATTACTGGTCCAGCTGTATTGCCGGCGGCACGTCCTCGTTCTGCATCTGCGCGATGCTGGCGGCCGAGGGGCCGATGATTCCGGCTGAAATTGCCGACGAAGTGCGCGGGCACTTCGAGGACCTCAGCGGCTGGCTGGCCGTGACCATGGAAAAGGGCGCGGCGATGGGCCAGCTGCGCCTGCAGGGGTCTGCGGCGGATGAGGCCAGGGCGTTCATGTCGTCGGTGCACGGCGCGATGCTGGCCGCGCGGGGCTTCGCTGATGCGGCCACGTTCCCGGCATTGGCCCGGTTGGCAATTGCGCGGGTCAGCGCTGCGGCTTGATGTGTGTGATGGGCCTGCGCCAGCGCGGGCCTTCTTTTTACCCAGAGTGCCTACCTACTAGTAGGTTCATAATCTCAACGGAGTTACCTCGATGGCACACCCTCTGTCCCTGCTCGGCGCGATCCACACCGCCGTCAGCCTGGTTCCGGTCCTGGCCGGCCTGTACGGCTTCATCCGCCACCGCGCGATCGACCCCGGCACGCGGTCGGGCAAGCTCTATCTGCTTGGGCTGCTGTTGTCGGTGGTGACGTCATTCACGGTATCGAGCACGGGCGGCCTGAATCCCGGACACGCGTTTGGCGTGATCGTGCTCCTGATTGCTTTCGGAGGCGTGCTGGTGGGGCGGCTGCGCTTCTTCGGGCGGCTGGCACCGTATCTGTCGACGTTCGCCCTGTCTTTCAGCTTCCTGCTGTCCCTGGTGCCAGGCACCAACGAAACGCTGACGCGGCTGCCGGTGGGCCACCCGGTTGCGGCCGCGCCCTTGGCACCGGTGGTGCTGCAGGTGTTGCTGGGGTGCGCGGTGGTGTTCGTGATCGGGTTTGCGGCGCAGTGCTGGCGGATCCGTTCGCGTTGCTGAGTCAATCGCTGTCGGTTGGGGCGCGCGCTGTGTGCAGCAGACGCAGCACGCGTACCTGCGTAGGCATGACGTCGTAGACCATTACATAGCGGGAATGGACCACCCATTCCCGGGTGCCCGGAACTCGCCCGGGCCGACCGAGCTCAGCATGGTGCATCAGGCAAGTGGATCGCTCAGTGAACTTTTCGTCCAGAGCCAGCGCTGCATTCGGGCTGTCCACCTCGATGAACGTATAGATCAGCTCGCGGTCTTCAATGGCTTGTGGTGTCCAGAACAGCTTTCTCACTTGGTGGATTCAAGCCTGCGCCTGGTTGCTTCACGGCGTGCCGCGAAACGAGCTTCCACCTCGCTTGAGGGAACCAATTGCCCTGCGTCTGCAGCGTCGAGTGCTGCCTGCACCTGCAGACGGAACTGAGCGTCGTTCTCTGACGGTTGTTGCTGCTGCACGAAGGCACGCATGAAATCCCGGAGCAGCTGTGCGCTGGTGCGATCGCGCGCTTTGGCTGCATCCCCGAACGCCTGCTTGAGAGCTTCATCTACTCGGAACGTGAACGTGGCCTCGTTCATGGTGTTCATCCTGTGTGTTACACGGTAGTAACAGCGTAACATGCGTCCGCGCTTCAACCTGTGAGCGGCCAGTACAAAGGGCCGGAAGTATTCCGCCAGGTGAAGGCTAACGCGGCTGACCGGACGGCGCGAGGCTGGATGCGTCAGTTGCGCTGCGCCGTGGCTCAGCACCCCACCAGCCGGTCCGCACTGAGCGCACCACGATGCAGACTGCGGTATTCCGTCGGGCTGGCATCGACCAGACCACGGAAATGCCGACGGAACGATTCCTGCGATCCAAACCCGGCCTGTTCGGCCACCCACTGCAGCGGGCGGTCGGTGGTTTCCAGCAGTTCGCGGGCGAAGGTGACGCGTTCGCGGATGAGCCAGTCGATGGGCGACAGGCCGGTGGCTTCCAGGAACTGCCGCTGCAGCGTGCGCTGGCTCAGTGCGGCCTGCTCGGCCAGGCTGCCCAGCGAATGGGCCTCGCGCAGGTTGTGGCGCATCCATTCCATCAGTTTCGCCAGCCGCGTGGGTTCGCCGTTGGGGATGGCGCGGCTGACGCGCTGGCTGCGCTCGGCATCGCGCCACGGTGCCAGCACCAGGCGTTCGGCCACCAGGTTGGCCACGCGCGCGCCGTAATCCTTGCGCACCATGTGCAGCATCATGTCCATGCCGGTGGCCGAGCCGGCCGAGGTGATGATGTCGCCGGTATCGACGTACAGCACATCCTCGCGCACATGGATGCGCGGAAAGTCGCGCGCCAGCGTTTCGGTGAGCCGCCAGTGGGTGGTGGCCTGGCGGCCATCGAGCAGGCCGGCCCAGGCCAGCACGAAGGCGCCCGAGCAGATGGAGGTGATGCGTGCGCCACGCGCGTGGGCGCGGATGAGCGCATCCAGCAGGGCCTGCGGGGGTCGTTCGCTGGGTTCGCGCCAGCCGGGAATGACGATGATGTCGGCGTCGTCGATGGTGTCGAGCGAGTAGGGCAGCTGCACCTGTGCGCTGCCGAGCATGCGCAGCGCACCGGGTTCGCCGGCGCAGAGCTGGGTGCGGTACCAGGCCACGCCCAGCTCCGGGCGGATGGGGGCGAACAGGCCGACCGCGCAGCCGAATTCGAACAGCCCCTGGCCGTGGCAGGCCACGATGGCAACGGTGGGCGCGGTGGGGTCGATGGGCATGGTTCGATGCTACCCATGGCGTGGTACGCGCACAGCGGTGTGCAGGCATGTGCAGATGCCGGTGGGGTATATGGATGGGGTCGGATCCCGTCCGCAGGACGGGCTCTGACCCCGCAGACGCCCGGTACGCGAACCGGGGTCAGAGCCCTTCCTATGGAAGGGATCCGACCCCGGGCATCACCCCTTGCGTAAGGTCATTACCAGCGGTCATGTGGCTGGCCGGATTTGACGGTTGGGTGACGCGATATCGGCTGTTGCGGTGAGGGCTGGGGTCTTTGAATGGGGCTGTGTCTCCGGCCCACCCCCACGAGCCCCCATGCCTGCCGCCCATTCGCCTGTCCTCAACACCCTTGCTGTCCTGATCACCGCCGCACTGGCCGCTGCCACCGCCCATGCCGCCGAGGTCGATGCCGATGCGCCTGCCACGACGGCGGCGTCGGCCAACCTGGCCGCGTCCACGCTGGATGCCGTGGTGGTGACCGGCTCGCGCACCAGCACGCGTACGGTCAAGAACAGTTCCACCCCGATCGATGTGATCTCCGCCGAAGACCTGGCGGCCACCGGCCAGGCCAACCTGCTCGAAGCGCTGCAGCGCAGCCTGCCATCGCTGAGCCAGATTGGTGGCTACCAGAGTGACCAGGAGAGCCTGATCCGTGGCTACCAGCTGCGCAACCTGTCGCCGGGCTACACGCTGGTGCTGGTGAACGGCAAGCGCCGCAATGCAAGCGCCTATGTCAGCGGTGCCAATGGCGGCGGCTTCCCCGGCCACGCCTGGGCCGATCTGGCGCTGATTCCGGTGGCGGCCATCGACCATGTCGAAGTGCTGCGCGATGGTGCCTCGGCCATCTACGGGTCCGATGCCATCACCGGCGTGGTCAATGTCATCCTGAAATCGCAGGCGCATGGCGGCGATGTCGCGGTGGAAAGCGGGCAGAGCATCGATGGCGACGGTACGCGGACCAGCGTGCGCGCGAACATCGGCCTGCCGTGGGGCGAGGATGGTTTCGTCAACCTTTCCGGCGAAACCACCCGCCAGCACCATGCCATCCGCACGCGACGCTACATCGACGGTTACCTGAGCTACCCGGCGGTGGACGCCAGCGGCAACCTGGTTGCGCTGCGGCCGAACAACCAGCTGCCGGCCGGTGCCACGCCGAACCCGGCCGAGGCCACGCGCGATGCCGAGGCCAACACCATCCTCAGCTCGCCGTCGTATTCGCTGCGGGCGTTTGCAGTGAATGCCGGCCATGGCCTGGGTGACAACGCGCAGTTCTACGCCACAGCCACGGCCAGCGACCGCAGTGCGCAGGCCATCCAGAACTTCCGCCTGCCGGCCACCATCTTCACCACCTACAAGGCACCGAGCGTGCTGAGCGTGTGGCCCGATGGCTTCCTGCCGGTGCTGGAAACCAAGGAGAAGCAGTACACCGGCAGTGCCGGCGTGAAGGGCCAGCTGGCTGGCTGGGACTACGACGCCAGCCTGACCGGCAACCGCAGCACGGTGCGCACCTATACGCGCAGTTCGGCCAACTTCTCGCTACCGTACCCGGGCTCGCCCACCGACTTCTACGATGGCAAGCTGGACTACCAGCAGGGCATCGCGAACCTCGACCTGCGTCGCGGCTTTGAAGTGGCAGCACTGGCTTCGCCGCTGGAGGTGAGTGCCGGTGCCGAGTACCAGCATGAACAGTACGAGCGCGGCGCAGGGCAGTGGGAGTCGTACACCGGTTTCGGTGCGGCGGCATTCGTCGGCTATTCCACCGCCGATGCGGTGAAGGCCACGCGCAACAGCAAGGCGGTGTACGTGGGCGCGGCCAGCAACATCACCTCGCGCTGGTACCTCGATGCCGCTGCGCGCTGGGAAGATCATTCCGATTTCGGCAGCGTTTCGACCGGGCGGCTGACTACGCGCTTTGATTTCACCGATGCGCTGGGCGTGCGTGCGACGGTCAGCAATGGCTTCCACGCGCCCAGCCTGGGCGCGCAGTTCTACCAGGCCACCGGCAGCTGCCCGTGCGGCACCACGCTGGTGGCACAGGTGTCATCGCCTGCGGCGGTGGCCCTTGGCGCGACGCCATTGAAGCCGGAAAAGGCGAACAACTACAGCCTGGGTGTGACCTGGGACCCGAGCCCGGCTTTCCATCTGGCCGTGGACGCCTACCAGATCGACATCCGCGGGCAGCTGGGCCAGTCCAGCCAGATTGGCTACAACGCGCAGGACCCGGCGCGCATCACCGACAACAGCGGCACGGTGCTGACCACGGCGCAGAAGAACACCATCGATGCACTGCTGGGCACGGCCGGCATCAGCATTCTGCCCGGCGATGCGTTCTATGCCAGCTACTTCACCAACGTGGGCAACACCCGTACGCGCGGCGTCGAGCTGACCTTGGAGGCGAACCAGGAGACGGCATGGGGCAAGCTGCGCTGGACGTATGCGGCCAACGTGGGCCGCACCACCATCCAGAAGGTCAGCGACATTCCTGCCGCGCTGCAGGGCCTGCCGAACATCAACCTGCTGACGAGATCCAGCGAATACGCACTGCGCTTCCGCACGCCCAGCTACACGCAGGTGGCGGGCCTGGGCTGGCAGAACGGGCGCTGGCGCTCGAACCTGGACTTCACCTATTACGGCCCGATCAAGCGGCTGAACAACGGCGTGGAATACAAGCAGCCACCGGTGCTGGTGACCAATCTGTCCGGCGGCGTCGAGCTGGGCGGCGGCTGGAGCGCCGCGTTGGGCATCAACAACCTGTTCGACAAGCGCACCCGCAAGGTGCCCGAGTACGCACGCAGTGCCAGCGACGTGGCCAGCATCGAGACCACCTGGGATACCGGCGATGTGCTGAGCACGGTCGGTGCGTACTGGTATGGGCGGGTCAATTACCGGTTCTGATTGAAGCGAAGTCGAGCATGGCTCGACTCTACAACGGAGGATTGCATGTCATCTGCATTGAACGTGGTTGCATTGATTGGCTCGCCAACGAGTTCGGCAACGTCGCGGACGCTGCTGCTGGTGCGGCATCTGCTGGAGGCACTGCAGCAGCGCCTGCATGCCAGCGCGACGCTGGTGGAGCTGGCGCCGATCGCGCGTTCGCTGGGCCAGGCGCTGTCGCGTGCCGAGGTCGACCCTGCGGTGGAGCACGCGTTGGCCACGGTGGAAGCGGCCGACCTGCTGGTGGTGGCAGCGCCGGTGTATCGAGGCTCCTACCCGGGGCTGTTCAAGCACCTGGTCGACTTCATCGGGCTGGAGGCGTTGGTGGACACGCCGGTGCTGCTGGCCGCCACCGGAGGCAGCGAACGGCATGCGCTGGTGATCGACCACCAGCTGCGACCGCTGTTCAGTTTCCTGCAGGCGCACACGCTGCCGATCGGGGTGTATGCCACGCCGGCCGATTTTGACGGTGCACAGATCAGCAGCACGGCACTGCAGGCACGCATCGCGTTGGCGGCCGAGCGTGCGGCCGGACACGTAGCGCAGCCGGCCGTGGCCGTGCCGGCACCGCTGCGGCGTATTGCGTGATGCCGCACCCCGGCATAACCGACGGCAGTGTGCTTATCGCCAAGGCGCATCTGCGTGGCCGGATCTGACCGCCGATTGTCGCGCGATGGCGCAGCTGCAGCGCCGGCCTTCTCTAGCATCGAAGACGAAGCGGCACTGCGGTGCCGGACCTGATGAGGACGACCCCGTGGCTGTAGATGCAACTTCCAAACCCATCCTGTTCCTGCTGGACCGCCAGTTCGAAGACGGCCAGCTGCCTGGACAGCGCTTCTTCTGCCGCCACAGCCTGCTGCTGGAAGGCGCGCTGTCGAGCATCGACGGCCTGGACGCGCAGCTGGACGTGCGCCGGATCGGCTTTGCACGACCGCGCCGCGAGGTGATTGCCGAGATCGGCGAACAGGACCAGTCGCTGCCCAAGCTGGTGCTGCCACAGGGCGTGCACAGCGAACACGCCAACGGCGCCCACCACGAGCGGCAATACGTTTCCGGCGCCGAACCGATCCTGGCTGCCCTGAACGGGCTGCTCGGCATTCCCGTGGCCCACCCCTGAGCGAGGACGCGCGCATGAGCTACCTGATCAGCGTATTGGACAAGAGCCCGGTGGCCGACGGCGGCACGCCGGAGCAGGCGCTGCGCAACAGCCTGCAGCTGGCGCAGCGGGCCGAACAGCTGGGCTACCATCGTTACTGGTTTGCCGAACACCACGCGGCGCCGACCCTGGCCAGCCCGGCACCGGAAGTGCTCGCGGCCTGGGTGCTGGCGCAGACCCGGCGCATCCGCATCGGCAGTGGTGGGGTGATGCTGCGCCATTACGCGCCGTACAAGGTGGCCGAGAACTTCAATCTGCTGGCGGCCCTGGCGCCGGGCCGCGTGGACCTGGGCGTGGGCAAGGCCCCCGGTGGCCTGCCGGCCTCGACCGCAGCACTGGCCGCAGGCCGACCGGCCTTCGCAGATTTCGCCCAGCAGCTGCGTGATCTGGAAGGCTATCTGTCCGGCTCGCGCGAAGACGCGCAGGCGCGGCCGCTGCCGCAGACCGCGCCCGAACGCTTCCTGCTGGGTGCCAGCCCGCAGAGTGCACGGCAGGCGGCCGAGCTTGGCTGGCGCTTCGTCTACGCCGCCCACTTCGATGGTGATCCTTCCCATATCGAAGCGGCGTTCGACGCCTACCGCGCGCTGTCGTCGCAGCCACCGCTGCTGGCCACCGTGGCCTTTGCGGCGCCTACTGCCGAAGCCGCCGCGCGGCATATCGGCGCGTTGCGGGTTTACAAGCTGCATCTGGGCCCAGGGCAGACGGTGAACCTGCCCAGCCCGGAGGCTGCGGCCGAGTACGCGCGGCAGGTGGGCGTGAGTGATTTCCATATCGAAGAAACGCGGCCCAGCGTGTTGTCCGGCGATGCCGCCCATGTGCGCGGCGAGCTGGACGCACTGCACCGGCGCTTCGGCGTAGGTGAATTCATCCTCGACGCCCCCGTGGCCGACCTCGATGCCCGCCTGACTTCCCTTGAACTGCTGTCGCCCGCGCCGCGCGCGGCGGTGGCCTGACCTGCAGGAGCGACCCCCATGAGCACGACCCCGCGCCACATTCCGTTCGGCATCATGCTGCAGGGCCCCGGCAGCCACATGCATGCCTGGAAGCACCCTTCCAACCCGGCCGACGCCAGCGTCAACCTGCAGTTCTACATCGACATCGCGCGTACCGCCGAGGAGAACGGCATCGCCTTCGGCTTCGTGGCCGATGGCCTGTACATCAACGAGAAGTCGATTCCGCATTTTCTCAATCGCTTCGAGCCGATTTCGCTGCTGTCTGCACTGGCGACCGCGACGAAGAAGATCGGCCTGGCCGGCACGCTGTCGACCTCCTACAGCGACCCGTTCACCGTGGCCCGCCAGTTCGCCTCGCTGGATCTGCTCAGTGGCGGCCGCGCGGGCTGGAACGTGGTGACCTCGCCATTGGAAGGCTCGGGCCGCAACTACGGCCGCCCGCACCCGGAACACGCGCTGCGCTACCAGATTGCCGATGAGTACCTGGACGTGGTGCAGGGCCTGTGGGATTCCTGGGATGACGATGCGTTCGTGCGCGAGCGCGACAGCGGCACCTTCTTCGCGCCGGAGAAATTCCGCCGTCTGGACCACAAGGGCAGGTTTTTCCAGGTGGAAGGGCCGTTGAACATCCAGCGCTCGCCGCAGGGGCAGCCGGTGATCTTCCAGGCCGGCTCGTCCGACGATGGCATCGCGCTGGCCGGCAAGTATGCCGATGCGGTGTTCACCCACTCGCCTTCGCTGGAGGAAACGCGTGCGTTCACCCAGAAGGTGAAGAACTCGGCCATTGCCCATGGCCGCAGCGGCAACGACGTGAAGATTTTCCCCGGCATCGGCCCGATCGTCGGCCACACGGCAGCAGAAGCGGAGGCCAAATACCAGGCCATCGCCGCGCTGGCCAGCCTGGACGATGCGCTGGCCTATCTGGGTCGCTTCTTCGACCATCACGATTTCAGCCAGTACGACCCGGATGCGCCGTTCCCCGAGCTGGGCGACATCGGCAGCAATTCGTTCCGTTCCACCACCGACCGCATCAAGCAGGACGCGCGCGAGCAGGGCCTGACCCTGCGCCAGGTGGCACTGCAGGCGGTCAGCCCGCGGCCGAACTTCATCGGCACGCCGCAGCGCGTGGCCGACGAACTGATCCGCTGGTTCGATGCGGGTGCCAGCGATGGTTTCATCCTGGGTTTTGCTGCGCAGCGCGAAGGCCTGGATGATTTCGTCAGGCTGGTACTGCCGATCCTGCAGGCACGCGGCTACCACCAGCGCGAGCTGGAAGGGCAGACCCTGCGCGACCATCTGGGCCTGCCACGCAAGGCCAGCCGCCATGCAGCCGACGCCGAGCCGGCGCGGAAGGTGGGGTAAGGCGATGAGCGGAGACGTATCGGTAGCGCCGGGCCACGCCCGGCGGACTTCACAGCCCACCGGCGTGCTGCCACAGATTGCCGCACGCGCCGAGCAGGCCATTGCCCTTCGCCATGATCTGCACCGCCACCCCGAGCTGGCGTTCGAAGAACACCGTACCAGTGCCCGTGTGGCCGAGCTGCTGCAGGAATGGGGCTATGCGGTGACCACGGGCGTCGGTGGCACCGGCGTGGTGGGCACGCTGCAGCGGGGGCAGGGCAGCCGTCGGCTGGGCCTGCGCGCGGACATGGATGCGCTGCCGATTCACGAGGAATCCGGCCTGGCCTACGCCAGCCAGAACGAGGGGCTGATGCACGCCTGCGGCCACGATGGCCACACCGCCATCCTGCTGTCGGCGGCGCACTACCTGGCCCACCACGGGCGCATCAATGGCACCCTGCAGCTGGTGTTCCAGCCGGCCGAAGAGACCGGCTCAGGCGCTTTCAGGATGATCGAGGACGGCCTGTTCGAGCGCTTCCCGGTGGATGCCATCTACGGCCTGCACAACTGGCCGGGCGTGCCGGTGGGGCACTTCGGTTTCGTTGATGGGCCGGCGATGGCGTCTGTTGACTGGGCGCGGCTGAAGGTGATCGGCAAGGGCGGCCACGGCGCCGAGCCGCAGGGTAGCGTCGATCCGATCCTGGTTGCCGCGCACATCATCACCGCGCTGCAGAGCGTGGTGTCGCGCAATGTGGACCCACGGCAGATGGGCGTGGTCACCGTGGGTTCGATCCACGGCGGGCAGGCGGCCAACGTGATTCCCGATGTGGTGGAGCTGACGCTGACCGTGCGTGCCTATCTGCCGGAAGTGCGCGACACCCTGCGCCGCCGGGTGACCGGCATTGCCGAGCAGACCGCCGCCGCCTTTGGGGCGCGTGCCGAAATCGAGTTTCCGCGTGGCTTCCCCAGCGTGATCAACCACCCGCAGCAGACCGCGTACATCCGCGAGGTCGCGCGGCAGGGCTTTGGTGAAGCGCAGGTGGTACCGGCCTTCGCGCCGCGTACCGCCAGCGAGGATTTCGCGTTCCTGCTGCAGGCGCGGCCGGGCAGCTTCGTCTTCATCGGCAACGGCGACAGTGCACCGCTGCACAGCCCGCGCTACGTGTTCAACGACGCGGCCATCGCCCCGGCGGCCAGCCTGTGGGCGCGGCTGGCCGAGGATTACCTGGTGGAGGGCGCGGCATGAGCGTGCAGTTCGACAACGAGCGTTTCCTCTACACCTCGGTGGATGACCCGCTGGCGCGACCATTGTTCGATGGTCTGGAGCAGGAGTACGACAGCCGCTACGCCGATGTGCGCCGTCGCATCGGTGGCAGTGCCCGCGAGGAACTGCAGCGCTATCCGGCGCAGGCGTTCGCCGCACCGGTCGGTGCATTCGTACTGCTGCTGCGCGATGGCGTAGCGATTTCCGGTGGTGCGTTCATGCCGCATCGTGATGCAGACACCGCTGAATTCAAGCGCATCTGGACGTTGCCTGGTCTGCGTCGGCAGGGCATCGCCCGCCGCGTGCTGCAGGAGCTGGAAGACCAGGCGGCACGCCAGGGCTACCGGCGCGTGTTCCTGACTACCGGCTTCCGCCAGCCCGAAGCCGTGGGCTTGTACCTGAGCCATGGCTATACCGCGCTGTTTGATCTGCAGGCGGACCCGGAGACCATCGCGCACCTGCCATTTGAAAAGCACCTGCACGCCGCAACGCCACGACCGGCTGCCCGCGTTGCACGGCTGCACGGAGCCCATGCATGAGCACGCCATCGACTGCGCTGGAGCGTATTGCGGCCCGCCCGGCAACCGCGCCCGCGTTGAAGATCGTGCCGGCGCGGCACCCGCTGCAGACCGTCGGCACGGTGCTGGCGCTGGCCCTGATCCTGATCGGGCTGCAGTCGGTGCTGGGCAACCCGCGCTGGGGCTGGGGCACGTTCGCAGAATGGTTCTTCGCGCGCCCGGTGCTGGAAGGGCTCGGCCGCACCCTGCTGCTGACCGCCCTGGGTACGGGCCTGGGCTTCGCGCTGGGCACGCTGCTGGCGCTGGCCCGGGTGTCCGGCTCGCCGCTGCTGTCGGCGGTGTCGTGGGGCTATGTGTGGTTGTTCCGTTCGATACCGCTGCTGGTGCTGCTGCTGCTGTTGAACAACCTCGGCTATCTCTACAGCACCATCGAACTGGGTGTGCCGTTCACCGGCATCAGCCTGTTCTCGTACCCGACCACCCAGCTGATCGGTGTGTTCACTGCGGCGGTGCTGGGCCTGACCTTGAACCAGGCGGCATTCTCGGCCGAAGTGATCCGTGGCGGCATCCTCTCGGTCGACCATGGGCAGTATGAAGCCGCTGCGGCGCTGGGCCTGCCGCGCGGGCGCCAGGTCCGCCGCATCATCCTGCCGCAGGCGATGCGCTCGATCCTGCCGGCGGCCTTCAACGATGTGATCGGGCTGGCCAAGAGCACCTCGGTGGTCTATGTGCTGGCGTTGCCGGAGCTGTTCTACACCGTGCAGGTGATCTACCGGCGCAATCTGGAGGTGGTGCCACTGCTGATGGTGGCCACGGTGTGGTACCTGGTCATCCTCACCGTGCTTTCGCTGTTGCAGCGGCGGGTGGAGCAGCGTTTCGCACGTGGCCAGCTGCAGCGCGAGCGCAGCGTCTCACGGGTGCCTTCGCCGCCGCGGACAGCCGCTGACGGGGCGGTACCTGTGGCGCATCGCCCGCGCATCGCTGCGCGGGTGGAGGCGGGGCAGGGCGCGGCGGTTTCGCTGCACTCCGTGGGCAAGGTGTTCGGCGAACAGACCGTGCTGGACGAGGTGAACCTGGAGCTGCGCGCCGGCAGCGTGACCGTGCTGATTGGTCCTTCCGGCGCGGGCAAGTCGACGCTGCTGCGGCTGATCAACCACCTTGAACGCGCCGACAGCGGCTACGTGACCGTGGCCGGGCAGCTGATCGGCTACCGCCGCGAGGGTGAGACGCTGTACGAGCTGCCCGAGCGCGAGATCCGTCGTCGTCGCGCCGAGGTCGGCATGGTGTTCCAGGGCTTCAACCTGTTCCCGCACCTGACCGCGCTGGAAAACATCATCGAGGCGCCGATGGCCGTGCGTGGCCTGTCGCGGGCGCAGGCCGAGCAGCAGGCGCGCGACCTGCTGCAGCGTGTCGGCCTGGCTGACAAGGCCGATGCGTTCCCGCGCCAGCTGTCAGGTGGCCAGCAGCAGCGCATCGCCATTGCACGCGCCTTGGCCCTGCAACCCAAGGTGCTGCTGTTTGATGAGCCGACCTCGGCGCTGGACCCGGAACTGGTGGCCGAAGTGCTGAGCGTGATCGAGGAACTGGCCCGCTCCGGCACCACCCTGGTGATCGTCACCCACGAACTGAGCTTCGCCCGGCGCGTGGCCGACACCGTGGTGATGATGGACCAGGGGCGGGTGATCGAGCAGGGCAGCCCCGAGGCGCTGTTCGAGCGCCCGCGCCAGCAACGAACCGCCGATTTCCTGGCCAAGACCCTGTAACCCGAGGATTTCCATGAGCCCTGCAGCATCCCGCCGCCCCTCGCGCAGCACTGTGTTGATCGGTGCGGTGCTTGTCATCGGCGTCGCCGGCATCGTCTATTCCTGCGTGCGCGCGCCGGCAGCAGTGCCCGCCGCCAGCGTGACCCTGGCCGGGGCCGATGCGCCTGCACTGACCGGTACGCCAGACCCGAAGGCGCAGGCGCTGATTCCGGCGGGCTATCGTTTCGTGACCCCGGGTGTGCTGACCGTAGCGACCCACCCGGCGCAGCTGCCGCTGGCCGATTATGGTGCTGACAGCAGGCAGGTGGTGGGTGTTGAACCGGACATCGCCAAGCTGATTGCCGACGGCCTGGGACTGAAGCTGGTGCTGGTGCCGGTGGCCTGGCCTGACTGGCCGCTGGGCCTGGAATCCGGCAAGTACGACGCGGTGCTGTCCAACGTGACGGTGACCGAGGAGCGCAAGAAGAAGTTCGATTTTTCCAGCTACCGTTTCGACCTGCTGGGCATCTACACGCGCACCGATGGGCCGATCCAGAAGATCGAGAAGCCGGCCGACGTGGCCGGGTTGAAGGTGGTGGTGGGGGCGAGTACCAACCAGGACCAGATCCTGCGGCACTGGGACCAGCAGAACATCGCCGCCGGCTTGAAGCCTGTGGAATACCAGTACTTCGACGATGCGGTGGTGGGGCGGCTGGCGGTGATCACCGGGCGTGCCGATGTGTCGTTCGAGCCGAATGCTACGGGCGCCTATTCCGCACGCGATGGCAAGGTGCGCCGGGTGGGCCTGTTCCCGGGTGGCTGGCCGGATGCCGCGGCGATTTCAGCGACCACCCGCAAGGGCAGCGGTCTGGCTGACGCCATCACCGCAGCGTTGAACACGCAGATCCGCAGCGGCACCTATGCGCAGGCATTGGCGCGCTGGAACCTGACCGAGGAGGCCGTGCCGCAGTCGCAGACCAATCCGCCGGGGCTGCCGGATCTGTGACCACCCCCTGGGTAGCCGTCTACCGTCCCTGCTTTGGTAGCCGTCGACCGTCCTTTGCTTTGGTAGCCGTCGACCTTGGTCGACGGAAAGCGCCAACCAAGGTTGGCATCTACCAAGGCGGAGTGGCCATCGCTCTGGTAGCCGTCGACCTTGGTCGACGGAAAGCGCCAACCAAGGTTGGCATCTACCAAGGCGGAGTGGCCATCGCTCTGGTAGCCGTCGACCTTGGTCGACGGAGAGCGCCAACCAAGGTTGGCAGCTACCAAGGCGGGAGGGGCCATCGCTCTGGTAGCCGTCGACCTTGGTCGACGGAAAGCGCCAACCAAGGTTGGCATCTACCAAGGCGGGAGGGGCCATCGCTCTGGTAGCCGTCGACCTTGGTAGACGAAGAGTGCCAACCAAGGTTGGCAGCTACCAAGGCGGGAGGGGCCATTGCTCTGGTAGCCGTCGACCTTGGTCGACGGAAAGCGCCAACCAAGGTTGGCAGCTACCAAAGCCCACAGCGCGCTGGGTTCAACGTGAGGGTTCCCACCAGCGCGTGCCCGCCACAGGCGCCTGCATGTCCAGCGCCTGGCCCATGATCGGCGTGGCCACGGGCACGTTCTTCGCCGCCGCCAGCGCGGTGATGCGCTCGAACGGTTGCTGCCATGCGTGCAGGGCCAGGTCGAAGGTGCCGTTGTGGATCGGCAGCAGCCACTTGCCACGCAGGTCCAGGTGCGCCTGCAGGGTCTGTTCGGGCTGCATGTGCACGAAGGCCCAGCGCTTGTCGTAGGCGCCGGTCTCGATCATGGTCAGGTCGAACGGGCCGTACTTCTCGCCGATGGCCTTGAAGCCGTCGAAGTAGCCGGTGTCGCCGCTGAAGAAGATGCGGAAGTCGCCGTCCTGGATCACCCACGATGCCCATAGGCTGCGATCGCTGTCACCCAGGCCGCGGCCCGAAAAATGCTGCCCCGGGGTGGCGGTCAGGCGCAGGCCATTGGCCTCGGTGGACTGCCACCAGTCCAGCTGCTCGACCTTGGCCGCATCCACGCCCCAGGCAATCAACTGGTCGCCCACGCCCAGCGGCGCGATGAAGCGCGCGGTCTTGCCGGCCAGCTGCATCACCGCGGCATGGTCCAGATGGTCGTAATGGTTGTGCGAGAGGATCACGCCGGCGATCGGCGGCAGGTCTTCAATGCTGATCGGCGGCGCGTGGAAGCGTGCCGGGCCCATCCACTGCACCGGCGAGGCGCGCTTGGAGAAGACCGGGTCGGTCAGCCAGTACTGGCCACGCAGCTTCAACAGAACGGTGGAATGGCCGAGCCGGAACAGGCTGCGGTCCGGTGCGGCGTCCAGCGTGGCGCGGTCCAGCGCCTGCACCGGAATCGGGTCGGTCGGCACGGTGCCCTTGGGCCGGTTGAACAGGAACGTCCACCACAGCTCGGCGCCGGCGCGCAGGCCCATCGCCGGTTTTTCAAGGACGTTGCGGAACCTGCCATCACGGTACTGCGGCGAATCGGGGAAATCGGGCAGGGACCAGGACTTGCAGAAGGTATAGGCGGTCACGGCAAGGGTTCCAAACAGGAGGACAAGGAGCAGGCGCTTCATCGGGGACGTCCGCTGGGTACACTGCACAGTGTAGTTTCCGATTTCAGGAAAGTACACCGACCGGTGTAAAATGTGCGCATCTGTTCAGTTTCCTGGTTCCTGCCATGTCCCGTGCTCCGCAACGCCTGACCGACCGCAAACGCGAAGCCATCGTGCGCGCGGCGGTGGAGGAGTTCCGCAGTGCCGGCTACGAGGCGACCAGCATGGACCGCATCGCGGCAGCGGCCGGCGTGTCCAAGCGCACGGTCTACAACCACTTCCCCAGCAAAGAAGAACTGTTCGGCCACATCCTCGAAGAGCTGTGGGAAAGCAGCATGGCCGCCGTCGTGCTGCCGTACCGCGCCGACCAGCCGCTGGACGTGCAGCTGCTGCAGCTGATCGGGCAGAAACTGGACCTGCTGGGCGATGCCAACTTCATCGATCTGGCGCGTGTGGCGATGGCTGAGATCATCCATTCCCCCGAGCGAGCGCAGGCGATTGTCTGCCGCCTGGGCGAAAAGGAAGGCGGCGTGAGTGCATGGATCCGCGCCGCCATTGCCGATGGGCGCCTGCGTGAGGTCGATCCGGAGTTCGCCGACCACCAGCTGCAGGGCCTGGTGAAGGGCTTCGCGTTCTGGCCGCAGGTCACCATGGGCCAACCGCCGCTGGGACCGGTCGAACGGCGCAAGGTCGCCGAATCGGCGGTGGCGATGTTCCTGGGGTTCTACGCACGCTGAGCCCACGCGGCAGCGACGTGATCTGATTCTGCGCACCGTGCAGCGATAGCAGGGCAGCGATCAGCCGCAGTGCGGATGTGCTGCCCTTAGGCTGTAGCCACGCATTCCGCGCTGATCCGATCCGCTGCTGCCAGCACGCCGCCAGCTTGTCGTGTGGGTCGCAACTGGAGATCCCCCATGACCGACGTGGCGACCCCGCCACCGGCCGACGCACCACCGTCCGGTGGTTTCCTCGGTCTGATGAAGATGTCCCCGGGCCTGCTCGGCCTGGCTGCCCTCACTGCCATCGCTTCGGCGGCCTTGAGCGTGGCGCCGTTCTGGTGCCTGTACCGGGTGGTGCAGCAGCTGCTGTCCAGTACGCCGGACGCGCAGGTGATCCGGCAGGCGCTGGCCTGGGCCCTGGGGCTGCTGGCTCTGCGCTGGGCGCTGATGGCGGTCAGCCATGTACTCGCCCACCGTGGCGCGTTTTCGGTGCAGCACCGCGTGCGCGTGGCGATGGCGCGGCGGCTGGGCGAGGTGCCGATGTCCTTCTTTGCCCATCGCGGCAGCGGCAGCCTGCGGCGCACGCTCAACGACGATGTCAATGCGATGGAAGGCTTCCTTGCCCATATGCTGCCCGATGCGGCCGCCGCGGCGATGGTGCCGCTGGCCGCGCTGGCGCTGCTGTTTGCGGCCGATTGGCGCCTGGCGCTGGCCTCGCTGACGCCGTTGCCGGTCGCGGTGGCCATCCAGTGGTGGCTGATGTCGCGCTCGGGCGCGCGCATGATGGAATGGAGCGCGCTGCAGAAGCGCATTGCCGATCGCGTGGGCGAATACGTACGCGGTGTGCATGTGGTCAAGGCCTTTGGGCTGTCCGCGCGTTCCTTCGGTGAACTGGCTGATGCGGTGCGCGGCGCAGTGGCCTGGGTGGCCGACTATGCGCGGGTCAGTGCCGGTGGCTGGGTGCTGTTCGTCGGGCTGCTCACCGCCAACGTGGTGGTGATTGCCCCCTTGGGCGCGTGGCTGCTGATGCGCGGCTCGCTGGACTTGGCCACCTGGGTGCTGTTCCTGCTGGTGGCGCCGGTGGTGCTGGCGCCGCTGCTGCGCCTGACCTATGCGCTGGGCGAGCAGATGCATCGGGTCGCCTCGTTGCAGCGTATGGAAGCGTTGCTGCACGCGCCGGCGTTGTCCGAGCCGTTGAACCCACAGCAGCCTGCCGCACCGCATGCGCTGGCCTTCGTCGGGGTGAGCCATCGCTACGGCGGGAAGCCGGCGCTGCAGCGGGTCAGCTTCCGTGCCGAGGCGGGATGCACCACTGCCCTGGTCGGTGCTTCCGGCTCAGGCAAGAGTACCCTGCTGCGGCTGCTGCCACGGTTGTACGACGTGCAGGAAGGTGCGGTGAGCGTGGGCGATGTGGACGTGCGCGGCTGGGCGCTGGATGCGCTGCTCGCACAGATATCGGTGGTGCTGCAGGACGTGCATCTGTTCCACGGCACAGTGCGCGACAACCTGCTGCTGGCACGCCCGCAGGCCGATGAGGCTGCGCTGATGGCCGCTGCCAAGGCGGCACGCGCACATGACTTCATCATGGCCCTGCCGCAGGGCTACGACACGCCACTGGGCGAGCGTGGCACGCGCCTGTCCGGCGGTGAGCGCCAGCGCCTGTCCATCGCCCGTGCCCTGCTGAAGGATGCCCCGGTGCTGCTGCTGGACGAGGCCACTTCGCATGCCGATGCCGAGAACGCCGGGTTGATCCGCGAGGCGCTGAAGACGGTCTGCGCCGGGCGCACCGTGCTGATGGTGGCCCACCACCTGGACAGCGTGGTCGATGCGGACCACATCGTGGTGATGGACGGCGGGCAGGTGGCCGGGCAGGGCACGCACGACGAGTTGATCGCCGGGTGCCAGGCGTATCAACAACTCTGGAAGGATTACAGCGCCGCCAGTGGCTGGAGCCTGGGCGCGGAAGGAGGTGCGGCATGATCCGCGAACTGGTGCAGTCCGGCTACACACTGTCGGGCACACGCGATGCGCGGCTGACGCGCGGCCTGGTGTGGTCGGCCATTGAAGGGGTGTTCGCGGCGGCGCCGTATCCGCTGCTCTACCTGTTGCTGCGTGATGCGTTCACGGGCCAGCTGCAGGGCCCGCGCATCGCCTGGCTGGCAGCGGGCATGGCGCTGTGCGTGGTGCTGCGCATCGTGGCCGGTTCGCGCGGCATGCCGCTGGTGTTCACCGGTGCCTATGCGCTGATGGGCGAAGCGCGGCTGCGCATCGCCGACCACCTGCGACGCCTGCCGATGGGCTGGTTCACCCGCCAGCGCGGTGGCGATCTTGCCGCCCGGCTGACCTCGGATCTGGAGCTGGTGGAGAACCTGTGGTCGCATTTCCTGGGCGTGTTCGTGACCGGGGTGGCGATGCCGCTGGGGCTGCTGGCCTTCCTGCTGTGGCTGGACTGGCGGCTGGCGCTGGTGGTGGCTGCCACGGTGCCGCTGGCCGTACTGGCGCTGATGGTGGCGCAGTGGAAGGCGGGTGCTGCGGGCGCCCGGGTGATGGAGGCCAGTGCAACGGCCAATGCCGAGCTGCAGGACTACCTGCAGGGCATCGCCACTCTCCGCAGCTTCGGCCGGTTCGGCCAAGCCTGGACCCGCCTGCAGTCAGCACTGGACGAACAGCATCGCGCTGTGATCGAGGTGGAAACGCGCCCGGCGCCCTGGGTTGCGGCATATGGCTTCGTGCTTGAAACCGGGTTTGTGCTGCTGGCCGTGGCCGGTGTCTGGCTGTCGGCGCACGGTCGCCTGCCCGCGGCCAGCCTGGTGGCGTTCCTGGTCCTGGCCGCGCCGCTGTACCGGCAGTTGTTCGACCTTGGGCTGTCGGTGCTGCTGCTGCGTTTCGGGCGCCGCGCGCTGGCGCGCATCGAGCAGCTGCTGCAGGTGGCGGTGCTGGATGAGCCTGCCGTACCGCTGCTGCCGGGCGGGCAGGACATCGAGCTGCGTGATGTGCATTTCAGCTACGACGGCGAAAGCGGCGCGGCCCTGCAGGGCATCAGCACGGTACTGCCTGCGCGGCGCCTGACCGCGGTGGTCGGCCCCAGCGGTTCGGGCAAGAGCACCCTGGTGCACCTGATCGCGCGCCTGTGGGATGTGGATGAGGGTGCCATCCTGCTGGGTGGCACGGACCTGCGTGAGATCGGGACCGATGTGCTGCACGGCCAGGTCGCGATGGTCTTCCAGGACGTGGTGCTGTTCTCCGGCAGCGTGCTGGACAATCTGCGCATCGGCCGCATCGAGGCCAGCCGCGAGCAGGTGGAGGAGGCCGCAAAGCGCGCGCAGGCACATGACTTCATCATGGCCCTGCCGCAGGGCTATGACACGTTGCTGGAGGAAGGGGGAGCGTCGCTGTCCGGTGGCGAGCGCCAGCGCATCTCGATTGCCCGCGCGCTGCTGAAGGATGCCCCCGTGCTGTTGCTGGACGAGGCGACGGCCAGCGTGGACCCGACCGCCGAGGTCCAGATCCGCAGGGCGATGACCGCGCTGGCGGCCGGGCGCACCGTGGTGGTCATCGCACACCGGCTGCAGAGCATCCGCCATGCCGACCACATCGTGGTGCTGGAGCAGGGCCGGCTGGTGGAGCAGGGCAGGCATGACACGCTTCGCGCTGCGGGAGGCACCTATGCGCGTCTGTGGACCGCGCAGCAAGGGGCCGGCCATGCGGATGCGATGTTGTGACGGGATTGCCTACGCATTTGCCAGGCCATCTGCGACACTGAGCCCAGGCTTCATGGCACGCCCCCCATGTCACTCGCGTCGGCGCAGCAGATCGGTGAAGTACTGCAGCAGTCCTACGGCATCACCGCCACGGCGGTGGTGCCACGCGTGGTCGGTGCCGACGCCAATGCAAACGTTTTCCGCATCGATGCGCGCGGCAGCCAATGGTGGTTGAAGTGCCGTCGCTATCAGGTGGCCCCGATCGTGTGGGACAGCCTGCACTGGCTGCGCAGCACGCTGGGCATCGAGGAAATCGTGGCGCCGTGGCCGTCGGCGGCCGGCGGTGCTTCGGTGCAGCGCTGGGGCCTGCAGTTCACCCTGTTCCCGTACATTGAAGGGCAATCCGGCTTCGAGGCGCCGTTGAGCACGGTGCAGTGGCGGCGCCTGGGCGACGTGCTGCGCCGGTTTCACTCGGCGCAGCTGCCGGGCGCGCTGGCCGAAGGATTGCCGCAGCCGTCGCTGGCATGTGATGCCCTGCAGACGGTCGGCCAGTGGCTGCAGCAGCCGGCAACGTTGCCGGCCGCGCAGGACCGATGGGGCCGGGCCTTCCACGTGATGTGGACGCGGCAGCGCGACCGCATCGCCACGCTGCATGATCGCGCGGGGGTGCTGCAGCTGGCATTGGCCGAGCGGCAGCCGCAGCTGCACCCCTGCCATACCGATCTGCATGCCGGCAATGTGCTGATGGGGCAGGACGGTGCGCTGCATCTCATCGATTGGGATGGCCTGTCACTGGCGCCGCGCGAACGCGATCTGATGTTCGTGGGGGCGGCCGTGGGCGGGCGCTGGGGGCGCGAGCGTCCGCAGGGCTTTGCCGAAGGGTATGGCGATGACCTCGGTGATCGGCGGTGGATCGCCTGGTACCGGCACGCGCGCATCCTGCGGGACCTGGTGCAGTTCCAGCAGATGTTGATGGGAGGCGAGGGCGCGTACCGGCCGCCGCAGCACCGGCGACAGGCGCTGCATCACCTGGGAGAGGTGTTCGCGCCGGGAAATGTGTTCTGTGCGGCGGAGCGGGCTTACAGCGCGGTGTAGGGGTTTCGGCAGGGCTGCGCCCTGCACCTGCCGAGGCAACGTCACCGTCAAAAGCCAGAGCGGCATTCCGTGGGATGGCGGGGCACTGTGGGTAATGGCGACTGCGCGGCTGTTGGTAGGTGTCGACCTTGGTCGACACATCTGTCAGATATCGAATGAATTCATCCGTGTCGACCAAGGTCGACGCCCACCAGAGCAGATTGCCGTTTCGACAGCCCGCAGCAAGCTGTCGAAGGCGGGGTGGATCCGGTTGAGGGGGCGTGAGCCGCATGGGCCCGGGGCATGCCTCGGGCGGGTAACCCGCTCTTGAAGTTGACGTTGCCGTTGCCTCGGCAGGTGCAGGGCGCAGCCCTGCCGAACAGCCCTTACTCGGCCGGCTTGGCTGCCGCCGTCGCCGCCACGCTCGCTGCCCGCCGGGCCAGCACGGCCTCGCGGTGTGCGATGTACGCGTTCGCAGCCAGGATGATGCCGGCACCGATCAACGTCCAACGGTCCACGCTCTCATCGAACAACAGCCATCCACACAGCGTCACCAGTGGCAGCTGCAGGAAACTGATCGGCGTCAGGGCCGACACCTCGCCCAGGCGCAGGGCGCGTGTCCACAGCAGCTGGCCCACCGTACCCATCACGCCCGTGGCTACCAGCCACACCCAGGCCATGCCGGTGGGCCAGACCCACACGAACACTGCCGGCACCAGCGACAGCGGCACCCAGAACACGTAGGTGTAGAGCACCACGGTGTCGGCGCTGTCCACGCGGGTCAGCTGCTTGATCTGGATCGCGACCAGCGAACTGAGCAGGGCTGCAGCCACCGCGATCAGGCTGCCGGCGCTGAACCCCGCCGTGCCCGGCCTGACGATGACCAGCACGCCGATGAACCCCACCACCACTGCTGCCCAGCGCCGCACGCGCACGGTTTCACCCAGCCACAGCACGGCGGCAATGGTGACGAACAACGGGGTGGAATAGGACAGCGAGACGGCCTGCGCCAACGGCAGGTGGCCCAGCGCCCAGAACGCGCACAGCATCGAGCCCAGGCCGATTGCGCTGCGCACGAAGTAGCGGGGCAGCTGCTGGGTCTTCAGCGGCGCGCGTCCCGGGCGCAGCAGCATCGGCAACAGGGCCAGCAGGCCGAAGGCGTTGCGGAAGAACGCCACTTCCTGGGTCGGCACGTAGCGGGTCGCATAGCGGATGGCCACGGCCATCAGGCCGAACGCCATCGTGCTGGCGAGCATCAGCAGCGCCGCCCGCGCCGGGGTGGCGAGCGCGGGCCGTGCCGTGGCGTTCACCACTGGGCGCCGAGCAGGCGCGGCTCCGGTTCGATCGGCACGCCGAATTTCTCCAGCACCGAGGCGGAGATGCGCCGCGCCAGGTCCAGCAGTTCGGCGCCGGTGGCGTTGCCGTGGTTGACCAGCACCAAGGCATGGCTGGCGGCCACGCCGGCGTCGCCTTCGCGGAAACCCTTCCAGCCGCAGGCGTCGATCATCCACGCGGCCGAGACCTTGCGCTGGTCATCGCGTTCGGCCGGGAAGACCGGCAACTCGGGGAAGTGCTGCAGCAGCACGTCAACCTGTTCCAGCGGCAGCACCGGGTTCTTGAAGAAGCTGCCGGCGTTGCCGAGCAGGTCCGGGTCGGGCAGCTTGCGGCGGCGGATGGCGATGACCGCATTGGCCACGTCCACCGCGCTGGGCAGCTCCACGCCCTGGGCCTGCAGTTCCTCGCGGATGCCGGCGTAGTCCATGCGCAGGTCGTGCAGCAGGGGCAGCTTCAGTTCGATGGCGGTGATCAGGTAGCGGTCCGGCTGCTGCTTGAACACGCTGTCGCGGTAACCGAATCCGCACTGTTCGTTGTCCATGCGCACCCAGGCCTGTTCCTGGCAGTCCCAGGCTTCGACGGTCTGGATGAACTCGCCCACCTGCGCACCGTAAGCGCCGATGTTCTGGATGGGTGCCGCACCGGCGGTGCCGGGAATCAGGGCGAGGTTTTCCAGACCGGACAGGCCTTCCTGCAGCGACCACATCACCAGGCCATGCCAGGACACACCGGCACCGGCGCGGATGACCGCATGGTCGGCGCGGTGTTCAAGGAAGCTGATGTCGCGGTTGCCGAACACCAGCACGGTGCCCGGCAGATCGCCGGCAATGAGCACGTTGCTGCCGCTGCCCAGTACCAGCAGCGGGCCGTTGGCCACGCTGGGCAGGGCCAGCACGTCCGGCAACAGGGCAGGGTCGTGCAGTTCCAGCAGCTGCGCCGCGTTGGCGCGCACATGGAACGTGTTCAGCGCCTGCAGCGGTGCGTTATCGGTAAGGGTCCAGCGCAGCGGTGCGGCGGAGGTGTCGTGGCCGTCCATGGGCGCGCTCACAGCGGCGCCACCGCGCCACGGCTGGGCGCTTCGCGGCGGCGACGGATCGCCTCCACGCATTCGGCCACCAGCGACGGGCCACGGTAGATCAGGCCGCTGTAGCACTGCACCAGGGCGGCGCCGGCGGCCATCTTGGCTACGGCGTCGGCACCGGAGAGGATGCCGCCGACGCCCACCAGGGGCACCGACTCGGGCAGGCGCGCGCGCAGGCGACGCAGCACCAGGGTCGACTGGTCCAGCACCGGCGCACCGGACAGGCCGCCGGCCTCGCTGGCCAGCGGGTCGCCGGCGATGCCGCTGCGATCGATGGTGGTGTTGGTGGCGATCACGCCGTCCACCTGCAGTTCGCCCAGCACGCGGGCGGCGGCGTCAATGTCGCGCTCGCTCAGGTCAGGCGCCACCTTCACCAGCATCGGCACACGGCGGCCGTGCTGCGCGGCCAGGGCTTCCTGGCGGTCACGCAGCTGGCTGACCAGCTGGCGCAGCGCGGTCTCTTCCTGCAGTTCGCGCAGGCCGGCGGTGTTGGGCGAGGAAATGTTGACGGTGATGTAGTCGGCCAGTGGGTACACCTTGTCCAGGCAGGCGATGTAGTCATCCACCGCCTGCTCGTTGGGGGTGTCCTTGTTCTTGCCGATGTTGATGCCGAGCAGGCCACGGCGGTTGCGCGCGCGCTCGACGTTGCGCACCAGGGCATCGACACCGGCATTGTTGAAGCCCATGCGGTTGATGATGGCCTGGTGCGCCGGCAGCCGGAACAGCCGCGGCTTCGGGTTGCCATCCTGCGGGCGCGGGGTGATGGTGCCGATCTCGACGAAGCCGAAACCCAGCGCGAACAAGGCATCGATGTGCTCGCCGTTCTTGTCCAGGCCGGCGGCCAGGCCGACCGGATTGGGGAAGGTCAGCCCGAACACGGTGCTCGGCATCGGC
>PJUE01000281.1_pt1 | contig 44766 bp, 43 predicted proteins | sample 1512171 | NCBI WGS metagenome assembly PJUE01 (sample SAMN08177674, study PRJNA422409) | Feces metagenome, whole genome shotgun sequencing project. | isolation source: Chicken feces (3) enriched on wood chips: alkali lignin treatment | host: Gallus gallus | place: USA: Madison | collected 2015-01-15
AATGTGACTTCAGAGAATATTGCTACAGAATATGACGGCTTTATAAAAGAAAAAGAAGTAGATTTCGTTGCCAATAAACGATACGTCATAAATAAAAAAACAGAAAAATGGAAAAAACTGGAAAAAGAATTAAAAGATAGATATAGCGAAATTGAACTTACAAATGACGCTGAACATATCAAAAAGAAAAAATACGAAAGGGCGTTATTACTGGTTTTAAAAGAATATGGCTTAAAGCTGAATATTTATTTTTTAGAGGCGAATGAAGGCAGTTTTGACAGTAGTTGGCAGCAGCTTACTTTAAGCAATAATAGTCAGGTTCAATATACAAATATCAATTAATATGAAAAACATACTTACATTATTAGTTTGTTTAATAGTTCAATTAGCTTTTTCACAAACGTTTCAGGAGGTAGACCGTTTTAACAGAGTAGGAACAGAAATTTCTTATGGCGATAACGGTTATTATTTTAAAGATACTCAGGGTTATTTTAACCAATTTACAGGAGCGGGTATCTGGCAATATACAGGTAATAACATCATCATACAGTTACAGTTTGTAAAAAAAACATTTATTGAAAAAACTATAGGTAATACTTATAAAGAAGATGCCTTAATTGGTGGTATGCGTATTGTTAAAAATGGGATAGAGGTGCTTAATACATTTAATACGCTGAATGAAAATAAAAATTCAAGCGTTAATTATTTTATTTATAATGGACATAAAGTTAAAAATACTATAGATTGTCTGGGCTGTACAATTCCGAATCAAAGACTGTATATGTATTATAATGAGCCGGATAATGACAACAATCATCTGGCTTCTATGTATTTTTTAATGCACGTCTATAAAAATGGCTCTACTTCTATCCTTAGAGTAGTTTTTCCTGAAGATGCAGTCATAGGAGATCCCACACAATACGATCCTGAAGTAGAGAATGCGCCAACTAAAACCCAAGTAATTTTACCATTTGGAAAATATGATTTTAAAAAAGTGAATTAAGCTTTTAAACTTCTTTTACTATATACCTCTCGCGTATGAAAAAGGTTTTATCAATATTATTTAGTTTATTAGCGGGATGTATTTATTCACAAACATTTCAAGAAGTTGATAATTTTTACCATCCAGAAATTCTATATGGAGATAATGGTTATTATTTTAAAGATACGCAGGGTTATTTTAATCAGTTTACAGAAGCAGGTACTTGGCAGTATACAGGTAATAACATCACCATTCAATTACGATTTAGAAAAAAGACTTTTATTGAGAATACTGTTAATGAATCCTATAAAGAAGATGCTTTGGTCGGTGGTATGCGTATTGTTAAAAACGGAATAGAGGTGCTTAATACACTCAATACGTTGAATGAAAATAAAAACTCAAGTGTTAATTATTATATTTTTAATGGGCATAGAGTAAGAAACACTATAGATTGTCTGGGCTGTACAATTCCCTATCAAAGACTGTATATGTACTATAGGGAGCCAGATAATGACAACAATCATCTGGCTTCTATGTATTTTTTAATGCACATCTACAAAAACGGATCGGCTTCTATTCTAAGAGTGGTGTTTCCTGAAGATGCAGTCATAGGAGATCCCACACAATACGATCCTGAAGTAGAGAATGCGCCAACTAAAACACAGGTAATTTTACCATTTGGAAAATATGATTTTAAAAAAGTGAATTGAGAAATTAAAAAAACCTGATCGTGATGGATCAGGTTTTTTTTATATCTGTTTATTAACTCAGTGCCTTTTTGATTCTATTAAAAGCTTCTGTCAATAGCTCCTCACTTGTAGCGTAAGACAATCGGATACAGTTCGGATTTCCAAAAGCATCTCCGGTTACTGTAGCCACATTTGCAACTTCTAATAGATACATTGACAGATCCGTAGCATCTTTTATAAGATATCCATTCAGTGTTTTTCCGAAAAAGGAAGAAACATCCGGAAATACATAAAAAGCTCCTTCGGGAACATTTACTTCCATACCGTCAATTCCATTAATAAATCCTATCACCAAATCCCTGCGTTTATGAAAAGCATCTGCCATATATTTAATTTCTTTAGGATCGGCTTCCAAAGCAGCAATGGTAGCCCGCTGTGCAATAGAATTGGCACCACTCGTTACCTGTCCCTGTAATTTGGTACACGCTTTAGCAATAAATTCCGGAGCCCCGATATAGCCTATTCTCCACCCTGTCATAGCAAAAGCTTTTGCCACTCCGTTTACTGTGATGGTTCGGTCAAACATCCCTTCAATCGAAGCAATACTGCAGTTTTTACCTGAAAAATTGATGTGTTCATAAATTTCATCTGATACCACAAATATGTCCGGGTACTGTTGCAACACTTTGGCAAGTGCCTGTAGCTCCTCCTTATTATAAACAGATCCGGAAGGATTACACGGAGAACTGAACCAGATCATTTTGGTTTTAGGCGTAATCGCTTTTTCTAACTGTTCCGGAGTTATTTTAAAATCAGTTGCTACTGAAGTAGGTACCTCAACGGGAACTCCACCCGAAAACCGGATGATTTCGAAATAACTGACCCAATACGGAGCCGGTAAAATAACCTCATCTCCTTCATTGATCATCGATTGGGCAATATTATATAAAGACTGTTTTGCTCCGGTAGAAACTACAATATTCTGCGGACCATAACTCAGACCATTATCTCTTTTAAATTTGGTAATAATAGCTTGTTTCAACTCCGGATAGCCGTCAACAGGCGGATAGGTACTCCAGTTTTCATCAATCGCTTTCTTTGCCGCTTCTTTTATAAAATCCGGAGTAGTAAAATCGGGCTCTCCAAGACTCAGACTGATAATGTCTTTACCTAAAGCTTTGAGTTCTCTTGCTTTTGCAGCCATTGCCAGCGTTTGCGAAACAGACAGATTAACAATTCTGTCTGATAAATGATTTGTACTCATTTTATGGGTGTATTTATAAACTCAAAGGTAAATAATCATTGGCTATTTAAGACAAAAAAATCCATGTTTTTAAAGGCTAAAAATATGTATTTTTGCACAAAGTAATTTATATGAATGATATTATCCGTTTTTTTCCTGATCTGACCGCACAACAAATCAAACAGTTTGAAATGCTCAATGATTTATACAAGGATTGGAATGCGAAAATCAACGTAATTTCACGAAAAGATATTGATGAATTGTACACCAAGCATGTGCTGCATTCACTTGGTATAGCAAAGATCGTTTCTTTCAAACCTGGCACTCAAATAATGGATGTAGGTACCGGAGGCGGTTTTCCCGCTATACCGTTGGCAATCTTATTTCCTGAAACCCGCTTTTATGCCATTGATGTGATTGCAAAAAAGATAAAAGTAGTAAATGAAGTTGCTACAGCCCTTGGTCTTCAGAATTTAAAAGCAGAACAGAAAAGAGCAGAAACGGTAACGGATTCCTTTGACTTTATTGTCAGCAGAGCAGTGACCAACATGCCTGATTTCGTAAAATGGGTTAAGGGAAAAACCAAGAAAAAAAATGAACATATGCCATTTGAAAATGGAATTTTATATTTAAAAGGAGGTGATCTGACCGAAGAATTAAAAGATTTTCCAAAAGCAACCCTTTATCATCTATCCGATTATTTTGATGATCCGTTTTATGAAACAAAACAGGTGGTACATCTGCCTCTAAAATATAAACTGTAAATCATAATAAAAAAGGCTGTCATTTGACAGCCTTTTTAACAATTAGGGTTAGAAGAAACAAATAATTGTAGTGTTCCCGGAGACAAAAAAGGAATACTCAACCCCAATCCTCTGATCACAAACAGTATTCCTAAAACAACAACGAAAATAGGAATGTACTGCAGTAATCTGTTTCGTAAAGAAAGCGAAACAGCATTAGAAAAATAAACTACTAAAGACATCATAGGCACAGTACCTAATCCGAACAGAGCCATATAAAAAGCTCCCGTAACAGGCGACTGAGTAGCCGTAGCACCAAAGAGCGCAACATAAACCATGGCACAAGGCAAAAAACCATTGAAAAAACCAATTGTAAAAAATGTACGCTTCTTTTTCTCTCTCAGCTGAGTGCCCATTTTTGCTTTTATTCTCGCAATTAATGCATATAAAGGTTGTAAAAAACTTACCTCTGTAAACATGCGTTTGGGCAGCAATATATAAACAATCATGGCAACGCCGATGATGATGGATAATCGTTGTTGTAATCCGGCAATAAAAAGTCCTTTACCTAAAACTCCGAAAACGAATCCGAACAGGCTGTAGGTAAGTATTCTTCCCGAATGGTATAACAATATCTGACCTGCTTTCACAGACTGGCTGCTGCGGTGTACAGGCAGCATCATCGCAATGGGTCCGCACATACCAATACAATGCAGACTTGAGAGAAGTCCGAATAAGAAAGCTGATAACATACTGCTTTTACATTAGGTTAACCGACTGCTTTTTTAAATACCCTTTACCTTCATATTCCCAGTCTATCGTAATATCCCAGCGACCGTCTTCCAACTGGTTTTTAGGTATAAGCAAATGTGTCGATGACAGTTTCAAAGGAAGTGTCTGATCGAGTTTTTGGTTAGACGGTCGATATAGGGATATATTTCCTTTTATTTTATGATAATCAAAATCCTGCGGAAAAGAAACAATGATTCCTTCTTCATTTGAAGAGATTACAAAAGTAGATCCTAAGATATTGCCATTGGTTTCTCTTTCAAATTCTCCGTCCACTTCTATCTCCTGCTGGTAATAATCTTCCGTTACCAATTCATTATCATAACGGGAGTTGAATTGTACTTTAAATACATATTGTAATATAAATCCCATAAAAAGTATGAAACATATTACGATTGCTGTGCCCCAATTAAACTTCATCTTCTTTTCTTTTTAGTTAAAACTTCTTGGTCCTAAAAAATTTGTCGTGGCCGTATCAATTAATTCATCTCCATTATATACTTCCAGTTTTACTTTGGTTTTATCGCCTTCGAGGAAAGCAGGATGAATTTCAATAAACAAGGTACCCTGTACCACGCCTTCTTTTTTAATTTTTATTTTTGGTGTACCCACCATTACAATTTTTCCTTCAGGATTTTTTATTCTGATGGTTACATCATTAAAATCCTTTGCCGTTTTATTGACAATTTTATACGTATATACATTACTGATAAAATCTCCCTTATGTTCAAACAACTGACCAGGCAACCGCAATATTTTCGCTTCCACTTCTCCTCTGAGAAACATGAGTCCTGCCAGAATACCTATCAACACCAACAAAACCGCACTGTAACCTTTCATACGCGCTGTGAAACGGAATTTCTGCTTTTCTGTTATTTCAGATTCAGAAGCATAGCGGATAAGTCCTTTCGGTAATTGTACGGATTCCATTATATGATCACATTCATCAATACAGGCTGTACAGTTAACACATTCAAGCTGCGTACCATTTCTGATATCAATTCCTGTTGGACATACATTTACACATTGTCTGCAATCGATACAGTCGCCAAATCCACTTTGTTTGCGATCTATATTCTTTTTAAATTTTGCTCTCCCATTAACTCCTTCACCTCTAACATAATCATAGGCAACTACAATCGTTTTCTCGTCGAGCAAAGCTCCCTGTAATCTTCCATACGGACAGGCAATAATACATACCTGTTCTCTGAACCATACAAAAATGAAGTAAAAGACCCCTGTAAAGATTAACAAAGCAATAAGGGTAGAAATATTATGAGCAGGTCCTTCCGTAATCATTTTCAGTACCTCATCGCTGCTGATGATATAAGAGAGAAATACGTTGGCTATCACAAACGAAATCATAAAAAAGATACTCCATTTCAGTATTCTCTTTCTTATTTTTTCTGCGCTCCATGCCTGCTTATCTAAGCGCATCTGTGCTCCTCTGTCTCCATCAATCCAATATTCTATTCTTCTGAAAACCATTTCAAGAAAAATAGTCTGAGGGCATATCCATCCGCAAAATACGCGTCCGAAAGCAACTGTAAACAATGAAATAAAGACAACTGCAATAATCATTGAAATCACAATAAGATAAAAATCCTGAGGCCAGAACGGTATTCCGAAAATATTAAATTTGCGGTCTATAACATTAAATAGTAAGAACTGATTGTTATTTATTTTTATAAAAGGAGCGGCTATCAGAAATAAAATCAATAAATAGCTGACTACTTTTCTTTTGTTGTAATAGTTACCTGAAGGCTTTTTAGGATAAATCCATACTCTTTTACCTTCTTCATTTATAGTTCCTATAGAATCTCTAAATCCTTCATCAGGTATATGTTCCATTTTGTTGTTGTTTATGGTGTTAACAATCCCGTTAACGGTGCTGTTAGTTTTGAAAAAACGACCACAACCCACTACTGAACTGTGGTCGCAAAAAAATAAAAACTAAACTCTCCAAATGAATTATGGAATACTTATTTTGTGCTTTCTTCAGGGGCTGATTCTGCCGCCGGAGCTTCCTCTGCGGAAGTTTGCGGAGCATCTGCCTCTACAGCTTCATACTTATCTCCTTCTGCTGCCTTTGCATCTGCCGGATTAGTTCCCTGAAGACTTAAAATATAACTGGCTACTTTTTGAATATCACTCGGTTTGATTTGCTGTTTCCAGGATACCATTCCTTTACCATCTCTCCCACCTTCCATAATGGTATTGAAAACACTTTTGATATCGCCTCCCAAAATCCAGTATTCATCCGTTAAATTCGGACCGATACCACCACCGCCATCTGCACGGTGACACGCAACACAATTATTATCAAAGATTGTTTTTCCGGCTGCTAAATCTCCTGGTTCTGTCAGCAATGTTACCTGCTCTGCAGTCAATAAATCAGGAGCCGTCTTTTTATACTCTTCAATTTGCAATTGCGCACTTGCCATTTCTTTTTTGAACTCAGCATCCTGATTATCCCCACCAAACAGATGGTATTTACCAAGATATACCACACCGAAAATAATAGTTCCGTAGAACAGATAGACCCACCAAGGCGGTAAATCATTATCTAACTCTTTTATACCATCATATTCATGGTTCAGTTCAAGTTCTTGCTCGGCTTCCATCGGTTTGGATTTCGTAAGTCTGGTCATCAGGTTTTTATACCATGCCGCTTGCGTTACCGGAAGATTTTCTAAACGTTCTTTCTCTTCTCTCTCTTCAGGAGACATCAATCTGTCAACAATCTGGGTTGCTGCATTGCCTACAATCTCCAAAGCGATGATGACAAACAAAAACAGCATCAGCAAAATGCCTAAAGAAGGATATTCAATAAACGCCGGTTTATCTCCGGAATCAACAAAAAATTCTATCGCTCCATAAAACAATCCAAACAGCAATGGAACTCTTACATATACAGGAAAATATTTTTTCATAACGTATGATCTGTTTTTTCAGTGGATAGAGTACCTTCCTCAAAAGGAAGGTTACTCAATTCTTTTATAGCTTCTTTTTTATAAGTAAAAACCCAAATGTATAAGCCTAAAAAAAAGATGAAGAAAATCAGTAATGAGATGATCGGATAAATTTCGATGCCCATAATGGTTTCCATATTGTGTTTAATAAACTTCAACATAATCGATTATTTTTGAACGGTTTCTTTTACTTTAATATCAGTCCCGAGACGTTGAAGATAAGCAATCAATGCAGTAATCTCTCTGTCACTCATCGGTACGAACTCCTCTCCTCTTACGGCAGCATTTTTCTTACTTTCTTCATAAGATTTTACAAAATCAGGATCGTTTTTAAGGTTTTCTTCAATCTGTTTTGCCTGGGCTTCCATATTTTTCTTAGCGTCTGCAATCTCTTCGTCTGTATAAGGGACTCCCAGTTTTGCCATCACACGCATCTTATCTTCTATATGGGAGATGTCTAAACGTTTGTTCTCGAACAGCCATTTATAACCCGGCATAATAGATCCCGGAGAAGTACTCTGAGGGTCGTACATATGGTTAAAATGCCAATTGTCAGAATATTTACCTCCTACCCTCATTAAATCAGGACCTGTTCTTTTGGATCCCCATAAAAACGGATGGTCATATACGTATTCACCTGACTTGGAGTACTCACCATATCGTTCTACTTCTGAGCGGAACGGACGTATCATTTGAGAGTGACACCCTACACAGCCTTCGCGTATATACAAATCTCTACCCTCAAGTTCTAATGGCGTATAAGGTTTTACACTTGTGATGGTTGGAATGTTTGATTTCACTACAATTGTAGGTACAATCTGCACGATACCTCCTATTAAAATTGCTACTGTAGCCAATACTGTTAGCTGAATAGGTTTGCGCTCAAGCCATGAGTGGAACTTCTCGCCACGTACCCGGTTTGAAGCCATTTTTATTAAAGCCGGTGCTTCTGCCAGTTCGTCTTCTACTTTCTGTCCCGCTTTTACTGTTTTATAGATGTTGTACACCATAATTAAAACACCTGTTACATATAAGGCTCCACCAATAGCACGCATATAATACATCGGCATGATTGCAGTTACAGTTTCCAGAAAGTTACCATATTTCAGAGTTCCATCCGGATTAAAGTCTTTCCACATTAAATGCTGGTTGAATCCGGCTACATATAAAGGAATCGTATAAAGAATAATCCCCAGAGTACCGATCCAGAAGTGGAAATTTGCCAGGCCTTTAGAATAAAGCTGTGTTTTGGTCATTTTTGGCAGTAACCAGTAAATAATTGCAAAGGTCATAAATCCATTCCATGCCAACGCTCCAACGTGAACGTGTGCTACAATCCAATCCGTATAGTGCGCAATAGCATTTACATTTTTTAAGGAAAGCATAGGTCCTTCAAACGTGGCCATACCATAACCTGTAATCGCTACTACAAAAAATTTCAAAATAGGTTCAGTACGTACTTTATCCCATGCTCCACGCAAGGTAAGTAATCCGTTGATCATACCTCCCCAAGACGGAGCGATAAGCATTATTGAAAAGACAACTCCTAAATTTTGTGCCCATTCCGGTAATGCAGAATACAGCAGATGGTGAGGTCCTGCCCATATATACAGGAATATTAAAGACCAGAAATGTACAATCGAAAGTCGGTATGAATATACAGGACGGTTCGCTATTTTAGGCAAGTAGTAATACATCAACCCAAGGAAAGGTGTTGTCAAAAAGAAAGCTACCGCATTATGTCCGTACCACCATTGTACTAAAGCATCCTGTACACCTGCATATACTGAATAGGATTTTAAAGCACTTACCGGTAATTCCAGACTGTTAAAAATGTGCAATACGGCAACTGTTACAAAAGTGGCAAGATAAAACCATATTGCTACATACAAATGGCGTTCCCGTCTGCGAAGAATGGTCATAATCATATTAATCCCGAAAACAACCCATACAATGGCAATCAGAATATCAATCGGCCACTCCAGTTCAGCATATTCTTTTGATGAAGTATAGCCCAACGGTAATGTCAGTACTGCTGAAATAATCACCAGCTGCCAGCCCCAAAAGTTGATACTGCTCAAGACATTGCTATACATTCTTGTTTTTAAAAGTCGTTGCAGGGAATAATATACACCTCCAAAAATAGCGTTCCCTACAAAGGCAAAAATTACGGCGTTGGTGTGCAAAGGTCTCAGACGTCCGAAACTCAGCCACGGAATATTATCCGTTATATTCGGAAAAATAAACATCAGAGCCAATAGCAAGCCAACCAACATACCTATAACTCCATACAAGAGAGAAGCGTAGAGGAATTTTTTTACTATTTTGTTATCGTAGTAAAATTGTTGCATTTCCATAGTTACTTAATTTGAATTGTTGTTTTTATTTGTTTTTGATTGTTTTTTAACCTCATCTTCAAAGAGCATTCTTATTGATGGGGTATAGCCATCATCAAATTGTCCGTTTTTTACTGATTTCACAAAAAGAACCAGGAAAATAATGGCGACAAAAATGCTGATACTGATTAATACATACATGACACTCATACCTTAAAACTTTTATCAAAAGTACCACTACCGCACCCTCTAAAAAATGATAATTATCAGCTTTGGCTAAATACTTTTTAGATTTTATTAACTTTTTTTATTTCCGAAATAATTACTCATTATCGTTACAAAACTGATGATGGAAGCGGTACTCAACGGCATGATTACTGCCGCAACCAAAGGGGATAAATGATTGGTCAAAGCAAATGAAATACCTACGACATTATACGCAATAGCAAGACAATAGCTCATGCGTATTGTTTTCATCGCATTCTTCGCATACTGTAAAAAAACGGGGATGTTTTTGAATTGTGTGGCATCGAGAATAGCATCACTCGCAGGGGTAAATACATTGACATTTTCAGAAATAGAAATACCGATATTACTTTGTGCGAGTGCTCCGGCATCATTAAGTCCGTCGCCTACCATCAACACATTTTTACCCTGTTGCTGCAGATTGGCTATATACAACAGTTTTTCTTCGGGCTTCTGGTTAAACACCAAATGGGTGGATGGAGGCAGAATTCTCACTAAATGTCTTTTTTCTCCCTCATTATCTCCAGACAACACATGCAGATCATAATGACGGGCTTCCAATATCCTGAACAAATCTGCCACACCTTCTCTATAGTGATTATTAAATACGAAACAACCTTTGTATGCATTATCAATCTGAATAAATACCCGTGTCTTCTGATCAGATTGTTTTTTATGAACATTTATAAAACTTTGAGAACCGATTTTGTATACTTTTCCATCTATAATTCCGATCATACCATTTCCTGTTATTTCCTCAAATGAATCAGGTTTAACAATCAGATTTTGTGGTAAAAAATTATAGAGCCTTCTACTCAACGGATGATTAGATCCTCTGACAATACTTCTTATGTGTGCCGTCTCTTCTGAAGAAAGTGTTACTCCTTCATAAAATATCTGCTCAGAAGTATGAGAAGTCAGAGTACCTGTTTTATCAAAAACAATAGTATTGGCTTTTGAAAGCTGCTCAATTACCACGGTATTTTTGAGGTATAGTTTTTTACGTCCCATTATACGTATTACATTTCCCCATGTATAAGGTGCTGTAAGTGCCAGAGCACACGGACAGGCAATAATGAGTACAGCCGTAAAAACATTAAAAGCGGTGTTGAGATTTATAAAACTCCAGAAAATAAAACCTGCGATGGAAATGCTGAGCAATACTGGAGTAAAAATACGGCTGGCTCTGTCTGTAATCGTTTTATATTTCTGATCGGTTTTTTTCTGAAACACTTCATTGCTCCATAACTGTGTCAGATAACTTTGAGAAACCGTACTTATGGATTGAATACGAATTACATTCCCCACTTGTTTTCCACCTGCGAAAATCTTATCTCCTGATTTTTTTTCAACCGGGATGGCTTCACCCGTCACAAAACTATAATCTATAAAAGCGGTTTCAGATAAAAGGATGCTGTCAACCGGTATTAGTTCCTGATTTCTTATCAACAGCTCATCTCCTTTTTCTACTTCATATACCTGAACCGGTACTTCTTTACGATCAATAATTTTTGTAACGGCTATTGGAAAATAAGATTTATAATCCCGTTCAAAAGACAGGAAATTAAAAGTAGTCTGCTGGATTAATTTACCGGAGAGCATAAAAAACACCAATGCACACATACTATCTAAAAAGCCTTGCCCGTCCTGAAAAAAAATATCTACCACACTTCTTACAAACATTACAATAATTCCTAAAGCCATTGGAATATCTATATTATATGTTTTCGTTTTAATACTGTTCCAGGCAGATTTATAATACGGAGTGGCTGAGTATAAAAAAACCGGCAGAGACAAACCTAAAATCAGGTATCTGAAGAAATTTTTATATTCCTGCATCCAATAATCGTCAACGTTGAAATACTCCGGAAAAGACAGCAACATGATATTTCCAAACCCGAAAAAAGCAACACCTATTTTATAAATAAGGCTCCGATCAACCATTTTAGGCTTTTCATTATAATTTTCAAGGCTGATATAGGGTTCATATCCTATCCGGGTTAACAGTAAAACGATTTCTTTTAAAGAAACGGTTTCAGGCAGAAAAGAAATGCTTACCTTTTTTTGTGAGAAATTAACCTGAGATGTCAGTACGCCTTTATTAAGCTTATTCAGATTCTCTAAAATCCAGATACACGAACTGCAATGAATCTGTGGAATATACAGGCGGACAATATGAAGATTGTCTTCTTCAAAGTCTAACAACCTTGTAACAATATCTGTATTGTCTAAAAAATCGAACTTACCGGAAACCTGAGAAGGTGTTGCTCCGGGCATTTTCTCGAAATCGTAATAGGCCTGCAAATCGTTTTCTGAGAAAATCTCATATACCGTTTTGCATCCATTACAACAAAAATCCTTATCATCAAAAAAAATACGTTCTTTCTCAATGATTTCATTTCCGCAATGAAAACAATTTAACATACTTCTTATTTATTTGCTTTACCTGCTACAAATTTCCGTGTAAAGAATTCCTTAAAAAATGATAATTATCATATTATGCGTATCTTTGCAGTAGAATTAAAATTGTTAGGTATGAGTGCAAAATGTGAACAATGTATTGTAAGAGAATTAAGTTCGCTTAAGGCTTTGAATAAAGACGAAATTATTCACCTATCTAATTGTAAAGATTCTTATGAAGTAAAAAAAGGAGAGACAATTTTCAGTGAAGGAGATACGATGAACGGTGTTTACTGCATTAAAGAAGGAACCTGTAAAATCGTAAAGATGAATTCTAAAGGAAAAAGTACTATTTTAAAATTCATAAAAAAAGGCGAATTACTCGGACAGCGCTCTGTATTGAGTGAAGAAGTTTCAAATCTGAGTGCCGTTGCTGTTGAAGATATGAAAGTATGCTTTATACCGAAAAAGGAATTGATGACATTTTTCAATGAAAATAATAAGTTTTCCTTAGAGGTAACGAAAGACATCTGTCACCAGCTAAAAGAAGCAAACGAGTTTTCTTCCAATCATACCCACAGAACAGTCAAAGAGCGTCTCGCATTTACCCTTTTACATCTGTATGAGTTAGCCGGAGCTGATACAGACGGGTTTTTAAATATTCAGTTGAGCAGAGAGGAGATTGCAAGTACGGTAGGTACGGCAACAGAAAGTTGCATCCGCCTTCTGGCAGAGTTAAAAAAGGCAGATCTTATTGAACTGACAGGAAAGCGCATCAAAATAGTGCATCACAATGAGCTTAGAAAATTGGCCAATTAATCTTCTTTATAGATATCCGCTAATGCTTTTTTAAGTACAGGAAATTTAAATTCAAATCCTTTATTCACTATTTTTTCACTGGATACCTGCTGACTGTCCGTCACGAGCTGGTGCTTTTCTCCTAAAACAATTTTAAGAAATAGTTCCGGAACTCTCGGTAACCAGTTCACTTTATGAAGCTGTTTTGCTATGGTATTTAAAAACTCTTTTTGTCGTAACGGATGCGGAGCTACACAATTATAGATTCCTGACAACTGCTGTTCGATTCCGTAGATAAGCATACCGATCACATCTTCATAGTGAATCCATGAATACCACTGTTTACCCGAACCGAGGCAACTGCCCAGATTCAATCGTATTAATTTTGTAAACTGGGGCAAGGCGCCTTCATCCGCAGACAATATAAGACCAAATCTGAAAATGGTAGACTGAATACCTAATTCTGAAAACTTGAGATTATGTGCTTCCCATAATTTACATACCTTACCTAAAAATTCAGGATTGGCCTGTTGTTGCTTCTCGGTATAGCAAACCTCATAATCAGATGGATAAAATCCAATTGCAGAAGCACTTATGACCTGAACTACAGTATGATCAATTACCGAAAGGGAACGAAACAACAAATGAGAAGCCTGAACCCTGCTCTCCATGATTTCTTTCTTATTCTTTGCATTCCACTTTGAGTTGATTGATTTTCCGGCCAGATTCACTATAATATCCACCCCTTCAAAACAGTTGTTATCAATCTCCTGTTTTGCCACATTCCATAAAAAACCTTTGTAGTTAGGATGATTTTCTATTTTCTTTTCAGAAGTAGTTAAATAATGAATCTGATGGCCTTTTTCTAAAAGTTTTTTTGTTAAAGCTGATCCTACAAAACCAGTTGCACCTGTTATCAATATTTTCATGTTATTTCGCTTTTACAGTCCATTCAAAATTCATTACAGAAACCTGATCTCCATGTTCATCAATACCTGTTGATTTCAACCAGAATTGTTGACTTTCCCCTGTATGGATGGTTTTTTCTATGGCTTCTTTTACCTTGCGGGCTTCCTCACATGTAAAAGTGATCGTACCTACGGCTTTTTTCGTATAAGTACCGTTATTGTTTGCTACAAGCATGGAAACTTTTTTGCCGCTTCTCTGGATTTCTCTCATCACTAATGCGCCGGTAGATAATTCTGCTGCCATTGCCTGCACTGCAAAATACATAGACTTAAAAGGATTTTGATTAAACCATTTAAATCTTACTGCGACTTGACAACTTTCTTCGTCTATTGTTTTTACCCGTACGCCGGACCAATAGGCCGATGGTAATTTGAAAAATAGAAATCTGTTGATATTTCGGCTGTTAAACTCCATGTATTGCTTGTTTTATAGTAAATCTACCACTTTTTATTCAAGAATCAAAAAGATAAAAAATGTTAATTTATTGTTAATTATTATTACTTTGTAATACATAGTACAATCTTTTATCCATATCTTTGTCATGTAAATAAGAGAGATTATTAACACAACACACGTTCTATGAATATCGAAAACACAAAAGCACAAATGCGAAAAGGCATTTTAGAATTTTGTATTCTTTCTTTATTAAGAGACAAAGATTATTATACATCTGAAATTCTCGAAATGTTGAAAGAAGCAAAATTATTAGTGGTAGAGGGTACAGTTTATCCTTTATTGACCCGCTTAAAAAACGATGATTTTTTGAGCTACCGTTGGGAAGAATCAACTTCCGGACCACCGAGAAAATATTATAAATTAACAGAAAAGGGCGAAGATTTTTTAGATGAGCTCGCCAAAACCTGGAGCGAATTAGCATTAGCAGTGGAACAAATCACTCAAAAAAATTAAACCATGAACAAAACAGTAACTATAAATATCTCAGGACTTGTCTTCCATATTGATGAAGACGCTTTCAATAAATTGAGTCTCTATCTTGATGCGATTAAAAACTCGCTGAATACAGAAGGTAAAGAAGAAATTCTAAGCGATATCGAAAGCCGGATTGCAGAAATATTCAATGAGCGTATTAATGGCTCTGCAGGCGTTGTAGGTTTAAATGATGTTGATTATGTAGAACGCTTGATGGGGAAACCTGAAGATTACCGTTTAGACGATGAAAATTCAGAAAACAATACACAGGCAGAAAAAAAGGAATCTTATACCCATACGAATTATTCTGGCAACCGTTCCAAAAAATTATACCGCGATGGTAATAAAAGAGTATTAGGGGGTGTTTTATCAGGATTAGGACATTATTTTAATGTTGATCCGGTTTGGTTCAGAATTATTTTCATCTTATTGCTTTTTCTGTATGGATTGAGTTTTCTCATCTACCCTATTTTATGGATCATCATTCCAAAAGCGAAAACGACATCAGAAATTCTTGAGATGTATGGAGAACCGGTAACAGTAGAGAATATTGAAAAAAAAAATAAAGAAAACTACAATGAATCAGGAGAACGAATCAACACTTATGACGCCTACAGAAACAGATCAGGTAATTCTGCAGAAATCGTAAAAAAGATTATCGGAATGTTTCTTATCATCTTTTCCATACTCAGTATTATGGGAACGCTGATAGTACCTTTTGCTTTTCAATCCAGTAACTTTACAGAAGCAAGACATATCACACAGATTCTTCAGGCAGACCTAAACGTTCCTATATGGTGGTTTTCAGTATCTTTATTCCTGATGTGTGCAATTCCGTTTATCATATTGCTTTTTGTAGGATTAAAAATTTACTATAAAAACATCAAATACGTTGGTATCGTTTCTATTATTCTTGCTTTTTTCTGGGCAGCAGCAATCTTCTTTTTCTCCTATCTGATGATTCAGGTTGACTATAAACAGGATGCTTTTAGAAAACTCATACGAGAACAGGAAGAACATCATGTAGTAAAAAAATCACTGGATCATATCAAAAATGATACATTGTCTTTAGAGTTTATAAGAGATCCAAGAATTTTTAATACGAATGATTCAGTTGTATATCATGAAAATGACAATGTGGAAATGGTGATTCGCTCTACCAATCAAAAAGAAGGGTATCTTGAAATAGACAGTGAATATTCCCACAATTTTAGATCAGATATCAATATCACTAAAAATGGAGTACGTATTTCTACGAATAAAAACGATCGTTCAAACTGGGTAGATTATTATTCTGAAATAAAAGGAAATGAAATATTGCTGGCAAATGCAGTTTTGACGACAAATAAAGACTATACACTTGATAACCAAATAAAAATTTCACTATATTTACCTGATAATTATAAAATTAAGCTGAATAGTGAAGTAGGTCGTTATTTAGACGAAGATTACTTTGAAAACGAAAAAATTTACGACGGCACACATTATTATGTATATACTAATGGGAAACTAAAATGTACAACCTGTAATTAACTAAAAAAAACTAATACGCATGGCAATTCTTATTTCCTTAATGAAATTTATAATTGATTACATTATAAATCTGATAATGAGTTTATTCTAATGTATTAAATGTTTACTTTATTTTTAAAAGGGGTCTTTTTCTTAATAGAAACAGATCCCTTTTTATATAGAATAAACTTTTTTCTGCTTCACTGGGTTCAAAAGTATACCGTTACCAAAATATACAAAAAAAAGGAAACCAATTATTGATTTCCTTTTATGATAAACAAAACGATTGCTTATGATTCTTTTTTAGCCTTTTTCTCCTTAACTAGCTCTTTCACCGCACCAGTTACCCAGTAGAAAACAAAATTAATCAAGAAAATCATTAACCAAAATCCCATTGTCATAATGGTTAATCCTATTAAAAAAGCTATGTACTGTTGAAACTCAAACATGTTTTCCGAATTTTTTTGTATACGTTTCAAAGGTATGACATTACTCACAATATTACAACAATAAGTTAAAAAATAACTAAAAAATTCATTGCAGTTTCTCTTTAAAAGCCATAACTTTATTTAAACTTATTTTAAATAATATTATAATGGAATTTAGAATTGAAAAAGATACAATGGGGGAAGTAAAAGTTCCCTCAGACAAATATTGGGGAGCTCAGACAGAACGTTCAAGAAACAACTTCAAAATCGGTCCGGCAGCATCAATGCCTGTAGAGATCATTGACGGATTTGCTTATCTGAAAAAAGCCGCCGCATATGCCAATCATGAATTGGGTGTTTTATCGATTGAAAAAAGAGATGCTATCGCACAGGTATGTGATGAGATTCTGGCAGGTAAACTGGCAGATCAGTTTCCTTTGGTTATCTGGCAGACAGGTTCAGGAACACAATCGAATATGAACCTGAATGAAGTTATCGCCAACCGGGCGCATGTATTGGCAGGATTCGAAATCGGTCAGGGGGAGCCGGTATTAAAAGCCAATGATGATGTAAACAAATCGCAGTCTTCCAATGATACCTACCCAACCGGAATGCATATTGCCGCTTATAAAGCTGTTGTTGAAAAAACGATTCCCGGCGTTGAACAACTCAAAAATACTTTAGAGAGAAAAGCTAAGGAATTTAAAAATGTTGTTAAGATCGGTCGTACTCATCTAATGGACGCAACGCCTCTCACACTCGGACAAGAACTTTCAGGTTATGTAGCTCAGCTTAAACACGGATTAAAAGCACTGAACAATACGCTTGATCATCTTTCTGAACTGGCATTGGGCGGTACAGCTGTAGGAACAGGGTTGAATACACCAGAACATTATGATGTAACCGTAGCAAAATATATTGCCCAATTTACCGGGCATCCTTTTGTAACAGCCGAAAACAAATTTGAGGCATTAGCAGCTCATGATGCTATTGTAGAAACACATGGCGCACTTAAACAACTTGCTGTTTCTCTGAACAAAATTGCCAATGATATACGCATGCTTGCTTCCGGACCACGTTCCGGTATCGGAGAAATTCTGATCCCTGAAAATGAACCTGGATCCTCTATTATGCCCGGAAAAGTAAATCCTACTCAATGTGAAGCTCTTACCATGGTAGCGGCACAGGTAATGGGGAACGATGTAGCCATCACTATCGGTGGTACTCAGGGGCATTATGAACTGAATGTATTTAAACCGCTGATGGCCGCTAATTTTCTTCAATCAGCTATTTTACTCGGTGATGCCTGTGTATCATTTGATGAGCATTGTGCTCAGGGAATTGAACCAAATTACCAACGTATCGAAGAATTAGTTTCTAATTCGTTAATGCTGGTTACAGCCCTAAATACAAAGATTGGTTACTATAAGGCAGCTGAAATCGCACAAACTGCACACAAAAATGGAACAACCTTAAAAGAAGAAGCCGTTCGTTTGGGATATGTGACTGCTGAAGATTTTGACACATGGGTGAAACCAGAAGACATGGTCGGAAAGATAAATTTATAATAAGGAACTTTTCAGCAGATTTTTCCATTTTGCATTTGACACCAAATAAGTAGTAAAGCATCTTTTGTTATTCAAAAAGAATATAATAAAAATTTATTTATTAAAAGATGTGACTTTTTTTAAAAAGGCTGTCTAAATACATGTGAAGTTCAAATTCCTCAAGAGGAGACCTTATTTCATTGCAGGTACTGCAAAAAAAGTAAAAAAAATTCCTATGAAAAAGAAAAGTCGACCTTAGGGTCGACTTTTTCTTTTTACCTTTTCGTTACTAAATCACTTTTGGATTTTTTTCCGGGGTAACGAATGACATATCATAACCAGCGAATTTTTTAAGATACGTTTTAATATTAGTACCAAATCCATCGCTAAAACTTTCTGAACCTTTGGTCTTCAAAAATTTTTGAACAGCTCCTGCCCCACCTAAGTGTGCTGCAGCTAATAAACCAGATTCTGTAATTAAAACACCTCCTATAACCTTTCCTTCGTACTTTTTAATCTCTTTTCGTAAAATCCATTTGTTTTTTTGTAGTAATAGAACAAACGCTTTTTCTTGTAACTCCGGATTGGCTAAAAACTCTTTAGTGTTTTTAATTCCCATAATTTTTAAGGTTTCTTTTCCGAATTGAAACTTGCCTAAATATCCGTAATCGTTAATCGCTTTATAATTTCCGGCAGATTCACGAACGGCTAAAGCCTCTTTAAATCCAATAAAAGATTTACCTGTCATTGGTAAAACAACTTCATCAAGAACCATTTCTGTCTGTTGTTCATGTTCATCAGCCGTAGCCACATGATACGCTAAATTTTCAGAAACTTTGTAATGCTCATTGAACATTAATTCTGTTTCGTACGACTTAAAAGCAGAAGCAGTAATTAAAACAAGTACTGTTAAACCAATAAGATAAGAACATTTTTTAATCATTAAATTTGTTTTCTCAGCCCCTGTCACAAACTGATATTAGCGACGCAAATTTACGACTATTATTTTTAATAAAATATTAAAATTCAACATTTTAGCTTTTTTAACGGTTTTTAAAACGTGTTTCAAAGCGTATAAAGAAGGCGTTAAGTCCTTAAAAAACAGTAGATATCCCGACGATTTATTTACTTTTTGGAAACATAAAGTTTAACATTCTCATAGTATGCTTCCTATGAAATTTTCCTGCATTCCGGTACGCCAGATTTCAATATTATTGATCCATTTGTTTTTATATTGAAGACAGCGACAATTGAGCTGTAAAGTAGAAATATTGTTTATTTCGGTCAGATAATGATTGTCTTCCCAATAGAAAACATGGAGTTTTTTATTATCCTGAGTTTGAATTTCAACACTGTTCTTAGTTCTTCCCTTTACTTGTTCTTTTGATAAAATATGGATTTCTTTTTTTTCAATATGGGTTTCTACAATAGTCAGTGTGAGTCCTGCTGAGAGTTGCTGAACTTCCGAAATTTCATGCAAATAAAAATCCGTAAAGATTTTTTCATGCAGATACTTGGTTACAGGTTCAAAATTAAACTGATAAGCCGTTGACCAGTCTTCCGGAATTTGTATCTGATCAGAAACGGTAAATAAAATTTTATTCATCAGACTATAAAAAGGATACGTAACTAAAACATGCTTTTTATAAATGGTTTTAGAAGCTTTTGAGTATGAAAATGGCGTTACAGATTCAATATATCCGGTTATAATCATTGGTTTATTTTTCGAAGGATAAAAATAATGATTATTTTACAATTAGCTTTTGAGTTGCGGTTTTATTATCAGACAATATCTTTACCAAATAAATACCTGTATTCATAGTAAGAGGCAATGTTGTACTCTGATAAAAATGCTGCTCAGTCAGTTTTCTTCCGTTGACATCATATACTTCAATAATGGCAGTACCTTTAAGTCCTTGAATATAAACAGAAGACTGTGCAGGATTTGGGTACATTTTAAAGAATAATTTATCCGCCACTTCAGTAGAAGCAGTCCACTGCCATATTTCATCCTGTTTATCCCCGAAAATATAATCTGCCAATTCCGGTAAATCTATAAATGGATTTCTGTTGTACTGCCAGGTGTAAATATAATTGTTACGGTTCATTTCAAAATCATCACTTGGATCCTGAACATGCCATTGCATTAAAGTATTCAGATCGCCTATCTGATAATTGGTAGCATCCGGAAGATTACCTTCAACCACATGCAACAGGTTATACCGAACATCCATATAAAACAAAGCACGTGCAACATCCCCTTTCCAGCTTCCCTGATTGTTTACCGGTCCGTTATAATCGTCTAATCCGTAGTCTTTATTTCCTCTGGAACTGTTTGTAGGTCCGTCTTCTGCCCGTAAATGATGAGCATCTGAATGTCCTGCTGCAATATCGTCAGCATTGGTAGGTTCCCAAATTTCAATACCATCAGCAACAGAACTTGTTGCATTGGCAAAACCTCCTCTTGATTGAGGAAATATATGTTCGCGGTTCCAGAAACCCGTAGTCACACTTCCCAATTGATAGAGATTTTTACGTCTTGGTGCTTCCACATACATCAGCCAGACTTCGTTACTGTTTTCCGGATTCTGATCGGCTGTCTTTAAAATATCAACAATATCTCCATAGCTGTGTTTCCGTACGGTATTTTCATCTGCAATAATATCCTGCAATGCCTGACGTAATTCTATTCCTGATTTACCGTTTAATGAAGTATAGTATGCTGCTTCATAAGTAGGCAATACATTGCCATAAGTAGGATTTAGCGGAGTTCCGAAATCAGAAACGATGTAGTTGGCATCAATAATATTAATGGCAATAAAATCATTCATGCGTATATAAGCATCCGGAAGGCTTCCAAATTGAATTAATAAGGTTTCATCTCCCTCCGTAATACCGTCGTTTAAAAGCTGTACCGTTTTTGTTACTGAACTATTCCCGGCAGGAATGAATACTTCAAGATCAGCCAGATAATCCTCTTCTGTGAAATGATCATTTATAAGGCTGTAATTAAATGATAAATCCTGTATTACAGGCTGTTGGGTACTAAAAGTAATATCAAATGATTCACCTTCATTTTTATCGGTAGTATCAACCAGAATACTAATACCGTTGTACGTTATACCTGTACCATTATTCGGATAACCGGCTGTTGGAGTTCCAATAAAATAAGTTCCGTCGGTATTGCGTTGAATTGAATGCTGATCTTTTTGATTGTTTGCATTTTCAGAATAATATTCTGTAATACCTAAAGCAGTCAATAATGCCGCAGGAGGTGTATTGGCCACTCCATGACCTATCGCATGAATAAGTCCATTGGTAGTAGCAGGCATATACATTTGATAAGCGCTGATATCACCCTGATAAATAGCCACTGCATCCGGTCCGTTCTGAATGGTATTGTTAGGGATGATAAATGCCGGTACCGGAGCTACCTGAACATTACCTACTAAGAGTAATCCATTTGCATCGGTTACAAGACCACTAAGATCAACTGAATAATAAATTTTTAAAGCAGTTCCGCCTGTTGTATTTCCATTTAGAAAAGCTAAAACATATCCGTCTAAAGAAAAATGAGGTGTTTCCGATTTTATTTCTACAAATTCCAAAACATCCGTACTGGGTGTATCAGAATCTATTTCATTAATAACTAAAACCTGAGCTGAAGAATAAGTTGCTGTCAGCAATAATATCAGTAAGTATAAGTATTTCATATACAAGTAGATTTGAAGTGGATTTTAACTGTAGACAAACATACGAAATTTGAAAATGTCTTTTTTACTTAACAAAGAATTCCTCCCATAGGAAAGATGAAAATTTCTTAAAAAAATAACAAAACCATGTTTTTTGAGGTATTGAAAAATAAAAAAAGTGTAAATTGAACTTTTTAATATTCAAATCCATCAAAAATGAAATACCTCAGCTTGTTTTTATTAACATTATTTGTGGTCAGTTGTAATAAGGAAAAAAATACAAATACAGAAGCTACACAGGAACTTCAAACTCAAAAAGTGGCGGTCATAACTCAATATGAAGACCTTCAGGCGATCATCAACCGCAAAGATGACAAGTTATATGTCGTGAATTTTTGGGCTACCTGGTGCAAACCGTGTATTGAAGAGTTACCGGACTTTATGGAAGTAAATGAAATGTATAAAAACAAGGGCAACTATGAAATGATTCTCGTAAGTCTCGATCGCGCAGCAGATTTTGAAACAAAAATGAAACCTTTTTTATCTTCTCATAACATTACTACTTCTGTATACTTATTAGATGACAACAAAAGAATGAATGAATGGATACCTTCTTTTGATCCGCATTGGACAGGAGCAATACCTGCGACCTCATTTTATAAAAACGGTCAAAAATTAGATTTTAAAGAAGCTTCACTGAATAAAAATGAACTTGAACAATTAATTAAAAAGTATTTATAGTATGAAAAAATTCGCTTTTCTTGCCTGTATTCTATTGGCTTTTGCATCCTGTAAAAAAGAAGCAACTACAGACAACAAAGAACAACTTACAACTGAAGATTCTCTGAAAAATGCAGAGCAAGCCTTACCAAAAGGATACAAGGTCGGAGATGAAGCAGCTGATTTCTCTCTTGAAAACATCGATAATAAGAAAGTATCCTTAGCAGATTATAAAGATGCAAAAGGTTTCATCGTGATTTTTACCTGTAACCATTGTCCTTATGCTAAGGCTTATGAGGATCGTATTCTCGATTTGAATAAAAAATACGCCTCTCAGGGATATCCTGTAATCGCTATCAATCCAAACGATCCGGCAGTACAACCAGAAGACAGTTTCCAGAAAATGCAGGAACGGTATAAAGAAAAAGAATTTACTTTTCCGTATTTATTTGATGAAGGACAACATGTATATCCACAATATGGAGCTACTAAAACCCCTCATGTTTTTGTTTTGCAAAAAGAAAAAGGTAAAAACATTGTCCGATATATCGGAGCCATCGACAACAATTATGAAAATGCTGATGATGTAAGCGAGCGCTATGTAGAAGATGCCGTAAATGCATTGATTGCAGGACAGGAGATAAAAACGACCTCAACTGTAGCAATTGGTTGTACTATTAAAGTAAAAGAATAAAACTATTTCATCAGTATTTTATAGTAACGAATGAAGTACTCTTATCAAAATAATAATTGTTTTTTATCAAAAAAAACTAAATTTAAAAAAAGGTGATATTAAGGTATCACCTTTTTTTATAACGATAATAATCCGTTCCAATTACGATTACAGTTTTTTATAATATGCATCAAAATGAATAAAAGATAAGATACACATTCAGTGTGATGATCAACAGCGCTACCAGCCAACTGACTACCGTAGTGATCTTATGATTGACAAGATTCCCCATCAGTTTCTTATCACTGGTAAACATGATCAATGGAATTAATGCAAACGCAATTCCAAACGATAAAATCACCTGACTTACGATGAGCGCTTCAGTGGCATTGATTCCGAAAATAATAATAGTCAAAGGAGGAATCATGGTAACAAATCTTCTGAGATAAATAGGAATATGCTGTTTAATAAACCCTTGCATCACCACATCTCCCGACATAGTGCCGACAGAAGAGCTTGCCAAACCTGCTATCAGAAGTCCCAACCCAAAAGATATAGCAGCAAAAGAACCTAAAGAGATATCCAATTGATGGTAAGCATCTTTTAAATCCGTAATATCAAGTCCCTGTGTATGAAATACGGCGGCAGCAATAATAAGCATACACATATTGATAGCCCCGGCTACAAACATGGCAAAAAGAATGTCAATAAATTCCATACGGAATAGCTTTTTCTTTTGTTTTTCGTTTTTAGGAATGATACGATGCTGTATCAGCGAAGAATGTAAATATATGGCATGCGGCATTACTGTTGCTCCCAAAATTCCCGTTGCCAGCATAATGGACTGTGCATCTTCAAAAGCTGGGTAAAACACCCCCATAGCAACACTATGCATTTCAGGATCTGCTAAAAAAGTCTGAAAAGCAAACGCCAACACTACCATTACCACAAGACCGGATATGATAGCTTCAAAGGTCTTATATCCATAACGCTGAAATTCAAGAATTGCAAAGGAAACAATAGCGGTAATAACAGCAGCCGGAATCATCGGAATGTTAAACAACAGATACAATCCCAAAGCTGCTCCGATAAATTCTGCCAGATCTGTAGCCATTATCACAAGCTCTGCCTGAATCCACAAAAAGAATGAAACTTTTTTAGGAAACCGCTCACGGGCTACTTCAGGTAAATTCTTTCCTGTTGCAATCCCCAGTTTTGCTGCCAAAGACTGGATGAGAACAGCCAGTAGATTAGATGCGGCAACTACCCACAACAACAGATAACCATATTCAGATCCGGCAGCTATATTTGTTGCAAAATTACCGGGATCAATATAAGCTACTGCTGCTATAAACGCAGGTCCCAAAAAAGGCAGTATCTGCTTAAAGCCTTTTATTTTGCCATCTAATACATTATCTATTTTTTCTGAATGCGGTATTTTTTCGTTCATAGGGTTAATTTAGGTATAAAGTCTATTGCAACTTTTCAAAAATTAAAATTAACCATTTTTAGGCAAACCTAAATTATTTTTTTTGTAAAAAAAAGTGAAATGTTTCCATTTCACTTTTTCTTTATTTATTCTTTTTCAATAAGTATACTATTACGGTTTCTGCAGCATGCAATCCGAATAAAGCTGGCATCCAGCTGTTTGTTCCAAAAAATGACTTTTTAAAATTTTTACCATCCGTCATTTTCAGGCTGGTTTCATCTGGTTTTTCAAGCGAGAAAACAGCTTTTACACCAGAACTGATTCCTTCTTTTCGCAATCGTTTTCTGATTACTTTTGCCAAAGGGCAGACATTGGTTTTACTGATATCTTTTACTACAACTTTACTCGACAGCATTTTTCCGCCGGCTCCCATATTGCTGATTACCTTAACTTTTTTTTGTTTGGCTGCCTTAATAAGGTTGAGTTTCGGAGTTATACTATCAATACAGTCCAGTACATAATCAAAATCTTCTGTAACAATTTCATAAGCGCGCTCCGGAGAGATAAATTCCTGAATGCGTTCCAGATTCAATTCAGGGTTAATATCCATAAGGCGGTCTCCAACAATTTTTATCTTTGGCTCATTTACAGTAGAATGCAAAGCAGGTAGCTGGCGGTTGATATTGGTTATATCCACCACATCACCATCAACAATGGTCATATTTCCAACACCTGCTCTGGCTAAAAACTCAGCGGCAAATGAACCGACTCCTCCTAATCCTACTACTAATACCTTTGCATTTTTTAAGGCTGCAATACCTTCTGTTTTAAATAGTAATTCTGCTCTTTCCTGCCAAACAGCCATATACATTAAAAAATTAGGTGATCGCTATACGTGTTCATTAGAGAACTCACAATCACGGTTAAAAACTCTATTAAAATTATGTTCAATTTCTTGTTCAATGTTCCTTCCCAGAATATCTGTTGCTTTTTTATATACTGTAGCAATAGATTCTTCCATACTGTCTGTTTCTAAAAACAACCGATCCGGAGGAATATTCTTCAGAACCTCTTCCATCTGTGGGTTTCGCATCAGATATTTCCCTAATGAGATATAAAATCCATTAGAAATCAACATCTCTGCAGTTTGACGGTTTTTTGAAAAACCATGAATAATCATAGGAACAGATATATTCCATTTTTTCTTAAGTTCAACTATTTCCTGATAAGCTGCTACGCAATGCAGTATGATGGGCTTTTTATGTTTTTCTGCCAACAATACCTGCTGTTTGTAAACTTCAATTTGTAAATCCAAACCGGTTTCAATCCGCTTATCCAATCCGCACTCCCCTATTGCCAGTGCTCCTTTACCGGACAGTTGTATATCCATTAATAAAAGGCGCTCTTTTATCTTATCTTCATCAATATACCACGGATGAATACCAATACTGTAGTAAGGTATAGCCGGGTTAAACGCTTCCGGATACTGATTGACTACTTCTGTTGTATCTGGAAGCAGCGCATAATGATGTGTATGAAGATTAATTTTCATCTGTTGTATAGGTTACGCCAGCCAGAATCGCTACATCAATAAAATTTTCTTCAGGAGTTATGGGACATGAATATCTTGGCGAATAAGCACAATATGGATTATACGCCTGATTAAAATCTACTATAAGTGTATCAGCTTCAGGGATTGACAAATCAATATAACGTCCACCTCCATAGGTAGTATTTCCGTTCGTGAGATCATTAAAAGGTAAAAACAAATGATTCTTATGCTGAGGGCTTCTTAACAAATCCTGATTTTGATATACGTATAAGGAATAAGTTACTCCATCAATGACAAAGGTTATTTTTCCATACTTTTTATACCAGTTTTGTTTTTTACCTGTTGAAGGCATTAAAAAAGGTTTTTCATTTTCCAGTTTTTCCAGATGCGCCATAACCATGTATTTTTCGCTTATGGGAAAGAAATGAATACCTTTGAATTCTCTCCTTTCTTTCGCATCCAAAGGACTTGTATCCTTATCTTCATAACTCTTAACCAACTCTTCCTGAAACAATTGAGCCTCCGTTTTTTTTTGTTGACAAAAAGTTAAAAGAGGAAATATCAGCAACAGAATTCTTAATTTTACCATCTCAAATTTTTATGCAAAAATAAGTATTAAAATAAAAGTATGAAAACGAATAAGCTATTGTTAATGACATTTTTAGGTTTAGGTTGTTTGTGCAGTACTGGAGCATTTTCTCAACCTACCGACCCCAAATCCAACAAAGTTGTTAAAAAAACATTTACGTATGAGGTAAATGCTCAAACCAGTCTTGATGAATTAAAAGAAATCGAGACCATGCTTAATGAAAGATACAACATCAACGCAGAGTTTACCGATGTATCTATTCAAAACAGCCTGATTCAATCTGTCAGAGTAGAAATTAAAAACAAAAACCAGCAACTCAGCCGATCTATCCGTCAGAACACTGGTGCGATTGCTCCTTTTGAAATAGCTGTCACCGAAAACAACGGCTTCTATTCTGTCAGCATTAATAACGTTAAAGGATCTGATTCGGGAATGAATATGTTTTCTTTTAGTGATCTGATGAATTCTCCTTTTGAAGCTGGAGACACTGAAGCTATTTCTCCTTTCCAAAACCTTAACAATGGATTTGGTTCTGATGTCTTTGAGTCCTTTACAACGGGGTTTGGAGATGTATTTAATCAGATGAATCAAATGCAGGAGGAGATGACAGAAATGTTCAAAAAGCTGGAGAATGATCCTGAAGTAAAGAAGGAAACTTTTACAGATGAAAATGGCAACACCACTACCATTCTCTCTAAAAGCAGTTCTTCATCTGATTCCCGTATGAGTAAATAAAAAAGAAGGTTTTTTAAAACCTTCTTTTTTATTTATTCTATATTATTTTTATTGAGCCATTCCACATACTTTTGTCTGTTTTGGTTATGCTCTTCAAGAGTTTTTGCAAATGCATGATAGCCTATATTCTCTACACTGGCACAAAAATAAATATAATCATGTTTTTCAGGATTCAGTACAGCATCAATAGACGTAACATCTGGCATAGCAATCATTCCTTTTGGAAGTCCTTTGTACATATAGGTATTATACGGAGAATCTAACTGTAAATCTTTCAGGTACACTCTTTTTATGACCTGATCAAAATCATTGGATAATAATTTTTTTGTATATACTACTGTCGGATCGGCCTGTAAAAGCATGTCTCTGTTAAGGCGGTTTAAATACGCTCCGGCTACTTTTGGCCGCTCATCTACCTTAGCCGTTTCTTTCTGAACGATCGCCGCCAAAATAGATACCTGATTTGGTGTAAGTCCGAGTTTTTCAGCTTTTGCAATTCTGTCTTCGTTCCAGAATTTGATATATTCTCTGTGTAAGGTATTGCGTACTTTTAAAGGAGTCGTATTCCAATAAAATTCAAATGTATTCGGCAAAAACATAGCTAAAACATCATCTTTCGTAAAGCCAGCCTCTTTTAAAAACTTTTCATCTGTAAATGCTTTTAGTATTTCCACAGAATCCGGTTCTATCTGAGAAGCAAGCCTGCCTGCCAGTTTTTGAATGGTTTCCTGATTATTGAACGTGACATTTAAAGGAAGGTTCTGACGTAATGCCTGATAAAGCTCATAATTACCCATTCCTTTTTTCAATAAAAAACGCCCGGGAATGACATTGTTTTCATATCCAAACTGTCCTGCAATAGATTGAAAGGCATCCATATCTTTGATATATTTACCAAGAATTGCTTTTGCTTCTTCAAAATTACTGTCTGTAGGAATGTGTACATATACTTCTCTTTCCTCAAATTTAGTATTGCCCGTAAAAGCTTTTTTGTACAGAATAACTCCATACCCCAATGCAGCAAATAAGATAATTACCGCGAGTATACTAACCGTTTTTTTTAAATTCATTTGTTGTTAATTAATTGAAAGAGAAGTTCATCTTTGCGAATCGTTCCTACTTTATTCCATGCTTTTTTAGTACCGATATATTCGAAGCCAAATTTAGAAAAAAGCTTGATACTTGGTTCATTATCGGAACTAATATTAACATAAATTTGGTAGACATTTAAGAACTCAAATACATACGATATCAATAGAGCGACTGCCTCAGTTCCATAGCCTGTATTGCGATCCTGATTTTCCACTATTACGATACCAAGACCAACACGTTCATTTTTCGGATCAAAATCAAACAAATCAATCAGACCGATAGCCTTATTTTCTTTTTTTGCAACGATAACCAAACGCAACTGCTTTGCTTCATAGATATCCTGATGGGCATTTTCTAAATATTGACGTATCAAAAACCGGCTGTAAGGTGTTTGAGTATGGCTTACTTCCCAAAGAGCCTGATTGTTTTCTATCTCGTAGATAAAATCCAGATCTTCGGGTTCCAAAGCTCTAAGATATACAGATTCGCCAACTAAATTCATTAACTGTTTATTGAAATTTCGCCACTGAAAACTTTTTTTGCAGGACCTTTTAAAATTACATTTTCATAGATGCCTGGAGCAACGCAGGAAAAAGAGATCGCAAGACTTCCTCCCGGAACTTCTATACCAATTTCTTCCTTTGTAGCCTTTCCTAAATGATGCATAGCAATAGCCACTGCTGTCGCACCTGTACCACAGGAGAATGTTTCATCTTCTACCCCACGCTCATAAGTACGAACTTTATAATGATTGGTATCAATGGCTTCGACAAAATTTACATTAGTTCCTCCGGGAGTATATAAAGCAGCATAGCGTATTTTTTTACCTTCTTCAAATACTTTATAACTCTCAAGATTATTTACTTCTACAATATGATGCGGAGAACCTGTATGGACAAAAATCTGATGTTCATTTACACGCACTTCGTTTACATCAATCATTTGTAAAGCAACTTCATCTTCTTTAATAGTAGCGTGATGAAGTCCGTCTACAGCCATAAATGTACATTGTGTTTTTATAATTTCAAGCTGTTTTGCAAAAGCAACGATACAACGGCCGCCATTTCCGCACATAGTGCTTTCACTACCATCAGAATTATAATATACCATTCGGAAATCAGTAGTTGCATCATTTTCAAGCAAAATGAGTCCGTCTGCACCAATTCCAAATCTGCGGTCGCATAATAATGCAATTGCTTCTTGATTTTCCTTAGGAAAAAATAATGCTCTGTTATCAATCATAACAAAGTCATTTCCGGTTCCCTGATACTTATAAAAAGTTATTTTCTGCATGGTGTGGTATCGGTTTTTACTATACAAAGTTAGCAATATTTAATAACAAGTTAAAATCTGTTAACCAGTAGTTAAACAGCTATTTGATTTTATTTTTATTAAATAACTTTATTGTGAAAAACAATAAAATATATTTAGAACATGAAACAAATACCAGCCTTATTCTTAACTTCTCTGTTAAGTGGCGTTATCACCTTAGGTGCTTATAAACTATTTATTGAAGACAATGCACTTCTGCCTGTTATGAGCAACGATATTACTACTGCAGCACCTCTTAGAACTGTAGCCAATGCGTATGAAGCTCCGGATTTCACACAAGCGGCTGAAAAAACCATTCATACTGTGGTCCACGTAAAAAACGTATCGTACCGAACGGCTCCCCGTAATCCTGTATATGAATTTATTTACGGATATCAGGGAGGGCAAACCCAGGCTCAGATCGGTACAGGTTCAGGTGTAATTATTTCACCGGATGGCTATATCGTAACTAACAACCATGTTATTCAGGGAGCAAATGATCTGGAAATCACATTGAATGATAACCGTACCTTCAAAGCAGATTTAATCGGAACGGATTCCAAAACCGATATCGCCTTATTGAAAATAAAAACAGACGAGAAGCTGCCATTTGCTGTATTTGGTGATTCAGACGCCATCAATGTTGGTGAATGGGTTTTGGCTGTTGGTAATCCTTATAACCTCAACTCTACTGTAACAGCCGGAATTGTTTCCGCAAAAGCAAGAAATTTATCCAATACCGGAATTCAGTCTTTTATTCAGACAGATGCAGCAGTAAATCCAGGAAACTCAGGAGGTGCTCTTGTAAACAGTCGCGGAGAACTTATTGGAATCAACACGATGATTTCATCCATGACCGGTTCATACGTCGGTTATTCTTTCGCTGTACCATCCAATATGACCCGTAAAATCATTCAGGACTTTATGGAGTTTGGAAAAGTACAACAGGGAATTTTGGGAGTGCAGGGATTTGAGCTCAACCGTCAGATTGCTCAGGATAAACAGTTAAAACTTACGCAGGGATTTTATGTAGATCAGGTTACTTCTAACTCCGGAGCAGAAAAAGCCGGTATCAAAAAGGGTGATATCATTACTCAGATAGATAATCGTACCATCAATAATTTCTTAGAATTGAATGCAATCATTGCTACCAAACGCCCGGACGATGTTGTAAAAGTAAATTTGCAACGCGCAGGCAAAGAGATGACAGTAGAAGTTGCCCTCTCTAAAAAAGAAATTGCCCGCCTTCAATATAATGGCTTTGAAATAGAGAATCTGTCTGATCAGGAAAAAGCGGCACTGGGTATCCGATATGGTGTAAAAATTAAAGACATTGAAAATCCTCAATTCAAAGCGTATGAAAATGAACTAAAAGAGGCCATTATTATTGGTATTGACGGAAACGAAGCGACTGATATTGAAACCGCTCAATCCTTGTTGAATAAATCAGGAGGCCAGAAAAATATAAGGCTCGATATTATCACCCGAAAAAGAGAAAGAATACGTCTGATATTATAAAATAATAAAAATATTTTAAAGGAACCTTATTTGATGAGGTTCTTTTTTTGTTTTTAAAAAATATATTCAGATTTTTTAATACTTTTGTGGCACTTTTTATAACAACACAATTTTACAATATTTCACAAATGGAAAATAACAAATTATACGAAAAGGAGTTAGCATTTCAAGCAGATCGAAGAAAAGCTTGTGTGGAATTCATCAAAATCGTACATGATTTATGGTATGACAAATCAATTGAGCTGGTTCTTTTCAGAAATCAATTACTGGACAGAAATGTAAGTGACATCATCAACTTACATGAGTATGCTGCAAAGTTTGTTGAAAAACCAATCAATGTATTTGACAGTGTAGAAATAGCAAGAGCTATTTTAACATCAGATTTACCTCCTGCACGTATTGATATTGGAAAATTAACGTATGAATATCACTTAGAAGATAATAAGTACAATGATGCCTTATCTTTTGTAGTAGATAAACTGAAAGATGCAAAAAACTATGTTGAAATCAAACCTAAAGATGTAGTTCTTTACGGTTTTGGTAGAATCGGACGTTTATTGGCCAGAGAATTAATGGCTAAAATTGGAAAAGGACAACAATTGAGATTAAAAGCAATTGTTACCAGAGATAAAAATGATGAAATTTCTTTAGAAAAGCGTGCTTCTTTGTTAAGATATGATTCCGTACATGGCGATTTTGAAGGATCTGTTTCGGCTGATTTGGAAAACGAAGCTTTATTGATCAACGGAACTACTGTTCACATGATCAGTGCTGCACAACCTGAAGATATTGATTATACAAAATATGGCATTGAAGATGCACTGATTATTGACAATACAGGTGCTTTTAAAGATGAAGAAGCTTTATCACGTCACTTGAAATCAATCGGAGCAGCTCAGGTATTGCTTACGGCTCCGGGTAAAGGAGTGCCTAATATTGTTTATGGTGTAAACCATAATAACTACGATGTAGCTACTACTAAGATATGGTCTGCAGCTTCTTGTACTACTAATGCTATCACACCTGTATTAGCAGCTGTTGAAGAATCTTTAGGCGTTATCAAAGGACATTTGGAAACCATTCATGCCTATACCAATGACCAGAATCTTGTAGATAATATGCACAAAAAATACCGTCGTGGAAGAGCTGCTGCTCTAAACATGGTAATTACCGAAACCGGTGCTGGTAGTGCAGTTGCTAAAGCATTGCCTTCATTGGCAGGAAAACTTACCTCTAATGCAATTCGCGTTCCGGTTCCAAACGGATCATTGGTTGTATTGAATTTAGAAGTAGGTAAAGAAACTTCTATTGAAGGTATTAATAAAATCATGAAGCAATATGCATTAGAAGGTGAATTGGTTGAGCAAATTAAATATTCGCTAAACAATGAGCTGGTTTCTTCTGACATTGTGGGAACTTCTGCTCCTGCTATTTATGACAGTAATGCAACGATTGTTTCTGCAGACGGTAAAAACCTTGTGCTTTACATATGGTATGATAATGAATACGGATACAGTCATCAGGTAATTCGCCTTGCAAAACACATTGCAAAAGTAAGAAGATACGTTTACTATTAGTAGATTGTTACAGAAATATAGAAGAGGAATTGTTCAATCAGTTCCTCTTTTTTTTAGGGTAATCTTTCTGAATGCTTTGAGGTATTTTACAACAAGGAGGTTCAATCCCATAACGGATAAAAGGGAAATGGAAGCCGAAAGTCCCAGTAAACCTCCGTATCCTACAAAGTGTTTGCCTAAATGCAGATATAGAATTCCAAAAACAACACCTGCAATTAGTAAAATCCAGTAACGGGCTACTAATCGGACAGATACCATTCCTATAAAACTGGCTCCAATGAATACAAAAGGAATATTTTGAGTCAGATAAGCATTCAGTACGTCAGGAAACATTTTGAAAAACAGCGCAACCAGTAAGGAAAGTAACGCAGATGTTTTTACTGATCCCCACTGCCATTTTCTATTGATTACATACGTAGCCAATGCTCCTGTTACAGCTGATAAAATAATTACAACGGTTTCCATTTAGTAAGATATAAAATAAAGCAAAGAAGCAAAGAAAACACCTCCAAAGGCAATACTTCCCAGTTTACCTCCTACTCCTTTAAAAAACACTCTTAACATAAAATACAATACAGCAGCACATAATCCTGCAATAAGAATAAACAAATAGGACTGTGCTGTTTCATAACTGGTCATCCCTACAAAAGCACCACAATAAATGGCTTCAGGCATTTGTCTGACAAAACCGGACTTTCTCAAAACCAGAGGAAGGAAGGCTGCTATAGTACCTATCATTGAGGCAATGAGAACAATTCCCAATTCTGTGTTATTGTTTATAAAAAAGGTAAATACTGCCACTATCGGAATCCATAATGACAATAAAATACTTTCTCTTTTATCCGTTGTATAATGATCATAATGAATGGGTAATTGATAACAGGCAATGAGTACACAGAATGTAATGACAGTTGCAAACAGCATGAGTACTACCGAATGATTGTAATCCATCAGAATTGTTGCCATAAAAATGAGGTACAACAATAGCATAAGAGTAATTAAAAGATAACGACTCTTCTTTTCAAAATTCATGGATGTTAATTTAAGGGTTCTCCGGTTTGTTCTGGATGTGGTGGTTCAAGAATCTTTTTTCTTTTTGCTTCCAAGTGTTTACGCTTTCGTTTGATGGCATGAATGAACCCCACTACTACCTGAATAGAAAGACAGATTACCAGAAACCATAATTTTCCTACGCCAAAGAGGTTGTCCTCTGAAAGTTGAGCAGAATACTTCTGAGCCACAAATAAGTATCCTAAAAGCAGCAGCGTATTAATGGTAATGATCTTAAAAAAATCGCGCTCACTGGCCAATAGAATAATTGTAGAGAAAAACAAAGCTCCCAAAACAAATAATATTACAGCAATTGCTATCAGCATTTTTAAATCTTTATACAAAGATACATAACTTCTAAATTTTGAATTAAAAAAAATCCAATCATTTCTGATTGGATTTTTAAAGTTTTATAAATACTGTTTATGCATGACCTTCTGCATCTGCTGCGATCAGGTTTAACGCTGAACCGGCTTTGAACCATGCAATCTGGCTATCATTATAAGTATGGTTTGCCAAGATAATGTCTTTACTTCCATCTGAATGAACAAATTCTAAAGACAAAGGTTTACCCGGTGCAAATTCTGTAAGATCTAAGAAGTTGATGGTATCATCTTCCTGAATTTTATCATAATCTGCCTCATTAGCAAACGTTAATCCTAACATTCCTTGTTTTTTAAGGTTTGTTTCGTGAATACGTGCAAAAGATTTCACCAATACAGCTCTTACACCTAAGTGACGAGGCTCCATTGCCGCATGCTCACGTGAAGAACCTTCTCCGTAGTTCTGATCCCCTACTACTATAGACGGGATACCAGCAGCTTTATATTCTCTTTGTACTGCAGGAACCTCTCCATAAGTACCTGTCAATTGGTTTTTAACTTTGTTGGTTTCTTTGTTGAAGAAGTTAACAGCTCCAATAAGCATGTTATTAGAAATATTATCTAAATGTCCTCGGAAACGCAACCATGGACCAGCCATAGAAATATGATCCGTTGTACATTTTCCTTCAGCTTTAATCAACAATTTAGCACCTGTAATGTTTTTACCGTCCCATGGCTGGAAAGGATCTAACAACTGTAAACGCTGTGAATCCGGAGATACAACTACCTCGATACCAGAACCATCAGCTGCCGGTGCCTGATAACCCGGATCATCAACATCAAAACCTCTTTTTGGCAATTCATCTCCTGTAGGAGCTACCAATTTTACCTCTTCTCCTTTATCATTTAATAAAGTATCTGTAAGCGGATTGAAATCTAAACGTCCTGATATTGCTAAAGCAGCAACCATTTCAGGTGAAGTTACAAAAGCATGTGTATTAGGGTTACCATCAGCACGTTTTGAGAAGTTTCTGTTAAACGAGTGCACAATGGTATTTTTTTCATTTTTTTCAGCTCCTTCACGATCCCATTGTCCGATACATGGTCCACAAGCATTGGTAAATACTTTTGTTCCCATTTTCTCAAACGTTTCAATGATACCATCTCGTTCAATAGTATAACGAATCTGCTCAGAACCCGGATTAATACCAAATTCAGCTTTAGGTGTTATACCGTGTGCTATCGCCTGTTCAACAATTGAAGCCGCACGGGACATATCTTCATAAGAAGAGTTAGTACAAGACCCGATCAATCCCCACTCTACTTTTAATGGCCATTCGTTAGCGATAGCTTCTTCTTTCATTTTAGAAACCGGTGTTCCTCTGTCCGGAGTAAACGGACCGTTGATATGCGGTTCTAATTCAGATAAATTAATTTCAATTAATTCATCAAAATATTTTTCAGGATTTGCATATACCTCAGCATCTGCTGTAAGATAATCTGCTACCTTATCAGCTGCTTCAACAACATCTTTACGACCTGTTGCTGCCAAATATCTTCTCATAGAATCATCGTAACCAAAAGTAGAAGTCGTTGCTCCGATTTCTGCTCCCATATTACAAATGGTTCCTTTTCCTGTACATGACATAGAGGTAGCTCCTTCTCCGAAATATTCTACAATAGCTCCTGTTCCTCCTTTTACGGTAAGAATATCAGCTACTTTCAGAATAACGTCTTTTGGTGCTGTCCATCCGCTTAATTTACCTGTCAATTTTACACCGATCAGTTTAGGAAATTTTAGTTCCCAAGCCATACCGGACATTACATCTACTGCATCAGCTCCACCCACACCAATAGCAAGCATACCTAAACCACCTGCGTTTACTGTATGTGAATCTGTACCAATCATCATACCTCCAGGAAATGCATAGTTCTCTAACACAATCTGGTGAATAATACCTGCTCCCGGTTTCCAGAATCCGATACCGTATTTATTAGATACAGAAGAAAGAAAATCAAAAACCTCTCTCGATTGTGTGTTAGCTACTGCCAAATCTTTCTCTGCCCCTACTTTTGCCTGAATTAAGTGATCACAATGTACTGTTGTAGGTACAGCTACTTTAGATTTACCTGCATGCATGAACTGTAATAACGCCATTTGAGCCGTTGCATCCTGACAAGCAACTCTGTCTGGTGCAAAGTCTACATAATCTTTAGAACGTTCAAATTTTTGAGAAGGCATATTCTCCCATAAGTGGGAGTACAAAATCTTTTCAGAAAGTGTCAATGGATGTCCTACTATTTCACGCGCTTTGTCAACACGAGCAGGCATATTCTCGTACACTTTTTTAATCATTTCAATATCAAAAGCCATACTTTATAAATTGAGTTAGTTATAATTAATCGTTAAGTGGCACAAATTTATGAAAAGTAATTGAAATTTAAAAATTTTTAATAAAACCTTAATTTCAAGGAATTATTATTTATAATTATTCTATTTTAGTAATTATCTTTCAACAGTTCGACAAGGTCAATTAAAGAATTCTGATTCTTTTATGATTTTTTTTACTTATATAAACAGAGAAATATAATCAAAATGATAAAATGAAAAAAGTCATTCCAATTTCTTGAAATGACTTTAAACAATATGTGGTATTCCCTATTTTTTAGACCAGTTGCTCTTGAAGGCACAGTCTTTATAATCAGGACTTAATTGTACATACGTATCTTTTATTTTTTTCGTAATCCACTCACCAATAATTTTGGATTGTTTTACATTTAATGCATTGTCTTTAATTTTCAAATAATCATGATCATAATCTGCCAAATGTTCGTCAATTTTTTTGGTAACCTGAACCATACGATAGAAATTTTGTCTTGTATACATGTCATTTACAAATACCGGTTGGGAAATTTCGTTTAATCCCAAACCGCTTACCATACTGTACAAATACTTATCTTGTATGCGGTTTACTTCAAAACGCGTATCTCTTGTCATCGGATTCAGATAAATACCTCCACTGTTTTTAGAATCTTCTGCATCGGAATATTTTCGGGCAGCATCTCCAAAAGAGATTTGGTTGTTTACAATTTCACTTCTGATTTTTGCAATTTTCTCTTTAGCAGCCTCAATAGCCGCTTCAGTTGGCTTAGGTGCCATTAATATATGACGCACCTGCAATTTATTATCTTTGATATCTTCTAACAGAATGATGTGGTATCCGAACTCTGTCAGGAAAGGCTCTGAAATTTCCCCTACTTTCAGTGAAAAGGCAGTATCCTTAAATTCTTTTGCAAATTGTGATTTTTTATCAACTACATAAAAACCTCCGGTGCTGATAGATCCCGGATCTTCTGTGTACATATAAACTTTGTTCTGAAAGCTGTCTCCTTCCATTACATCCTGGCGTATTTCGTTAAGCTTATCAATTACAGCTTGTCTCTGCTCTTTGGTAATCTCCGGTTTCACTACTATTTCAGCAAGTTCTACTTCTTCTCCGATCATTGGCAATTGCTCTTTTGGAATTGTCATATAGTACTGACGCACTTCTTCAGGAGTGATTTGCACATGTTCTACGATTTTTTGCTGCATACGGGATGCAAGCATATTATTTTCAATCAGAGTTGAAAGAGATTCTCTTACTTCATCAACACTCTTTTTCTTATAGAACTCCAGTACATTGCTCAAAGACCCTGCACTTTCAACCATACGATCAAGCTGACTGTCAAATTCATAGTTAACTTCTTCTTTTGTAACAACAATACTATCCTGCACTGCCTGATGCATGAATAATTTGTTTTCTAAAAGTGTTCCTAAAATCTCACATCTGGAGGCATTGGAAACATCATATCCTACTGCTTTTGCTTCGACAAAACCGATATCAATATCCGAATCCAAAATAATGTGTTCTCCTACAATGGCTACCACTCCATCAATTCTTTTTTTACTTTGCTGTGCAAATCCTGAACTAAAAGTAGCCAGTAAAGCAAATAATAAGAGGGTATTTTTAAAAATTACTTTCATAAAATGGTTATTTCTTCTTAAAATAAAAGATCTTCGGGCAAATATACGTTCAGTTTTTTAATATGAATACGTATTTTGTTTTTATTAAGATTATTTCTGAGAATATTTGGCTTTCAGTTCACTGAGTACTTTTGCATTGATACGGATATCTGCTTTACTTTTCAATGCATCTAACCATTGCTGCTCATATAACTCCTGATAATCCTGTATTACTTTTGAACGTATTTCTTCTAATGGCATCACTTGTTGCGGGCGATGCTTCTCTACATCGATTACAAGATATTTACCTCCTTTTTCATATAAGGAAACAGATCCTTCTTTTGGTGTAAAATCGTGAGGCAAACGGCTGTCGGTTAACTCCATTTCTCCTTTATAAGCACTGTATTCTACTTTGGGTGTTTTTACAGAAGCAATGTCTTTTGTTTTTTTGATTTTCTCAAGATAACTTAGGTATTTTGTTGCGGCCTTCTTTTTATCAAACGTAAAAATAGTTCCCTCAACTATTTCCTTTTGAAGGTATTTATCAGCATGGTTTTGATAATAACCGGTATAACCTAAAGTATCTTTTTTTACCTTACCCCACACTTCTTTTTCCATAAGGTCAAATAACAACAAACCTTCTCTATACTCCTGAGCCGTATTTCTAAATTCCGGAAAATCAGTCTCCAAACGGCTGTCATAATAACTTTCAAGTTCTTTTGATATAAAGTTATCATATAAAATTCTTGCAAGAGCGTCTTCAGGAGTTATATACAACAAACGGTCATAATTGATATTTACATAGTCGAGATACTGAGCATCTGTAATTTTTACATCTGCAAAAGTTGCGATAGTAGCCGTTTTTTTTAATTCAGGCTTGTTAAACGCTTTTGTATAGATATCTTTAGTTATGTATTTCTGAACTGTTGCAAGAGCAGTTTTGTTTTCTTTATAATGAAAACGTTCTTTTAAATGATTCTGCAAATCTTTTTTCATGATCTGACCTCTTGCATCCCCTTTAACTCTATTGGTGAGATTCGATTTACTTTCTTCAAAACCTGGAATAGGGTAAATCTTATCTAATTGTACAATGTGCCATCCAAACTGGCTTTTGAAAGGTACAGAAAAGGTGTTAACTTCCGTAAGTCCGTATACCATATCATCAAAGGAATCAATAGCCAGTTTGTTCGGAAAATATTTATTGATTTTTCCACCTTCATTTTTATTGGTCAGATCATCTGAATATTCAGCAGCAAGATCTTCAAACGCAGTACCACTTTTTAACAAAGCATATACTTTATCGGCGATTTGCTGAGCTTCTTCTTCTGTATGGGCTTCTTTACTTATGAATATATGACTAATATCTCTTGCAGAACGCACCTCTCTTATATCATTCACTTTGATCAGATGATAGCCAAACTGTGAGCGTACCGGCAATGAAACAGCTCCTTTTTCTGTTTTATAAGCACCGGATTCGAATGGGTATACCATTCTGAATACTGTAAAGTAACCTAACTCTCCTTTGTTTGCCTTTGCCGAAGGATCTTCTGAATATTCAAAAGCAGCTTCAGAAAAATCTTTTCCATTGAGAATTTCCTTACGCACTTCCATAGCTTTATTATACGCTTTTAGTGTATCTGTCGGCAAAGCATAATCATTTACCAAAAACAGAATATGTGAAGCGTTAATTTCTTTTTTTGAACGTTCATAGGCTTCTTCTACTAATTTATCAATTGCCTTTTCATCAATAAAATACTTTTCTGCCAGTTGACTTCTGTGCTGATTAAACTCACTAATGTAGTTTTTATCTTTGTCCAACCCAAGTTCATATGCCTTATCTACTTTTAATTTATAAAGCACGAACAAATCCATATAATTATCAATCCTTTTTTGTTCTTCGTCTTTTAATAAATCCAGATTCTTTGTATATACCCTTTCAAATTCCTCAACATTATAGGAGTGATTATTGATTTTCACCAATTCATCTGTTGGTTTCTGTGCATAAGTATTGCAGTACAACAAGGCTGTAAGTAAGCTAAATGCAAATGGTTGTAATTTCATTTCTTGTAGCGATTTAAATAAAGAAAAACAAAAATAGCAATAAGTAAGAGTATTTCACTATCAAAAAATCAGTCTTAACAAAATATTAGTGGCCAATATCATATTAAAAGACATTATCTATAAATAAATAGTATTTTTGCAGCGGAAAATAAATTTAAAAAATGAGTTTTAAAGACGAAATTTTACGTAGAAGAACTTTTGGCGTTATTGCACACCCTGATGCCGGTAAAACAACTCTGACAGAAAAACTACTGTTATTCGGTGGAGCAATTCAGGAAGCCGGAGCAGTTAAAAGCAACAAAATAAAAAAGGGAGCTACTTCCGATTTTATGGAGATTGAACGTCAAAGAGGAATTTCGGTAGCTACATCAGTTCTGGCATTTAATTATAAAGATAAAAAAATAAACATATTAGATACTCCTGGTCACAAAGACTTTGCAGAAGATACATTTCGAACTCTTACTGCTGTAGATTCTGTTATTGTAGTGGTCGATGTTGCTAAAGGGGTTGAAGAGCAAACTATAAAGCTTGTAGAAGTCTGCAGAATGAGAAACATTCCTATGATTGTATTTATCAACAAGCTGGATCGCGAAGGAAAAGATGCTTTTGAACTATTAGATGAAGTAGAACAAAAACTCAATCTAACCGTTACACCACTCTCCTTTCCAATTGGAATGGGATACGATTTTAAGGGAATCTATAATATATGGGAAAAAAACATCAACCTTTTCTCTGAAGACAGCCGTAAAAATATAGAAGATGTAATTACAGTAAGCGACATACAAAGTAATGAACTGGACCAACTGATAGGTGAAAAACCAGCGAACAGATTGAGAGAAGAATTAGAACTCGTTCATGAAGTTTACCCTCCATTTGACAGAAATGCTTACATCAATGGAGAACTTCAACCCGTATTTTTTGGTTCTGCTCTTAACAATTTCGGAGTTCGTGAGCTTTTAGACTGCTTCATAGAAATTGCTCCATCACCTCGCGCAAAACAGTCAGACACCCGTTTGGTTGAACCTGATGAAAACAAATTTTCGGGTTTTGTTTTTAAAATACATGCCAATATGGATCCGAAACACAGAGATCGTTTGGCTTTCGTAAAAATAGTATCAGGCGTTTTTGAAAGAAACAAACCTTATACCCACGTAAGACTCGGTAAAAATCTAAAATTTTCAAGCCCGAATGCTTTCTTTGCTGAGAAAAAAGAAATTGTTGATATCTCTTATGCCGGAGATATTGTAGGGTTACATGATACCGGAAACTTCAAAATAGGTGATACTCTTACAGAAGGAGAATTGATGACTTTTAAAGGAATTCCAAGTTTCTCACCGGAACATTTCCGATATATCAATAATGCAGATCCGATGAAATCAAAACAATTGGAGAAAGGAATTGATCAGTTGATGGATGAAGGAGTAGCACAGTTATTTACATTGGAATTAAATGGCCGTAAAGTCATTGGTACAGTAGGAGCGCTACAGTATGAAGTTATTCAATACCGTCTCGAGCATGAATATGGTGCTAAATGTACATATGAGAATTTTTCTGCTTTTAAAGCCTGTTGGGTACGACCGCTTGATCCCAAAAATGAAGAATTTGCAGAATTCAAACGTGTTAAACAAAAATTTTTAGCCAAAGATAAATCAGGACAATTGGTGTTCTTAGCAGATTCGGAGTTTTCGATTCAAATGACAGAAAGTAAATACCCGTCTGTAAAACTTGATTATGTTTCTGAACGCATTTTATAATAAAAGAGAAGGTTTTTCACCTTCTCTTTTATTATTCCTCCTCCTGTCAAGAGGTATGAAACGTCATTTTTTTCCACTTTGTAACTGTATTTCTACTCAGACGGAACAAGCTTGCTAATTCGGAATTTGTCAAAAAATTATCTTCCTGATATTTTAATATCGCTTTGATACTTTCTACATCATAAGCTTTTAATCTTTGATTATATTCCATCTTTTCACGGTTGTTTTTTTTAAACAACTGCTCATTTAACTCTATTACATCTAAACTGTTCTCTATCTTTTTTGTAACTAATAATAAGAGTTCGTTTGATTTATCCGGAAACATATCTTTTATAAGATCTTCATATATCCGGTTGTAGTTAGGCATTGCATTCATATGATTATTGTTTAGTGTGTTTCTTTAACCAACGGTATAAGGTATTAGTAGGAATCTGATAATCAATTATCACCTCTTTAATTGTTTTTTTCTTTGTAGAGATCTGATCTACTATATAGTCAATAATTTCTTTTGTGTAAATATTCTTTCTAAATACAGGCAAACTGCTTGATTTGTCTTTATTAGTTATCTTAACAGAGGTATCGCGGTGGTATAAAACCAAATGTCCACTATATAATCTGAAAAAATCATATCCCAACAATTTTGACCAACGTAGTAAGCGATCTGTAGAGATCATTTTTTCTTTATACGTAGTAAGAATCTCTTGTTCTGTACAACGCATAAAAGCAGTTATTCTGGCAGGGTTCATTTCCAATTCTTCAACCCGTTGCTTTAACAATTTACCAATGTGTATATCTTTTAAAAACATTGCTTCGATTATTAAGTCTTTATTCTGATAAATTAGAATATATATCGTTGTATAAATCCACAAGAGCCGTTGTGATCACTTCTTGTGTAGCTGCATCAATTACATGTACTGTAAGTTGTGTACAATCCAATTCCATTGCCCGTGTCTGTGTGAAGCCGTAAATGTCATCACTGCCCTTACCTCCGGGGCGGTTGCTGCTGAAAAAGCCTCTCTGAGTACTCATGTCAATCATATACGCAAAATCATCATACGCACTGTTGACAGGCGTTCCTACATTCTGAACCTCTCCAAATGCTCCGCCTTCTTTGATTTTTACTCCAAACACATCCAGTCCTCCAAGTCCGGGACGACCGTCACTGCTGAAGTACAGTTCCTCATTAGCGGTTACAAAAGGAAAGTTCTCTCGGTCTTCGGTATTGATATGAGGGCCTAAGTTTTCAGGTCCGCTAAAAGTACCGTTCGGGTGCAGGGCAATACGCCAGATATCAGACGCTCCGAATCCTCCGGGACGATCAGATGCAAAATACATCATGTCTTCTTTATCGTTAAGCACCGGATGTGCCGTGTTGAACGCATCACTGTTAAAAGGCAGTTCTTCTACATTACCCCATTTACCCTCTGTAAATGTCGCTTTATAGATTTTAAGCAAAGTGGTTTTATGCTCGTCATATCCGCGTTTACCCTTGTAGTTGTTACGCGTAAAATACATCGTTTTTCCGTTTTTGGTAATCACAGGTGTTGCTTCATTGAACTTGCTGCAGATGCCTTTGTCAAAACGAGTGGCATCTGTTGCCGATCCGTCACTTTGAAGCGATGCACTGTAAATACTTGTAAATGACTTATCCGTCCAACTGTGTACTTTTTTAGACAAGCTTCCCGTATCTCTGGCTGTGGTAAAAAGCAGTTTTCCATTGTGAATACTGCTACCATAATCAGAATAAGGACTGTTGATAGAAAGGTTTTCAATGGTATAGCGGCCGGAGTTCTTCTCAATGCCCTTTTTGTAGTCCACTTCTTTTTGAATCAAAGCGGCAGAGGTGGATTCACTTCCCGCTTTTTGCAGATACTGCTCTGCTGAGGCATCATCTCCCGTACTCTTTAAACTCTGGGCATAACGGTAATAGTAAGCACTCTGAGTAACCTGATCCGGATAGTGAGCAAACAGTTCGCCATACCAGCGGGCTGCTTCGCTATAGTTACCATTGAAATAGTTCGCGTCTGCCAGTTCACTATAGATCTGTGCACTGCAGTGACCGCGTTTGACTACTTTTTCATAGATTTTGATCGCATCAATATA
>PJUE01000282.1_pt1 | contig 44717 bp, 34 predicted proteins | sample 1512171 | NCBI WGS metagenome assembly PJUE01 (sample SAMN08177674, study PRJNA422409) | Feces metagenome, whole genome shotgun sequencing project. | isolation source: Chicken feces (3) enriched on wood chips: alkali lignin treatment | host: Gallus gallus | place: USA: Madison | collected 2015-01-15
CTCCACCGCTTGTGCGGGCCCCCGTCAATTCCTTTGAGTTTTAATCTTGCGACCGTACTCCCCAGGCGGATTGCTTAATGCGTTAGCTGCGTCACCGAACTGCATGCAGCCCGACAACTAGCAATCATCGTTTACGGCGTGGACTACCAGGGTATCTAATCCTGTTTGCTCCCCACGCTTTCGCGCCTCAGCGTCAGTAATGAGCCAGTATGTCGCCTTCGCCACTGGTGTTCTTCCGAATATCTACGAATTTCACCTCTACACTCGGAGTTCCACATACCTCTCTCATACTCAAGATCGCCAGTATCAAGGGCAATTCCGAGGTTGAGCCCCGGGATTTCACCCCTGACTTAACGATCCGCCTACGCGCCCTTTACGCCCAGTAATTCCGAGCAACGCTAGCCCCCTTCGTATTACCGCGGCTGCTGGCACGAAGTTAGCCGGGGCTTCTTCTCCGGGTACCGTCATTATCGTCCCCGGTGAAAGAATTTTACAATCCTAAGACCTTCATCATTCACGCGGCATGGCTGCGTCAGGCTTTCGCCCATTGCGCAAGATTCCCCACTGCTGCCTCCCGTAGGAGTCTGGGCCGTGTCTCAGTCCCAGTGTGGCTGATCATCCTCTCAGACCAGCTACTGATCGTCGCCTTGGTGAGCCGTTACCTCACCAACTAGCTAATCAGACGCGGGCCGCTCTAATGGCGATAAATCTTTCCCCCGAAGGGCACATTCGGTATTAGCACAAGTTTCCCTGAGTTATTCCGAACCAAAAGGCACGTTCCCACGTGTTACTCACCCGTCCGCCACTAACTCCGAAGAGTTCGTTCGACTTGCATGTGTTAGGCCTGCCGCCAGCGTTCGCTCTGAGCCAGGATCAAACTCTCAGGTTGAGTTGACTTATCTGACCTAAGCATCGCGACCCTAAGATCGCTTGGCATTAGTTCTACGTATTCTTGACGAGATCCCACGTTCACCGATCCGAAGACCGGTTACATGGTATGTCTTTTCAAAAAGACCGCAGATGTCAGTGTCGACTGATAAACCCCGAAGGGTCATCGCTAGGACACCGCCGCCTGCGTTTCTCTTTCCAGATCAACGATTTCAAAGACCGGAGGCCGGAGCCTCGTCAGACCGTTTAGCGCCGGGTCCGCGGCGGAGGCGGCTATCTAGCTGCCCCAGTTTTCCGTGTCAAGCAGTTCTTTTTAAAGAACTTTCTTTTCACGAAACCGCCCCGGAAGGAACGGCGGAGGCGGCTATCTAGTGAGAGCCGGTCTCCTTGTCAACCAGGCCTTTCAGCCTTTCTGCTTTTTCCGAAACCGAAGCTCCGAAGGCCGCAGCAAACCGCCGGGAAAACCGAGAGGCTATCCCTCAACTCAATCCAGCGATTCGATTGAAGCGCGGAACCTAACCGATCCAACCATCCGAAGCAAGGCGCTTTTGCAAACCCTCGCCCCAGACAAAACCCCGAAAAACCAGTCTCCGAAGCCCGTCGGGCCAGCCCGTCTCCGAGCGAGGCGGCGATATACGTCCCGATTTTCCGCAGAGCAAGCGCCTTTTCACAAAAAGTCCAAGAATCTCAACGAACCCGAGTCGCTCGCACCCCAATCCGCAGCGCCCCTCGCGTATGCGCGCGTTTTTGTTTGTTCGAGACCAACACGTGAAGGAGTGGAATTTTCACCCCTCCTCGCCGAGTTGGAGGCGAATTTTATCGCTCAATCGCCGACAGACTTCATTCCGGCGGTGCTTTCTTCCACATTTCTCTTCCGGGCGGTTGCGCCGCAACATTTAGCGAGGCATAAGAGCGCCAGTTCGAAAGGTCTGTCCTTGTCCCACCGCGCCGCCATCGCTGCGATCCTGAGCCCCGCGCAAGCGGCGGCCGATCTGCGCGTGCTGTCGCTGGGCGTACTCCTTCTCTCGGTAATTCTCATTCCGCTTAGCCAAGCGGTGTGGATGCCTGCGACCTGACCTGAACCCAGCCAGTTTCGCCCATTCACCCCGCTCCGGCCCCGGACGCGGGGTTTTTCATGTGCCCGCCCCATCACCGACAGGCAAGAACTTCTAAGATTTCGATGACACAGCCTTCCGACAGCACGAAACGTCCCAATAGCCGCTCTGCGGCCGTCACCCAAGGCCCGAACAGGGCGGCGGCGCGGTCCTATCTGCGCGCAGCGGGGATGCAGGACGCCGACTTCGACAAGCCGATGATCGGCATCGTGAACACCTGGTCGACGGTCACGCCCTGCAACATGCACCTGGACCGTCTGGCCAGGGACGTTCGCGCCGGCATCATCGCGGCGGGCGGCTATCCGGTCGACTTCAACACCATCGTCGTCACCGACGGCATCTCCATGGGCACGGCGGGGATGAAGGCCTCGCTGATCAGCCGCGAAGTCGTCGCCGATTCCATCGAACTGGCCATCGAGGGGCATCAGTTGGACGGCGTCGTCTGCATCGTCGGCTGCGACAAAACGATCCCTGCAGCAGCCATGGCTCTGGCCCGCATGGATATCCCCGGCCTGGTCTATTACGGCGGCACCATCCTGCCCGGCATGATCGGGACGAAGGAAGTTTCGGTGCAAGAGGTCTTCGAGGCCATCGGCGCCCACGCCGCCGGTTCTCTGGACGACGCGGGCTTGAAGGCGGTCGAGAGCGCGGTGTGCCCCGGCGCCGGCGCTTGCGGCGGCCAGTTCACCGCCAACACCATGGCCATGGCCCTGTCGATGATGGGCGTCAGCCCCATGGGCGCCAATGACGTGCCCGCCGTCGATCCGGCCAAGGGCGCGGAAGGCGAGCGCTGCGGCCGCCTGATCGTCGAGCGCGTCTTCGCCGGCGACACGGCGCGCAAATACATCACCAAGGCCAGTCTGAGGAACGCCGCCGTCGCCGTCTCGGCCTCGGGCGGATCGACCAACGCCGTCATGCACCTGACCGCCATCGCGGCCGAGGCGGGCGTCGACTTCGGCGTCGAGGACTGCCACCAGGCCTGCGTCGAGGCGCCGGTCATCTGCGACCTGAAGCCGGGCGGGCGTTTCCTGGCCTCGCACCTGTATGCGGCCGGCGGCACCCGCCTGGTCGCCCAGCGGCTGGCCGAGGCGGGCAAGATCGCCAACGTCCCGACCGTCTCGGGCCGCAGCCTGTTCGCCGAAGCGGGCGACGCCGAGGAGCAGCCCGGCCAGCAGGTCGTGACCGACTTCGAGGCCCCGGTCATGGCGCGCGGCTCCTACGCCGTCATCTATGGCGATGTCGCGCCGGAAGGCGCCGTCATCAAGCTGACCGGGCACAAGGTCGATCGCTTCGAAGGTCCCGCCGCCGTGTTCGACTGCGAGGAAGACGCCTTCCACGCGGTTCAGGACGGTTCGGTCGGCGAAGGCGACGTCATCATCATCCGCTACGAAGGCCCCAAGGGCGGGCCCGGCATGCGCGAGATGCTGCAGGTCACCGCCGCCCTGAAGGGCCGCAAGGTGGAGAACGTCGCCCTGCTGACCGACGGCAGGTTCTCGGGCGCCTCCTACGGCTTCGTCGCCGGCCACGTCTCGCCCGAGGCGGCGGCGGGCGGCCCAATCGCTCTCATTCGCGATGGCGATCCGATCGTCATCGACGTCACCAACCGAAGGATCGATGTGCTCGTCGATCTGGAGGCGCGCCGGGCGGATTTCGCCCCCAACCGTATCCGCCCGGCGCAAGGCGTTTTCGCAAAATACCGCGCCGCCGTCGCCTCCGCCTCGCAAGGGGCCGTGACTATTCCCAATCCGCCGCCGGCCCAGATCCCCGCCGATCTGGCCGCCCGCTCCACCGAAACCGCCGCTTCCTAAGGACGTCCTCCATGGCCATCACCATCTACACCAATGAAGACATCAAGCCGGACGCCGTCGCCGGCCAGCGCATCGCCGTCATCGGCTATGGCTCGCAGGGCCGCGCTCACGCCCAGAACCTGAAGGATTCCGGCCACGACGTGGTCGTCGGCGTCCGTCATGGCGGCACGGGCTGGAAGCACGCGACCGAGGACGGCCTGGCGACCGCCGAGCCGGCCGAGGCCGTTCGCGGCGCCGACATCATCGCCATCCTGACCCTCGACATGGTCCAGAACGAGGTCTATCGCGACGTCATCGAGCCGAACGCCAAGCCGGGCGCCGCCCTGCTGTTCGCCCACGGCTTCTCGATCATCTACGACCGCATCACCCCGCGCGATGATATGGACGTCATCCTGGTGGCGCCCAAGGGTCCGGGCGATCTGGTCCGCCGCGAGTTCGCGCGCGGTCGGGGCGTCCCCTCCCTGTTCGCCATCGAGAAGGACGCGACCGGCAAGGCGCGCGACCGCGCCATGGGCTACGCCAAGGGCATCGGCGGCGCGACCGGCGGCCTGCTTGAGACGTCGTTCCGCGAAGAGACCGAGACCGATCTGTTCGGCGAACAGGCCGTCCTGTGCGGCGGGGCCAAGGAGCTGGTGATCCAGGGCTTCAACACCCTGGTCGAGGCCGGCTATCAGCCCGAGATCGCCTATTTCGAATGCCTGCACGAGCTGAAGCTCATCGTGGACCTGTTCTACGAAGGCGGCATCTCCAAGATGCACCACTTCATTTCGGAAACGGCCAAATGGGGCGCCGTGGCCTCGGGTCCGCGCGTCATCACCGACGAAACCCGCGCCCGCATGAAGACCGTGCTGGACGAGATCCAGAGCGGCCAGTTCGCGCGCGAATGGATCGCCGAGAACGAGGCGGGCAAGCCGAAATACGAGGCCCTGCTGACCGAGGACCGCTCCAGCCAGATCGAACAGGTCGGCGCCCGTCTGCGCGACCGCATGGCCTGGCTGCAGACGGCCAAACAGGCCGCCGCCTGATCCTCTGTATATATAAAGTGAGACTGACCCGATGAGCGCCGCCGCGCCCGCCTTGAAAACCGCTTCCGCCCCGGCCGTCATGACCGGTGCGCGCCTGCTCGTCTCCAGCCTGGAGCGGATGGGCGTGGAGGTGGTGTTCGGCTACCCTGGCGGCGCCATCATGCCGATCTACGACGCCCTGACCGGCTCGTCGCTGAAGCACATCCTGGTGCGCCACGAACAGGCCGCCGCCTTCGCCGCCGACGCCTATGCCCGGCTGAGCGGCAAGGTCGGGGTCTGCATGGCGACCTCCGGCCCCGGCGCCACCAATCTGATCACCGGCATCGCCAACGCCATGATGGATTCGGCGCCGATGGTCTGCATCACCGGCAATGTCCCTCAAGGGGTCATGGGCACCGACGCCTTTCAGGAGATCGACATCCTGGGCGTCACCCTGCCGATCGTGAAGCATTCCATCCTGGTCCGTGACGCGGCCGAGATCCCGGCCGCGATCGAACAGGCCTTCCACATCGCCGCCTCGGGCCGTCCCGGTCCGGTGCTGGTCGACCTGCCCAAGGATGTCCAGTTCGCCGAAACGGTCGCGCCCTTCGGCTTCAACATTCCCAATGAGACGACCGAGGCCGACCCCGACGCCATCGCCGAGGCCGAGCGCTTCATCCGCGCCGCCCAGCGCCCGCTGATCTACATCGGCGGCGGGGTGAAGATCGGCCGCGCGACCGAGGCCCTGCGCGCCTTCGCCGAGACCACAGGCATCCCCGCCGTCGCCACCCTGAACGCCCTGGGCACGGTGCCGACCGACGCCCCCGGCTTCCTGGGCATGCTGGGGATGCACGGAACGCGCGCAGCCAATGAAGCGGTTCAGGCGTCCGACCTGCTGATCGTCATGGGCGCCCGTTTCGACGACCGCGCCACCGGCAAGCTGGCCGAGTTCGCCCCGCACGCCCGCGTCGTCCACTTCGACGTCGACGCCTCCGAGATCGGCAAGCTGCGCGAAACCCACGTCGCAGTCGGCGGCGAGATCCGCCCGGCCATCGAGGCCCTGACGGCGCGCATGGCGACGGCCCCTCTGGCCATCGATCCGTGGGTCATCCGCTGCGCCTCGGCGGCCGAACGCCACGCCGCCCGCTATGACGCGCCGGGCGAAGGCGTCTACGCGCCCGCCCTGCTGAAGCAGTTGTCCGAAATGGCGGGCGACCGCTTCGTCGCCGCCTGCGATGTCGGCCAGCATCAGATGTGGGCCGCCCAGCACTGCCGCTTCGCCCGGCCCGAAGCCCACATCACCTCGGGCGGTCTGGGGGCCATGGGCTTCGGCCTGCCCGCCGGTCTGGGCGCCCAGATGGCGGACCCCGAGGCGGTCGTCGTCACCATCGCCGGCGACGGCGGCTTCATGATGAACGTCCAGGAGCTGGCCACCCTGCGCCGCTACGGCGTGCCGCTGAAGATCGTCCTGCTGGACAACTCTTCGCTGGGTCTGGTCCGCCAGTGGCAGGAGCTGTTCTTCGAAGAGAACTATTCCGAGATCGACCTGTCCGACAATCCGGACTTCGTGAAGGTGGCCGAGGCCTTCGGCGTCGAGGCCTTCCGCATCGATCGCCGCGACCAGGTCGAAGCCGGTCTGGCCCGCCTGCTGGCCGCCGAAGGCGCCTGTCTGGCCCACGTCGTCATCGATCCCAAGGAAAACGTCTGGCCGCTGGTGCCGCCGGGCAAGAGCAACGCTGAAATGATGGAAGGCGCATGAAGATGAGCGACACCATTCACATCCAGATCGACCGGGCCGACGGCTCGCTTCAGCGTCTCATCGGCCTGGTGGAGCGCCGCGGCTTCCACATCGACGGCATCAACATGGCGGATGAAGGCGCGATGCGCCGCATCGCCCTGACCGTTCGCGGGCGCGACGCCGCCCGCTCCATCGACACCCTGGGCCGCCAGATCGACCGCCTGATCGGCGTCGCGCGCATCCAGGCTCAAACCTTCCAGTCCGAGGCCGCGTAATGTCCCGAGTAGAACGAGTATCCAGAACCGCCGAGATCGCGGCGTCCGATCCCAACCGCGTCATCATCTTCGACACCACCCTGCGCGACGGCGAACAGGCCCCCGGCTTCTCCATGTCGGCCGAAGCCAAGCTGAAGATGGCTCATGTCCTGCGCGACCTGGGCGTGGACGTGATCGAGGCCGGTTTCGCCGCCGCCTCGCCGGGCGACGAGGAATGCATCCGTCGGGTCTGCGGCGAGATCGAGGGACCGGTCTTCGCCTCGCTGTCGCGCGCCAACGAAAAGGACATCGACGCCTCCTTCCGCGCCCTGGCCCCGGCGCCGAAATCGCACCGTCGCTGCCACGTCTTCCTGGCCACCAGTCCGATCCACCGCTCGGCCAAGCTGCGCATGAGCACCAACGAGGTGCTGGCCACGATTTCGCGCACGGTGGAATACGCCGCCTCGATGTTCGACGACGTGGAGTTCTCGGCCGAGGACGCTTTCCGCACCGAACCGGAGTTCCTGGCCGAGGCGCTGATGGCCGCCGCCGACGCAGGCGCCCAGACGTTGAACGTGCCCGACACCGTCGGCTACGCCACGCCCGAGGAATCGCGTCAGCGCTTCGCCTATCTGGACGGGATCATCCGCCCGCGTCACGCCGACATCATCTTCTCGTCCCACGCGCACAACGACCTGGGCCTGGCCGTCGCCAACTCCCTGGCCGCCGTCGAGGGCGGGGCGCGCCAGATCGAGGGCGCGATCAACGGCATCGGCGAACGGGCGGGCAACGCCTCGGTCGAGGAAGTCATCATGGCCCTGCGCACCCGCGCGGACCGCTATGGCGTGACCATCGGCTCCGAGAGCCGCCACCTGGTGCGCGCCTCCGAGACCCTGCGCGAAGTGACCGAGACGGTCATCGCCCGCAACAAGGCCATCGTCGGCCTGAACGCCTTCGCCCACGAGGCCGGGATCCACCAGCACGGCATGATGGCCGACGCCCGCACCTACGAGATCATGCGTCCCGAAGACGTCGGTTTCGAGGGCAGCTACTTCGTGCTGGGCAAGCATTCCGGCCGCCATGCGGTCGGTAAGCGGGCCGAAGCCCTGGGCCATGTGCTGGACGGCCAGCGCCTGGCCGACGTCTTCGCCGGCTTCAAGCGACGCGCCGATGAGATCGGCGAGATCAACGACGCGGAACTGACCGCCATCATTGCGGCCGTGACGGCCCAGGCAGGCGCCTCCGCACAAATGGACAAGACCTATGCAACCGCTGGCTAAGAACATCTGGATCAATGGCGAACTGACGGCGTGGGAGAAGGCCACGGTTCACGTCATGAGCCACGCCCTGCACTACGGCACCTCGGTGTTCGAGGGCATCCGCGTCTATGACACCCCGAACGGCCCGTGCGGCTTCCGCCTGACCGACCATATCCGGCGCCTGTTCGACAGCGCGCGCATCTACCACTTCCCCATGCCTTACACCGAGGACGAGCTGGTCCAGGCCTGCAAGGACGTGGTCCGCGCCGAGGGCCTGCGCTCGGCCTATCTGCGGCCGCTGGCCTTCCTGGGCGAGTGCGGCATGGGCGTCAGCCCCTCGGCCGAGGCGATCCGCAGCGATGTGATGATCTCGGCCTTCGCCTGGGGCGCCTATCTGGGCGAAGAGGCGCTGGAGAAGGGCGTCGACGCCTGCATCTCCAGCTGGAACCGCGTGGCGCCGAACACCGTCCCGGCGGGCGCCAAGGCGGGCGGCAACTATCTGTCCTCCTATCTGATCGGGCGCGAGGCCCGCGTGCGCGGCTTCGGCGAGGGCATCGCCCTGGGCGCCGACGGCCTGCTGTCCGAGGGCGCGGGCGAGAACCTGTTCATCGTCAAGGACGGGGTGCTGATGACCCCGCCCGCCGCCGCCTCCATCCTGCAGGGTATCACCCGCGACAGCGTGATGAAGCTGGCGCGCGGCCTGGGCTATGAGGCGCGCGAACAAGTGCTGCCGCGCGAAGCTCTCTATGTCGCTGACGAGGTCTTCATGACCGGCACGGCGGCCGAGATCACCCCCGTCCGCTCCATCGACGGCATCATGACCCGCGCAGGCGGCCCCGGCCCGGTGACCAAGGCGGTCAACAAGGCTTTCCGCGGCCTGTTCGACGGCACGACGCCCGACCGCTACGGCTGGCTGGAGCCGATCGGCGAGACGACCGCCGGCGCCGCCGCACAGGAGCGCGTGCATGAGCCGGCCTAAGACCCTGTATCAGAAGGTATGGGACCGGCACGTCGTCGTGCCGGAAACCGGCGAGACGCCTGGCGTCATGTATGTGGACCTGCATCTGGTCCACGAAGTCACCTCGCCTCAGGCCTTCTCCGAGATCGAGGCGCGCGGGCTGAAGGTCCGCCGTCCTGACCGCACCTTCGCCACCCTGGACCACTCGACCCCCACCCTGCCCGCCGGGCCGGATGGTCAGCGCCCCTACGTCACCGAACAGGCGCGTCGTCAGGTCGAGACCCTGGAGGCCAACTGCGCCCGACATAACGTCGAACTGGCGGGCTGGGGCTCGGATCAGCGCGGCGTGGTCCACGTCATGGGGCCGGAGCTGGGCCTGACCCAGCCGGGCATGACCGTCGTCTGCGGCGACAGCCACACGGCCACCCACGGCGCCTTCGGGGCGCTGGCCTTCGGCATCGGCACCTCGGAAGTCGGCCATGTGCTGGCGACCCAGTGCCTGCTGCAGCGCCGGGCCAAGGCCATGCGGGTGACGGTCGACGGAGCCTTGCGTCCCGGCGTCTCCGGCAAGGACGTGGCGCTGGCCGTCATCGCCGCCATCGGTTTCGGCGGCGGCACCGGCTACGTCATCGAATATGCGGGCGAGGCCGTGCGTTCGCTGGACATGGAAGGGCGCATGACCCTGTGCAACATGTCCATCGAGGCGGGCGCGCGGGCGGGCATGATCGCGCCCGACCAGACCACCGTGGACTGGCTGCGCGGCCGCCGCCACGTCCCCGCCGACTATGAAGCCGCGGCCGCCGACTGGCTGAGCCTGGCCACCGACCCTGGCGCGGTCTTCGACAAGGAGGTCGTTCTGGACGGCGGCGCCATCCGCCCGATGGCCACCTGGGGCACGACGCCCGACGCGGGCGCCCCCGTCGGCGCCCCCGTACCCCAGCCGCGCTCGGCCTCGGACCAGAAGGCCATCGACTACATGGGCTTCACCGCCGGAGAGGCGACCACCGGCCACAAGGTCGACGTCGTCTTCATCGGCAGTTGCACCAACGGCCGCCTGCCCGATCTGCGCGCCGCCGCCGACGTCCTGCGCGGCCGCAAGGTCCAGCCGGGCGTCCGGATGCTGGTTGTTCCCGGCTCGGAGGCCGTCCGCCGCGACGCCGAGGCTGAAGGTCTGGACAAGGTCTTCACCGAGGCGGGCGCCGAATGGCGCATCCCCGGCTGCTCCATGTGCATCGCCATGAACGGAGACGTCGTCGCGCCCGGCCAACTGGCCGTCTCGACCTCCAACCGCAACTTCGAGGGCCGTCAGGGCAAGGGCGCCCGAACCATCCTGGCCAGCCCCGCCACCGCCGCCGCCAGCGCCGTCGCCGGGGTGCTGACCGACCCGCGCGTCTATCTGTCGGAGGCGGCCCATGTCTGAGCCCTTTAAAACGCTGACGTCGAAAACCCTGACCCTGAGCCAGGCCAATATCGACACCGACCAGATCATCCCCGCGCGCTTCCTGACCACCACCACGCGCGAGGGTCTGGGCGCCCACGCCTTCCATGACTGGCGCTATGAGGCCGACGGCTCGCCCAAACCCGAGGCCGTGCTGAACCGCATCGACCCGACCGAACAGCGCATCCTGCTGGCCGGCCCCAACTTCGCCTGCGGCTCGTCGCGCGAGCACGCGCCGTGGGCCTTGCTGGACTACGGCTTCCGGGCGGTGATCTCGACCGAGATCGCCGACATCTTCACTTCAAACGCCCTGAAGAACGGCTTCCTGCCCATCGTCGTCGATCAGGCCGTCTGGGATGATCTGGCCGCCCACCCGGAGCAGCCCGTCACCATCGATCTGGAAGCCGGCGAGATCCGGCGCGGCAACGCCCCGGCCGTGCCGTTCAAGGTCGAGTCCTTCGCCCGCCAGTGCCTGCTGGACGGGGTGGACGCCCTCGGCTGGCTCCAATCGAAGCTGCCCTACGTCACCACCTACGAACGCCTGCGCCAAGACATCTATCAGCCGGAGACCGCCTGATGACCGCCCATGAAACGCCTGCCGCCCGCACCTTCGACATCGCCATTCTGCCCGGCGACGGAGTGGGCCCCGAAGTGGCCCTGGCCGCCCAGCGCGTCTTGACCTGCATCGGCGACATCTATGGCCACCGCTTCGAATTTTCCGAACATCTGATCGGCGGCGCCGCCATCGACGCGGTCGGCGAGGCTCTGCCGGAAGAGACCCGGAGCGCCTGCCTGGCCTCCGACGCCGTCCTGCTGGGCGCGGTCGGCGGGCCCAAATGGGACGACGCCCCGGTGCGCCCGGAGCAGGGCCTGCTGGCCATCCGCAAGGCCATGGGTCTGTACGCCAACCTGCGCCCGCTGCAGGTCTCGCCGGTGCTGGCCCATCGCTCGCCTCTGAAGAAGGAGATCGTCGAGGGCGTAGACCTGATCGTCTTCCGCGAGCTGACCAGCGGCGTCTATTTCGGCGAGCGCACGCGCACCGAGACGCAGGCCTCCGACCTGTGCGTCTATACGGTCGAGGAGATCGAGCGCGTCGCCCGCGCCGCCTTCCAGGCCGCCCAGCAACGGCGCGGCAAGGTCACCTCGGTCGACAAGGCCAACGTCATGGAGACCAGCCGCCTGTGGCGCGAGGTCGTGACCCGCATCCACGCCGAGGAGTATCCCCAGATCACCCTGGAGCACGCCCTGGTCGATTCCATGGCGATGCACCTGATCCGCAAGCCTCGCGACTATGACGTCATCCTGACCGAGAACATGTTCGGCGACATCCTGTCGGACGAGATTTCGGTGCTGGGCGGCTCCATCGGCCTGTTGCCCTCGGCGTCGCTGGGCGCGGACGGGCCGGGCCTGTTCGAACCGATCCACGGCTCGGCGCCGGACATCGCCGGCCAGGATCTGGCCAACCCCGTAGGCATGGTGCTGTCGGCGGCCATGATGCTGCGCCACAGCTTCGAACTGGAGGATGAGGCGGATTCCATCGAGGCGGCGGTCGCGGCCGTTCTGGCTTCGGGGGCGGTCACCGCCGACCTGGGCGGCCCCCTGGGCACGGTCGCCGCCACGCGCGCCATCGTCGACGCCATCCGCGCCATCCACTGGGCGGCCGCGCGCCATGTGCCGATGCACTGGGCCTGAGCTTCGGACAAAATAGGTAGAGAGAGGCGGGCTTCGGTCCGCCTCTTTTCAATTCAGCCGTCGATCAGGCCCTGGAGGGCCACCGCCATGCGCCTGGCCAGGGAGGCCTTCTGGTCGTCACCCAGGCTCGAATAGCCGTCGGACAGTTCGCGGCCGATCGCCATGCCCATGATCAGGCCGGCGGCCAGGCGAGCGCGCACCGGCGCGTCCTCGCCCCCGATCCATTGGGTCAGAGGCTCGAAGAAGCGGGTGTTCGAGGTTCGCTGCACCACATCCATCGCCTTGGTCGAACCGATCGAACGCAGCAGGATCAGCAGCCCCCGCATCTTGGCGCCGCCGTCATACTCGCACGGGGTCAGGTCGCCGTAGACGATCTCGCGCGCCAGACGCTCGCCGAAGTCCTCTCGCGAGCCGTCCATCAGGTCGCGACCGTTCTTGCAGCTGTCCATGACCGCCACGAACAGATCTTCCTTCGAACCGAAGTAGCGGCTGATCAGGGCCGCATCGACGCCGACGTCGCGCGCCACATCGCGCATGCCCACGTCATCATAGCTTTCCGCACAAAAGCGTTCGCGCGCCGCTTCCAGGATAGCCTGGCGGGTGGCGTTGGCGTTACGCGGCCGGGGGACGTCGCAAAGGACCAATTGGTCGCACTCCAATAAACCTTACGGACTATATGGCCTTGTCATCAGGCGTTGACAAGCGTCGCCTTCGTCGTCTTTAAGTCAGCCGGTGTTGACTGGACGCCTTCTCCCCAAAGAGCGACAGTCTCTCTCAATCACGCTACTCCCAAGGAGATTGCGCCGATGCGCACGGTTAAGATCGCGGCCGCGTCCGCTTTGATAGCGGCCGCCCTCTATGGCTGTTCCAAGGGACAGGAAGCGCCGGCCCAGGGCGCGCCGCCCGTGACGGTGGCGGCTCCCCTGTCGCAACAGGTCGTCGACTGGGACGAATTCACGGGGCGCTTCGAAGCGCCTCGCTCGGTCGACGTGCGCGCCCGCGTCGGCGGCTACATCCAGTCGGTCCACTTCAAGGACGGCGACTTCGTGCGTCAGGGCCAGCTTCTGTTCACCCTCGACCCGCGTCCGGCCCAGGCCGCCCTGGCTTCGGCCCGCGCCCAGCTGGCCCAGGGCCAGGCCCAGCTCACCCTGGCCCGCACTGAACTGACCCGCGCCGAGGGCCTGCTGGCCTCCCAGGCCGTGTCCCAGGCCGAGGTCGACGCCAAGCGCGGCGCCGTCCAGACCGCCGAGGCCGCCGTGGCCGCCGCCAACGCCGCCATCCGCGCGCGTCAGCTGGACGTCGAATTCACCCGCGTCACCGCCCCCATCTCGGGCCGCGTGTCCGACCGCCGGGTCGATCCGGGCAACCTGATCGGCGGCGGCTCGTCGGCCGGCGACGTGCTGACCACCATCGTCTCCTCGTCGCCGATCTACTTCGTCTTCGACGGCTCCGAAGCCCTGGCGCTGAAGTATCAGCGCGACGCCCGCAACGGCGCCGCCCCGATCCGCATCCGCCTGCAGGACGAGACCAGCTATGACCGCACCGGGACGCTGGACTTCACCGACAACGCCATCGACGCCTCCTCCGGCACCATCCGCCTGCGCGCCGTGGTGCAGAACGCCGACGGCTTCCTGAAGCCCGGCATGTTCGGCCACGCCCAGCTGGCGGGCTCGGGCGGCTATGCGGCCATGCTGGTGCCCGACGCGGCCATCGTCACCGACGGTCCGCGCAAGGTCGTCTATGTGGTCGGCAAGGACGGCGCCGTGGCCGCCAAGCCGGTCCAGCTGGGACCGATCGCCAACGGCCTGCGCGTCGTGCGCACGGGTCTGACGCCCGACGATCGCGTCATCATCAACGGCCTTCAGCGCGCCCGTCCGGGCCAGAAGGTCACCGCCCAGAACGGGACCATCAAGGCCGAGGAAACCCAGGCGCAAGCGCCTGTGACCACGGCCCCCGTCGCCTCGACCGCCACCTTCGCCGCCAGCGCCGGCTGAGGAGGAGGCTCACGGGCCGGAACCTGATCCATGAACATATCCCGCTTCTTCATCGACCGACCGATCTTCGCGATCGTGATCTCGGTCTTCATCACCCTGATCGGCGCCTTCGCCATGCCGATGCTGCCGCTGGCGCAGTATCCGGATATCGCGCCGCCGACGATCAGCGTGACCGCCTCCTACGCCGGCGCCTCGGCTGAAACCCTGTCCGAGACGGTCGCCGCGCCGCTGGAGCAGGAGATCAACGGCGTCGAGAACATGCTCTACATGACCTCGTCGTCGACCTCCGACGGCCGGGTCCAGGTCACCGTGACCTTCCAGCCCGGCACCGACCTCGACACCGCCCAGGTGCTGGTCCAGAACCGGGTCGCCCTGGCCGAGCCGCGCCTTCCGGCGCAGGTCCGTCAGGTCGGCGTCGTCGTCAACAAGGAGTCGACCGGCTTCCTGATGCTGGCGTCGCTGACGTCCGACGACCCCGGCATCGACAGCGACTACCTGGGCAACATGGCCCAGTCGACCATCCGCGACCGCCTGCTGCGGATCGACGGCGTCGGCGGCGTCCAGGTCTTCGGCGGCGGCAACTACTCCATGCGTATCTGGATCGACCCGGCCAAGGCGGCCGCGCGCGATCTGACCGCGCCGGAGATCGTCGCCGCCCTGCAGGCTCAGAACGTCCAGGCCGCCGGCGGTTCGATCGGCCAGCCCCCCTTCCCGACCAACGCCGCCGCCTTCGAGCTGCCGGTTCAGGTCGAGGGCCGCCTGTCGGCCCCGGAAGAGTTCGGCAAGGTCGTGCTCAAGACCGACGCCCAGGGCCGCGTGACCCGCGTCAGCGACATCGCCCGCATCGAACTCGGCTCGGAAATCTACGGCGTCGAGGGCTACTTCAACGGCCAGCGCGGCGTCGGCATCGCCGTCATCCAGCAGCCGGGCTCCAACGCCCTGTCGACCGCCGAGGCGGTCATCGCCGAGCTGGACGCCATCAAGGCCGACTTCCCGCCCGGCGTGAAGTACGCCATCCCCTATAACCCGACGGAATACGTCGCCGCCTCGGTCTCGGCCGTGGAGCACGTGCTGATCGAAGCCGTCTTCCTGGTGATGATCGTCATCCTGGTCTTCCTGCAGACCTGGCGTGCGGCCATCATCCCGATCCTGGCCATTCCCGTCGCCCTGGTCGGCACCTTCGCGGTGCAGCTGGCCCTGGGCTTCTCGATCAACTCCCTGTCGCTGTTCGCCCTGGTTCTGGCCGTCGGCATCGTCGTCGACGACGCCATCATCGTGGTCGAGAACGTCGAGCGCTACATCCGCGAGGGCCTCACGCCCAAGGAAGCTGCCTATCGGTCGATGCAGGAAGTGTCGGGCGCCCTGATCGCCATCTCCCTGGTGCTGACCTCGGTGTTCGTGCCGACCGCCTTCGTGCCCGGCATCCCCGGCATCTTCTTCCGCCAGTTCGCCGTCACCATCGCCTCGGCGACGCTGATCTCGCTCCTCGTGTCGCTGACATTGTCTCCGGCCCTGTCGGCCCTGCTGCTCAAGCCGCACAAGGAGCACGACCATCACCGCAAGCCGGGTCTGATCGGCACGATCACCTATTACCTCGGCTGGGCCGGAGCCAAGTTCAACGAGGGCTTCGACTGGGTGTCGGACCGCTACGGCCGTATGACCGCCCGCCTGATCCGCATGGTCACCGTCATGCTCGTCATCTACGCCGCCCTGCTGGCGTTGACGGGCTGGCGCATGACCGACACGCCCACCGGCTTCATTCCGGCGCAGGACCAGGGCGTGCTGATCGGCGTCGTCCAGCTTCCGCCGGGCGCCTCGCTGGAACGCACCAAGGCGGCGATGAACAGGGCCGTCGAAATCGTCCAGAAGGCCGACGGCGTTCAGGAAGTCACCGCCTTCGCCGGCCTGGACGGGTCCAGCTTCTCGCTGTCGTCCAACGCCGCCACCATGTTCATCAAGCTGAAGGACTATGACGAGCGGACCACGCCCGAACTGGAAGCCTCGGCCCTGGCCGGCGCGCTCAGCGGGGCGACCGGCGTCATCGAGGAAGCCAGCATCTTCATGCTGTCGCCCCCGCCCGTTCAGGGCATGGGCACCGGATCGGGCTTCAAGATGATGATCCAGGACCGTTCGGGAGCCGGCTTCCAGGCCCTGGAAGGCGCGACCTTCGCCATGATGGGCGCCGCCGCCCAGGCCCCGGATCAGGTGCAGCAGGTGTTCAGCCTCTACAACACCGGCTCGCCGCGCATCGCCGCCAACGTCGACCGCGACAAGGCCCTGTTGATGGGGGTCCAGCCCTCGACCGTGTTCAGCACCCTGGGCACCTACCTCGGCTCGACCTACGTCAACGACTTCAACTTCCTGGGCCGCACCTTCCGCGTGACCGCCCAGGCCGAGCCCGCCTATCGCGACGAACTGGCCGACATCGCCAATCTGAAGGTCCGTTCCGCCACCGGCGGCATGGTGCCGATCGGTTCGGTGGCGACCCTGGCCGACGATTCCGGCCCGGCGCGCGTGGTCCGCTACAACCTGTTCCCGGCTTCGGAACTGCAGGGTGAAGCGGCGCCGGGCGTGTCCACCGGCGACGCCATCGCCGCGATGGAGGAGCTGGCGGCCAAGACGCTGCCGGACGGCTTCAGCTACGAGTGGACGGAAATCGCGCTGCAGGAGAAGGCGGCGGCCGGCGGGTCGACCATCATCTTCCTGATGGCTGTGGTGTTCGTCTTCCTGGTGCTGGCCGCTCAGTATGAGGCCTTCACCCTGCCGCTGGCGGTCATCCTGATCGTGCCGATGTGTATCCTGGCGGCCATCCTCGGGGTGAACCTGCATGGTCTGGACAACAACATCCTGACCCAGGTCGGCCTGGTGGTCCTGATCGCCCTGGCGGCCAAGAACGCCATCCTGATCGTGGAATTCGCCAAGCAGGCCGAGGACGAACAGGGCCTGAACCGCTGGGACGCCGCCGTCCAGGCCGCGCGCCAGCGTCTGCGCCCGATCCTGATGACCTCGTTCGCCTTCATCTTCGGCGTGCTGCCCCTGGCGATCGCCTCGGGTCCCGGATCGGAGATGCAGAACGCCCTGGGGATCGCAGTGGTCTACGGGATGCTGGGGGTGACCTTCTTCGGTCTGATCTTCACCCCGGTCTTCTACGTCATCTGTCGCTGGATGGCGGGCAAGCTGCCCAAGGCGCCGGGCAAGGAGCGCGAGCTCCCCACCAGCTTCGGCGCTCCGCCGCACGACCCCTTTGACCCCGACGGCCCGGAACCGGCGACCGCCGCTCCGCGCCAGGGAGATGCGTAAAATGAACGGCAAACTCCGCACTCTGCTGACCGCCGCGGGGTCGGCCGCCCTGCTCGCCGCCTGCGCGGTGGGCCCCAAGGCGCCGCTCCCCACCCTCCCGGCCGAAGGCCAGGGCGCCTTCGTCGGCTCGCAATCCGCCTCGGTTTCGACCGAGGCGGCCCGCGACGACTGGTGGCGGCTGTATCAGGACCCGACGCTCGACGGCCTGATCCAGCAGGCCCTGACCGAGAACAACGAGCTGGAGGCGGCCGCAGCCAATCTGCGCGCCGTCCGGGCCTCGCTGTCCGAAGCCCGCTCGGGCCGGTTCCCGACCACCACGACCTCGGCCGCCTATAACCGCAGCCGGGCCTCGACCGACACCGTGCCGACCGCCGGCGGCGCCAAGCTGCCGGAAGTCGACACCTATGACGTCGGCCTGGACGTCTCCTATGAGATCGACCTGTTCGGCCGGGTGGAATCCTCCATCCGCGCCGCGCGGGGCGACGTGGCCGCCGCCGCCGCCGCCCTGGAGGTCGTGCGGGTGACCGTCGCGGCCGAAACGGCCCGGGCCTACGCCGACACCTGCTCGGCCAACGCCCAGATCGCCGTGGCCGAACGGACCATCGACTTGCAGACCCAGACGGTCGACCTGACCCAGCGCCTGCTGGACGGGGGCGCCGGCAATGGTCTGGACGTGGCCCGCGCCCGCGCCGCCCTGGAGCAGACCCGCGCCAGCCTGCCGCCCCTGCGGGCGTCGCGCGACGGCGCCCTGTTCCGCCTGGCCACCCTGACCGGCCGCACCCCGGCCGAGGCCAGCGAGGCGGCTCGCGCCTGCCAGTCCCCGCCGCAACTGTCGCAGCCGATCCCGGTCGGCGACGGCGCGGCGCTTCTGGCCCGCCGTCCCGACGTGCGTCAGGCGGAGGCCCGTCTGTCGGCCGCCGCCGCCCGCGTCAACGTCGCCACCGCCAACCTCTATCCCAGCATCCGCCTGGGCGGGTCGGTGGGATCGACGGCGCTCGACGCCTCGGACCTGGGCGAGGACGCCAACTTCCGCTTCAGCGTGGGCCCGCTGATCTCCTGGTCCTTCCCCAACGTCTGGGCGGCCCGGGCGCGGATCAAACAGGCCGGCGCCCAGTCGGACGCGGCCCTGGCGACCTTCGACCAGACCGTGCTGACGGCGCTGCAGGAAACCGAGACGGCGCTCAGCGCCTACGCCAACGAACTGGACCGCCGCACGGCCCTGCGCACCGCGCGGGATCAGGCGGCCACCGCGGCGCGCCTGTCGCGCCTGCGCTTCGACGCCGGCGCCGACAGCTTCCTGACGGTGCTCGATTCCGAGCGCACCCTGGCCGGCGCCGACGCCGCCCTGGCCGCCTCGGAAGCCCAGGTCACCACCTACCAGATCGGCCTGTTCAAGGCCCTGGCGGGCGGTTGGGAACAGGCTCTCGATCCCGAAGCCTGACCTTCAGCCTCAAGCTGAAACTGAGACGCCCGGCCGGTTCGCCCGCCGGGCGTTTTCTTTGGCGCTTCTTCCGCCGCCCAACACAAAGACAGAATTTTCTTCATTTGAATCGCGCGTCACGGCCATCGCGTCGAATAATCCTCGCCAACAACTTGGCTGAGACGATGATCTTGCGATAGGGAGGCGATGTGACCGCCTCCTCCGCCCTCCCCCAAGCCGCTGCGGCCGCCGCCTCGCCCGCCGTCGCCCTGACCCAGGCGCGCCGGGTGGTGATCAAGATCGGCTCGTCTCTGCTGTTCGACGCCGATCGACGCGCCGTCGCCGCCGACTGGCTGGCCAGCCTGGCCGCCGACATCGCTGCACTGCGTCGCCAGGGGCGCGAGGCGATCGTCGTCTCCTCCGGCGCCGTGGCCCTGGGACGCGGACGCCTGAACCTCTCGACCAGCCGCCTTCAGGACAAGCAGGCCGCGGCCGCCGTGGGCCAGACCCTGCTGATGCACGCCTGGGAAGAAGCTTTGGCGCCCCACGGTCTGATGGCGGGCCAGGTGCTGCTGACCCGCGACGACACCGAACGGCGGCGCCGCTGGCTCAACGGCCGCGCCACGCTTGAGGCCCTGCTGAGCCACGGCGTCGTCCCCGTGGTCAATGAGAACGACACCGTCGCCACCGAAGAGATCCGCTACGGCGACAACGACCGCCTGGCCGCGCGCGCGGCGCAACTCGGACGGGCCGACCTGCTGATCCTGCTGTCTGACGTGGACGGCCTCTACACCGCCGATCCGCGCCGCGATCCGGACGCCCGCCACCTGCCCCTGATCGAGCGGCTGTCGCCCGAGGTGCTGGCCATGGCCTCAGGCGCCAATGCGCAAGCCGGCGTCGGCACAGGCGGCATGGCGACCAAGCTGGCGGCGGCCCAGATCGCCGCCTCGGCCGGGTGCGCCACCGTCATCGCTTCGGGACTGACGGCCCATCCGCTGAAGGCCGTGCTCGACGGCGCCCGCGCCAGCCTGATCCTGGCCCCCGCCACCCCCATGGCCGCCTGGAAGCAGTGGATCGCGGGCAGCGTGGCGCCCGGCGGCGCCCTGGCGCTGGACGCCGGGGCCGTCGCCGCCCTCCATGCCGGAAAGAGCCTGCTGCCCTCCGGCGTCGTCGCCGTCAGCGGCGACTTCGGCAAGGGCGACAGCGTGCGCCTGACCGGCCCTGACGGTCTTCGCATCGGCGTCGGACTGGCCGCCTACGCCGCCGACGAGATCGCCCTGATCCGCGGCCGCCATTCGGACGCGATCGAAAGCCTGCTGGGCTATCGCGGCCCCTCGGTCGTCATCCACCGCGACGATCTGGTTCTGGAGGACCGATGAGCGACCTCGACGCCGCCATGCTGGACATGGGCCGCCGCGCCCGCGCCGCCGCCGAATCCTTGCGCGCCACGACGCCGGGCGCCCGCACCGAGGCGCTTCGCCGGCTCGCCACAGCCTTGCGCGCCGCCGAGGCCGACATCCTGCCCGCCAACGCCCGCGACGTGGCCCGCGCCCGCAAAGGCGGTCTGACCGAGGCTCTGATCGACCGCCTGGCCCTGACGCCCGCCCGCGTCGAGGGCATGGCCGTCGCGGTCGAGACCATCGCCGCCCAGCCCGATCCCGTCGGCGCCGAGATGGCCCGCTGGACCCCCGCCAACGGTCTGGACATCGCCCGCGTCCGCACCCCCATCGGCGTGCTGGCCGTCATCTATGAGAGCCGCCCCAACGTCACCGCCGACGCCGCCGCCCTGTGCATCCGGTCCGGCAATGCGGCGATCCTGCGCTGCGGCTCGGACTGTCTGGACTCCTCGCGCGCCATCGCCGTCGTCGTCGCCCGCGCCGTGGCTGAAGCGGGCCTGCCCGCCGACGCCGTCCAACTGGTCCCCGTGCCGGATCGCGAGGCCGTCGGCGCCATCCTGTCGGGCCTCTACGGAGCCGTCGACCTGATCATCCCGCGCGGCGGCAAGAGTCTGGTCGCGCGGGTTCAGGCCGAGGCGAAGGCGCCGGTGCTGGGCCACCTCGAGGGCCTGTGCCACACCTATCTGGACGGCGCCGCCGATCTGGATGTCGCCCGCCGCGTGGTCCTGAACGCCAAGATGCGCCGCGTCTCGGTCTGCGGCTCGACCGAGACCCTGCTGGTGGACCGAGCGGCTGCGGATCGCCTTCTGCCCGCCGTCGCCGCCGACCTGATCACCGCCGGATGCGAACTACGCGGAGACGCCGAGGCCCGCGCCCTGGTCCCGAACATGAGCGAGGCGACCGAGGCCGACTGGACCACCGAATACCTGGCCCCCATCCTGTCAGTGCGCGTGGTGGACGGCGTGGACGGCGCGGTCGACCACATCCGCCGCTACGGCTCGGGCCACACCGAGGCCATCGTCACCACCGACGAGGCGGCCGCCGAACGCTTCGCCAACGGCGTCGACAGCGCCATCGTCCTGATCAACGCCTCGACCCAGTTCGCCGACGGCGGCGAATTCGGCTTTGGCGGCGAGATCGGCATCTCGACCTCAAAGCTGCATGCGCGCGGGCCAGTCGGGGCGGAGCAGCTGACCACCTACAAATATGTGGTGCGCGGCCAGGGCCAGACGCGGCCGTAATGCACCTTCTCCCTCCCCATAAAGGGGAGGGAGAACCGCGCCTCAACGGCTTTCAGGGAGCGCATAAGCGATCACATAGTCCCCTCGCGGCGTCTCCATGAAGTGATGCCCGCCGGCCATGATGACCAGATACTGGCGGCCGTTCTGCTCATAGATCATCGGGTTGGCCTGACCGCCCGCCGGAAGCACGTCCGACCACACCGTCTTGCCCGTCTCGATATCGATGGCGCGGATCAGGTCGTCCGTCGCGGCGGCGATGAAGATCAGCCCGCCCGCCGTCACCGCCGAGCCGCCGTTGTTCGGCGTGCCGATCTCCAGCGGCAGCATGGAGGGGATGCCGAACGGTCCGTTCTTCCTCGCCGTGCCGAACGGGCGGTCCCACAGGGTGCGGCCGCTCTTCAGGTCGATGGCGCGCATCCCGCCATAAGGCGGCTGCTTGCACAGCAGGCCGGTGAACTTGACCCGCCAGCCCGCATTGACGTCGATGGCGTAGGGCACGCCCATCTGCGGATCGCCCGCGCCCTCGGCCTTGGACTTCGACAGGTTGCCGCCGCGGTTGGCCGCCTCCTTCTCGCGCTCGATGTAGCGGGGGTCGTCGCGCGGGAACCAACCCAGGCGGTCGGCCTCGGCGCGGGGCACCAGGCGGTTGTGGTTGGGCATGTCGTTGTAGTTGGCGACGATCACGCCGCGCGCCGGGTCGACCGCCACCCCGCCCCAGTCCGAGCCGCCGTTGTAGCCCGGATACTGGATCGAGTAGCGGTCCGCCGTCGGCGGGGTGAAGTAGCCGTCATAGGCCGCCTGATGGAACTGGATGCGGCAGACCATCTGGTCGATCGGCGACATGCCCCACATGTCCCGTTCGGTCAGGTCGGCCTTTCTCAGCGTGTGGAACAGGGAGAAGGGCTGGGTCGGGCTGCGCTGCGAGGGCTCGACGCCGCCCTGGGGCACGCGGCGCTCCTCAACCTTGTGCAGCGGCTGGCCGGTGCGGCGATCCAGGATATAGAGGTCGCCCTGCTTGGACGGCAGGATCACCGCCGGAACCAGGGTCCCGTTAATCGGCATGTCGACCAGGGTCGCCTGCGAGCCCAGGTCATAGTCCCACACGTCCTTCCTCACCGTCTGGAAATGCCAGCGCGGTTTGCCCGTGGTCACGTCCAGCGCGACCAGGGAGGTTGCGTATTCATTCTCCGCCGGGCGGCGCAGGCCGGAATAATAGTCGGCCGAGGAGTTGCCCATCGGCAGGAAGACCAGGCCCAGCGCCTCATCCGCCGTGGCCGTGGTCCACATGTTCGGCGTGCCCGGCGTATAGGTCTCGCCTTCGGGCGGCAGGGTCGTGATGTCCGGCCGCATCATGTCCCAGGCGAAGCGCAACTCGCCCGTCACCGCGTCGAAGCCCTGGATCACGCCCGAGGCGTTCCACCGCTTCTGGCCGTCCAGAACCTGATGGCCGGTGACCACCACCCCGCGCACGATGACCGGCGCCGAGGTGATCGACACCATGCCGGGATAGGGGTCGCCCATCCCATGCTTGATGCTGACTTCGCCATTCGCGCCGAACCCGGCGCAGGGCGCGCCCGTGCGGGCGTCCACGGCCACCAGCCGTCCGTCCAGCGTGCCCTCGATGATGCGCGTGGCGCAGGGCTGAGCCGCATCAACGTTAGGGACGGCGTAGTAGGTCACGCCCCGGCAGGCGGCGGTATAGGGGATCTGATCGTCGGCGACCTTGGGATCATAGGTCCACTTCTGCTGGCCCGTGGCCGCATCGACCGCGAACAATCGGTTGCGGGCCGAGCACAGGTAGAGGGTGTCGCCGACCTTGAGCGGGGTCGTCTCGGCGCCCCAGCGCTCATCCGGCAGGTCGCCTGTGCGGAAGGTCCAGGCGCGCTGCAGTCCCTTCACATTGTCCTTGTTGATCTGGCTCAGCGGGGAATAGCGCTGGGCGCTGTCAGAGCCGCCCCAGGCGGGCCAGTCGGCGCCGACCTTCAACACCGCCGGGTCGCCCACGCCGCCGTTTCCGGCGGACGGAACCGGGCTCATCACCCTGGCCTTGTTGGCCTGGGCCACGACCACGCCGGAAACGAGGCAGAAGACGGCGATCGCCGCGAGCCCGCCCCAGACCAGCTTGCCTCCGCCCCCGTCGCGCTTCAGCGCCGGCAAGCTGAGGACCACGGCGATCAGCAGCACCAGCGGCGCCACCACGCGCGGGACCAGGGCCCAGCCGTTCAGTCCGACCTCCCACAGAGCCCAGACGACGGTGCCGATGAAGATGGCGATATAGAGCCAGGCGCCCAACGGCCTCAGCAGGGCCAGAAGCCCCCCGGACACGATCATCAACAGGCCGACGATCAGATAATAGGCGGAGCCGCCGAGCATGATCAGCTGGCCCCCGCCTATGGTCAGCGTCAGCCCGATCAGGGCGATGACGATCCCCAGAAGCCTGACAAGGACGCTGCCGAATCCACGTCCGCGCTCAATGGACGACATGGCGCCCTCCCATCTTCAGCTTGGCCTTGGACTGCAACACCCCAAGAAGAGCGGCGTTCCATCGGCTTCTGAGAATGGGCGAGAAAAGGGGCCGCGCGCCTGTTCGGCGTGCGGCCCCAGATCGATCCCGACTGAAGTCTTACTGACGCGCCAGCTGGCTGGACAGGATCAGCTCGAGCTGTTTGCGGATATGCGGCGTCAGCTCTTCGATGCCCCAGTTGTCATAGGCGGCGAAGCGGAAGTTGGAGATGAAGACGTCCCAGATCAGACGCGCCAGAAGCGGCAGGTCCACGTCCTGGCGCAGTTCGCCCTCGCGCACGCCGGCCTGCAGCAATTCAGCCACGGCCTCGACCAGCGGACGGACGAAGGCGCGCGAGCGCAGATCGGCGTCTTCCGGCTGGAACCAGGAGCGGGCGACCATGGCCTGCATTAGCGGCAGGTGGTCCAGCGAGCGGTGATAGCCGGCGGTCAGTCCGTTCGACAGGCGATCCAGCACGCGGCCTTCGGCGGCCGCAGCGGTGCGGATGTCGGCCAGCAGGCCTTCCATCTCCTCGGAGAAGACGGCTTCGAAGAGCTCGGCCTTGTCCTGGAAGTTGGCGAAGACGGCGCCGGTCGACATGCCCGCCCCCTTGGCGATATCGCGGATGGTGGCGGCGTCATAGCCGCGCTCGGCGAAGAGGGTGCGGGCGGCGTCCAGCACCTTCTGACGCGTGCGCACCTTGGCGGCCTGGCGGCGGTTCAGTCGAGGCTGGGCTTCGGCTTCGGCGACTGCAGGGGCGGACTGGGAAGACTCACGCATCGGCGACGGCTCTAAACTCATCTATAGGCGGCATTCGCCTCATCGCGGCTCGCTGTCGTCCGACGCGAACCTGGAACGAGACTGACGACGCTCCTGGGAGGAAGTGGTGAACTTTCATCACCGAACAATGACCAAAATGGGTCACAAGCGGCATAAAACTTTGCCGCAGGCCTGTTGTGAGTTCAACAGGGCTACGCAGTTCTACGGATAGGGGCCGTTGAACGGCATACGGGAAATCAAAGCTTTGCCGTTAGGCCCGCTTTATTGCACGGCTCATGTATGGCGAAGACATTGGGAGCCGGCGCCGAACCCGCAGATGCGAATCCCGCCCTCGCCCTTCGCGATAAAATTTTTTAAGACTGCCGGATCGACCGAAGCTTCTACGCTTCGGGCCGCCCTGCCCTTGGGCCGAGATGAGGAAACGACAATGAAGAAACTGTTCGCTGGGGTCGCCGCCGCGGCCCTTCTGGCGCCCGCCGCCGCCCTGGCCCATGACGGCCACGAGCATGCCTGCATCGACGACGCCTGCACCGTCTTCGAACTGTTCCAGACTCCGGCCGCCGAGGGCGGCGCTTCGGGCTGGCAGGGCACGGACGCGCCCAAATACGGAACCTGGGGCTTCGACCTGGCGGGCCGGGACACCTCGGTCGATCCGGGCGACAGCTTCTTTCGCTACGCCAACGGCGCGGCCATCGACCAACTGACCATCCCGTCTGACCGCACCTCCTACGGCTCCTTCGCCCTGCTGCGCGAATTGTCCGACAACCGAATGAAGAAGCTGGTGACGGATCTGGCCGCGCGCACCGACCTGGCCGCCGGTTCGGACGAGCAGAAGATCGCGGACGCCTATCGCGCCTACATGGACCAGGCCCGCGTCGACCAGTTGGACGCCCAGCCGCTGGCGCCCTACTTGGCCGCCATCCGCGCCGCCGACACTCATGAGAAGATCGCCGCCTACATGGGCCAGACCCAGGGACGCGCGGGCGGCTCCTTCTTCGGCACCGGCATCACCATCGACCAGAAGAACCCGACCCGCTACGCCGTCTCGACCGGTCAGTCGGGCCTGGGGATGCCCAACCGCGACTATTATCTGGACGCCCGCTTCGCCGACAAGAAGGAGAAGTATCAGGCCTATATCGAGCGGATGCTGACCAACATCGGCTGGGCCGACCCGGCCGGTTCGGCGGCCGCCATCGTCGCCCTGGAAGATCGGATCGCCGAGGCCCACTGGACCCCGATCGAGAACCGCAACCGCGACAAGACCTACAACCCGTATTCGATCCAGACCCTGGCCGCCGAAGCGCCCGGCTTCGACTGGGCCGGCTATTTCAACGCCGCCGGCCTGGGCGCGGTCGACCGTGTGATCGTGCGTCAGAACACGGCCATGCCGAAGATGGCCGCCATCTTCGGCGAGACGCCGGTGGCGACCCTGCAGGCCTGGCAGGCCTTCCACACCACGGACGACGCCGCCCCAATGCTGTCGCAGCGCTTCTCGGACGCCCAATGGGAGTTCCATTCGCGCGACCTGGCCGGCCAGCCCGAGCAGCGTAGCCGCGAGAAGCGCGCCATCAGCTTCGCCGAGGGCGCCCTGGGCGAGGCCGCGGGCCGTCTGTATGTCGCCGAATACTTCCCGGCCGAATCCAAGGCCAAGATGGAAGAACTGGTCGCCAACCTGCGCACCGCCCTGTCGCACCGCATCGACAACCTGACCTGGATGGGCACGGAGACGAAGGCGGCGGCCCAGGAGAAGCTGCGCAAATTCACCGTCAAGATCGGCTATCCGAACAAGTGGCGCGACTATACGGCGCTCGAGATCAAGGCCGACGATCTGTTCGGCAACAGCCAGCGCATGGGCCAGTTCCAGTGGAACTACCGCCTGTCGCGCCTGGACCAGCCGGTCGACAAGGACGAGTGGGGCATGACGCCCCAGACGGTGAACGCCTATTACAACTCGGCCAATAACGAGATCGTCTTCCCGGCCGCCATCCTGCAGCCGCCCTTCTTCGATCCGGACGCGGACCCGGCCGTCAACTACGGCGGCATCGGCGGCGTGATCGGCCACGAGATCGGCCACGGCTTCGACGACCAGGGCTCCAAGTCCGACGGCGACGGCGTTCTGCGCAACTGGTGGACCGATCAGGACAAGGCCAATTTCGAAGGCCTGACCACGCGCCTCGGCGCGCAATATGACGCCTTCGAGCCCCTGCCCGGCTTCCACGTTCAGGGCGGCCTGACGATGGGCGAGAACATCGGCGATGCGGCCGGCACGGCGGTGGGTCTTGAAGCCTATCACCTGTCGCTGAAGGGCCAGCCCGCCCCGGTGATCGACGGCACGACCGGCGACCAGCGCTTCTTCTACGGCTGGGCCCAGGTCTGGCAGTCCAAATACCGTGAGGACGCCCTGAAGAACCAGATCGCCACCGATCCGCACAGCCCGGCCGAGTTCCGCGTCATCGGCCCGGTGCGCAACGTCGACGCCTGGTATGAAGCCTTCGGCGTCAAGCCCGGCACGAAATACTATCTGGCGCCGGAAGACCGCGTCCGCATCTGGTAAGACGCAGCGTCTGCTGAATGAAGAGGGCCGGAGCGTCGCCGCTCCGGCCCTTTTTCATGGCGGTTAAAGCTCCCCGCCGTCATTCTCGGGCTTGACCCGAGGATCCAGGAGGCAGCGGTCGGAAGGGTCAGAAGCTTGAGCGCGCGGTTGTCTGGATCCTCGGGTCAAGCCCGAGAATGACGGCGCATTATGTCAACGCTCCAGCAACTCTCGAATATTCTTCGATACGTGTCCTGAACTCCGGGCATGAAAAAGCCCGCTGCGGGGGATACATCGCAGCGGGCCTTCTCGCTCTCTCAGGAGCGGACGTTTCCTCCCCGAAACGCCTTCAAGATGTCGCTGCGGCTGAGCGCTGCGCCTCTTGAGTGAGACCAAATGACGCCATGGAGGGGGTCAAGTCAATCAAGCCTCCATCGAAAGAGCGTTCTTTCGTAACTGAACGTTGATAACTCACGTCTTCGTCAGGGTTTTTATCGAAACCTATTCGATAATGGAGCGGACCACTGCGACCAGCTGATCGCGCGCCACGGTCTGCTGCCCCGGACGTTCGGCCTTCCAGGCGTCGTTGTCGGCGATGGCGGCGGCGCGGGCGCGTCCGGCGTCCAGATCCTTGATCGTCACCTGGCCTGCGGCGATCTCGTCTCCGCCCAGGATGACGGCCGCCGGGGCGCCGCGACGGTCGGCGTATTTCATCTGCGCCTTCATGCCCGCCCGGCCCAGATAGAGTTCGGCGGCGATGCCCGCCGCCCGCAGTTCGGACACGGCGTCGAGATAGTGCTGCATGTCGTCCTCGGAGAAGACGATGGCCACCACCGGCCCGCGCGTCTCGTCCTCGGCGCCCCTTCCGGCCGCGCGCAGAGCCGAAGCCAAACGCGACACGCCGAAGGAGAAACCGGTCGCCGGGGTCGACTGGCCGGTGAAACGCGACACCAGATCGTCATAGCGCCCGCCGCCCCCGATCGAGCCGAAGCGCACGGCCCGGCCCTTCTCGTCCTTGGTGTCCAGCAGCAGTTCGGCCTCGAACACGGCGCCGGTGTAGTATTCCAGCCCGCGCACGATGGTCGGGTCGAAACGCACGTCGTCCTGCGCCACGCCCATGGCCGTCAGAGCGCGGTCGATGGCGGCCAGTTCCTTCAGAGCCTCTTCACCCGCGGCGCCCAAGGCTGCGCCGGACACGGCGTCCAGCACGCCCGCGCGGCTGAGGCCCGGCGTCTCAGCCGAGGCCAGGAAGGCTTCGATGGCCCCGATCACCGAGGAAGGCAGATTCGCGCCCTTGGTGTAGTCGCCGGACTCGTCCAGACGCCCCTCGCCGAGCAGCAGGCGCACGCCCTCGACTCCCAGACGGTCGTACTTGTCCACTGCGCGCAGGGCCGTCAGCCGCTGCACCGGATCCGTGATCCCGCCCGCGTCGAACAGGCCGTCGAACAGCTTGCGATTGGAGACGCGGATCACCGCCTGCCCGGCCGCCAGACCCGCGGCGCGCAGGCCCTCGCAGCCCATGGCGATGATCTCGGCGTCGGCCTCGGGCCGGTCCGAGCCGACTGTGTCGGCGTCGCACTGCCAGAACTCGCGGAAGCGGCCCGGACCCGGCTTCTCATTGCGCCACACCGGTCCATAGGCGTAGCGACGGAACGGCTTGGGCAGGGTCTCCCAGTTCTGGGCGGCGAAGCGGGCCAGAGGCGCCGTGTGGTCGTAGCGCAGGGCCATCCACTGATCGTCATCGTCCTGAAGCGCGAAGACGCCCTCGTTCGGACGGTCGGCGTCCGGCAGGAACTTGCCCAGCGCGTCAGCGTATTCGAACGCCGGAGTCTCCAGCGCCTCGAAGCCCCAGCGCTCATAGACCTCGGACACGCGCGCGACGATGCGGCGCTCGGCGGTCAGGTCGCGGCCGCGACGGTCGGCGAACCCGCGGGGAGCGCGGGCTTCGGGGCGGTTGGAGGCTTCGTCGGTCATGGGGCGGCGATTAAGCCATCAGTTCCGCCGCCGCAACTCACAGTCCGTCCGACACCCTCAGGCCGTGCGGCGCAGCGGCAGATCGCGCCCATAGCTGAGGCGCCGCCACAGCCACTCGAACGGCCCCATGGTGAACTTCGACAGCCACAGCGGCGACCAGATCAGCTGCAGCGCCCAGACGCCGACGACGATGGCCCACTGCGTCGGATAGTCGACCTGACCGAACAGACGCGGCCCCCACGGCATGTAGAAGATGGTCGTCATGATCAGGGTCTGACTCAGATAGTTGGTGAAGGCCATCCGCCCCACCGGCGCCAGCGCCTTGCGCAGCCACCCCACCCCGCGCGTCGTCAGCAGGATCAGCGCCGAAGCGTAGGCCAGGGTGATGATCAGCGGATAGGAGCCCACCGCCATGGCCCAGCCGCCGGTCGCCTCGACCTCGGCCCCGGCCTGAATCTCGAACCACTCCAGCACGCCCAGCAGGGCCAGAACCGCCGCCCCGCCCGCCATCAGGACCCCATAGACGCGCGTCGGAACCCGCCCGTGGAAGAAGCCCGCCTTGAACAGACCCAGGCCCAGCATCATCAACGGCACGGTCGAGAACACATACATGAGCAGGCTCATGCCCTGGGCGATGGCCCAGGCCTTCAGGTTCTCCAGCGCCGCGCCGGCCCAGCCGCTCTGATAGGCGGCGATCGAGGCGGCGACCGCCCCCTCCGAGGCGCCGCCGCTGCTCATGGCCTCGGGGAAGCGCGCAGTCAGCAGCATCAGCCCGGCCTGAAGCGTCGCCAGAAGGACCGTCGCCCCGGCGCCGATCCAGATCAACGGCTTGGCGGGCATCGACCGCATCAGCATCACGAACAGGCCCGACCAGGCGTAAAGCAACAGGATGTCGCCGTACCAGAAGGCCGCGCCGTGGATCAGGCCGAACAGGGCAAGGAACAGCAGGCGACGACGCAGGACGCGCCCCTTCGCCTCATCGCCCCGTTCGCCGCCGACCAGGAAGACCGACACGCCGAACAGCATGGAGAACAGGGTGACGAACTTCTGCTGGAAGAAGACGGCCACGACCCATTGCGCCACGCCCGACGCATTGGGGCCCGCCGGAAAGGGCGACTGGCCGCTCGTCATCTCGATAGCCATCATCGGCAGGGCGAAGGCCGCCGCGTTGACGGCCAGAATGCCCAGCACCGCCGCGCCGCGCAGTACGTCCAGGGTCACGATCCGCTGATCCGCCGCCACCGGCTTCGGCTGGGCCGTCTCGACCTGATCCCTCATGCTCGCCCCTTGTTCTGCGTGAAGAGGTTGAGGCTTAGGCGGGACCGCCGCTCCGCTTCACGTTAAATCCCCGTAACGTCCCGTTCGGCCAGGACGCCCATGCGGTTCTTGACCGCCGGCGCCGGGACAAAGCCCAGATAGGCCACGCACAGGCCGCCCCACAGGGCGTAGCTGACGCCCATCATGACCGCCAGCGGCAGGCCGCCGACGCCATAGATCAGCAGGGCCGTCTCGATCGCGCCCAGGCCCTGGACCAGACTCTGCGAGGCGGCGCCCGCCAGGCCCGCCATGATCACGGCCATGACCGTCTGCATCGCCGCCGCCAGCAGGCCGCCGAACACGGTGAAGCGGCAGACGACGCCCAGCCGCGTCGACGGCCGACCGGTCCTGCCGTGGCTGTCGAGCAGCAGCCACAGACCTGCCGGCGCCGCGATCAGTCCGACCGCCAGCATCACCAGCCGCCAGTCCGTATCCACGCCCGACCACCAATTCTCGGGCGGCCAGATGAACAGGGTCAGGATCACCGGCGGCCAGGCCGCCGCCGCCAGGGCGGCCGGAACCAGGGCGCCCGCGCCGCGCCGCGGCGCCACGCGCTTCAGGCCCGGAAGAGAGGGAAAGGCGACGGCCATCAGCGGGTCGGGACCGGCGTCTCGCCGGAATAGTCGTAGAAGCCGCGCCCGCTCTTCTTGCCCAGCCAGCCGGCCTCGACATATTTCACCAGCAGCGGACAGGGCCGGTACTTGCTGTCAGCCAGGCCTTCATACAGCACGTTCATGATGGCCAGGGCCACGTCCAGCCCCATGAAGTCCGCCAGCTCCAGCGGTCCCATCGGATGGTTGGCGCCCAGCTTCAGCGCCTTGTCGATCGAGACCACGTCGCCGACGCCTTCGTACAGGACATAGACCGCCTCGTTCATCATCGGCACCAGGATGCGATTGACGATGAAGGCGGGGAAATCCTCGGACTCCGTGATGATCTTGCCCAGGCTCTCGGCGAAGGCGACCGCCGTCTCGAAGGTCGAGGCCGAGGTGGCGATGCCGCGCACCAGTTCGACCAGCTTCATCGTCGGCGCCGGCTTCATGAAGTGCAGGCCGATGAAGCGCTCGGGCCGATCCGTGACCGAAGCCAGGCGAGTGATGGAGATCGAGGAGGTGTTGGACGCCAGCAGAACATCCGGCCCCAGCAGCGGCGTCAGTTCGGCGAAAACGCCCTTCTTGACCGCTTCGTCCTCGGACGCGGCCTCGATGACCAGATCGGCCCCGGCCGCCTCCGCTAGGGTTTTCACGGCGGTGACGCGCTGAAGCGCCGCCTGGGCCTCCGCCTCGGTCGACAGGCCGCGCGCCGCGCGCCGCGCCAGGCTGGCCGCGATCTCGCCCAGGGCCAGGGTCACCCGGTCCGGCGCAATGTCGTACAGCTTCACCTCATAGCCGCCGGCGGCCACCACCTGAGCGATGCCCGAACCCATTTGCCCGGCGCCGATGACGGCGACTGTCCTGATCGTGGTCATGAATTACGCGTAAAAGGCGGTCCGCCAGGGACCCATCGTCGGCACCTTAGGAGCCCGCTCGCGCCGCGCAAGGGCGGAAATGGGCGCCGGACGCCGAATCCCGCGCCGCCGTGGCTTCGCTTCAACGAAGGCTCGCTCGCCTCAGCCCAGCGACATGATCAGCATGGGCGCGACCGACCGGTTGAACAGCACGCTCAGGAACTGCAGCGCCAGAAGGGCGATGATCGGGGTGATGTCGATCCCGCCCAGCGGCGGCACCACGCGCTGGATCGGACCCAGGATCGGCCGCGTCACCGTATCCAGCACATAGGCGATCTGGCCCACGAAACGGTTGCGCGGATTGATCACGTCAAAGGCGAACAGCCAGCTCAGGATCGCCGAGGCGATGATGCACCAGATCATCAGGGTGACGACGGCGTTCACCAGCCAGACAAGGGCGAAACCCATGAGAAACTCCTGCTTCGTTCACGCCGCTTCTAGCGGCCCGACCGCGGATCGCCAAGGATTCGTGCGCGGCCCGTTGACACGCCCCCCTGGACGCTTCTATGTCCCGCCCCTGCCTGTCGGTCGGGGCCGTAGCTCAGTTGGTAGAGCGCGTCGTTCGCAATGACGAGGTCAGGGGTTCGACTCCCCTCGGCTCCACCAGGGCATCTCCGCGAAATCGTTGAAGACCACCGTCTTTGGGCGCGGCGCCGACGCGCGCGTCAGTTCTCACGATAGAAGTTGCAGTACCAGTCGACGAAGCGGGCCACGCCCTCCTCCACCGGGGTCGAGGGAGCGTAATCGAGAGCGGCCAGGGTCTCGGCGACGTCGGCCTCGGTGTCGGCCACGTCGCCGTCCTGCATGGGCATGAGGTTCAGCTTGGCCTTGCGGCCCAGCTTGGTCTCCAGCACCTCGATATAGCGCATCAGCGGCACCGGACGGCCCGCGCCCAGGTTCAGGATGCGCCAGGGGGCGACCCCGCTGGTCGCCGGATTGGGGGCAGTCGCGTCCCACGTCGGATCGACGGCGGCGGGCCGGTCTAGGGCGGCGATCACGCCGGTGACGATGTCGTCGACATAGGTGAAGTCGCGGCTCATCCGGCCCTCGCCGTAAACGTCGATCGGCTCGTCCTTCAGGATGGCGCGGGTGAATTTGAACAGGGCCATGTCCGGACGGCCCCACGGTCCATAGACGGTAAAGAAGCGCAGGCCCGTCGCCGGAAAGCCGAACAGGTGGGCGTAGGAATGAGCCATCGCCTCATTGGCCAGCTTGGTCGCGGCATAGACGGTCAGCGGATGGTCGGCGGGCTGGCGCACCGAGAACGGCAGGGCGCGGTTGGCGCCGAACACCGAACTGGTCGAGGCGAAGACCAGGTTGCCCGCCCCGACCGCGCGGCAACCTTCCAGGATGCTGAGGAAGCCGACGACGTTGGAATCGACGTAGGTCTCGGGCGCTTCCAGGCTGTAGCGGACGCCCGCCTGGGCGGCGAGGTGGACCACGCGGCGTGGCTGGCGCTCAGCGAACAAAGCGGCGACGCCCGCGCGGTCGGCCAGGTCCAGCGTGTGATGGCGATAGTTCGGATGAGCCTGAAGCTGGGTCAGGCGCGCCTGCTTCAGCGCCGGATCGTAATAGGCGTTGAGGTTGTCCAGACCGATCACGCGCTCGCCCCGCTCCAGCAGACGCCGGGCGGTGTGGAAGCCGATGAAGCCGGCGGAGCCGGTGACCAGGACGGGATCGCTCATGATCGGCTGCGATAAACGGTCGCGCGGCCGGACGCCAGCGTCGGCGCCCTAGGGCAGGGCCTCGGCGACGTCGGGCGACGGCGCCAGAAGCTGGGCCGACAGGTTCAGGCCCACGCTCGCGATCAGGCAGGCCGCCGCCGTGAGCAGCATCAGACGCGTGGCGCCCGCCCCCGGCGCCAGCGGCCGGGCGAACAGCAGGACCAGCAGGGCGACGAGGGCCAACGCGCCCGGCAGATCCATCCCGACGCCCAGGAAGACGAAATGGCCGATCCCCAGCAACCAGGCCCCGCCCAGCAAGGTCGCGACCGCGCCAGGCAGAAGGCTGACCGGCCGCGTCAGGCCCGGGTCGATCAGGGCCGCCAGGGCCGCCGCCGTCGCCGCCAGAAGCACCGGCCAGACGAACAGCAGCGCCGCCTCGGGCGCCGCCGCCTGCAACGCACAGCCAAAGACGAAGACAATGGCGATCAGGCCCAGCCAGTCGCCCCAGGCAGAACGCTCGGCCTGTCCCGGCCACAGCGCCAGGCCGACCGCGACGACGCCGAGCGCCAGCATCACCGGGCTGAAGCCGCCGACGATCAGAACCACGGCGGTCAGCAGGGCGAACGTCCCGCCGATCATACGCGGCCGCGCCCGGCGCGCGCCGCTCAGCAGGACCAGCGCCAGGGCGAGCGCCGCCAGCGCCGCTCCCGCCTCCATCCACGGCAGGCGGCGCAGCAGGGTGTAATAGACGTCCGGCGAGGCGGCGCGGCTCGACATCGGCCCGGCCAGCAGACGCGTCGCCTGCAACAGGATGACGCCCCCGGTCAGGAACCACAGTCCGTCCAGCACGCCCAGGCCGACCTGCCCCGCCGTCAGCCCCGCCCCGCGCCGCGCTCGCCAGGCGGCGAAACCGCCCAGGGCCGCCGCCAGCGCCAGCAGGATCCAGCCCGTCCCTTGCGCATGGGCGATCACCCAGCGGCCGAAGACGTCGGCATAGACCAGGTTCTCGCCCCTGGCCGGCAGGCTCGGCGCGCGCAACAAGGCGTCGGCCGCCTCCAGCGCCTGAGAACCCAGATGCTGCACCGCGCCCCGGTCCAGATTGGCGGGCGTCGCATTGGCGGCGTGATACTGGTCGGGACGGCCGATGAAGGCCAGGTTCAGACCGCCGACGCCCCGGTCCTTGGGCACGGTGAAGTCGGTGCCGTTGGGCATCCGCTCATACATGAAGGCGGCGATGGAGGTGGCGGTAGTCCCGCCGTCGGCTTTCGCCGCCGCACGGCGGAACAGCTGGACCGTCGGCCCCGCCTCGCGCCCGGTCTCGAACATGGCGGCGCGGCCGCCGCCGCCGCGCGCCTCGAGATTGACCACGGCCCCGATGCGGTCGCGCAGGAGATGGCCGCCGAAGAAGACCCGCGCCCCGTCCAGGCCCAGTTCCTCCGCATCGGTCAGCAGGACGACCAGATCACGCTCGGCCGGGCCGCGCGCCTGGATCGCCCGCACGGCCTCCAGGATGGCGGCCACCCCGGCTGAATCGTCGGCCGCGCCGGGCGAGCCGACCACGGTGTCGTAATGGGCCATCAGCATGACGGCGGGCTGGCTGCGGTCTTTTCCGGGCAGGACGCCGATCAGGTTGATCGCCTGATTGTTCGCCGCGCCGGGATCGCCGCCCGCGCGCTCCAGCCGCTTGACGGCGGCGGGCGACAGCGGCCCGGCCTGCTCGCTGACCTGAAGCCCCAGCTGCGTCAGGCGGTCGTTCAGATAGGCGCGGACCCGCGCATGTTCGGGCGAGCCGACCGGGTGCGGGGCGCGGGCGATCTGCTCGATGTCCGCCATGGCCCGGGCGGCCGAGAAGGCGACGGCGGGCGCGTCGGCCGGTCGAGGCTTCGGCGCCTGAGTGGTCCACACCGCCAGCAAGAAGGCGAGCGTCAGCGATCCGAACAGCAGGGCCAGCCGCATGAGAGATCCTCCCCGATCCGAGCGGCAGTAGGACCAAGCCCGAGCGGAATGGCAAGAGGGCGGCGGCAGGTCTCCCCGCCGCCGCCCTCCCGATGCGATCCGCCGTATCGGCTTAGAAGCGCTTGGACAGCTCCACGCCGTACATGCGCGGCTCGTTGACGAAGGCCGTCAGGTTGTTGAAGTCGATGGCCCCGATGACGTTGGCCTCGTCCGTAATGTTGCGGACATAGACGGCCGCCTCCAGACCCCGGTTCAGGTCGCGCCAGCCTGCGCGCAGGCCGCCTTCGAAGTTGGTGTCCTGACGGAACTCGACCGCCTCATAGAGAAAGAGGTTGAAGTCCTTCTGCATCACCCAGTCGGTCGAGGCGAACAGCTCCTGATCGTCGCCGATCGGGCGGACGTAGGACAGGGTCAGGTTGGCCGAATACTCCGGCGCCTGCGGGAAGGGGTTGCCGTCGATGTTGGCGCGATCCGTGCCGCCGACATTCACCATGGGGTCGGTGGTGGTGCACAGGTGGTTGCCGCAGATGGCGACCAGCAGGTCCTTGTCCTTGATCTCGGTGTGGTTCCACGCCACGCCGCCGGCCAAGGTGAAGCCCGCGCCCAGATAGACGTCGCCGTCGATCTCCAGACCGTAGCCCTGACCCTTGTCGGCGTTGATCAGGCGGTTGGAGTTGTCGATGCCGCCGATAGCCGTGAACTGCATGTCCTTGACGTCATACAGATAGGCGGCGGCGTTCAGGCGGGCGCGGCCGTCCCACAGGCGAGCCTTGAAGCCGACCTCATACGACATGACCGTTTCCGAATCCGCCGTGGTCAGAACCGGCAGGTTGCGGCCCTGGATCGACGGACCGCGATAGCCGCTGGCAACGCGGGCGAACAGGTTCAGGCTGTCGTTGACCTCATACAGGGCGCTGACGTCCCAGCTGACCTGCTCGTCGCCGACCGAGACCCGGCCCTCGGCGTTGGCCGGCGTGCCGACCACGATGCGGCCGTGATAGTCGCGGCTGTCGTCGGTATAGCGCAGGCCGCCGGTCAGCTTCAGGGCGTCTGTGACCTGATAGTTGGCCTGACCGAAGATCGACCAGGAGTCCGACTTCTGCACGATGTCGGTGACCTTGGTCGGCATGAGGCCGCCGACGCCGTCGAACGTGCCCGACACCAGATTGATGCGCTCGTCCCAGTAGAAGGCGCCGACCTGCCAGCCCAGACGGCCCGCGCCGTTCGAGGCCAGGCGCAGCTCATAGGTGTTCTGCAGCAGATCGCTGGACAGGGTGCCGGACTCGACCGGGAACGGAGTCTTGTAGCCTGCGCCCGTCGGCGCGCCCGCGGAGACGCCACCGTCGATATCGCCGTCGCCCTGGGACCGGCCCTGGAAGGAGCCGACCACGCCGGTCAGGGTCGCCGGGCCGAAGTCATAGGCGACCTGCAGCGACTGAGAGGTGGTTTTCTGCTTCTGGAAGTTGTTGCGGCCGCCGTCATACCAGACCGTGTCGCGATCGAAGTTGTCGTTCAGCTTGTTCGAGCCCTTGGTCAGGACGTTGGCGCGGTTCATCGTGCCCGTGCCCTCATAGTCGCGCGCCTGCAGGGTCAGCAGGGTCGACAGGCGGTCGGTCGGGGTCCAGGCGACGTGGATGCGGCCCGCCACATCGTCGAAATTGCCCAGGTCCTTGCCGTCCTTCTTGGCGAAGGGGGCGTCATAGGCGTTGTTGATCCAGTCGTCGCGGTGGTTCCACAGGGCCGCCACGCGCACCGACAGCGTATCCGACGCTGGCAGGGTCACGGCCGCCTCGGCGCGGGTCGAGCCATAGTTGCCGTAGGTGATCGAGCCGAAGCCGGTGAACTCATTGCCCGGCTTGGTGGTGTCGATCTTGATCACGCCCGCCGGAGTATTGCGCCCGAACAGGGTGCCCTGCGGCCCGCGCAGCACTTCCAGCTGCTTCACGTCGAACAGGGGGAAGCCTTTCAGATAGACGCTTTCCAGAACCAGCTCGTCCATCACCATCGACACCGGCTGAGACGCCGTGAAGTCGAAGTCCACATTGCCCAAGCCGCGGATGTAGAAGCGCGGGGCGTAGCGGCCGTTGGAGCTTTCGACCTGCAGGCTGGGCACGCGGCCCGACAGCTGCAGGATGTCGCCGCCGCCGGCGTTCACGGCGTTCAGCGTCTCGGTGTTCATGGCGGTGACGGCGAAGGGCACGTCGCGGATGCTTTCGCTGCGGCGCTGGGCGGTGACGACGATGTCGCCCACGGCGGCGGCCTGATCGGCCTGGACATCGGCGGCTTGCGCCAGGGCCGGCGTGGAGAGCAGCAAGGCCAGACCGCTGGCGGAGGCGGCGAGAACCGAGAGACGCGTCATCGAGATATCCCCTTCTTGATGATCTTGGGTGGGTGAATTCGCCGCAGCCCCTAGGCCCGCAGCGTCGCGGGTTCCAGCGCCGATGCGGGCTTGTGCATGAACCTTTCGCGACAGGGACACAGGCTGCAAGAAACCGCCGTTCGATTCACGCGTCGCCGCAGCGCGACATTGTGCGCCGCAACAGGACGTGCCAAGCAAACCGGCTGCGCCTTCCTCCGGGGCTCCCGATGCGCGAAGCGCGCGACCTGCCGCAGGAGACGCCCATGCCCCTAGCCGCCCCGTCCCGTCGCCGATTTCTTGCCGGCGCCGCCGCCCTGCCCCTGGTCGGCAAAACCGCCGCCCTCGCGCTGGATCAGTCGCCCGCCGTCATCGGCCGCGTCCTGGCCATGTCCGACCTGCATTCCGCCTATGAGCGCAGCGCCCAGCTTCTCGCCGCCTTGCGCGCAGAGGTCCACAGTCGCCCGGTTCCGCATCTGATCGCGGTCGACGGCGACATCTTCGAGCATGGCAACGTCGTGTCGGTGCGGTCCGAAGGCGCGATCGACTGGGCCTTCCTGGCCGCCCTGCCAACCATCGCCCCCACCGTGGTCAACCTGGGCAATCACGACAACGACCTGATCCCGGACCTGCATGAGGTCGTGGAGCGGATGCAGAGCCTGGGGATCACCGTCCTCAGCAACATCGTCGACGCCCGCAACGGCCGACCCTACGCCCCGGCCGCGACGGAGCTGACCTTCGGCGCGCGGCGGCTGCGCATCGCCGGCTTCGGCACGAATTCGCTGAACACCTATCCCAAGGCCAGCCGCGACTGGCTGTCGATCCCCGATCCGACCGAATGGGCCAACGCCCATCTGTCGTCTCTGCTGGAGGGCGCCGATCTGACGCTGGTGATGAGCCACGCTGGCGTGGCGGGCGACCGCGGGATGCTGGCCGCCCTGCCCGACGGCGCCCTGATGATCGGGGGACACAACCACCTGCTGTTCCAGGAGCCGCTGGGGCGCGGCCTCTACGCCCACACCGGATCATGGAGCAACGCCTATACGGCGGCGGACTATCTCAGCGACGGAAGCGTCCGGGCGCAGTCGCGCACCGTCGCCCTGGACGGCGCCGCCGACCCGACCCTGGCCGCGCTGATCCGCACGACGCTGGACCGGCATCTGACCGCACAGGAGCGCGCCGTTCTCGGGACCAGCCCGACCGCCCTGTCGCTGGGAGACACCGGCCGCGCCGTGGCCGCCGCCTTCGCCCGCTTCGCCGGCGCCCAGGCCGGCTTCATCGGCCACACCACCCTGGGCACGGGCCTGAGCGCCGGTCCGGTCAGCCGCTACGCCTTCGACGCCGTGGTGCGTTTCGACGGCAAGCTGATGGCCGCCGAGGTTCCGGCCTCGCGACTGGCCGAGCTGACGGCCCTGGCCAACCAGGATCGGGTCATGCCCTTCGCCCGCCGCACCGGCGACTTCGTCTATGGCGCGGTCGAGGGGATCGAGGGACGCGAGATCGTCCGCATCGTCACCACCGACTGGTGCGCCCTGAACCAGCAGGAGTATTTCGGCGTGACTGACCTGGCCTTCGCCGAGGTTCCCGGCCCCGGCGTCAAGGCCGTCGCCGCCCAGGGCCTGCTGTCGGTCGCCTGACGGCTCAGACGGTCTGACGGCTCAGGCGGCGCGCCGTGCGGCGGCCGCGCTCTTCACATAGAGGCCCTTGCGTCCGGCCACCGGCCGGAAGGCCACGCTGTCGCCGTCCGGCCGCTCGTCGCGCCCCAGGAACAGGCAGCCGTCGTCGACCATCCGCCGCTCCAGCCCGTCCAGCACCCGCGCGCGACGTTCCGGCGCCATGTCGCCCAGGACATTGCGGCAGAAGACCACGTCGAACCGGCCCTCGTCGGCCGCCTCGTCCAGCAGGTTGGCGCGCTTGAAGGCGATGGCGGCGCGCAGTTCGGGCCGCGCCCGCCACTGATCATCGACCTGCTCGAACCAGCGCAGCATGGCCCGCGCCGACAGGCCGCGCTGTATCTCGAACGAGGTGTAGAGGCCCGACAGCGCCTTCTCGATCGCCTGACGCGACAGGTCCGTGGCCTCGATCTCGACCTGGGCGCCGGCCTCGAGCGCGGCGATGGCGAGGGAATAGGCCTCCTGCCCGGTCGAGGCGCCGGCGCACCAGAGGCGCACCCGCCCGCCCGGCCGCGCCGCCGTCAGGGCGGGCAGCAGTTCGCGCTCCATCACCTCAAAGGCCGCACGGTCGCGCCGGAACCAGGTCTCGCCGTTCAGCAGGGCCTCGATCACGCTCCAGCCCAGGGAGGCCACCGGACGGCTCCACAGGCTGGCCAGCATGGCCTCGACGTTGTGATAGCCCTCGCGCCGCGCCACGGGCCCCAGCCGATGCTCCGCCAGCTGCATCCGGTCTCGGGTCAGCCGGAAGCCGGCGCGGGACGCCAGCAGGGTCTGAAGACGATCGAAATCCTCCGGCGTCATGACGGCGACTGCACCACTCCCACTTCGGCGAGCTTGGCCTGCAGGATCTCGCCGTCGAAGGGCTTCATAACATATTCGTCGGCCCCTGCGGACAGGGCTTCGGCGATTCGATCGGCCCGCGTCTCGACCGAACAGAACAGAACCTTGGGCGTGCGCCCGCCCGGCAGATCGCGCAGGCGACGCAGGAAGGCCAGGCCGTCCATCACCGGCATCTGCCAGTCCAGCAGCACCACCTGGGGCATAGCCGCCTGGCAATAGTCCAGCGCCTCGGCGCCGTCGGCCGCCTCGGCCACGTCAAAGGACAGGTCCTCCAGGATGCGGCGCGCCACCTTGCGGATGATGCGGCTGTCATCGACGATCAGACAGGTTCTGGGGTCCACAGGGTCTATTCCCGTTTGGCGCGAGATAAAAACCACGCTCACGCCATAGTCGTTCAGGCGGGTTAACGGAGCGTTGGCTAGACGAACGCGGGTTGCTCACTAGCGCCAGGCAGGCGCGCCATCAAGGCCACGCGGCCGTCTTCAGCCGCCAGGTCCAGCCGCCCGCCCGCCTCGCGCGCCGTCAGCCACAGCCAGTAGGGTTGGATCCACTGCCCCGCCAGCCCCTCGGTCAGCCGCTCGCCCTTCAGGCCGACCACGGCCTCCGGCTTGAGCCGGGCGCGGGCGCCCTCGGCCGATCCGACCAGAAACAACTGGTCGCCTTCCCGGCGGACCGTCACCACCGCCGCCCCGCCCATCGGCAGGGCGGAAACGGTCAGATAGGCCAAGTTGATCAGGGCTCGGGCCTGGATCTTGGTGAAGGTCTCATCCCCTACGCGCCAGTCCAGCGTGGCGCGCCCGCCGTCGGTCAGACCCGCGACCAGGCCGTGCAGTTCGGCGCCGGAGAACTGTTCGCTGCTGGTCGCGGCGCCGAAGGCCACCCGGGCGAAATGCACCAGGGCCACCATCTTGGCCGCGCTCTGACGGATCAGGCCCAGGGCGTCGTCGCGCATGTCCTGGGCGCCGGGGTCGTCCAGCAGGTCCAGCCCCGACATCACGGCGCCGGCCGGGCTGATGAAGTCGTGGCACAGCTTGGCGGCGATGAAGGCGGCCAGTTCGGCGCCGTCCACAGGCAGATCGGCGGCGGATAGGGAGGCAGGGTCGTCGGAAACGGTCATGGCGCACAAGGTTTCGAAAAGGTTAAGGCCAAGGTGGCCTGATTTGCCGGTTCGTTAAACCGGCCGCATGGTCTATCCAGCCCTTCATGACCGCCTCCGCCTACGCCGACCTTGAATCCGATCTCGCCTCCGGCCGCCTGGCCGAGGTCATCGCCGACATCGCCGAGGAGGCCGCCCGCCTGATCCTGCCCTACTGGCGGGCCGATACGGCCGTGGAGACCAAGGCCGACGCCAGCCCCGTGACCGAGGCCGACCGCGCCGCCGAGGCCCTGATCCTGGCCCGCCTGGCCGAACATTGGCCCCAGGTCGAGGCCGTCGCCGAGGAGGCCGTCGCCGCCGACGGCGCCCCGTCGTCGGTCGGTACGTGGTTCTGGCTCATCGACCCGCTGGACGGCACGCGCGGGTTCATCCAGGGGCGCGAGAGCTATTCGGTCAACATCGCCCTGATCCGCGGCGACGCCCCCGTGGCCGGTGCGGTGACGGCCCCGGCCCTGGGCGTCAGCTGGCGCTCCGCCGCGCCGGGCCAGGGCGCGCTGCGCCGCGCCTTCGGCGAGCCGTGGAGGACGATCCGCGTGCGCGAACGCCCCGCCGACGCCGTCGCCCTAGTCAGCCACAGCATCAGCGACGAAGACGCCCTGCGTCTGGCCGCCCGCAACGGCTGCACCCAATGGCAGGGCATGGATTCCTCGCTGAAGTTCTGCCTGATCGCCGAGGGCCGCTTCGACGCCTATCCGCGCACCGGCCCCACCAGCGAATGGGACACCGCCGCCGGCCAGGCCGTGCTGGAGGCGGCGGGCGGCCGCGTCCTGGCCGAGGACGGCCGTCCCCTGGCCTACGGCAAGCCCGGCTTCCTCAACGGCCCCTTCTCCGCCATCGGCGCCTGAAGCCGATCAGGCCGAGGCGTCCACCCGCGCCATCTCGATCTGTGCCGAGAGGCCGGCGGGCAGGTCGCGCTCGGGCACGCTCGCCAGGTCTTCCAGATGCGCCCGGTCCCTGGGCCGGATCAGCACGCTGGCCACCGCAGGGTCCGCCAAGGCGTAGGCCAGGCAGATGGCCTCGCCGGTCCACCCCGGCGTCCGGTGCAGGAAGGCGAAGGAGCCCGGCCGCTCCAGATCGGCCTCGCCCCGCCCCGCGCCCCAGCCGCCGAACAGGCCCCGCTTCTTCGCCCCGCCCGCATCGGCGGCGCGGCGCTCGGTGGCCAGGCTTTCGGGAAAATAGTCATAGGCGAACAGGCTCATCTCCCGATCGCGCGCGGCCTTCATGCGCGAGCGCACCTGCCAGGGCACATTGGCGTGAAAGGGGGTGAACAGGACGTCGAACGCCCCGGTCGAGACATAGAGATCCGTCACCGGCTCATCGCCCGACACGCCCAGCATCCGCACATACTCGGCCTTCCGCATCGCCTTCAGGGCGGTCAGGGACGTCTGGGGCAGCTCATCCTCGGCCGGGCGATCCAGCACCGCCATGTCGAACCAGCCCAGGCCCGAGGCGTGCAGCCCCTGTTCGATCGAACGACCCAGCCGCTCGGCCGAGAAATCCCGGTCGGCGCCCAGGGTCGTGCTGACCCACACCAGCCGCCGCTCGACATGGCCCAGGGCCTCGCCGACGGCCTGAAGCAGCATCGGGTCCAGCCGCTCGATATGATAGCCGTTCACCCCCGCCTCAAGCCCGGCGAACACCAGGTCGCGGACAGAGTTCGGCCCCCGCGCCGCCGCCTCGGCCCCCAGGCTGAGCGTCAGACTGGAGACCGCAGCCCCCGAAGCGCCGAAGGGGCGGTAGCGCATGGGGTTCAGCCCGCCTCGACCGGCGCCGAGGTCTCCAGCGCCAGGGCGTGCAGCTCGCCGCCCATCTTGCCCTTCAGCGCAGCGTAGACGGTCTGATGCTGACGCACGCGGGGCATTCCGCGAAAGACCTCCGACACGATGCGGGCGCGATAGTGGTCGCCGTCGCCGGCCAGGTCCTCGATGGCGATGTCCGCGTCGGGGAAGGCCTCCACCAGATGGGCGCGAAGGTCGTCGGCGGACATGGGCATTTTGGAACTCCTGAAACGCAGAAGGCCGCTTCCGGGCCTGAATTGTAAAGCTTATCGCCCCGCGCCCCGCCTGTCAGCCGCTCATCCGGCGCGAGGGCGCTCATACAGGTCGACGGCCGATCCCTTGTAGTCCGCGCGGGCGTAGGGGCGATAGCCCACCCGCTCGGCCAGACGCACCGAGGGCGCGTTCTCGGGCGAGATCATGCAGACCGTGCGCGGCTCCAGCCGATAGGCGTCGGTCCAGGCCAGGGCCGCCTCCAGCGCCTCGCGCGCCAAGCCCGCACCTTGAAAGGCGGGCGCCACGCCCCAGCCCAGCTCCGGCGCGTCGAAGGGAGGATCGATCTCGCGGCGATAGTCCAGCACGCCGACGCTGCCGACATAGGCGCCCGTCGTCGTCTCTCGGATCGACCAGTTGCCGTAGCCCTTGGCCTGCCAGTGGCCGATGTCGCGCAGCAGGCGGAACCAGACCTCCTCCTCGGACAGGCCCCGCCCCATGATGTGGCGGGTGAACTCGGCGTCGGCCCACAGGGCGGTCAGGTCGTCCATGTCGCCGACGGCGGCGGGAGTCAGAGTCAGGCGTTGGGTGGTCAGAACAGTCACATCAATCCCAGTTGCTTGAAGCTGGCCACGCCTTCGCGGCCGACGATGAGGTGGTCGTGAACCTGAACCGACAGGGCGCGGGCGGCCTCGATCACCTGTCTGGTCATGTCGATGTCGGCCCGGCTGGGCGTCGGATCGCCCGAGGGGTGATTGTGCACGATGATCATGGCGCTGGCCGACAGCTCCAGCGCCCGGCGCACCACCTCGCGCGGATAGACCGGGGCGTGGTCGACCGTGCCCCGGTTCTGAATCTCGTCGAGGATCAGCTGGTTCTTCTTGTCGAGATAGAGGACGCGGAACTGCTCGCGCGGCTCGTGCTGCAGCGACAGGCGCACATAGGACAGCAGCGCCGTCCACGA
>PJUE01000288.1_pt1 | contig 43487 bp, 58 predicted proteins | sample 1512171 | NCBI WGS metagenome assembly PJUE01 (sample SAMN08177674, study PRJNA422409) | Feces metagenome, whole genome shotgun sequencing project. | isolation source: Chicken feces (3) enriched on wood chips: alkali lignin treatment | host: Gallus gallus | place: USA: Madison | collected 2015-01-15
CGGCCTGAGTCCTGTGGCTTACAGAACTCAAGCTGAGGTAGCCTAGCACCGACCGTCCAACATCTGGGGCGCAGCTCAATCGCGCCAGCTTTTAGAAATTGAGCAAGACAGTTGCTCCCACATGGCCCTGCATACGCCTGTGGGAGCGGCCTTGTGTCGCGATTGGGGCGCAAAGCGCCCCCAAAATCCTCAGCGCCCCATCATTTCCTGAACCATGCGCCGTTGCTCCATGATCTCGCGCTGGCGCTGGTCAATCTGTGAGGCCAGCGGGAAATTCCCACCCGCCCGGCGCTTGGCGTAATCCAGCTGCTGGATTGCCTGATCAAAGTCGCCGACCAGCGTGAAGTACTCGGCACGCGCCCGGTGCAAGCCAATGGTATTGCCCGACAAGCCACGCACCTCGGCCATGTCGTACCATACATCCGGATCATCCGGCCGACTCTTCACCAGCTCGTTCAACACCTTCTCGGCCTCAGCCGGCTTGTTCTGTTTCACCAGCAGGTCGGCACGCACCTGTTTCAACGGGTAGTTGCCCGGGTACAGCCCCTGCATCCGTTCGGCGCGCTGCTGGGCGTCGGCAAGACGGTTGTTGGTGATGTCCAGGTCGATCTGCGCCAGGTTGTAGGTGATGTCGTTGGGTGCCTTGGCCAGCAGCGGCTTGAGCATTTCACGGGCCTCGTTCAATTGCCCGCCCTTGATCTGTGCCAAGGCCAGGCCATAACGTGCGGCATCCAGTTTTGGGTCTTCGTCCAGCTGGGCGCGGAAGCGCTTGGCGGCAAGCCCCGGCGTGCCTTCGTAGGTCAGTGCCACCCGGGCGCGGATCAGCTGGTAGCGCATGCTGTCTTCAATACCACCCTGGGGCGCCTGGTCGGCGCGGTTACGGGTGTCGGCAATACGTGATTCGGTCACCGGGTGGGTCAGCAGGAACTCCGGCGGTTTGGCGTCATAGCGATACTGGCGTGCCAGGCGCTCGAACATGGTCGGCATGTTGCGCGGGTCGTAGCCGGCCTTTTCCAGGTTCTGGATACCGATGCGGTCGGCTTCCTGTTCATTCTGGCGCGAGAAGCGCCGTTGCTCCTGAATGGCCGCTGCCTGGGTGCCGGCAATCATGCCGATGCCCGCATCGCCGGCGCCACCTGCGGCCAGCACGATGCCGGCCAGCAGCGCCGCCATCATCGGCAACTGCATACGCTGCTGGGCCTCGACACCCCGCGCGAAGTGGCGTTGCGACAAGTGCGCCAGTTCGTGGGCCAGTACCGAGGCATATTCACCCTCGGTCTGAGCGTTGAGGAACAGCCCGCCGTTGACCCCTACAATGCCACCCGGGGCGGCAAAGGCGTTCAGCTCGCGGCTGTCGATCAGGATGAACTCCAGGCGCCGGTCCTGCAGCTGGCTGGTTTCGGCCAGCTTGTACACGCTGGTTTCGACGTAGTCCTTGAGCTGTGGGTCGTTGAGCTGATTGACCTGGCCGCGCAGCAGGCTGAGCCAGGCACGGCCCAGTTGGTGCTCCTGTTGCGGCGAGACGATCGCAGAACTGGCATCACCCAGTGATGGCAGGTCGTCAGCATGGCCGGGAAGGGCCATCAGGCAGGCCAGCGTCAGCAGGGTAGGGCGCAGTAGATTCATGCATGAAGCTCGCGTCGGATCAAAGATACCTACTGTAGCGGGCTCACACGTTGGCGACCAGTGGCGCTATCCTAGCCAGCCATGCCAAGAAGCACCCTGGCGATGCCTTTGGAGACCCTGCGATGAGTAACACCCTGACCTGCGACGCCGAACTGGACGCCAGCGGGCTGAATTGCCCTTTGCCACTGCTCAAGGCCAAGATGGAGCTCAATCGCCTGGCCAGTGGCGCGGTGCTCAAGGTTATCGCCACGGACGCAGGCTCCCAGCGCGACTTCCGCACTTTCGCCCAGTTGGCCGGTCATACCCTGCTGCAAGAAACGGCCGAGGCCGGTACCTATACTTACTGGCTGCGCAAGGCCTGAGTCTTTTCCAAGGATCGTCAATGTTCAAAGTGCTTCGCGACTGGGTGCAGCGCTACTTCTCCGATGAGGAAGCGGTGGTGCTGGCGGTCCTGTTGTTCCTGGCTTTTACCGCCGTGCTCACCCTGGGCGGCATGCTCGCGCCGGTGCTGGCGGGCATGGTGCTGGCGTTTCTGATGCAGGGGCTGGTCAACGCCCTGGAGCGCGTGCGCGTACCTACACGGCTGGCGGTGATGCTGGTGTTCGCCTTGTTCATGGGCGCACTGGCGGTGTTCATGCTGGTGCTGGTACCGCTGCTGTGGCACCAGCTGATCACGCTGTTCAACGAGCTGCCGGGCATGCTCGGCAAGTGGCAGTCGTTGTTGCTGCTGCTGCCGGAGCGCTATCCGCACCTGGTGTCGGACGAGCAGGTATTGCATGCCATCGAATCGGTGCGCGGTGAAATTGGCAAGTTTGGTCAATGGGCGCTGACCTTCTCGTTGTCCAGCCTGCCACTGCTGGTCAATGCCATGATCTATCTGGTGCTGGTGCCGATTCTGGTGTTCTTCTTCCTGAAGGATCGCGAACTCATTGGCCGCTGGGTCAGCGGCTACCTGCCGCGCCAGCGCACCTTGCTGAACCGGGTGGGCAGCGAGATGAACCGGCAGATCGCCAACTACATCCGCGGCAAGGGTATCGAGATTCTGATCTGCGGCATTGCCACTTACATTGCCTTCATCAGCCTGGGGCTCAATTACGCAGCGCTATTGGCGTTGCTGGTGGGGCTGTCGGTGGTGGTGCCTTACGTGGGCGCGGTGGTCGTGACCGTGCCGGTGACCCTGATTGCGCTGTTCCAGTGGGGCTGGGGCGACCAGTTCATCTACCTGATGACGGTGTACGCGATCATCCAGGCGCTGGATGGCAACGTGCTGGTACCGCTGCTGTTCTCCGAGGCGGTGAGCCTGCACCCGGTGGCGATTATCTGCGCGGTGCTGCTGTTTGGCGGGCTATGGGGGTTTTGGGGGATATTCTTCGCCATCCCGCTGGCGACGCTGATCAAGGCCGTGCTGGATGCGTGGCCCAAGCAGGAGCCTAGCGTTTCACCGATGCTTTGAAGGTAATTGGGGCAGCTCTGCGCCCCTTCGCGGGCACGCCCGCTCCCACTGGGCCCTGCACAATTCCTGTGGCAGCGGGCGTGCCCGCGAAGGGCTGCAAGGCAGCCCCATTCAATTTCAAGCCTTGTTCAAGGTCTGAGCAGCAGCCAGAACTGCATCCACATGCCCGGGCACCTTCACGCCACGCCATTCCTGGCGCAGCACCCCGTCCTTGTCGATCAGGAAAGTGCTGCGGTCAACGCCCATGTACTCCTTGCCATACAGCTTCTTCAGCTTGATCACGTCGAACAGCTGGCACAGGGCCTCGTCCTTGTCGCTGATCAGCTCGAACGGGAAGCCTTGCTTGGCCTTGAAGTTCTCGTGCGACTTGATGCCATCACGCGACACACCGAATACCACGGTGTTGGCCGCGGCGAAGGCGTCATGCTGGTCGCGGAAGCCCTGGCCCTCGGTGGTGCAGCCGGGGGTGCTGTCCTTGGGGTAGAAGTACACCACCACCTGCTGGCCCTTGAGTTCGGCAAGGCTGACGGTTTGCCCGCTGGTGGCCTGGGCCTGGAAGTCGGCGACAGGTTGGTCGAGTGCTACAGCCATGATCGGTTTCCTTACATTGGGTTCTGGGGACGCCATGGCTCGATCAGTGCGTCGAGGTTCAGGGCATCGGCAAAGTCCAGGAACTGGTCGCGTAGCCAGCTGATCTGCGTGCCGGCCGGCAGAATCACGGTGAACTGGGCGTTGAGCATGCTGCTACCGGTTTGCGGCGCCAGGTAGGTGTCGCAGGTCATGGCTTCCAGCTCGACGCGGTGGTCAAGGAAGAACTGGCACAGCTCGTTGATGATGTCCGGGCGGTAGGCAGCACTGACGTAGGCTACATACGGAAGGGCCTGCGGGCGCACTTCCTGGTCCGCGCTGCGGACCACGTCGAGGGTCAGGCCGTGCTTCTTGCCCAAGCCTGGCAGGGTGGATTCGAGACGTGCCAGGGCGTCCCAGCTGCCGCCCACCTGCAGCACCAGGGCGCTGGTCTCGCCGTGGCGGCTCAGGCGCGAGGTGACCACCGCGCAGCGGTTTTCGAAGGCAGCGCGGCTGAGGACGTTGGCCAGCTCCATGGGGTTCGGGCCCAGGGCACTGATGACAAGGAATTGTTCGCGGACGGTGGGGGTGGACATGCAGCATTCCTAAAGCGATGAGCGGTCGGCACAGGACGGGCAAATGCCTCCTGTCGGCAGGGCCCGGGGCTCGCATGCGAGGTCTTGGACGCTGGCGGGGAGCAAGGTCGACGGCCCGGCGGGCCGCGCTGCACCGATCAAAGGGCCAAGGGTAGCGAAATAAGCCGCCGAGGGGAATGCTCCACCCGCCTGCTTCGCTTGTGCAAGGTCGATGCCCCCAGTACCATTACCGCTCTCTTTTTCCGGCAGGAGCAGTTACATGATTGCGGGCAGTATGGTGGCATTGGTCACACCCATGGATGCACAAGGGCGTGTTGACTGGGGCAGCCTCGACAAACTTGTAGACTTCCACCTGGAAAACGGCACCCATGCGATCGTCGCTGTCGGCACCACCGGTGAGTCGGCCACGCTGGATGTCGAAGAACACATCCTGGTCATCAAGCACGTGGTCGAGCGCGTCAAACGCAGCGCCAAACCGATTCCGGTCATCGCCGGCACCGGTGCCAACTCCACCGCCGAAGCCGTGCACCTGACCCAGAACGCCAAGAATGCTGGCGCCGACGCCTGCCTGCTGGTTGTGCCGTACTACAACAAGCCAACGCAAGAAGGCCTGTACCAGCACTTCAAGCACATTGCCGAAGCCGTCGACATCCCCCAGATCCTCTACAACGTTCCCGGCCGTACCTCCTGCGACATGCAGGCCGAGACCGTGATCCGCCTGTCGACCGTGCCGAACATCATCGGCATCAAGGAAGCCACGGGCGACCTGGCCCGCGCCAAGGCCATTCTCGATGGCGTCAGCAAGGACTTCATCGTCATGTCCGGCGACGACCCGACTGCCGTCGAGCTGATCCTGATGGGCGGCAAGGGCAACATCTCCGTCACCGCCAACGTCGCTCCGCGCGAAATGGCGGACCTGTGCGAGGCCGCCCTTGAGGGCAATGCCGAGAAGGCCCGTGCAATCAACGAAAAACTCATGCCGCTGCACAAAGACCTGTTCTGCGAGTCCAACCCGATCCCGGTGAAATGGGCGCTCGTCGAAATGGGCCTGATGCAAAAAGGTATTCGCCTGCCACTGACCTGGCTGAGCGAAGGCTGCCACGAAAAAGTCCGTACTGCCTTGCGCCAGTCCGGCGTACTGGTTTAAGAGGAAGTACACCGCATGAAGCGACTGGCTGGTCTTTCCGCCCTTGCCCTGATTATCTCCACCACCAGTGGGTGTGGCTGGCTGTGGGGCGAGGATGGCTATTTCCGCGACCGCGGCAGTGACTACCTGCAGGCGCACCCGACCGCGCCGATGCAGCTGCCGCCGGACGCCAGCAACGTCAAACGCCTTGACCCGCTGCTGCCGATTCCGCGTAACGTCGCTGACGATACCGTCAAGGGTGAGTTTGAAGTGCCTCGCCCGCAACCGTTGACGGGCGGTGCCGCCCAGGTCACCGACTACAGCCTGCAGCGCAGCGGCAGCAGCCGTTGGGTGCTGGCCCAGCATTCGCCAGCCGAAGTGTGGCCGGTAGCCCGGCAGTTCTTCGAGGATAACGGCTTCCGCATTGCTGAAGAGCGCCCGCAGACGGGTGAGTTCAACACCACCTGGCAGCGTTTCGACGAACTGTCGGCATCGCTTGGCCAGCGTCTGGCCAGCACTGCCAGCAGCGGCGACAGCGAGGTGCGTGTCCGTGTGCGCATGGAGCCTGGCGTGCAGCGCAATACCTCCGAAGTGTATGTGGTCAGCGTCGAGCGCCCGGCCGGCAGCACTGCCGAGCCTGCGTTCCCGTCCAGCTCCAGCAATACCGGCACCGATGCCCTGCTGGTCGACGAAATGCTTGCCAGCATGAACCGCAGCGCCGAGAAGGGCGGTTCGGTGTCGCTGCTGGCCGCGCGCGATTTCGACGCCCCAAGCCGCGTCAGCCTGAGCGAAGACGGCAGCGGCAACCCGGTGCTGTACCTGGGCTCCGACCTGGACCGCGCCTGGTCTGGCGTGGGTCGTGCGCTGGAGCAGGGCGGCGAATGGCGTGTTGAAGACATCAACCGCAGCCTGGGCCTGTACTACATCAACCTGTCCGAAAAGCCTGACGACAAGCAGAACCAGCCTGGCTTCTTCAGCCGCCTGTTCGGCAGCGAGCCGACCAAGGAAGAGCGTGAAGCCCGTGCCGAGCGTTACCAGGTTCGCCTGAGCAAGGTGGGTGAGAGCGTGCAGGTCACGGTCGAGAAAAACATCAACACCGTGGCTCCGGCCGATGTCGCCCGCCGTGTGCTGAGCGCCATTCAGGACCACCTGGGCTAAGTGCGCTTCGCGGTACTCGGAAGCGGCAGCCAAGGGAACGGCACGCTGATCGCCAGTGGTGACACGTTCATCCTGGTCGATTGCGGCTTTTCCCTGCGTGAAACCGAGCGGCGCCTGGCGCTGCTCGGGGTTTCTGCCGCTCAGCTCAGTGCAGTGCTGGTCACCCACGAACATGCCGACCACGTGCATGGGGTCGGCTTGCTGTCACGGCGCTACAATGTACCGGTCTACCTCAGCCAAGGGACCTTGCGCGGCATGCGCAAGCCGGTGGAGGTGGCCGGTTTTCTCGCGTGTGGCCAAAGCCTGCGTATCGGCAGCCTGGAAGTAACCGCAGCGCGGGTCGAGCACGACGCCTACGAGCCGTTGCAGTACGTGGTCAGCGACGGCAAGCGGCGCTTTGGCATGCTGACCGACCTGGGCTCTTACGACGCGCTGTTGCTGGAACGTTACCAGGGCCTGGATGCACTGCTGATCGAGGCCAACCACTGCCGCGACCTGCTGGCACGTGGTCACTACCCGGCTTTTCTGAAGCAGCGGGTGGGTGGCATGCAAGGGCATTTGAGCAACCACCAGGCTGCGCGCCTGGTGCACGAGTTGGGCTGGAACAACCTGCAACACCTGGTGCTGGCCCACCTCAGCAGCAAGAACAACCTGCCACACTTGGCCCGCCAGTGCTTTGTCGACACCCTCGGGTGTGACCCGGACTGGCTCCAGGTGGCGAATCAGGAACACGGGCTCGACTGGCGCGAAATCGCCTAGCCCAACATCTCAAGCAAGCGGAGCCCAATCATGGAAAAACGCGAAGAACTTTACCGCGGCAAGGCCAAATCGGTTTACAAGACCGACGACGCCGACCGCTTGATCCTGCTGTTCCGTAACGACACTTCGGCGTTCGACGGCAAGCGTATCGAACAACTCGACCGCAAAGGCATGGTGAACAACAAGTTCAACGCCTTCATCATGCAGAAACTGGAAGAAGCCGGCGTGCCGACCCAGTTCGACAAGCTGCTGGGCGACAACGAGTGCCTGGTGAAGAAGCTGGACATGATTCCGGTCGAGTGCGTGGTGCGCAACTACGCTGCCGGCAGCCTGGTCAAGCGCCTGGGCGTGGAGGAGGGCATCAAGCTGGAGCCGTCCACCTTCGAGCTGTTCCTGAAGAACGACGAGAAGGGCGACCCCTTCATCAACGAATCCCACGTTGTCGCGTTCGGCTGGGGCACCGCCGAGCAACTGGTAGAAATGAAGAAGCTGTCGTTGAAGGTCAACGAAGTGCTGAGCAAGCTGTTCGATGACGCCGGCCTGCTGCTGGTCGACTTCAAGCTGGAGTTCGGCGTATTCCACGGCCAGATCGTGCTGGGCGACGAGTTCAGCCCGGACGGCTGCCGCCTGTGGGACAAGGAAACCCGCAAGAAGATGGACAAGGACCGCTTCCGTCAGGGCCTGGGCGACGTCATCGAAGCCTACGAAGAAGTTGCCAAGCGCCTGGGCGTGCCGCTGTAAGCGGCACGTTCACGCAAGCGCCTGATACCACGCGGTTTTTTTGAAAAAAAGATTTGCGTTTTAAAAGAACGCTGGTATGATGCGCGGCATTGGAGAGATGCCGGAGTGGTCGAACGGGACGGATTCGAAATCCGTTGTACTGGCAACAGTACCTAGGGTTCAAATCCCTATCTCTCCGCCATACGCGAAGTAGCCGAAGCCCCCGAAAACGTTGATGTTTTCGGGGGCTTCGTCGTTTCAGGGCCTTAGGTTAGGGCAAATTTAGGGCATAATTTGGCCCAGTCAGTCCGCCATAGTCCGCCGCATGCCAGCTTTGATAGGCGGTCTTCGGGCGGCGCCGATCAGCTCTAGGCATGAGGAAGGCCCGAGGATGGAGGCTAAGGAACCGAGATGTGGAAACCTGTAGGAGTCGGCGTAGCGCTCGGGCTATTTATTGCCATTCAGCTAGCGCTTTTTTTCTTTGCATTTTTCCCAGCATCAACGAGTCTCGTTGACCAGGCTTTGGTTTCCTATACCAAGGATGTTATTGGGCCTATCGTTACAGGTCTCGGCGGTGCAATGCTAGGTGCCTCTGCCGCGTTTTACTTTCAGAAAACTTCTGAAGCGGCAAAGGATTACAATGATTCTGTGAGGGTGTTGCGACTCGTAAAGCTTCAGCTGATCCAGAAGTTGGGCGAGCTGACCTCGATAAAAAAGTATTCAGTGCTGCCTCACGAAGATGATAAATGCCGGTTTATGGCTGTTGGCCCTCTTCCTGACTCGCCAGGGATTAAGGTGCCGGTTGATAGTAAAATCCTAGACTTGCTCGCCAGTGAGAGTGCAGGTAAGGCAATTGAAAATGTCATGCTGGCGGACCAGCGCTACTTTGCATGCTTTGAAAATTTCAAAGAGCGTAACAAGGCGTTGGTCATTTATCGGGATAAGATGAATAGCTCCGGTTTGGGAGCTCAGTTGGATTATGATTTCGATCTGGTGATAGAAGCGGTTGAGCCGGGTCGGATAGTGGCACTTTATCGAAATACTGAAGAGATGCTTAGCATTCTTGATGAAACTATTGGGACCTTGGATTCAGCCCTTATAGGTATAGGTGAAGCCCTTGATAAAAAATACACTATCAAGGGCACTGTGAATTTCACGCTAATCAAGACTGATCCGCGGCTCTTCAATGCGCTTAAACCGGCGCATTTCACTCTTGATTCGCTTCAAGCCTACATTCGCCGTGTGCATCAGACCCGGCGGCCAAGGGCTTGAGAGCTTCGGGGCTCACCAGCTGGAATCCCATCATTTTAGAAACGATTTCAGCCATGCTCTTTGTATCCTTGGAGATCCATCGCCCGTAGTGCTTTCGGACCATTGTCGTATCACTGTGTCCTAGCTGGCGGGCGACCCACTCAATTGGGACGTAACTGGATAGTGCTTGGCTCGCGAACGTGTGGCGTGCCTGGTTGGCGCCTCGATGGCGAATTCCCGCTTTCTCAAGATGGGCGGTGAACCAATTGCTTACGGTCTTGCCGTTCCACAGGAGGCCACTGGTGGAGCTGCGGAACAGGAAGCGGACCCGCTCATGCTTTTTCGTGATATTGTCTCGCTGCACCACGGTGATGTGCGTAGGTTCGGCATCCTTGGCATCGGCCACGATCATGGTCAGCAGTTCCAGGGCCGGCGCGATCAGTTCCACCGTTCGGATGCGTGAGCGTTCCTTCGGTACCTTGAACTCCCCTGCGACCAAAGCGCGCCGGATGGTCATAGTTCCTGCGACCAGGTCGACGTCCTCGACGCCGACCGCGATCAGTTCGGACAGGGACAGCCCGGCCCAGCAATTGAAGACGATCATCCGGCTGTCAGTGATTCGCTCCGGATCGGCGGCGGCTATACGCTCAATCTCGCTCCGGGTGAATGGGTCGGCGAACTCACTATCGCTGTCAGACTGAATGTTTTCGATGCGCTCCAAGGGGTTGAGTTTGATGATCTCATCGCTGAACGCATCCCCCCACACCCCCCGTATTACTGTAAAGACGTCATTTACGGTTTTCGGTTTGAGGCCATTGGTGAGCAGTTCGGCTTGGAATAATTCAAGCTCGCTCTTTGGAATGCTTGCGATTGCTCTGCCGGTGAATTTTTTTCTGACGTGTTCTGACTTGCTTTTGTAGTTGATAAAGGTACTGTGGGCTTTTTTTACCTTGGCAACTTCAAGCCACTGGGCAATCCCTTCGTCTACAGTCCTTTCTGCGGGCTCATTCGGAAGCTCTTGTCTGGCCTTGAGCCAAACCGAGTCTGGAAAATGAGCTGCATAGTCGAAGCGGTTTTCCTTAATCTCGGCAAGAATCGTTCTGCGCTTGTTATCCGCGTAGGCGATGGCAGCCTTGTTAATCTTTGCGACGTTGCGAAGCGGCTCGCGGCGGCGTTCGCCTTCGTACATGAAGGCGATCCGAAGGAGGTTGCCATTGATGTCGACGCCCGTTGGCAGGGAGTCGACACCTGCAGGGAGTTTCACACTCATGGACGGCCGGCCATCCAATTTTCGATTTCGACACGGTTGTAAACAATGACGTTGGCTGGGTCGGTACGCCATTGTTTCTCTTCCAGCCAGATTCCACGGTCGCGATATTTGCGTACGGCCTCAGTGCTCAATCCGAAAACCGGGAACAACAACTCCTTCCGAATCCATACGGCAGGGGTGATGAGAAGTTGAACCGCTTCGGTCGGCTGTTTGTTTGCTTCGTGGATGGGTTTAACTTGTGGCTTTGCCATTAAGTAGTCTCCGACTTACCGAAGGGGTCGCAGGTGCTGCGCCTGCTTACGATTTTTCGCGGCCACATTGGCCATGTACGATTCCCATTTGCTGCTCTCGCGCTGTTGCCGGATTCGGCTGCACCGCTGGTGTCGCCGCGTCGACCTGCCTTTGCCGCACACATCGCAGATGGCGGGAAGGTCGAGGCTGTGTGAGGCCATGGGTGGTCGGATGCGATCAGTCATAACTCACCGCCTCGCTGCCATTGTTGATAGCGTCCAGCGCGGCCTGGTCAAGCAAACGGTGCATCTGGTTGGTTCCTTGCTCGTCCTCACGCTGCAGTTCGTGGATGATTTCCTGTATCAATAAGGTACCGTGCTGGATGCTGATCGGATCGCCCTTGTAGTCGACCGGCCATTCCGGTGCGCAAGTGACTGCGTGCAAAAGGCACTCGGTGGTGATGCGGATAACCAGTTGGTCGCCCTCGACCGCCACTGTTGGCAGCACGTTGACTAGCTCGGCGGATTCTGCAGTTGTTGAAGTTAGGATGCGATCCAGCTCGGCAACTACGTCCTGCATGCCAACAGCTGCTGCTGCGTCAAGAGCTTGCTCCAGTAACTCACTGGGCACGCTAACCATTCGATTGGTGTCGTTCATAGCTGCACCTCGCGTGCCGTTTGGCGATCCAGGCGTTCGATCTCGTTGAGCTGGCTGAGAACCTGTTTGCTGGCCAGCTCAAACAGTTCGTTGGCGGATACCGGCGTGACGGACTGCTCGAAATTGCGCACGGCGTCAAACCGAGTGCGATACAGCCCGGCCTGGCCGAGCCAAGCGGCTGCATTGTGCTCGGCGTTTGACACCGGACAGCCGTGAGCTTCTGGGACTGAGCCATCATGGGTCCGCCTGCACTTCCGGCAGTTATACAGGCCGCCGTCGTCGGCCTCGCTCATGTACCAATCATGGTGGTGCGTGCTCATGCGGCCTCCCGCTGGTACAGATCACGTGAAAAGGGAAGGGGCTGCTGCTGCGCTTCGGCAATGACGATCTGTTGGGCAGCTGTCATACAACTGTCCCCTGTTGACGTGCGATCTGCATCGCCTGGTCGAAGGTCATTGCACGGGCTTTGAAATGCCAGATCGGATCGCACTGACTGCTCAATACCAGCGTATTGAGCAGTGGAGCGGGCTTGCCCGGTGTCCAGTTATCTAGGACGTCGCGCAGGCCGAGTGCCTTCGCGATGGCCTGAGCATTGGTAGTCTTGCCGCAGCCAGAAGGGCCGTGCACAAGGCAGCTTCGGGGGGCTTTGGTCGTCATGCCGCCACCTCCGCGCTTGTTGCACTGGCTGGGCTTTCGCGCAACTGGATGTGAATGCGTTTAGCCAGACCTTCCAGTCCTGCAGCTTGCTGCTTGGCGCGTGATGCCTGCTGAGTTGCCTTCATTGCGTTTAACGTCCGCTCGGTCAGGCTCAGGGTTTCCATGGCGCTGATGAGCAGTTCGTAATCCGCCCTGGTCACCACTAATCCGGTGTAGGACATGATCCGGGCCTCTAGTTCACGGATGCTGCCTTTGAGGTGTGCGATTGCCGTGTGGTGCTTACGCTGGTCTGCTTCGGCTTGAACTCGGGCCTCGTCCAGGTCCTCTTGCATGCCTTGTATCTGTAATTTCAGATCGGCTTGCAGACGCTGTTTCCCGATTTCGAGGCCCCTGTTGAAGGCGCGATGGCGAGCTTTCGCGAACAGGAGAGGCAGGATCGCCAAGGTGACTAGTAAGCAAATGCCCAGGGTAAGAACTTGTTGGTGCGGTTGCATGTGCTGTGCTCCAAATTTAGCCCTCCGCCGTTGGTGTGAGAGTCGGCGGGAGCCAAGTGCCCCTGATGGCCGGGGCCGCCTGGTCAAGCAGATTGGGTAGAGCGTTCGGCTTGCCGGTCGAGATAAGCGGCAAGGTTGTGCAGGTAGATCACGTGCTGGGCTTTCTTTGAGCTGTCGATCTTGCTCAGCTGAAGATCAATACGCCCTTTGTTGATCAGCTCTTTGAACCGCCTGTCTGACCCGATGTGGGGGAAATATCGCTCTCTGACAGCAGTGAGCGTTGGGCAGGGGGTGGTCCACTCGCTGCGGAGCTGTTCCAGCGTACTCATGCGCATTTCCCGATACCGTCAGGGCTGGGCCGAAGCTTCGAGCGGACTGCTGCTGCGAGCTGCTCTTTAGTGGCTCCCGTCACTGCAGCGCAGACATCGCCCTGGTCGTCAGTCACCACGGCGCCAAGGGGAAACTGTCGGTTAACGGTGGCGATTACGTAGGCTGTCTGACCCGTCTGCAGGACGTCTTCAACGCTGACTTGCGCCTCCATGAGAGCAAGCGCTTCTTCCGTTTGGGCTGCGGAGTCAGCCCGGCCATTCGCGATGTCCTGCACAAAATCTCTTAAGGACTGGCACTTGGTAGAGAGGGCGCGCGGAAGTTTCAGGCTGCTGCAAAGCGGCCCAAGGGTCACCTTGATGCTGTGATGCGTACTGTCATTTTCGATCTCGATCTGTGCATTGACCGTGACTTCGGGACGCTGCAATTTGCAGGTCGCAGTGCCGCCGTTATCCAAGGTGCGTTGCAGCAGCATGATCTGGCGAAGGGAGATCCTGAATTCGCTCATACAGCACCCCCATTGGCAGGTACAGCATGGGCTTTACCTTCGAGCGTGACGACCAGCTGCAAGCCGGTGCTGCGTTGGAATGCCTGTATTTTTTCCACGCTGCTGCAGGCGGTTGGATGGATCAGAATTGTTACCGATCCGTTGTGCTGTGCTGATTTCATTCTTCGTGTCCTTGATGTGAGAGAGGGGCACGAAGCTGAAATTAGCAAAAGCTAAATGATTGTTCAATAGCAGGTGCTAAATTGGATGGGCGTGGTTGCGCCCCGGCGGATGGCCGGTAGGACACAACCCGAGAAGGCGTTAGAGCTTTTTCGCGTTCCAGGCCAGTAGGACACGGGCCTGGATATGCATCCGCTCGATCATCGACTCGTCGATGGTTATCGGCGGGTAGATAGGATTGTCGGAGATCATTCGGAGCTGGCCTCCAGTCAGACGCTGCAGGCGTTTGATGTACAGATCGCCATCGAGGGTGAAGACATAAATTGCGTCTGTCTTCACCTCGGTGATCCCGCGATCCACAAGCAGGGCATCGCCGTCTGCGAATGTGCCAGACATGCTGTCGCCATCGCCAGTGATGATCGCCAGGTTGTCGATGTTGGAAAAACTAAGGCCCTGCATCCTGAGCCAGTCTAGGTGAACCGTCATGTCGCGGATGACTTCAATGTGCATTTCCGGGGCTGCCTTGCCATGCCCCATAGAAGCCGCGACATCGAGATGCGGAATCAGAACGTAGTTCTTGTCCTTTGCTGCCCTGGTGGGCAGGCGAACCACGTTGGTTGGGGCTGCGATGGAGGGTTCCTCCATTGGAGGAGATGTCAGCGTCCCTGCTGCAAGCCCAATCTTGAGCTCGAGATTAAGCGCAGCTTTTTCCCCCAGCTTGCGATGGCCGTTGAGCAGTTGCGACAGGTACGACGCGTCTAGGTCGTGAGCCTCGGCGAATTCCTTCTGGCTCAGGTTCCCCATGATCGTACGGAGGGAGGCGATGCGCCTTTCGTTAATGTCCATCTGCAGATGATTGCTTTCCGTTAGCAAACAGTAAATTACGAGTTGCTATTGCCTTCATAATTAGCAATTGCTAATCTGCTAGGCATTGGAGGTGTCTATGACGCTTAGCGAATATTTAAAAACGATAGACAAGGAAGGGGTCGACGCCCTCGCACGACACTGCGGAACATCGGTCGGCCAACTGAAGCAAGTGGCTTATGGAAACCGCCGCGCAGGTGCGGGGTTGGCTGTCAATTTGGATCGAGAAACGGGAGGAGAGGTTACTTGTGAGTCGCTGCGACCGGACATTGACTGGGGATACTTAAGGCAAGGAAAGGGGTAAGAACGCTGAGCCAGGACTCTCACCTCCCAGCCCAGCTATGACAGTACGTAGCACCATCACTCTCGTCGGCCGGTGGCCTCTCTCACAAGTTCAGCCGGACGACTATTACCACATGCCATGCCCGCACAGCACGCAAGGCACAGCACACAGGTCGTGGTCGTAGGATAGGTCTTACATGATCCTATGACTAGGCCGTAAACCGAGGATTTACGGTTATGAGCAGGATTGATCTTTTGCCGGGCGCAGGTCCGGTTCTCACTTTGCGACAAGCGCTCTATCGCGCGGGTCGTGATTATCACGGCGGTATCACCAGGCTGGCCTTCGACATGGGGCTCGAGGTGGATGCCCTGCAGAAGAAGTTGCACCATGCCGATGACCGCCGCTGGCCAACCCCCGACGAATTGGAAGAGATCGTGCAGTGGACCGCGGACCCTCGGCTGCTCGATGCGCTGGTTCGTCCTGCCGGCGCGGTCTGGTATCGCCCCAAGCCTGTGCCTGCTACCAACGATGCCTTGCAGGCGGTTGCGAAGCTTCTGGCCGAGTCCGGTCAGTTCGTGGGTAGCCTGCATGATGGTGCCTCGGACAACGTTTGGACCTTGTCGGAGGTGTTGAATCTGGAGCAGCGTGGCATGGAAGTTATCCGGCAAGTTCTCGCCATCATGGCGGGCGCGCGCGAAGCCATGGAGGACGCAAGTCATGGCTGATGCCGTCGATTTTGCCAATGACCGCGCTGAATATTTCCTCCAGTTGTCGCTGCAGCGTCTTGCGCGGCTCCCGGTCAAGCCAAGCGCGCAAATCTGCGAAGACTGCGATGAGCCCATCCCGCTGGCCCGTCAATTGTCAGCCTGCGGTTGCGAAACCTGCATCGATTGCCAAGAGTTGCGGGAGCGCCGGAGATGAGCAAACGCCCAACTCCTACCACAGCTGATTGGGCGCGGCGTTACATTGAAACCTTCGGTCTGGCTCTGGTTCCTATCGAACCGGGTGAGAAGGGGCCGAAGGGGGCCGGATGGAACAAGCCTGGTGGCTATTTCACGGATGCCTCGAAAGCTGAAGCGTTCTGGACTGCGAGCCCGAACCACAACCTCGGTGTTGTACTTGGGCCGAGTCGTGTCTGCTCGCTCGATGTTGATGATGTCGAGCTGACCCGGCAGGTGCTGCAGCAGACGCTTGGGCTCGATGTCGACGCACTCGCTGACGCGTACCCCACCTCCGTGGGCAACCCTGAACGATTCCGCGTGATGTTCCGCGTCCCTGAGGGGGTGGAACTGAGTCGCCACGCCTTGGTTTGGCCAAACAGAAACGACCCGGATGGCACCATCTACAAAGGGCTCATGGTCCAAGTGAAGGCTGCCATGGACGCCGGGGATGCAGGCCGCGAGGCCGCTTTCCGCATGGCGGCTGAGCCGTTCAAGAAAGTGACGGTCTTCGAGTTGCGGGGTGGCCTAGTGCAGGACGTATTGCCACCATCCATTCACCCGGGCACGCACAAGCCATACACATGGCGTACCCCTCCTACAGCTGATGGCTTGCCAGAGCTGCCTGACGACTTGTTGGCAATCTGGCAGGACTGGGATGAGTTCAAACCGAAGGGGGAGGCCGTTTGCCCGTGGAAATCGAAGGCGGCAACACCTGTGCCTACAGCTCGTCCCATGGCCAAACCATCAACAGCTACAGCACGATCTGGTGACCGGCTCCCCGAGGTCATCCCTGAATTCAATCGTATCCATGACATCGCAACGATGATTGAGGCGCACGGTTACAAGCGCGTCGATGGGAAGTGGTTGAGCCCGCACAGCAGCTCAGGCCTACCCGGTGTGACAATCTCGGAGGGCAAGCTCTACTCGCATCACACCTCGGACCCGCTGGCGAACGGACACAAGAATGATGCGTTCGATGTGTTTTGCATCCTAGAGCACGACGGCGACCAGAAGGCTGCGACTAGGGCTGCAGCTCGGATCTTGGGTATTGACGCGAAGTCCCGTCCGCCGGCACCGCCGCCATTGGGCGAACTTCCCCGTGCCCCATCGGTGGTGGAGCCGGCCGAGCTGCCTCCGGTCGTCGATAGCAATGTCGAGCATATTGCCCGCACCCCATCAGACGTCGAGGCCATCAGCCCGGCCGACTCCTCGGCCACCGGGGGGGAGGGGGGAGATGCCCTGGACCTTGATGCTGCGATGCGCCGATTTGCCCTGGTCGAAGGTTCCACGAACGTATGGGACTTCGACAAGCGACGGTCGATGAAGCGGACAGGCTTCGAGGCCTTGGTCGGCAAGCCACTCTCGAAAGCGTGGATGGAGCGGACCGACAAGAAGCTCATCGCCTCCGAGCAGGTGCAAGAGCTTGAGCAAGCCCGGAAGATGTCCAGCAAGAAGGGTGGAGCGCTGAAGCTTGAACCGCTCGACCGGTACATCTACATCGATGGGACAAAAGAGGCCTGGGATCGTGAGAAGAAGCGTCGGTTGCCCGAGGGCAGCGTCAAGATGGCCTTGGGGGATGCATATCAGCTCTGGCTGAACAGCCCGGAACGGCGGGTGGTGGACGTCGATCACATTGTGTTCGACCCAACGATGACCAAGGACCCGGCGATCTACATCAACACTTTTGAGGGCTTGCCGCTTGAGCCGGTCCGTGACGATGCTGCGTGCGAGAACCTGCGGTGGCTGATCTCGTTCCTTTGCAACAATGACGCCGAAGCGTTGGATTGGCTGGTCAAGTGGCTGGCCTACCCGCTGCAGCACATGGGCGCAAAGATGGACACCGCGATTCTGTTCCACTCAACCATGGAGGGCTCGGGCAAAAGCCTGCTGTTCGCGGACATCATGGGCGAGCTGTACGGTCGTTACGGTGCCACGGTTGGCCAGGCACAGCTGGAAGGCAATTTCAACGCCTGGCAAAGCGGCAAGCTTTGGGCCGTGTTTGAAGAGGTGGTGAGCCGTGACCAGCGCTACAACCAGGTAGGCAAGATCAAGCACATGATCACCGGCAAGACGGTGCGCATGGAATCCAAGTTCATCAACGGCTGGGAAGAATCCAACCACATGAACTCGGCGTTCTTGAGCAACGAGATCATGCCGTGGCCGATCAGTGAAGACGACCGCCGGATGCTAGTGATGTGGCCAATGGAGACTCTGCCCGCCGAAAGGCAAAAGGCTATCGCCCGAGAGTTGGCCAACGGTGGGGTGGCTGCCTTGTACGGGTGGCTGCTCGATGTCGACCTTGGGGATTTCAACCAGCGCACGCGTCCGCCAAAAACTGAAGCCCGCCAGAGGCTTGTTGAGCTGAGTCGCACGGCTTGGCAGACCTTCTTCTACCTCTGGCGAAACGGCGAGTTGGGGCACGGTCTATGGGGCTGCTGCCTGACTTCCGATGTGTACGCCATGTTCCTTGAGTGGTGCTCCCACAACAAAGAGAACTCCATGAGCCACACGAAGTTCTCGCTGATGTTAAGCGCGAAGGTGGAGAAGACACGCCCTATCCCCTGGACTGATGGCAGTTCTCGCCGATTTGCGGCGTTCTTTGTGCCCAGCGAGGGTGATCCTTCCCTGCCCCCATCCATGAAGTCGGCCGAGCTGGGCAAGACCGTTGTCGAGTGGCGTGCTCGAGCAAAGCTGGCGGGCTGGAGCGTCGACAGTTGGGACCACATCAAGAGGCTTGCGGCATGACTCTGCCATTAAGTGTGTTGGGTGTGTTGGGTTTGTGTTGGGTTGGTTTCGGTAAGCCAACACGCATTCAGGCCCCGGAATCTGTGGCTTTGGGGGTATGTGTGTTGGGTGTGTTGGGTTTGTGCGCACGCGCGCGCGCGCGATTTTTTTTAATCGCTGAAATCGAAAGGGGAACAAATCTCTATGCGAACCCCGAAAAACCCAACACACCCAACACACTCAACACAGTAACTTCCAATCCATTGAATTCATTGAGTTCTGAGTGTGTTGGGTTTGTGTTGGGTTTGCCAAATGCGTGTTGGGTACTGGCCGGGGAGGGCTGGCGATGACGAAGGACCAAGGATTGCGCCTACAGGGGCAGGTGGATCGCGCGCTGCACCGCATCGATATGGCGGCACTTATCGACCAGTCCGAACGCCTGCGTCTGGTTGCCGAGCTGATGAAGCATTGGGGAGAGCGGCGTGGACAGCTTGGGCTGGATGCCAGCTTGGGCAGTCAAATGGGCAGCATTATGGAATGGAAGGGGGCTGCACCGCGCGGAGGCTCATCCGGTTCGCGAATTTTGGTCGGCGGTGCAGGCCTTGATCACGCGGCAGCAGAGGTTGACGCGGCAGTGGTCCAGCTGGAGCGGCGTGATCCGCGCGGTGCTACGCTGGCCAAGCTGGCCCAACTGCGCTACCTGTATGGGGTCACGGTGCGCGAGCAGATGCGCGAGGTTGGGCTGGCTGAGGACGCCGACCGCACCTACCGAAACTGGGTTAAGGCCCTTCACCTGCAGGTGTTTGCCATCCTGGCCGCCCGCGCTGGCCGCGTCCGCCAGCAGACCGTTCGTCGGGTGAATATGCGACTTGCGTGCAACATTGATGAGACATAGCCACCACATGGCGACGAACCGAAAATAGGCCCTTTTCGGTTTTTCCGGCGGCATGTAAAAAGGCGCCACGATATCAAAAGTGCGCTTAGGCGCTTCCCCCACAAGCACTGTGCTGTGCAAGCCGCTCCGAATTGTCGGCGCACCGAGAACCCTGCCAACTGGCGGGGTTTTCTTTTTCCGGCGCCGTGCTTTGCCAATGAGGCTTACATGAACAGCGAGCAACAAACGTTAGCCGAACTGCCAATCTGGATGGTGATCGTGCTGTCCCTGGTCGGCGGTGTTTCGGGAGAGATGTGGCGGGCGGATATGGCGGGCGCTCGCGGTTGGGGGCTGATTCGCCGGTTGGCGTTGCGCTCTGGTGCCTGCGTGACCTGCGGTCTTTCGACCAACATGCTGCTGTACGCCCTCGGCGTTTCGGTATGGGCGGCAGCAGCGGTTGGTTGCTTGGCTGCGATGGCAGGTGCCGATGTCGCGATCAACCTCTACATGCGCTGGGCCGCCAAGCGGCTGGGACTGGGGCAGGTGCCGCCGGCCGGCGGCGAGGCGGGGCAGTGATCCCCGCCGGTGACTGGGGCGTGCGGCGCCCGTCGATTTTTGGGTCCTCCCCCGGGGCCGCCCCCTACACGGGTGCGCAGACTCGCGGTTTCCCTGCAGCTGAAAGTTCCGCAGGGATGTCCGTCTTTTCAAGGACTTAGTGATGGGCAAGACAGTCAGCAAGGTCGAGCTGAGTGAAATTATCGGCCGTGACGAGCGGACGCTGAGCCGCTGGCAGAAGGACGGAATGCCGGTGATTGAATTCGGTGTCGGTCGCGGCAACGAAAATCACTACGACACCCAGGCGGTGGTCGAGTGGTTGATGCGCCAGGCCGCGTTGAACGGCAAGAAGGAATCCACCCGTGACCGCCTCGACCGAATCCGTGGCGACCGCGAAGAGATCGCGCTGGCACGTGAGCTGGGCGAGGTGGTCGTCGAGGCGGAGATGGTCGAGCGGTTCGAGGCGGTGATTACGGCCGCCAAGATCGAGCTCTTGAACACGTTCCCCGATGAGCTGGCCGCTACCTTGTTCGCGAAGTACGGCGTGCAGGTTGATGACCAACTGATCCGCGAGCCCATCGAATCAATACTGAGGAGGTTGTCCGCGTATGACGAGGACGACGATCTCGCTGGGGATCCTGACGAGCCGGACGACGAGGAGGGCTCTGAAGAAGTCGGCGAGTAAAGCGATGAGCCGGGTTTGCCGCAAATGGGCGCCCCCGCCGAAAATGACCATCATCCAGTGGGCCGACAGATTTCGATGGCTTGCGCCGGAGGAGTCGGCAGCACCAGGTAAGTATCGCTTCGATATCACCCCGCACTTGATCTGGCCGGGTGGTCCACTCGAGGCTTTAGACGATCCGAACGTATCCGAGATCGTAGGGCGCAAGTCGGCCCAGGTGGCCTGGACGTCGGGGGTGCTGGGCAACGCTATCGGCAAGTGGATCGATCTTGAGCCATCCCCCATATTGATCCTGTTCCCCAAGGCCGAAGCGGCGAAACAGTACGTCGCGGAAAAGCTGGAACCGATGATTGAGGCCACCAAGCGACTGCGGAAGAAAGTTGATCTGCGCAGTCGCAAGCTGCAGCAGCGGCAAGATTTCAAACGGTTCCCGGGCGGCTTCCTGAAAATGGTCGGCTCCAACAGCCCGGCCAGCGTAAAGTCCACGCCGGTTCCGAAGGTGGCCATCGAAGAGCCCGACGACTGCAACCTGAACCTGAGGGGGCAGGGCGATAGCATCAAGCTGGCGAAGGAGCGTCTGAAGACCTTCCGGCGTTCAAAAATCATCATCGGTGGGACACCGACGATCAAGGGCTTGTCAGCCATCGACGCGGAGCTTGAGCTGTCCGACAAGCGTGTGGGTTTGGTGCCATGCCATGGCTGCGGCCAGTCGCACGCGCTGAGTTTCGATCACCTGCACTGCGACGAGGGCGAGCACTACTTCCACGAGGTTTACGGCAAGCGGCGACCGGAAACGGCGTACTACGCGTGCCCGCACTGCGGTGAGATATGGGATGACCACCAGAAGAACGCCAACCTCAAGCACGGGCGCTGGGAGGCTACCGCTGAGTTCCGAGGCATTGCCGGATACATCATTAACGAGTTGTATGCGACGTTCCACGGTTCCCGCTTTGAAGTGCTGATGGAGAAAAAGCTGCAGGCCGAGCACGCCATGCGGCTGGGCAACATCGGGCCGATGATTGCCTTTACCAACAGCTCAATGGGGGAAAGCTACGAGTACAAAAGCGATGCGCCTAAGACGGACGAGCTGGAAAAGCGTGCCGAGCCCTATGCCGAACTGACTGCCCCCAAAGGCACGCTGCTGGTCACGGTGGGTGTCGACGTCCAGGGTGACCGTCTTGCCCTGATTATCGTTGGCTGGGGAAGAGGCGAGGAATCCTGGCGGCTGTACTGGGGCGAGTTGCCTGGCAACCCCATCGATCCCCACGACCCCGTTTGGACGGAGTTGGACAGGATCATCGCAACTCCGATACCCACCGAGAGCGGTGCACACCTCGCCGTGTCGGCGGTGAGCATCGACAGCTCTGACGGGAATACCAGCGATGCGGTGTACACCTACGTTCGAGATCGTCAGCGCTTCAACATCATGGCGATCAAAGGCGCGTCCATCGACAGCCGGGATCGGGAGATCTTCACTAAACCAGCGCAATCGGCGGACACCAGCCAGGACAACACCAAGGCAGCCAAGTACGGCCTGCGGGTGTTCATCGTTGGTACCCACAAGGCCAAGACGCTGATTGATGGGCGGATGAAGCTCAAGGGCGCGGGACCTGGCCGCATGCACTGGTATAGCGAGATTCGCTCGGACTACTACGAGCAGGTGACCAACGAGGTGCTGGCCCCGCACCCGCGCAACCCCAGCAAGATGGTCTGGCAGAAGAAGGCAGGGCGCCGTAATGAAGCCCTGGACTGCGAGGTGTACGCCTTGCACGCCGCTCGCAGCCTTAAGACCCACCTGTTGCGCGATCACGAATGGGACCAGCTGGAGCAGCAACTGCTTCAGCCGACCCTCTTCAGTAATGAGCAGGCCGTGGCGCCAGTTCCTCGGCGTGCGGTTTCTCGCGGCAGAGGCACGCGGAGCCGCGTCAGCTAACCGAGGTAAACCATGACAGATGCACAACAACGCCTCGACGAAGTCCGGGCGGCGATCTCGCGTGTCCTGAAGAACGGGCAGCGACTGCGCCGACAGGATCGCGAGATTCAGTTGGCCGAGCTCAATAGCTTGCGCCTGCTGGAAAGACAGTACGCCGCCGATGTCGCAGCTGAAGCGGCAGCGCTCAAGGGCCGGGGGCGCAACCGCGTTTCCTATGTGGGGATCTGACCATGTGGCCGTTCCGTAAACGTGAATCGGCTGCTGAGCAGCTGATGACCGAGGCCATTCGCGTGGCCAGGGCGTCAACCGAAGGCAGCCAGATCGTCGCGCAGGGCGGTGGCGGTGGCGTTGAAACCCGCTGGCGAGGTGCTTCGCGGATGTTACGCAGCATGGCCAGCTGGTTACCAGGCCTAGGTAGCCCACGACGTGACTTCAATCAGCGCGAGCGCCGCGTGCTTGTGGCGCGATCTCGTGATGCCATGCGTAACCATCTGATCGCCCGTGCGGCGATTACTCGGCTGCGTACCAACGTAGTTGGCACTGGGCTGGTCTGCCGTGCCCAGGTCGACCACGAGGCGCTGGGCCTGACCGTCGAGGACGCTGAGCAGCTCAACGGCCAGCTGGACCGCCTGTGGTCGCTTTACGCAGATGATCCGAGGGAGTGTGACGCGGAGGCAACGCTGAACCACTACCAGCTGCAAGCCCTGGTGCTGGTCTCTTCAATGGTGGCCGGTGACATCTTCATCGCCAGTCCCGACCAAGAGAGACCTGGCTGCATTTTCAGCACGCGCTTGCAGTTGATCGAGTCTGACCGAGTAGGCAACCCGAACGGCGGTATGGACCGCTCTGACCTGGTGGAGGGCGTCGAGTTTGACGCGTTGGGTTCCCCAGTGGCCTATCACGTGTGCACCGGCTATCCCGGTGAGCATCTGGCCGGCCAGACATTGACCTGGGAGCGTTTGGCGGTGTTTGGCGCCCACACCGGGCGTCGGCGCGTGCTCCATGTCATGGCTGACAAAGAGCGGCCAGGTCAAAAGCGCGGTGCGCCGTACTTATCTCCGGTGCTGGAGCCATTGCAGAAGCTGGAGCGATATAGCAGCGCCGAGCTGATGGCAGCGGTGATCTCGGCGATGTTCACGGTGTTCATCAAGAAGAGCGACGGCTTCAACACCAACAACCTGCCCATGTCCGCACTGACGGAAGAGCAGGCCGGTGGTGACGACACCTCCGACGGTGCTATCGCCCTGGGCGAGGGGGCGATTGTCGACTTGGGCGTGGGTGAGGAACCTATGATAGCCAACCCAAGCCGGCCTAACGCCCAGTTCGATCCGTTCTTCACCGCCGTGGTGAAGGAAATCGGCGCTGCGTTGGAGCTGCCGCTGGAGGAGCTGCTGCTCCATTACAGCAGCAGCTACAGCGCTGCGCGGGCCGCCATGCTCCAGGCGTGGCGCTTTTACAGCCTGCGGCGCTGGTGGCTGGCGTGTGATTTCTGCCAGCCCAGCCGCGAGCTAATCATCGACGAGGCAGTCGCTCGGGGACTGATCCATCTGCCTGGCTACAGCGATCCGGCCAAGCGCAAGGCGTACTGCCAAGCCATCTGGATCGGTCCAGCCCGTGGCGCCATTGACGAACTCAAGGAGGCCAACGCTGCCGGCAAGCGCATCGAGATCGGCGTGAGCAACGAGACTCTGGAAACGGCAGCCATGACCGGCGAGCCGTGGCAGCAAGTGATCCGGCAGCGTACCCGCGAGGTTACCTACCGCCGCGAGCACAACATTCAGGCCCTTCCCAAGGGTGGACTCGAGTCCCCGCCTGACCCCAACCCCAAAGAGGAATAAGCATGCCTCGTGCACTTGAGCTGGCTGCGTCGCAGCCCTGGCTGATGCTGCCCGACGCCTTGGACAACTTGCTGACCATCTCCGACCGCATGGGCGACCCGGTGGCGTTGGCGACCAAGCGCGGCGAGCGATTGGAAGATACCCGGCGCGTCACCATGCGCGGCAGTGTGGCGGTCGTACCGGTCGTAGGGCCGATCTTCCGGTACGCCAACCTGTTCACTGAGATCAGCGGTGCCACCAGCACTCAGGTCCTGGCTACCGACATTCAGCGTGCTTTGGACGACCCCAAGGTCAAGTCCATCGTGCTCAACATCGACAGCCCTGGTGGCGTGGCCTCGGGTATCAACGAACTGGCCGAGATGATCTACGAAGGCCGGTCCCGAAAGCGAATCGTCGCGTACATCGGCGGCATCGGAGCCAGCGCGGCCTACTGGATCGCTTCGGCGGCAGGCGAGATCGTCATCGACGAGGCAAGCCTGGCCGGCAGCATCGGTGTTGTGGTCGAGGCTGTGGTCGAGGATGACAAGAAGGCCGGGCGAGCCCGCTACCAGATCGTCAGCCGAAACGCGCCAAACAAGCGCCCCGACCTCGGCACTGAAGAGGGTCGCGCCAAGATGGGCGAGACCATCGACGCGATGGCCGCAGTCTTCGAGAACAAGGTTGCCCGCAACCTCGGCGTGGCTGCCGCAAAGGTGCCCGAGATGGGCGACCACGGCGGTATCCGCGTCGGTGCCGACGCCGTCAAGCACGGCCTCGCCCACCGCGTGGGATCGCTGGAATCCCTGATCACCGAACTGGCCAAACCGGCCATCAACTCTCCAAGGATACACACCATGACCACCGTCAAGACCACGGCAGAACTGCGCTCGGCCATTGCAGCTGGCACCGACCCCAACACCATCGAGATCGCTCAGGCCGACCAGCCGGACACCGCAGCGATCAGCGCCGCGGCCGCGACCGCAGAGCGCGAGCGTATCAAGGGCATCAATGCACTGGCCGTTAAGGGCTTCGAAAAAGAGATCGATGCGGCAATCGACGACGGCAGTTCGGTGGAAGCCACCGCTCTGGTGCTGTTCAAGGCTTCGCAGGATCGCGGTATCTCGCTCGCCGGGATCAAGGGTGATGCGCAAAGCGTTACCGGTACCACCCCGCCCGAAGGCGGCAAAGCAGGCGAACGCAAGACCGTCGTCAGCGCAATCGTGTCTGGCGCCACCCGCCGTTAACTAGGAGCCCCAAATGGCAAACCCCGAACGCAAGACCTACCTGCCACGCGAACTTTCGGCAGGTGACTTTCCCATCGTAATGGACGCTGGCGTCATTGCCGCAGGCCAGGTGCTGTCCCGTGGCGCTGTGCTGGGTCAGGTCACCGCCTCCGGCGAGTACCTGCTTTGTAAGGTCGCCTCTGAGGACGGCTCCCAGTCGCCCGTGGCGATTCTCGACCAGGACGTTGACACAACCGATGGCGCTAAAAGCGCGCCGCTGCGCCTCACTGGCCAAGTGCTGGGCAGCCAGCTCGCCCTTGGCGAGGGCCTGACCCTGGCAGCAGCCAAAGCAGCACTGCGTCCTCTCTGTCTCTTCATTCGTTAATCGGAGCCCACATGACTGACATTTTTGACACCCTGACCATGCTGGAAGCCGTTGAGCAGATGCCGACGCCGCGCCGCTTCCTCATGGACACTTTCTTCAACGGCGCTGCTCCCGAGACCTTCCCCACCGAGACGGTGACCATTGATATCGTCAAGGGCCAGCGCAAAATGGCCCCTTTCGTTCACCCAACTTTGCCGGGTAGCGTGTCGCAGCGTGCCGGCATCACCTCGTCCACCTACCAGCCGCCCTACATCCAGCCCAAGCGCCCAACGCGTGCCGAGCAGATCCTGAAGCGCAGTGCTGGTGAGACGCCGTTCTCGACCCGTACCGCGCTTGAGCGTGCCGGCGAGCGGCTCGGTCGTGACCTGGTGGAACTCGACGACGAGATCACCCGCCGGGAAGAGTGGATGTGCGCTCAGGCGCTGACCACCGGCCGTATCCGGGTTGTCGGTGATGGGGTTGATGACACCATCGACTTCCTGATGGAGGACTCCCACAAGGTGGCATTGGCCACTGGTCGCTGGAACACTTCCGGTTCTGATCCTATTGCCAACCTGCGTCAGTGGCGCCGTCTGATCGCCAAGGACTCTGGACGCTCTGCCAACGTCGCGGTGCTGAGTGGCGAGGCCCAAGATGCCTTCCAGAACAATGAGATGGTGATGAAGCAGCTCAACACCCGGCGTGTTGATATGGGGCTGATCAAGCCTGAAGAGTTGCCCGACGGGGTCACCTACCTGGGCTACCTGAATGATCCGGGTGTTGACCTATACACCTACGACGAGTGGTACCTGGCTGATCAAGACGACGAGAAGCCGATGATCCCGGCTGGCGGCCTGATCCTGGGTTCCACTGCCACGCGCAACGCCATGCTGTACGCGGCGATTCAAGACTTGGACGCTATCGAGAGCGGCTTGGTAGAAGCAGCGCGTTTCCCGAAGAGCTGGGTTACCAAGGAGCCAAGCCAGCGCTGGCTGAAGCTGCAATCGGCCCCATTAGCCGGCCTGCTTGAGCCGAATGCGTTCCTTTTCGCCAAGGTGGTGTGACATGGCTGCCAAGATTGAGTACGTGGTGGTCGATGGCTGCATTCAGGACGGTACCAAGATCGTGCGGAAGGGCGAGGTCTACGTTCCTCCCTCGGCGGAGGTCCGCGAATTCCTGCTCGCCGAAGGCCGCATCGTGGCACGCGGCAAGCTGGATTCCTCTGGCAGTCGTGCACCAAAACGTCCAGCTGCGCCGTCACCGATCCCGAATCCTGCTCCGAACGATGATGGCGGCGAAGAGGAGGAGGAAGAGGAAGAAGAGGACGAGGAAAAAGACGACCTGGGCGAAGGTAACTGACCATGTCCTTCCGCGAGCTGGTGGCGGACATGGACACGGCGCTGCTGGACGAGCTGGGAGATGAAGTCGAGATTGAAGGTATCGCTCAGCCGGTCAAGGGGTTCATGTCCGTGCCGTGGCAGCAGCCAAAGGTCGGAACGATCAACACCGGTCTTCGTCAACCGGTGTTTTCCGTACGGGTGAGTGACGCTGCAGGCATTAAGGAAGGCTTGCATTTGGTTTGTGACCTTGCCCCAGCTGATGGCGGTGGACGATACATCATTGCCAGGCGTGACCCGGATGGCACGGGCTGGATCAACTTCGCCCTTCGGGAGGTGAGATGAGTGTTGGCAGTTACCACAAACAGTCCGCCAGCTCGGGTCTGATTACGTTGCAGGCGAACCCTCGGCAAGTGAAGGGGTTTGAGCAGTTCACCGAGCTACTGCCCAAAGCCATCAATGCAGCGCAGCGCAGGGCGATCAACAAGACGTTGCGCTGGCTTCGCACACATGTTGCCCGATCAGTAGGCCGCCAGGAGCGCATCGCCATTGCGGCGGTTCGTAACCGGCTGCTGGCCTATCCGATGTCCAGCAATGGTCAAGGCAAGCTGTGGTTTGGCCTCAACCCCATTGAGGCCAGTCGGGCAGGGCGAGCCAGGCAGACAAGGGCTGGTGTCTCTGTAGCTGGCCGGAAATATCAAGGTGCGTTCTACCGACAGGTGTACGGCAGTAAGCCTGACATCTGGATTCGTACAGCCAGCAAACACTTCAGCACGGGCGATTACCCAGACAGTGAGGTCTCGGGAAGGGGCGGGGCCAGCTCGGGATGGATTGCCGAGAACGGCAGTCGATTTCCGCTGGCTAAAGCCAAGATATCCCTTGAAGAGGTCAGGCCTCACTTCGAGTCGTGGACGAATAAGGCACACCAGCGACTGCTGGAGGTCATGGAGCAGGAGCTGAACTTCGAGCTACACAAGCTCTCACGGAGGACTGGTAATGGGTGACGATCAAATCCCCCTAGCTAGTGTTTACGCTGCAATGGAAGAAACCATCATCCGGTCGATCCCAGGGCTGAGCTATGTGGGCACTATGCCTGGGATGTTGGAGACGGTAGCGCTGCCCGCTGTGGTGCTTGAATTCGCCGGTTTTGAACCGGCTGAACACGACCCTGGGACAGGCGAAGTTGCGATTGACGCACGCTTTGAGGCACGAGCCATAGTGGGTACCGAGAGCGAAGACCATTTGCATGTGGTGGCATTCATCGCTGCGCAATTGGCGGTGTTGTTGCGGATGCAGTACTGGGGGCTGTCGGTTGAACCTGCGCGCTTGGTACGTGCAGAGCCAGACTGGAGCCGGCCTGAACTGGATGGGCTGGCAGCTTGGGTGGTTGAGTGGACCCAGGTGATCTATCTCGGAGAGGAGGAGTGGCCATGGCCCCGAGAGCCCGGCCCGCTGGTGGTTGCCTTCGATCCTGACAGTGGCCCGGGCAACGAGCATCACTACCAATCACCGGAGGCACTGGGGTGAGTTACGTGAGCGCCGAGCACGACCGGATGCTGGCCGGTGTCGTGATCAAGGGTTATGTCGTGGCGGTCGACCTGGATGCTGGCAAGCTGCGCATGTCGGACGGTACCGGCTGGAGCAGCGCCTGGGTGCGTTGGCATTCGCTGGCTGCCGGTAAGGCGCGACACTGGCGTGCACCAAGTCTGGGGGAGCAGGGCGCGCTGATCAGTCCTAGCGGTGACCCCGCTCAGGGCACCTTCATTCCCGGCCTGTACGGAAACGCCGGCGAGCGCCCGGACAACCGCGACCATGTCGAGGTGTGGCGCTTCGATGATGGCGGGTCCCTGGTCTACGACTGGGCGGACAATAGCTACACCATCAAGCTGCCCACCGGCACGGTCAACATCGAGGTCGGCAGCAGCAAGGCGGTATTGACCGACGACGCGATCACCGCCAAGTCCAACGCGATCAGTGCCGAGGCCGAGAGCATCACGGCCAAGGCAACCTTGATCACCCTGCAGGGCGCCGTGCAGATCGATGGGTCGTTACAAGTAACGGGCGACATCTTCGGCCTTGGGAAGATCATCGACACCGGCGGCAATACCGCCAACCACAAACACTGACAGCCCGCTCTCGCGGGCTTTGTCTTTTCTGGAGCATCACTTATGGCAGGCAAGAAAACCGCTGCGGATGACGCGGCGACGGATACGGTGGAGTCCTCAGTCGTACCTGGTTCGAGCTCTGGGGGCGCTGTTTCGAAGGCTGAGCCGCTTGGCGTGACTTTCGCAGATAGCGACTACACCTCACGCTCACTGTTCCTGCAGGCCGGCGACGGTCTGCGCGAGTTCAAGGTGCTGGCCGGCCGCGTGACCGTCCAGGCCGACGACGACGAGGCGCTGGCGTTCCTGGGCGGCCACGCTGACCTGCAGCGTCTGGACGGCTAACCATGATTGGCGTGGACCGGCGAACCGGCCAGCCACTCTCGGGCCTCGATCACCTGAGGCAGTCGATTGAGGACATTCTGACCACCCCCTTGGGTAGCCGACGCATGCGGCCGGACTACGGCAGCAACCTGCGCCGCTTTGTCGACCTGCCGGTTAACGATGGATGGAAAAGCGCTGTGCAGGCCGAGGTGGCCCGCGCCTTGGGCCGCTGGGAGCCGCGCCTACGTCTTGAGCGGGTGCAGGTCGTATCAGTGGTCGGCGGCCAGATCGGCTTGCAACTGACAGGCCAGTACCTGGGAAACTCGGCCGTCGTGGAGGTTAGTGCATGATTGACCTGTCTTTGCTGCCCCCGCCCGATGTGGTGGAAACCCTAGACTTTGAGGTCCTGTATCAGGAGGTGCTAGGCATTTTCCGCAGCCACATGGGTAACCAGTGGACGGCGGTGCTGGCGTCCGACCCAATGGTTAAGCTGATGGAGAACATGGCGTACCGTGAACTGCTTCTGCGGGCACGGGTCAACGCGGCCGCCAAGGCCAGCTTGCTGGCCTATGCAAAGGGTGCCGACCTGGACAACCGCGCGGCCGACTACGGTGTGCAGCGGCTGACCATCCGCGCGGCCGATCCTGACGCGGTACCGCCGGTGGCGGCCGTTATGGAAGACGACGAGGCGCTGCGCTACCGCACGCGGCTGTCGCTGGAAGCACTGTCCGTTGCCGGCAGTCGTGGCGCGTATGAGTACCACGGCCTGACCGCCTCGGCCGAGCTGGCCAACGTTTCGGTCGACTCGCCCCGGTTTTCCGGGGTTGTGCTCGATGCTGCAGTTAGAGCGCTATTACCGGATGGGGCCATTGTCGTGGTCTGTGACTACGACGCCGGACTGGATAAGCCACTGCCCGGCGACGTGTCGCTGGCCATCCTGCCCAGGCTGGACAGCACCACGGCGCCGGCGCAGTTGGTGGCCACGGTGCAGGCAGCGCTGTCGGCAGAAAGTGTGCGGCCGGTCACCGATCGACCGCGCGTGCAGCCGGGTACGCCGACTGACTTCAAGGTGCAGGCCGTGCTGCACGTTGAGGCCGGGCCGGATCCGGTGGTGGTGAAAGCGACTGCCCGGAAAGGCCTGGATGCGGTCATTGCCGAGGCTCGCAGCCTGGAGGGGCAACTTCCGCTGTCAGCTATTTACGCGGCATTACACGTAACGGGTATTAGCCAGGTTGACCTGGTGTATCCGACTGCAGGCATTGCGTGTGACAAGCGGCATTACCCCAATTGCACGTCCATCACGCTGACCACACAGGTGGCAATGTGAGCCTGCTGCCGCATAACGCCACCCTGCTGGAGCGCTCGCTGGAGGCGGCCAGCGAGCAGGGCATTGACCCGGAAATCATCCGGGGCATTGCCGACTCGACGCGCTGCCCGCCCGACTTCCTGCCGTGGCTCGGTTGGGCCTGGAAGGTCGAGGGCTGGGAGGCGGCCAACACCACCGCCCAGCGCCGCGAGCTGGTTCGCGAGGCGATCCCGGTCCACAAGACCAAGGGCACCGTCGGCGCGATCCGGCGGGTGCTCAAGGCGGTGCGGGTCAATGCGGATTTCAAGGAATGGCACCAGATCCCCAACGCGGCCCCGTACACGTTCCAGGTCACGGCCTGGGCGAACGAGAACCGCGAGGGGGAGGGCTCGATTATCTCGCCGCAGCTGGGGGCGCGTTTGCGCGCCCTGGTCGACGCGGCAAAGAACGAGCGCAGCCACTACGAGTTTCGCCTGGGCGCGCGCTTCGACGGCGGTCTGTTGTTCGCCAACGTTGCCCGAGGGCGCTGCCTGCAACGCCTGAGCATGAATGCCCAAGCGGTGCAGATCGACGTGGCGGTGCAGGGCCTGCAGTTTGCCAACGCCACCCGGTCGCTCGGCGTGTCTCGGCGTTCTGTCGAGGCCCTTGGCGTGCCGATCAATGCTGAATCGGGCTTTGTGGTCGCCAGTGCGACCCGTGCCCTAGTCGTCGTGCGCAGCACGATGGAGGCTGTTCTATGAGTACCCCGTTACAACCCGTGATCACCAAGGCGGGGCTGGCCGCGATCCTGCGTGCTGATAACACCGGCATCGCGGCGCAGATCACCCATATTGCCCTGGGCACCTCGGGCTACACCCCGTCGGCCGACCAGAAAAGTCTGGTTGCGCAAACGGCCAAGTACCCGATTGCCGGCGGCGAGCGCCTGAGTAGCACCTTGCTGCACCTGACCGCCCTGGCTGATGGCGACCGCGCTTTTTGGGTGCGGGAAATCGGTTTTCTGCTGAGCGACGGCACCCTGTTGGCGGTGTGGTCCGACTCATCCACGCCGCTGGCCTACAAGTCGGCGGACACCGACTTGCTGCTGGCCTACGACCTGTCGCTGGCGGCGCTGCCGGCGGACAGCGTGACGATTATCAGCAATGAGGCTGGGCTTAGCCTAAGCCTGGCCGGTCCGCTGGCCGTGCAAGCGCAAGCATTGATTGCCGAGCAGCTGCGCGGTCTGCAGCAGCAAGACCAGCTGGATCAGCAAGCCCAGTGGCAGCGCGTGGCGGGGGAGCAGATTTCTAATCTGCTGGCTCGCATGTTGGAGGTGGAACGCCGGCAGGACGCCGACCGCGAAGGCTTGGCAAGCGCTGCCGTGAGTACCGTCTCAACCTTGGTGGCCGAGCAATTACGCGGCCTGCAGCGGCAGGATCAGCTGGATGCATTGGCCGAGGATTCGCGCCGGGCCGGTGCAGTGCTCAGTAACCATGCTCAACGCTTACAAGCCGCAGAGCAGCGGCAAAGCGCTGACCGCGAGGGCCTACTGAGCGTGTCAGTCAGCAACGCAGCGGCGGTCATCGCCTTGCAAACATTAGTAGTCCAAACCATCTACGGAGCGTAACCCATGAGTCTCGAAAGTGATGTTGCCAACCTGGTGACCAAAACCGAGTCGCTTATCAGCTACTTCAACACCAAAAAAGCGGGCATTGATTCTGCAGTGGCTGCAGCGATTGCCGCTGTTCCTGGCAACTACAAACGATTCTATGTTCATCCGGTGACCGGGCTGGATACCAACGAAGGCACCGCAGAAAAGCCGCTGAAAACCATCGACAAGGCTATCAGCAACACCCCGTATGGCGGCACGGTAGATATCTTCCTGCAGGCTGACTATCCGATGCAGACAAATATCACCGTTGATAGTCGGTTCATTCACTTCCGCTCTGACGTGTCGGGCGTCAAGCGAAAAGTCACTTCAGTCTACTACCAGACCGGCGACAGCTCGGCCACCTATATGGCTGGCATGGTGATGTTCAACGGTGCCCAGATCATGGCGAGTGACATCACGTTTGTGTTCCCGTCTCCTGCTGGGCAAAACCCTGTACCTCTCGGGTTCACTAACTCGTTCTTCAAAACCAACTCGAACGCGGGCAACGTCCTGGCGCCGGTCAAGCTGAGTTCCTGCGAGGTTCAGGCCGCTGCTGACTGGATCGGCTGGGTTGTGGGTTCGCCAAACAGCGCGATCATTTTCGAGATCCTGGGCGTAACGTTCCCGGCTGGATTCTCGGGTCGCTATATCTACGGGACCACGGCCGGCGCGAACCCTAACACCCTGAGCAACTTGCTCACCAACCTGACCACCTTGTGAGGAAAGTATGAACAAGCAAAACATTACCGTGGTTTTCGGCGGCCTCTCTTACGTTGGCTTCAACTATGAGGAACTGCCGCTGGGTGCTGCCCTGCTGGTGGCCGCAGAGCAGATCGATCAGGCTGCTGATCTGGCCCGCCGCACAGTCCTGGGCGACTCGTTGCGCGCTCTGGAGTATCAAATCACCGCCGAAGAGGCCAAGGCCTTTGCGATGGCGAACTATGAAGGTGAGGTGCCACCGACGGTGCAAGCCTGGATGGATGCCACCGACATGGAAGCTCAGGCGGCTACCGACAACATTCTGGCCGAGGCTGCGGCCTGGAAAGGTGCACTGTACAAGATCCGCGCGGTGCGCTTGAAGGGTAAGCAGGAAGTGTTTAAGCGCACCTCGTTGGAGGGTGCCGAGGCGGTCGCCGATGAAGCGATTGCCGAGATCAAGGCCAGCATTCAGGGCGTCGGCAACGCCGTCTGACCCTTTCGCACCCCGTAACCCCAAGGGCCGCTAAGCGGCTTTTTTTGTGCCTGGAGGGCACGCATGAATCGAACCCACTTCGAGCACGTCCTGGCGGCGTTGCTGATCATGGGCGCCCTGTGGGGCGTCCTGGCCTGGCTGGGCGTCCCCGCTGGCCACTGGGCCGGCGCCGCTGCCGGCATCTTCTTTTTCGCCGGGCGCGAGTACACCCAGGGCGAGCGCAACCTGGCGCACGTCGAGGCGGTGCACCTGGCCAATCTGCGCTGGTACGACGGCCTGCGCATCTGGCGATGGACCGTAGACGGTCGCCTCGACTTCTTCTGCCCTCTGGTGGCCTGCCTGATCGTGGCGCTGCTGGTCGAGGTGCTGCAGATCCTGCAGCGCTGACGGTTTTATTTCTCCCATCCTCGGGCCGCGCATGACGCGGCCTTGTGCTTTCTGGAGTTTCAAATGTCTGGATTCTTTCACGGCGTTACCGTAACGAACGTCGACACCGGCGCGCGCAACGTCTCGTTGCCATCGTCCTCGATCATTGGCCTGGTCGACACCTTCACCGAGGGCGCCGGCGCCACGGCCAAGGCCGGTGACCTGGTGCTGATCACCAACGAGCGTGAGGCGGTCGCCGCGTTCGGCGCGGCCTCGGCCATTACCAAGGCCTGCCAGGCCATCTATGCCCGCGCCAAGGCGGTGATCGTCGCTACCGGCGTGGCCAAAGTGGTCGACCCGGCGGCGCAGACTTCCGGGATCATTGGTGGCGTACAGGCCAGCGGTAAGCGTACCGGCCTGCAGGCGCTGCTGGATGGCAAGAGCCGTTTCAACGCACAGCCTCGCTTGATCGTCGCACCCAAGCACAGCGCGACCCAGGCGGTAGCCGCTGCTATGCAGTCGATTGCGGAAAAGCTGCGCGCGGTCGCCATCATCGACGGCCCTGGCACCACTGACGAGGCGGCCACCACCTACGCCAAGTCGTTCGGCTCCAAGCGCCTTTACATGGTCGATCCGGGCGTGCAGCTGTGGGACACGACCACCAGTGCGACCATCGACGCGCCGGCCTCGGCTTGGGCTGCAGGCGTGTTTGCCTACACCGACAGCGAATACGGCTTCTGGTCGTCGCCGTCGAACAAGGAGTTTGTCGGCATCACTGGCACCACCCGTGCCATCGAGTACCTGGATGGCGACGAGACGTGCCGGGCCAACCTGCTGAACAACGCCAACATCGCGACCATCATCCGTGACGACGGCTTCCGTCTGTGGGGCAACCGCACGCTGTCGAGCGATTCGAAATGGGCGTTCGTCACCCGGGTGCGGACCATGGACATGGTCATGGACGCCATCCTGTACGGCCACAAGTGGGCAGTAGACCGGGGCATCACCTCGACCTATATCCGCGACGTGACCGATGGCCTGCAGGCCTTCATGCGCGACCTGAAAGCCCAGGGCGCAATCATCAACTTCGAGGTCTACGCCGACCCGGTGCTCAACACGGCCAGCCAGCTCGAGCAGGGCAAGGTGTACTGGAACATCCGCTTCACCGACGTTCCGCCGGCTGAAAACCCGAATTTCCGTATCGAAGTCACCAATCAGTGGCTGACCGAAGTCCTCGACCAAGTCGCGTAAGGAGCGCATCACATGGCAATGATTCCCGAAATTCTGGCCAACATGAACCTGTTTGTGGACGGTGTCAGCTTCCAGGGCGATGTGCCCAGTCTGACCTTGCCCAAGCTCACGCTGAAGATGGAAGAGCACCGCCCTGGTGGCATGGACATGCCTATCGAGATGGACGTCGGCATGGAGAAGATGGAGTCCAACTTCACCACCACCGGCGTGCGTAAAGAGTCGCTGAAGTTCTACGGCCTGGCTGATGGCAACGCGTTTAACGGCACGTTCCGTGGCTCGTTCAAGGGCCAGAAGGGGGAAACCAAGGCGGTCATCGTCACCCAGCGTGGCACCCTGAAAGAGCTGGATATGGGTGACTGGAAGCCGGGCGACAAGGCCGAGCTCAAGCATGCTGTGGCCTTGACCTATTACAAGCTGGAGGTCGCCGGCGAAGTCATCTACGAGATCGACCCGGCCGGCATGAAGCGGGTCATCAATGGCGTCGACCAGTTGGCCAGCCAGCGCCGCGATCTCGGCCTGTAATTCCCCCTGTCTTTTCCGCAACCCTTTTCGAATCAAGGACCCAAATCCATGGCCAAGCCACTGCCCAAATTCATTAAACTGGAAGCCGACCGCGTCACCGTAACGCTGACCAGTCCGGCCCAGCTCAACGGCGTTGAGCAAGACACCATCACCCTGCGAGCGCCGACTGTGCGCGATATCCGTAATTCGACCCAGACCTCGGACGGTGACGACGAGCAGCGCGAGTTGAACCTGTTCGCCTCCCTGGCCGACGTTCACGTCAAGGACCTGGAAGGCCTCACCTACAAGGATTACAACCGTCTGGCGACCGGTTACAACTTTTTGGTGCGAGACGACGAGCTTTAATCCCGCCACACAGAAGCAAGCAGCCAAGCGACTTGCGGCTGAGTTGAATTTCTCCGCCGCAGAGATCCTGACCATGTCCTACGCGGACATGGTCTGGTGGCTCACGGATTGAGCTTGCACAGGGGGCACCGATGGCAAGCAGGCTAGCGTTATCGCTGGTGATCGGGGGTGCTGTTGCCTCATCGGTAGGCGCAGCGTTCAAGACGGTTGAGAACGGCATCCAGAAGCTGGAAGCCAAAGGCAACAGGGCCAAGGTGCTGAAGAGCACCATTGGCGAAACCATCAAGCTGCGCGAAGAGTGGAAGCGTGCGCACGACAGCGGTGCTGCGAGTGCTGACAAACTGCAGCGCAAGCTGGACAGCAATCTGGATGCCTTGCGCAAGCAGGGCATCGAGGTTGGTCGCCTCAGTCGTGAATATCAGCGCCTGGGGCGTGAGGCGAAGAGCGCCGATCTGCAGCTCAAGGGGCACCAGCAGCTGCAGGCGGGCAAGGCCTCGCTGAAGTCGAACATCGGCCAGACCGTAGTTGCCACGGGCATGGCCGCAGTGCCGACGATGATCAGCGCGAATTATCAAGCGGTCATCCGTGACATTGCGATCAAGGCCGACATCGTCAACAAGCCGGAGGAGCGGCAGCTCACCCGGACGGTGATCGATACCGCCCAAGACACAGGCATGTCGCGCAACGATGTGGCTGACCTAGTCAACCAGCTGGTCGGCGCTGGCATGGAGTTGGACAAGGCGCTGTCGTATGCCCCGGTCGCGGCCAAGTTCGCGATTGGCCAGGGATCTTCGGGTGTCGACACTGCATCGATGATCCAGGCGCTGCAGCAAAACGCCAAGATCAGCGACCCGAAAGTCATGCAGCAGGCGCTGGAGGCGATCGCCTACCAAGGTCAGGCGGGTAGCTTCGAGGCCAGCGACATGGCCAAGTGGTTCCCGCAGTTGCTCGCCGGCATGGAGAAAAACGGGATCACCGGGTTGGATGCGGTGACCTCGCTCGGCTCGATGCTGCAGGTGCAGATGAAGACCGCCGGCAGTTCGGACGAAGCGGCGAACAACTTCAAGAACTGGATGGAGAAGATCGGTTCTGGCGAGGTGGTCAAGGCCTATAAGGACGCTGGCATTGACTATCAATCCTCGCTGAATACCGGCCTGCAGAAGGGCATGAACGTCATTGAGGCGTCCATGGCCCTGGCCATGAAGTACGTCGAGGCGACCGATCCGGCGAAGGCCAAACAGATCGAGGCGGCCAAGGCCAAGATCGACAAGGAAGTCGACCCTGAGAAAGCTAAAGCGGCGCTGGATGCCCTGGAAAAGACCCTGCGCACGGGCGATATCTTCGCGGACATGCAGGTCAAGGCGGCGCTGACTGCTTACGGGCAGAACAGAGGGTTGTATGAGGAGCTGAAGGCCAACTCGCAAAAGGCTTCGGGTATCCTCGACAAGAACCTGACCGAGCGCCGTGAAACATCGGCGCAGCAGTGGGCCGAGACAGTCCAAGCGGCAGACGACGCAATGCGCAGCATTGGCGACGCGATTCGCCCGGCTACTGACATGGCGTCGAAGGGCCTGACTGCCGTCGCTCGTGGCATTACCTCGCTGTCTGACAGCTTCCCAGCTGTTGTGGCAGGCATTACCGGTACCGTGGCGGCCATCCTCGCACTCAAGACTGCATCCAGTGCGTTCAAGATTGGACGTGGTGTGTTGAACATCGCGCGCGGTCGAGGCCTGGAAAGGATGGCCGGCCGGGCGGGCCGTAGCGATCGTACGCCCATTGAGCTGCCTAAGACGGGCAGCAAAGTGGTCGATACCGGCCTTGGCCTGCTGGGTAAGGTGTTTGGAGCCACACCGAAGGATGCGGCGCCGGCAAACGACCCGCTAGCAGGCAGGGATGACACGCAGCGGGTGTTCGTGGTCAATGCCGATGCATTCAGCGGGATCGGTAGTAGCGTCACAAACAGCGCCCCTGCCGCACCTGCCCGGGGTAGTCGTAGAAGCCGGCGCCGGGCTCGCAGGCGAGAGGCAAGGCAAGCGTCCCCAGCACGGCCCGGGGTGAAGGTTGAGGCGCCCAAGTCGCCACTGGCGAAGCCCGCTATTCCAGTTGCTGCGCCGAAGATGGTAGCCGGCGTTGAAGAGTTGGGCAGGGTTGCCCGCTCGGTGCGGGGCGTTACGCGTCTTGCCAAGCGACTGCCTGGCGGGAATGTGATTGACGCCGGTGTTGCTGCGATTGATGTCGCGATGAACGCCAGCTCTCAAGACGAGAAGGCAGAGGGGTACGGTGGTGCAGCTGGCAGCCTTGCGGGAACGCTTGCCGGCGCGGCTGCTGGGGCGGCCATCGGTTCGGTGGTACCGGTCATAGGTACTGCAGTAGGCGGCGCAATCGGCGCTGTACTGGGTGGCATGGGTGGTGAGTCGCTCGGCGGGTGGCTGGGTAAGCGCTGGTTTGGCGATGAACAACCCGAGTCCGAGGCCACGGCGAATCCGGAGAGTCCGCCGGCGCCTAGGGAGGCGGTACAGGTAACCTTGGCACCGGCGCAGAAGGACAAGCCAGCTCCCAAGGTTGATACCTCGGCCCCGTTGCCTGCAGCGCCGAAGGCTGCTCTTGTAGCGCCGGCAGTGATCGACAACCGTGAACCTGACACCAAGCCAGTGCCGGCGGCGCCGATACCGGCCCTGGCTGGCACGGTGCGCAAGGTAGCAGTCCCGGTGCCGGCCAAACCTGAGGTGTCGTATGACCCGCTAGACCCGGCGTCCAAAGACCCGCACGTGGTGCCCACGTTGACGAACAACAAGGTGCGCTTCCTGCGGCCGCCGGCGCAGCCAGAGCCTCAACCTAAGGCCGCGCCGATCGAGCAGGAGCCGCCGCCGAAGTTGGGCGACACGGTGCGAGCTGTGGTCATCCCAACCCCGACTGAGTCTGACGTGTCGTATGACCCACCGGACCCATCGAGCAAAGACCCGTACCTGGTGCCCGCTCTGACGGCCAGCAAGGTGCGTTTCCCAGCTGCGCCACTGGTGCGGCCGCCGGTGCCGCCCGAACCTCAACCCGAGGCGGTGCCGATCCTGCAGGAGCCACCGGCGAAGCTAGGCGACACACTCCGCGCGGTGACCGATTCGGCGCCGGCGCAACCTGAGCCAGTGGTCGAGCCTGAACCAGCGCCGGTGCTGCAGGAGCTTCCGAGGCTGGGCAAAACGGTGCGAGCGGTGCCCACCCCGGCCCCTGCGGAGTCTGAAGCGTTCGACCCAGCATCCAAGGATCCGTACCTGGTACCGGCATTGACGGCAAACAAGTTGCGTTTTCCGGGGGCGCCGCCGGCGCAACCTGACCCTGTGCCTGAACCACTGCTGCAGGAAGCGCCGAAGTTGGGCAACTCAGTGCGAGCCGTGGCTACACCAGCGCTGACTGCGCCTGCAGTGTCGTATGACCCGCGCGACCATGAGCCCAAGGATTCCTACCTGCTGGCGGCTTTGACGGAGAACAAGGTGCGTTTCCCGGGGACCGGCCTGGTGCCACCGCAAACCCAACCGCAACCGGCGCCGGCCACGCTGCCGGTGAAGTTGGGCGAAACGGTGCGCGAGGTCCCAGCTAAATCAGCGCCGGTGCCTGTGGTGATCGATAGTCGCGAACGTAGGCCCGCCGCCGATGGCGCGCCTCCGCCACCTGTCCCCCAGTTGGCAACGCTGCCAGCCGGTTTCGGTGATGTGGTGCGTGACATGGTGGCCAAGTCGGCACCGTTGCCACCTCGGGTGCTCGAGCTGGCTCAGCCAGCCAAAGCGGCTGCGCCTGTGGTGGTATCGGCGCCGAAGGTGGATCAGGCGTTTTCGTTCTCGCCAACCATCAAGATCGACGTGCAGGGCGATGTGAAAGACCCGTCGCAGGTTGTCCGTGAAATCGAGACGCCTCTGCGCCGGCTGTTTGAGGCTTGGCAGCGCGAAGCATCGGCGCGCATGGCGTCGGCTCAACTGTTCGACCAACCGCATGTTTAAGGAGGGCCTATGGCCTACATGGAGCAGTTGGAGTCTTCCCTGTCCGGGCTGGTTGCAGCGGGGGAGGCCGGGCGCAAGGGGGTGGATGGCATGCTGTCCCCACTCAATAGCGCTGTCGGCAGCATCACGGGGGCCGCCTCGGAGCTGGAAAACATCCCGTTCGTGGGGCCTGAGGCCGGTGCGAAGCTTGGCCGGATAGTGCGCAGTATCAACGTGGCACAGTCTCAGGTGGGGCAGGTGGCTTCGATGTATAGCCGAGGAGTCACCGGCGCTACTCAGGTGCAGGAGCGGCTCGGTACTTTCAAACAAATGGCGGCCAAGGTCACAGCCCAGGCCGGCCGGGTGGCGGGGCTGGTTAGCCCGTCACTGTCCAACGTGCTACCGACCGGCGGGCTGCTGGGTTCGGCCACTCCGTTACCTGAGGCGGTCGCGCCTTACCCGCACTTGCTGATAATCCAGCCGCACGATCCGAAGAAACAGCCGTATTACTTCAACCTGGGCACCGCCGCCTTTGATGAGTTGCGGCGTCAGACGTCGTTCCGTTGGGCTGGCCAAGAGCGTCTGCGGCGGAGCGTCGCCCAGCAGGCAGTGGGCTTGGGCGAGGACAAGATAACGCTCAAGGGCGCGATCTTCCCCCACCACAAAGGTGGCATCAAGCAACTGGGCGTGCTGCGTAGCATCGGTCGCAACCTGCAAGCGCTGAAGCTGGTCACGGGGTACGGTGAGGTGCTGGGCGATTGGTGCCTGGTCAATATCGAAGAGGAGCAAAGCCACCTGCTGGCTGGTGGCATCCCCCGTAAACAGGGCTTCAACCTGGAATTTGTGAGCTATGGCAACGACCTGCAGAACGTCTGACGGAGATCTGCTCGATGTGATCTGTCAGCACCATTACGGAAATCTCAATGGCACGGTCGAGGCAGTGCTCGATGCCAACCCGGATTTAGCCAGGGAGGCACAGCCTTACCGCGCCGGCCTGCTGATAATGCTGCCCGATCTGTCGGCGCCGGCGGTCGAGCTACTGCAGCTGTTCGACTGATCCCACGCTATGCGTAACGAAGCCCCGCCCCGTGCGGGGCTTCCTGTTTCTGGAGTAAGCATGAAACCAACGTATCGAATCATCGCGGACCGCAAGGACATCACCGCGCTGATCAATGACCGCTTGCTGTTGCTGCGGATCTCGGACAAGCCTGGCATGGAGTCGGATGAGTTTGAGCTGCGCATTGACGATCGCGACCAGGTAGTTGCGTTGCCTGCCCGGGGTGGTGTGGTGGAGGTTCTACTGGGCTACGAGGGGCAACCGCTAAAGCGTATGGGCGCCTACACGGTCGACGAAGTGCAGTTATCTGGTCCGCCTGATGAGTTGACCATTCGCGGCAAGGCCAGCGACATGCGTGGCAGCGGTAAGACCACCCGTAGCGGCAGCTGGGAGAATGTGCCGCTGTCCGAGATCGTCACTGAAATCGCCAAGCGCAACGGCTGGGAAGTGGTGTGCCCGGTCACGACCAAAGTAGAGCGGATAGATCAGCGCAACGAGTCGGACTTCAACTTTGTCACGCGCTTGGCGCGGCAGTACGACAGCACGGCCAAGGTTGCCCAGGGCAAGCTGCTGGTGATGCCCCGGCAGGGTGGGAAGAGCACTTCGGGCAAGTCACTGCAGCTCATCACCGTCAACAAGACGGACGTGTCCCGCTATCAGTTCCGGCTAAGCGACCGCAGCACGCAGAAAGCCGTGAAAACCCAGCACCAGGATCAGAAAACCGGCGCTTTGAAAGTGGTCCAGCTGAACAACGACGAATCGCCGGACGGCCTGCCCCCGGTTCACACCGACCGCCATATCTACCCCAACGAGACTGCTGCCACACAGGCCGCCAAGGCGCGGCTGGCCGCGTTCAACCGCAGCACCGCCGGCGTGCGCCTGGAGATGGCGGGCCGGCACGACCTGTTCGCGGAGTGCACGGTGAATGCCCAGGGCTTCAAGGTGGGGCTCGATGGCGAGTACCTGGTGGAAAGCGTGGAGCAAGTGTTCACGGCCAGCGGCTGGACGACGACCGTGGAGTGTAACGGCGGCAAGAAGGGCAAGGCCAAGGCCTCAGGCAAGAAAAAGAAAGACGACAAGCCGCTCAAGGTTGAGCAGCTTTAACCCTCATGGCCACACACGGTCATCACTGGAGAAACCAATGGCTATCTCAGTTCAACAGTTGCAACAGATCCTCCCCAACGCCGGCCGCAAAGCCGGCGTTTTTGTTCCCGGCCTCAACGCAACCATGGGCAAGTACTCGATCATCACCCCTCGGCGTATGGCTGCGTTCCTTGCGCAAGTCGGCCATGAGTCGGGCCAGCTGCAGTATGTGCGAGAGCTCGGTAACGATGCCTACCTGGCCAAGTACGACACCGGGCGGCTGGCGGAGCGTCTCGGCAACACCCCGGCGGCTGACGGTGATGGTCAGCGGTACCGTGGCCGTGGGCTTATTCAGATCACTGGCCGCGATAACTACGAGGCCTGCAGCGAAGCGCTGTTCGGTGACAGCCGCTTGCTCAATACCCCCGACCTGCTCGAGCAGCCCGTCTACGCCTCACTGTCGGCCGGCTGGTACTGGCAGCGAGCGGGGCTTAACACCCTGGCTGACAAGGTGCTGCAGGCCGATGACTCCGTGTTCGAGCTGATCACTCGCCGTATCAATGGTGGCCTGAATGGGTTGAAGGATCGCCAGGCGCTCTACAAACGCGCGCTTGAGGTGCTGCAGTAATGCCGCTGAACTGGCGTATCGCGCTTCTGGCTGTTGCGGTCGGGCTCTATGCCGGCGGGCATGGAGCCTGGGTGTGGCAGGCCAGCGAGTACGGAAAGCGGTTGGCTGACCAGGCTGCAGATTATGTCCAGCAGCTGGCGGATAAGGATCGGGCTTACGGTCGTGAGCGTGAGGAAGCTGCAGCTGCAGCCCTGGAGCAGTTGGCTGAGCAGAAAAGTCAGCGCAAAGACCTGGAGGATCGCCTGCAGGAGCAGGGCAAAACACATTGGAGGGAAATGAACGATGCACAACAGATTCAAGCTCGCCTGCGTGACAGGCTGGCTACTGCTGACTTGCGGCTGTCAGTCCTTGTCGACGCCGGAGCCTTTGCCGCCCCGGGTGGTGACGGTGGGGTGCGAGAAGCCGCCGGCACCGGAAGCGTGGTTTATGGAGCCATACGCGCCCGACTTGACCCAGCGCATGCTCAACGAATTATCGGCATCACCGACACCGGTGATCGAGGACTGATCGCACTGCAGGCCTGCCAGGCCTACGTCCGCGAAGTCACCAAATGAAAAGAG
>PJUE01000293.1_pt1 | contig 42316 bp, 38 predicted proteins | sample 1512171 | NCBI WGS metagenome assembly PJUE01 (sample SAMN08177674, study PRJNA422409) | Feces metagenome, whole genome shotgun sequencing project. | isolation source: Chicken feces (3) enriched on wood chips: alkali lignin treatment | host: Gallus gallus | place: USA: Madison | collected 2015-01-15
TAATCGCGCCGACAAAAAGCAGCGAACGTTTGAATAATGGATGCATTGCGATGTGTCTCCCTGTGCGCATGCGTTATAGCAACCACCGGTTGCCTGTTGTTATGCCATGATTCGGCAGGGGTATTTGAGCTATAGCAAGGGATTGGGAAGGGTTCCAGCGAAGCGGTAAAATCAGTAACCCTATGAAAATAGGGGTAATCATAGTTTAAGCCTTATGGGATAAGGGCTGGTCAGGGGGAGGCAGAATAGTCTTAAAGATATTCTCATTAAGTGACACCGTCACTTAATGAGTAGGCAAGTCTGTTATTTGCTGAGCGCAGTGCGGACTTTTCGCACACGTAGCGAGGTGCTGATAATGGAGAAAGCAGCCACGAAAACCAGCATGAGCCCCAGCGCCAGCATCGCATTGAAGCCAAACCACCGGAACAGTATCAGCCCGGCAATACCCCCGGTAATGAATGAGAAGAGGGTGGTGAGATGGGTTTTGAGCTGGCTTCGTTGTGCTGCGGTATCTTTGGAGTAATCCCGGCGCAGCATCGCCACTACCACCGAGGCCAGCGAAATGCCTGCGTCGGTTAACGTGCCGGTAATGTGCGTGGATCTTACCCGTCCGCCGGAAAGCTGGGTGGAAGTTGAGTTATGGATCCCCATCAGGCCGCAGAGAAAAACAATAATTTCCCGATTGGTGGTGAAGGTATGAAAATACATTTCATACAGAGACACACCGGCCAGTAATAGCCCTTCAATAAACAAAACCTGACAAAAAATGAGCCGCACATTCTGAATGATGCCCCATAAAACGATAATCCGGGCAATAATTGCTCCCGTAACAAACGACAAAATAATGGTGGCAAAGAAAATAATATCGTTCAGATCCGTTGAGGAGACTTCACTGGAGAATTGCGAGGTATTGCCGGTCATATGGGAAGGAAAAAAACCGAATGCCCCCAGCGCAATGGCATTCAGTAATCCTGCGGAGGTGGCCAGCCAGAGGGCAAGCCGGCGATCCTCCTGATGCGTTCGTTCTTTCTTGAGTTTAATCAGCAAAGAATACCTCCGGTTTGAGCTTTGCCTGAATAATCAGGCTAGCAAAGACAATTCACGGGTTGTCCAGGATAGCGCTTAATTATTACGGCACCGGAGGTCCGGGTGGATTTAGTAATTAATTAAAATAACCTTGATAAGAAAGTGATTATTAAGCATCGGACACGGCAGGCTCACATCATTCCATTATTGCCGTGGCGTAAAAACGCCGGGCGTTGGTTTAAACGGTCAAACCAGGCCTCGATGGCGGGCACATCCGGATGATCGAAGGGCGTCATCTTCCAGCGGTTTACTGACAGCCCCAGCACCACATCGGCGAGGGTAAAGGTCTCGCCCGCCACCCAGGCCCCGGTGCGTTGCAGCTGCTGCTCAAGGATCGCGATATGGTGATTCCACTCTTTAATCCCGGCCGCTATCCGCGCGGGATCGTTAAAGTCCGGGTTTTTGCGCCCCAGGGCCGGGAAGACGTAGCGCCAGGCGTTGTTGAACTCGGTCGCCTGCCAGTCCATCCAGCGCTCGACGTTGGCGCAGGCCTGCGGATCCGTGGGGAGCAGATCGTCGCGCCCGGCTTTACGCGCCAGATAACGGCAGATCGCATTGGATTCCCACAGCACAAAATCGCCTTCGATCAGCACCGGTACCATGGCGTTCGGGTTGAGCGCGCGGAAGGCGTCCGTTTCCGTCGAGGTAAAGCCACTGCCGTAGTCTTCCTGAAGATAGTCCAGACCCGTTTCTTCGCAGGTCCAGAGCACTTTGCGCACGTTAATGGAGGTGGTTTTGCCGAGGATTTTTAGCATGGTGCAGATGTCCTTTGTCGGGTGAGTTAATAACAATACAGCAGTTATGCAGGGAGCTTAGGGCAAATTCTGGTGGGGAAGTGGTGACGTGCGGTAAGTAATGATTTATGCAATAGTTGAAACACAATGGAAGTATTAAGAAAGGAGTAACTGTGAGAAAAGTGTTGGGATTATTATTTGTCTTATTGCTGGCAGGCTGTTCCACCCCCGGTAAACCCGCTTTCTTTTATACCTGGACGCAGTACCGTACGGGGATTGATATCAACCTCCCTAAAGAGCCTAAATATAATGACTCTTTCCATGGCACGTTACGCCAGGACGATGATGGCGAATATGCCCTGATTGTGATCTATAACGGCGGCAACGTTGTAAGCCAGTTCGGCTATGTCACCAAAAACACGCTTGAAAGCTGGATTGACCTCTATTCCGGATTCCTGAAATGGGATCCCAAAGATACGGCAGCAACAACCAGATTCACCGTCCCGGATACAGACTCGCTGACGCGCAAAGAGTACGATATTGAATATCGCCTCGTTCAGGGGAAAAAGCTTTTTGTCATCAATAAACACAGCTCTGATGCCCTGTTCACCGATTTCTCCGAGATGTCGATGGATGAGGCGAACGTGGCCAAAGCGCTGGATGTTTATGAAAACCTGAGAACAGTGCTCAGGTAGTCAGGCTGGTTAATTGTCCATGGCGTTGTAAGCTGTTGCCGGTCATTCAGAGCGCGGAGCGGACATCAGCCCCTCGCTCAGAATCCTCTCCGCATTACGCGGGGAGGTTCGCTTAAGGCTAAAAAAAATCAATCATGAAAGATATCGAAGCGTTACGCGCAGAACTTCTCAAAATAGGTGAGCGAATTGGAGGGGGGATAAGGCCCAATTATCACTTCATCATCCCTGACGGACCTGATGGTATGGCAACGCCCTATCTGGAAATTCATGGTCAAGAATATCACTTCATTGTCAATGAAAGAGGTATCGAAATAGCGCGTAAAGTGACGCTGAGTGACGATGAGATTCTTTACTGGTTTGTTGAATGTGGCGTGGCTGGTTTAGCGGCAAAGTTTGCAGCCTTGCACAGCTCACCGGGCAAGGCATTCAGGGAGATTTATTTCCGGAAACAATACAGTTTAATGCTTTCCATTAAACCTGAATGGGCGACAAGGAAACGCAAAGAATTTTCAGAAATTCTTAGTGCTTAGATCCACAAATGTCATTACGTTAGTCTGTCTGCGTTAAAAGGACCGTTACCATTGCAAAAGCATCAAACGGCCCTGTGCTACTTATGGGTCATGGCGTGATGAACAGGCTGATTGCAAGGGTACTCCTGTCGCGATAATGCATTAAAACAGATATTTAAAACGCAGGCGTGCGCCGTAACGTGGTTGGTCATTAGCTTCTTCTTGTGCTGTTGAATTAAGCCAGGAGGTGTAAGCGCCAAGGTAAATGTTGAAATTGGGCATATTCATAATATTGGGTAATTGCCAGGAGGTGTGGATAGTATGGATATCGTAATTTCCAGGCGCGAGTATTGCGCATTCGTTATCACACTCGCTGTTTAATCCGGATATATTGAATTCGGAAATTTTGTTATGAGCATAAATATAGCCTAACTCAACGCGGTGCCAGAGCGCATTGACCCCTACGCTAAAGTCTTTTTCGTCTTCTGCATTCATATAAGCAGTGCTCATATTAACCACTACACCATCTTGCGGATTTTTTTTCAGGGTATTCCAGTTCATGGTTAAACCATATCCTGTGCGCTCCGATTGATCGTGCCAGTTTCCGTCAGGATCTTTATAGCCGTAAGCGTTGTTGACAAGGTTAGTTTCCATAGCAGCCGCCACAGAATAGTCGCCTGAACGCCAGGCAATAACCGGGCGGACGTAAACCACATTTTTTTGATTATCGAGTTCAGTTCCGTGATAACGCTGGTCTACGTAAAGTGAACTGCCATCCTCTACCAGTGTATTCACCTCCAGATACCAGTTATCTGACGTTTTACTGAATAGCAGATTCCCTCCGCTGTTACTGCGCCCACGCGCCTCTTTCATCATGTAGATGTAGCCATAACCGTCGCTATACAGGTCATTAGCTGTGTTTCCGGAGTACTCGATAAAGGTGTCCTGGTTGAGGGGGAACATATCATAGGCTTCAAAGCGCCCAACCTTAACTAACCAGTCTTGCTGTTGTCCAAAGAAGAACGCCGCATCATCAAGGTTCATTTTCCCATTCATATCCGCCAGCGGTTGGACAGTAAAACCGGCAAACTGGTCATTCGATGAACGTTGTATACCGTCAATGCTTAATAGAATACGTCCATTGATATCCCAGCGTTCTTTATCGCCCGGCGCCCAGTTTTTATTCGCGCTGGTTTTTGCCGATGTTAAACTACCGGTGCGGCTGGCACCATCAAGATTAAACTCCACGTCACCATGGAATTTTAATTCCGCATCTTTATTTAAAGTTAATTTAGGTGCGTCTGTTTGCTTTGCTGAATTTGTATTATTTTCATCTTTCCTGGCTGATGCTTGTTTTAACGCTGCTATTTCTGCCTCTGCGCTATAAGCGCGATTTTCTGCATCCTGTAATCGTTGCTCAAGCACCATAAAGCGCTGTTCAATAGTTAACGGTGTCTGGGAAAAAACGGAGGCCGAGTATAAGCCGGCGCAGAGCACCGATCCGGTTGTTATTTTCATCGAATCAAACCTGTATAATTTTAATGATGCCGACGCGTGACGCCGCAGGGTAATTACTACGGCATTTATTTATATTTATTTCTTTATTCCAGATGCCAGGCACCACACTCCGTGAATTCGGCACGTCCTGACCAGGCAAAGAGACTCAACATGCGTGACTGCGGATATATACGGCTGCTCAGACAGGCTTCGCCGTCATTGACGAAAACTTCCACCGACGAGCTGTCGAAGAATATCCGCAGTTTCAGCGTTGCTGAAGCGGGGAGAGGAATGCTCCGTTGCCCGCAAAGACCAAGCTCCGGATAATTGCGCTCAAGCACCAGCCGTTGTGCCTGGTTATCGACATACAAGCGCATACCGTCCTCCAGCGCAATACCGTATTGTTCTGCATCACAGGCGGCCAGTTCAAACTGCAAAATGACTTCCGTTGTTTCGCAGTGATTCATCACTGGCAGCATTTTGTTGCTCAGGGTGCTGACGGGCCAACTGAACCAGTGCTGGCGTAGGTTTTCCAGCTCTCTTACAGGACGCATTTGCAGGCGATTATCGGCAGTGAGTGTCAATTCTCGTGGTAACGTCAGCATGCCTGACCAGCCGTCTTGTTGTTCCGGCATTGGAGATCCCCACATGGCCATCCAGCCCATAACGATGCGACGGCCGTCCGGGGCAAGAAAGCTCTGCGGCGCATAGAAATCGTGTCCGTGGTCCATCTCCCGGAACGCGCTCTGTTGCACGAAAGGGGCACCCGATTGCCACTGCCCAACCAGATATCCACTCTGGAATAAGTTACGATGTTCATATCCCTGTGCCGCCATTCCCTGCGGCGAGAACATAAGTATCTGTTTGCCGTTTAGGGTAAATAAGTCCGGGCACTCCCACATAAAGCCCATCTTCTCGTCCGCTTCGGCCAGCACCCCCTCAGCTTGCCAGCTTCGTAAGCACTCTGAACGGTAGAGCCTGACCTGCCCGGTATCACCCACGCGCGCGCCGACCACCATGTACCACGCTTCGCCTTCCTGCCACACTTTCGGGTCGCGGAAATGATGCAGTCCCGCAGGAGTGTCAATAACCGTCCCGTGACGCGCAAATTCGATGCCATTTTTGCTGGTTGCCAGACACTGCACCTGGTACAGGTTGTCGTCACTGCTCAGATCGCCGTGAAATTTATGGCCGGTATAAATCAATGACAGTTCATCAGCGTTCACTACCGCAGAACCCGAGAAACAACCATCTTTGTCTTCTGGCCCAACCGGTGCCAGCGCCACCGGCAAATGTTCCCAGTGCAGCATATCGCGGCTGCGCGCATGCCCCCAGTGCATCGGCCCCCATTCGGGGGAGTAAGGATGATGTTGATAAAACGCGTGATACCACCCGTCAAACCAAACCAGCCCGTTGGGGTCATTCATCCAACCCGCTCGCGGAGCAAGATGGTAACGTGGATACCAGCGAATGTTCAGTTGGTCTTGCTTTTCGTTCAGGGCCTTCTCAGCATTGGCAATCAATAACGTCATAACAACTCACTCCTGAATAATTCAAATGGGGGAGGTTGCGATAGCCGCCCGCCGGATAAGGACTTATTGCCTCGTAAAAAGAAAATCGAAAGGATCGTGTAGAGTGGATAAGCGATAACGTCATCCGCCTTTTTATCTGTTATTCCAAAGAAAAATTCCGGATGACGCTACGCTTATCTGGCCTGCCTTAGCGCAAGCGGTACTTCATAATTAAGACGGGCAGAGCAAACAGCAATGTCAAAAGATTTGCCGCGCTAATAGCCAAATCGTTAATTAATAGCCCATATAAAAACCACATCATCAGTCCGCAAACGAACATCGCGTACATCAGGCCGGAGATGCCTTGCGTATTGCGTGTGGAAATCACTTTTACCGCCTGGGGCAAGAATGACAATGTTGTCAGGCTTGCCGCTATGTAACCAATTACAGATATCCATTCCATGGTTACGCCTTCGCGTCTGATGTTTTCGTCATGCTGATGCTGGATGATTGCGTTTCTACAGGCGCTGTGGAGTGACGATATTTATCCAACAGGTGGATCTGTATTTTTCTCAGCATATCGCCATTAAGTTTGTAGAGGCGGAAGTAGAAGATCAGGGTGATCAGGAAGAAGAGCGCCGGAAGCGCAATCATGATGAACTGCATACCGGTTACGGTGCTTTCAGACTGCGCAACATTTGGTACGTAACCGATGATGCCAAGTATCAGGGAGATAAAGAATGCAGAAAACGCCGAGCCTCCTTTAACCACCATCGTTTGAACCGAATAGGCAATGCTTTCACACCGAACGTTGAGTTTGTACTCGCCATAATCTACGGTGTCCGCCACCATAATGACCTGTAGCACCCAGAACAAGGCTGTCCCTACGTTCAGCAAAATTCCGGCAAGGGAAATTAACCACACATTGTGATACCCAGCCAACGCTATCCAGAGCAGCACCCCACCGCCAAAAATCGGTAGCACCGATGCTCCCGCCCACAGTAAGCGGCGTGACAACGCTTTTACCAGTCGCGGGAACAGGATCAGGGTTAACAGGTTTGCTGCCCCCGAATAAGACATGTAATAGGGGAAGAGGCTGGCGTCACCTATAACGTAGGTGAAGTAATAAATCGCGAATCCCGTAATAATGTTTGCTGCGATGTTGTAAGCCAGCGCCATACCCAGCAGGCAAGAAAGCTGATCGTTTTTATAGATCAATGCCACTATGGCCTTTAAGCTGAGGCGGCTACTGTCTTCGGTTGCATCACTGTCTGACGAGTAAACCTCTTTCACGTTGCGTAACATGATGAGGGTTGAAGCAATAAAGAAGGCTATCAATATAAGCGTAAACATCTGGAAGCCGAAACCTCGGTCTTCGCCGCCGATATAGTTGACGAACGGTAGCGTAACGCCTGCGGTGATAAACCCGGATAAACTGGCAAAGAAACGTGGAAAAGGTACCAGCTGTTCGCGTTCACGTTTATCCAGGGTAATGGTGGGTACCATCGACCAGAACGGAATATCCATGATTGTGTAGGTCATGCCCCATAGGATATAGGTCACGCAGACGAACACTACCTGCGTTGTGCCTTCAAACAGATGCGCGCTGAACAGTAAAAACAGAACAATCGAGTTGGCTATCGTTCCCACCAGGATCCACGGCTTAAACTTTCCCCAGCGGCTACGGGTGCTGTTGACTATCCAGCCCATGATCGGATCGTTGATGGCATCCCAAATCCTTGCGATTAAAAACAGCGTGCCCACCAGGCCTACCGATAAACCGACAACATCGGTGTAGTAATACATCAGATACATGTAAACGATGCCAATAGCGAAATCTTTACCAAACGCCCCAAATCCATAACTGAGTTTTGTTGTAATTGATATGCTCATATAGGGTACCAGGCCACTGTCACCAGTGCCTTCCTTCTGTTATTAGATATGTGAGAAGCCGGGCATGACGCCCGGCGTACTGGGTTATGCGCGATGAAGCCAGGCCGGTAACCATTCACCGTGTGCTGTAATCAGGTCATCAACCAGGGCATAAATCTCTTCAATTCCGAGGACGGCTGAGGTATGAGGGTCAAGCAGCGTGGCGTGGTAAATGCGGTCGCGATTCTCTGTCAAAATCGCTTCGGTCAGTAAGGTCTGAACATTAACATTGGTTTGCATAAGCGCTGCCAGATGTGAGGGTAGTGTGCCAACACGGGTCGGTTGAATACCATTGGCATCCACCAGGCACGCTACTTCAACACAGCAGCCCTGCGGCAGGTTATCGATAAGGTTATCGTTGCGCACGTTGCCATAGATAACACTCGGCTCACCCGTCCACAGCGCGTTCATAATGGTGCTGGCATATTCACGTGATGGCTTGATGTCAATGCGTTCTGCCGTTTTGTACTCTTCAAGTTCCTTGCGCCAGTTAGCCAGTTGCTCAACACAACGTTTTGGGTACTCATCTAATGGGACTTTGTAACGCTCAATCAGATCTTCGCGGCCAGGCTTAATAAACCAGGGCGTATATTCTGCAAAGTGCTCAGAAGATTCCGTCACGAAATAGCCCAGCTTTTTGAACATCTCGTAGCGGACGATATTTTCACAGCGCGGATTGCCATGCAGATTGGGCTTCGGCGCTTCGCCACTTTCGTAAGCTCTCAGCAGATCCGGATAAATACTGACGTATTCACCCTGATCATTTTTTTTCTCAAGCGAGAGATAAAATGCCATATGGTTGATACCGGCGCAGCGATAGCGCAAGGACGCCGGGTTGATAGATAAATCACGCGCCAGCTCTTCAGCCGTTCCCTGCACCGAGTGGCACAGCCCCACCTGTTTAATCTGCGGGTAGCGTGCATACATAGCCCAGGTATTCATCGCCATCGGATTCACGTAGTTAAGCATCGTGGCATCCGGACAAACTTCCGTCATGTCTTCACAAATCTGCCATAAATGCGGGATGGTGCGCAGGGCACGCATAATTCCGCCAGGGCCTAAGGTATCGGCAATAGTTTGTTCCAGGCCGTGCTTTTTACAGACGGCAAAGTCCGTGACGGTACAGGGTTCGTAACCGCCAATCTGGAAAGCAACCACAACGAAATCAGCATCCTGAAGGGCTTGTTTCTGGTCGGTATGGCAGGTGATTTTTCCGCAGGCCCCTGCGGAGTCCATCAGTTTACGCACTACAATATGTGACTCTTCCAGACGCGTTTCATCAATATCCATCAGGGCGATATGGGCCGATTTCAGCGCCGGGCGATGAAAAACATCTCCGAGAATGTTTTTAACAAAAATCGTCGAGCCTGCGCCGATAAAGGTAATTTTTGGTGCTGACATTTTCTTTCTCCGTGGCATAAGTAAACCCCGTCAGATTGGCATGTCGTGCACCGGTTCTCCTCCCTCTTCCTTACTTAGCATTCCGGAAAACTCAGATTGGTTTCATCACCCATTTAAATATGAGTTTTCCGGATTTTTTCGTCAGGAAAGCAGATATTCTCGGCTAACAGACTGATAACTGCCCGCTTATATCGCCAAATTTTTCTCATTCTCACAGCCACAGAAAGACTTTTGTGCCAGTATTTCTGACAATTCAGGAAACGGAGAGAACAATGAATATCATCCCAAATAGCCTTCCGCCCGACCCGGATATGTGCAGCAGCACCGATAGCAATACGCGCAGTCCTTTATCGCTTTACTCCGAATACCAACGCATGGATATTGAGCTACGCAGGCCTCAGCATATGGAAGCCTGCCACTGGCACGGGCAGGTCGAGGTGAATGTCCCTTTTGACGGCGACGTAGAATACTTAATCAATAATGAAACGGTGCAGATTAAGCAGGGACATATCACGATATTTTGGGCCTGTACTCCGCATCAGCTCACCCGCCCTGGTGAATGCAAAAATATGGCTATTTTTAGTCTTCCTATGCATCTTTTTCTCTCCTGGCCGCTGGACCGGCAGCTTATCAATCATGTCACCCACGGTACGGTGCTGAAATCCCTGACCGCGCAGCAGCTTAGCCCCTTTGAAGTTCAGCGCTGGCAGGAGGAGATCAGAAGCCCCAACGAGCAAATTCGCCAGTTAGTCATTGATGAAATCTGCCTTATGTTCAAACGTTTTAGCCTGTCAGGTTGGCAGCCGATTCTGGTGAATAAACCCGCCCGTACGCGCAGCAGCGGTAACAATGTGTCACGCCATGCACAATTTTATGTCAGCCAAATGCTGGAGTTTATCGGCAATAATTACGACCAGGCGTTGACCATCGAACAGGTTGCTGAACACGTCAAACTCAATCCGAATTATGCGATGGGGATATTTCAGCGCGTGATGCAGCTCACCATGAAGCAATATATTACTGCGATGCGCATTAACCATGTGCGGGCACTTCTTAGCGATACGGACAAGTCGATTCTGGATATCGCTCTCACCGCCGGGTTCCACTCCAGCAGTAGTTTCTACAGCACATTTAACAAATATGTCGGGATGTCGCCGCATAACTATCGCAAACTGCGCCAGTTAAGGAATGGCTGCTAATTAACCGGGTCGCTTAATAATTATGCGCGTCAGCCCAGTTGTGGAGAGGAAGTACAAGAGGCGTTCGCGCTGAAACAGTTCTGATTGCCTGGCGCTGAATATTGAGTGAAAAGCGGAACTTAAGCCAGGCCACAGAGGGCTCAAAAAAAGAGCCCAAAATTCAGCTGCAAGGTTGATAGCCCCCCGTTATTTCAATTTGAAACCGCGCTGTATGACTGTTTCACGTAATTTATTTCTTCCGCCTAAATAATCCATGCTTATCGCGGATTCAACTACGGATCCAGCCCAGGTTTTGTCACTCATATTCTGGCGCTTACGGAATGCCTGATAAGCGGCTTCATATCTTTCAATACAGGTGCGATAACGACTCTCATCGTAATGATTGTAATGTAACACCATCGGCTGGGCAGGGCGCGGGCGAACGCTGCTGGTTCTGGTATCATCTGGCAATCCTACAGCCATCCCAAAAGTGACAAAGCTGTAATCAGGCAGGTTGATTATGTCCGCAACCTCTTTCGCAATGTTACGCATGACGCCGAGATAAACTATCCCCAGGCCCATAGATTCCGCTGCAACGGCTGCGTTTTGGGCGGCAAGCGCTGCGTCAATCGAAGCCATCAGGAAAGAATCAAGGTAGTCGAGCACAACAGGCTCTTTCCCGGCATCCTTTGTAATTCCTGCGCCACGTGACAGATCTGCTATCCAGAGCAGCAATGCAGGAGCTTCCTCGATCCATGGGATACGGTCCACGGGTACTGAGCGGGCTACAGTGTCTGAAATTCGCTGTTTGAGGGCCGGGTCAGTAACGGCCACCAGGCTCCACTGGTTCAGGGCAGAAGAATTTGATGCCGACTGTGCCGCAGCAACCATCGTCTCTATTGCCCCATCCGGCAGAGCTTCAGGCAAAAATGTCCTGACAGATTTATGGCTCAGAAGCGCTTCTATCTGAGGCGTCCAGATAATGTTGTCAGGTTTTGGTTGCTCTGCACCGTATCGGGCCTCAAGCAATGCCTGCTGTTGTGCATTCATTTCGGTCATGGTTTTTACTCTCCTTCGGCAAATTTGATGACCGCAGGATAGCCGGGCTGACAAAACAGATAATCCCCGGATTTGCGACTTCAGTTTTCATATGTGTGCACAATCGGAGTGTATGCCTTAGAATTGAGGCATGGATCATCTATTAGCTATACGTATATTCCAGCGCATTGTTGAGACGCGCTCTTTCACAAAGGCCGCAGCACACCTGGATTTGCCACGCTCTACGGTCAGTAAAAATCTCAAAGAGTTAGAAGCGCATCTGGGCACTAAGCTGATACAGCGCACTACGCGCTCTGTCGCGTTAACCACTGAGGGTGCTGAGTATTACCGGAGGATCAGTAGGCTTGTCGCTAAGCTTGATGAGACCGAAGGCGCAATACGAGATGTAGGGACAGCGGCGAAAGGAAGGCTGCGAATTGACCTTCATTCATCACTGGCCAATTTTGTATTGATGCCGGTTCTACAGGAGTTTCGGGAACGCTATCCGCATATTCAGCTGGCGCTTGGTGTGGGCGATCGCCCGGTTAATCTCATAGAGGAGGGGGTGGACTGCGCCATTCGCGCGGGAGAACTGGCGGACTCGTCTCTGATTGCGCGCACGCTGTATAAAGATCGCTTAATTACCTGTGCCAGCCCCCGATATCTTAAGCAGTATGGCGTGCCGAAAAACCTCTCAGATCTTAAGGATGGACATAAGATCGTCGGCTATTTTAGCGCCGCAACAGGGGAGGCATGGCCTCTGCGTTTCCGCAGCCGGGGAGACGATACACAGTTAGTGGCCTTTGATATCGCCGCGAACGACAGTGCCGCTCTGATTAGCATACTTGTACAGGGTATGGGCATCGGACAAACCCATGCTTCCGTTGCCAGGCGCTTTATAGAATCTGGTGAACTCGTTCCTGTTCTTGAAGACGTAACGCAAAGGCAATTTCCTGTCTCAATCATTTATCCACCAACAAAGCAGCTGAATGCCCGGCTGAGGCTATTCATAGACTGGATGATAGACAAGTTTTCTGACCATTAGTGACAACATTGCTTAGGGTAAACCTTTACGCAAGATACCCTCTTAATTTGCCACCTGATTATGAGGCAGAAATCGGCTTCTATCGAGAGGGGATGACTGTATAAGGTATTCTTTAAGCGGCAAGTTGATATGAAATACTGCATTGCAGGACTCCCAATATATCTTTTTAGGTTATCCTCATGTCATTGCCCACTCCATATGAATATTTATAGTAATCAATAGAGATTAGACATTTTTATTTATAAAGGCAGATGCGAAAATTATAACAGCAGCAACTGATCGTCAACGGCATGGATATTTTACCTAAATGTCAGGCATGCATAGATCATTACTTGAATGCGCAGAACACTTCATCTAAAAGATTGTTGAAAGTAAGTTTAAATGTATACCGCATGCGTAATATTAAGGCGTTGTTTTTAAATCATTAATTTTAAAGTTCAAAATTAATGTGTTGAGAATCCTGAATAAATACCTGTGTTAAAAATCATTAATCTGACCTTATCCTCCGTCGGGAAATAAATCGGGCCAAATAAAGATGGTATTGGGTCAATATCAACAGCATTATTTGTCAAACAGAGATGACTATCACAAAGTCGCAAGGTGCTAATTGTTTCGATAAGCGAAATAAATACAGAATCTCTTTACCACGACATCAGTACGGGGTTGGTTCGTGAATTTATGCCATTTACCAGTCCTCTATAAAGGTATATTCAGGAGATTTATGCAGCACAACATTTCAGCTTTCAAATACAAAATTCTGGCAATTCTGTGCGCACCACTGGCGCTCCCGGCTGAGGCGCAGACTCTTAGTCAGCCCGAACTTGGCTACAGGAGTGCTCCGCTGATACAACAGGATGGATATCAGTTTAAGGATCTGAATCGTGACGGAAAACTTAACAAATATGAGGACTGGCGTCTGTCACCTGCGCAACGCGCAGAAGATTTAACGCAGCGAATGACGCTGGAAGAAAAAGCCGGTCTGATGATGCATGGCACCGCGCCAGTGAAAGGAAACGTGGTCGGAAACGGTGATGTTTATGATCCGGACGCATCGCGCGACATGATTGTCGGTGCGCACGTCAATAGCCTGCTCACTCGTCTCAACGGCAATGAGCCTGCCCGTCTGGCAGAACAAAATAACCAGCTGCAGGGTATCGCTGAAAGCTCACGCCTGGGTATCCCGGTAACCATCAGCACCGATCCCCGTAATTCCTATCAGGAACTGGTTGGCATAAGCAACCCCGCAGGCAAGTTCAGTCAGTGGCCCGAAGCCATCGGTATTGGGGCAGCAGGTAGCGAAAGCCTGGCCAGGCAGTATGCCAGCAGAATCGGGCAGGAATACCGCGCTGTGGGGATAACTGAAGCATTATCGCCTCAGGCAGATATTGCTTCAGAACCTCGCTGGGCGCGTATAAGCGGGACTTTTGGTGAAGATCCCGAGCTGGCCAGAAAACTGGTGAGGGGTTACATCACGGGCATGCAAAAGGGTAGTGAAGGCCTGAATCCTCAGGGCGTTGCGGCAGTTGTTAAGCACTGGGTGGGTTATGGCGCCGCAGAAGATGGCTGGGATGGTCATAATGCGTATGGCAAGCATGCGGTGTTTAAAACGAACAATCTTGCCCAGCATATTGTGCCGTTCAAAGGAGCATTCGAGTCACAGGTTGCCGCAGTGATGCCGACCTATTCTGTGCTGAGCGGGGTGAACTGGAACGGTAAAACACTGGAGCCGGTGGCTGCGGGCTTTAACCATTTTCTTCTGACAGACCTGCTCAGAGGCGAGTACAAGTTTAAAGGCGTTGTTATCAGCGACTGGCTCATTACTAACGACTGTGATGATGAATGTGTTAATGGTTCTCCAGAGGGTAAAAAACCTCTCCCGGGTGGAATGCCGTGGGGAGTTGAATCGCTGACTAAGGAACAGCGGTTCGTGAAAGCGGTACAGGCAGGTATCGATCAGTTCGGCGGCGTGACCGATTCTGATGTCATCGTGAAGGCCGTTAAAAAAGGGCTTATTACAGAAGCGCGTGTTAACGAATCCGCAAAACGCATCTTAACGCAGAAATTCGAGCTGGGTTTGTTTGAGCAACCTTATGTTAATGCTGCCAATGCAGATAAAATTGTTGGCAGTGAAGCCACGCAAAAAGAAGCGAATCAGGCTCAGTTGCAGTCGCTTGTTTTACTGCAAAACAAGAATATCCTTCCCCTCAAAAAGGGAACCCGGGTCTGGCTGTATGGCGCGGATGCTGCTGAAGCAACCAAAGCTGGTCTGACGGTAGTGGAGCATCCGCAGGACGCCCAGGTAGCCATCATGCGAACCTCGGCACCCTTCGAGCAGCCTCATCAGGCTTATTTCTTTGGCCGACGCCATCATGAAGGCTCGCTGGAGTATAAGGCGGACAGTGAGGTGATGAAAACGCTGACCGACGTTAGTTCGAAAGTGCCTGTCATCATGACGATGTTTATGGAAAGACCCGCAGTGCTCTCCGACGTAACAAATAAGACGCAGGCTTTTATCGCTAATTTCGGCCTCAGTGATGAAGTACTGTTTTCACGTTTGACGGCAGATGCCCCTTATATTGGCCGCCTGCCTTTTGCCATGCCAGCTTCAATGGATGCCGTACTTAAACAGGATCCCTCTGTACCTGACGATATGACATCTCCTCTTTACCCCTTAGGGTTTGGGCTTTCGCACTGATAGTTAACATTCAGGCAGCATGACTAATCATGCTGCTTTTTACCCCCTACAGAGGTCGATGGCACCTCTGAAAAAGAACAGGTCTTTAATTATGCTCCCAACCAGGGGCATTGCCGCCGTGCGCCCCGGTCAGGCTGGGAAATAAATAACAGAGGATTTTACGTGAAAGCGCCTTATTTAAAAATGATGGTAGCTATGGTTTCTTTATATATGTCACAGGGCAGTGTATATGCTTCCCCTCTGACAATAGAACAAAGAATGGCTCTTCTTGAAAAAGAACTTATTAAAAATCAGACTGAACTTCGCGAGGCGCGGAGTCAGATAAAAGTCCTGATGGCAAAGCAGGATGAGAAAGAGATAAAGACGAGCCAACCAACCCTTACTGCTGCAACCCGAAAAGTAGCTATTGATAAAAAGGCTCAGCAACCAACAACTGAATTTAATCAATCTGATTTGAGAAAGATCAGCGATTATATTAAGGATGATATCGGTTTTAGCGCCAGGGGATATTTCCGCACAGGGTGGGGCGTGGCCTCAAAGGGGTCGCCAAAATCATGGGCAATCGGTTCGTTGGGAAGATTTGGTAACGAATACACTGGCTGGTTTGATTTCGTTCTTAATCAACGGCTTTACCGTGATAACGAACACCTGGTTAATGCCGTAATCAAAATCGACGGTAACGTTGGTCAACAATATCCTAATAACTGGTTTGGCGATGATACAGCCAATGAAAATAAATTACAGTTTCAGGACTTTTACGTCACCACGCGGGGCTTCCTGCCTTTCGCGCCAGAGGCGGATTTTTGGGTCGGCAAACACGGGCTGAAAGGTTATGAAATCCAGATGCTTGACTGGAAAATTCACTCTGCAAACTCTGGAGCAGGGGTGGGACTTGAAAATATCGACGTCGGCGCGGGTAAGCTTGATTTAGCTGTGATCCGTGAAGATTATAATGTCTGGAACACCGCGCGTTCGCGCTCAAAACAAATAAATACTAATCAGTTTGAAGTTAAGCTAAAAGATATCCCGGTATGGGACAATGCTGATATGAGACTGGCCGCTAAATATGCGGTCGGCAATCATGCAAATGAGGATAACGAAACCGGAGCCCCGTACTATGATGTTAAAAATGCCTGGCTGATGACCTCTGTTCTTCAACAAAGATTCAGTAAGGGCGGTTTTAATGACTTTGCATTACAGGTAGCCAATAATTCTATGGCATCAAGCTTTTCAAATTACGACTCTGCAACAGCATTATTTGGGGTAGGGAAGTATTACTATGGTGAACATACTGGCGGAACGGCTTTCAGGCTTATTTCTCAGGGTGAAGCTTATGCAGGTGAAAATCTTATAGTAGCCAACGCCCTCATCTACTCAAGAGGAAATGATATATACAGCCCGGATACTGGCCCGCATACTGACTTTGAAAGCTACCGGGCCGTAGTACGCCCGGCATGGATTTGGGATAACTTTAACCAGTCAGGTATAGAAGCCGGATGGTTTACGCAGAAGAATGAAGCCTCTAATCAGCAGAGCTTCACTGAATCGGGTGTAAAAACAACGCTTTTTCATACCTTTAAGGTTGACACCAGTATGATGAAATCCCGGCCGGAAATCCGTTTATACGGTACATGGCTTAAGGTGCTCGATAACGAGCTGGATAACTTTAGCTTTGAGCATGAAAAAGACGATCAGTTTACATTGGGTGCTCAGGCAGAGGTCTGGTGGTAGGACTGTCGTTTACCAAAGCTGCCTGCGGATGCAGGCAGCTTCCTAATCTCTTTTGCAGACAATAAGAGCAGCGCATTATTCAGGATCCCACTGGAGTTTATTTACTCCTGAGTGGCCCAATTCCATCGAACCTTGGCCAGCTGTCTACTCACAGCCTTCTCATCCGTCCACTTATACTTCCTTATCACTTCCGTTCCTCAGCCTTAACCAGCATGCAGCTTCGGAAAACGCCATTCCAGAGAGGAAATTAAAATGGAAATCACTCAGATTCGTAATGCAACACTGATGCTCGGATATGCAAATATGACTTTTCTTATCGATCCGATGCTGGCCGATAAGGAAACCAGCCCTGGTTTTCAGGGAACTGCCCGTTCGCACCTGAGAAACCCGCTTGTTGCGTTGCCGGTTCCGGTTGAGTACCTGATGAACGTGGATGCCATCATTGTTACGCACACGCATCCGGATCACTGGGACGAAGCCGCGCAGAATGCCGTTCCAAAGGCAAAGAAAATCTTCACCCAGAATGACAGCGACGCTGCGCTGCTTCGTTCACAGGGTTTTACGGATGTCCATGTTCTTGAAGATGAAAATTCCCTTAATGGCATTACTATCCTCAAAACTGACGGCCAGCATGGCAGTGACGAAGCTTACGCAAATCCCGAAATGGCCGCTTTTTTAGGGGATGCCTGCGGACTGGTCTTTAAGCACCCTGACGAGAAAACGCTGTATATTGCCGGCGATACCATATGGGTGAAACCTTATGTAGACTGCCTCAAAAATCACCGTCCTGATGTGGTGGTGCTTAATGCTGGCTTTGCTCAGGTTGACGGCATCGGTGCCATAATTATGGGTAAAGAAGATGTCTTGCGTACCCATAAGGAACTGCCTGCGGCCATGATTGTTGCTTCTCATATGGAAGCAGTGAACCACTGCATTCTCAGTCGCGCCGAGCTTCGCGCTTATAGTGAAGAAAACGCCATGCAGCAACACGTTTTTGTACCTGCGGATGGCGAAACTCTGGTGTTCTGAAAACACCCTGAATGCGCAAAGCGGATCTGATTATGGCGCAGGTCCGCCACTCGTCAGCGATGTTTTTAACATGCATGCCAGTCAGTGCCTGAGCAGCTGACCGGAAGGAATTTTTTATGTCTGCCCCTTCAGTTGCTGTCATTGCTACACCCGGATTCAGCCCGTTCCATTTTTCTGTCCCGTGCATTATTTTCGGGACAATTCTGCCCGATCACAGCCTTTTTGAACTGAAAATCTGTGCTGAACAACCGGGAGAGGTAACGTCTGATATTGGCCTCTCCTGTAATATCGGGGAGGGGCTGGACGCGCTTAAAACAGCCGATATCGTTATCGTCCCTTTCTGGAATCACCCTGAAGAAAAACCCTCACAGGCGTTAATTGATGCCCTGATCCAGGCGTGGCGCCGCGGGGCCGAAATTATCGGGCTTTGTCTCGGAACCTATGTTCTGGCCTATGCCGGTTTACTGGACAACCGACGTGCTGCAACGCACTGGGAATGCGAACATGATTTCAGGACCCGGTTTCCTGCGGTAAGGCTGGATACTAATTCCCTGTATGTTGATGACGATCGCCTTATCACCTCTGCAGGCACGGCTGCCGGTATAGACTGCTGCCTGTATATTCTTCGCAAACACTATGGCAGCACACTGGCCAACCGTGTTGCCCGTAGAATGGTAATCCCCCCTTATCGGGAGGGAGGGCAGGCCCAGTTCATTGAACGCCCTGTTCCTGAAACCACTCGCGACAGTAAGATAAACGAACTCCTTGATTATCTGCGGCGCAATCTCAGCAAACCTCAGGATCTCGATTCACTGGCCCGGTACGTGAATATGAGTCGCCGTACTTTTACCCGGCACTTTTTAAAAGCCACCGGCATGTCGCCAGGTGACTGGCTTAATGCGGAACGACTGCAGCACAGCCAGGAGCTTCTCGAAACGACTGACCACAGCGTTGAGACAGTGGCCACACTTTCTGGCTTTCAGTCGCCGGTTTCATTCCGCCAGAGTTTCCGCGCAAGGTTTGACGTCAGCCCCACCGAATGGCGGCGTTCGTTCAGAGGTTCCCGAATCTTACTTTAAAGCATACCGATTCCTCATGACCGGGTAGAAGAGTGATGCAGCCTTGGGTAGTGGCAGGGGTAACTGTATCGGCCTTAAGGGGCTCTTAATCTTTAGCTGTCACGCCTATTTCATTCAGAAGCTTACTTCGGAATTCCATCAGGCTCTCAACACAAAAATCATGTTTTCTTTCATAACGCCCCAGCGGCAGCAGCATCGAAACCGAAAACCTGCCAATTTGGGTATCAAGGCCGATGGCTATCGTATTCACCCCCTCGATCATTTCACCGTAATCGTAAGAGATGCCGGTTTTGCGTATTTCATTCAGTCGTTCAATCAGTGTGGAGATGGTCTGAATTGAAAAGTCGGCGGGGGGTCTGAACTCTTCTGCAAAAAGCGCCCTGACGTCTTCATCACGTTGCAGGGAAAGCAGTACGCGGCCGGCAGAGGTGCTGTAAAGAGGGCGCGCAAAACCAAGCCGGGGGACGATTTGCAGTTCTCCTGAGGCAACAGCACAGTGAATAGCAGTGAGGTTTCTCCCGGCCGGGCGACTCAGCGCTACCGTTTCACCGGTCAACTCGGACAGGGCTTCAAGACGTGGCCGCATCGCAGTGATCACATCAGTATGTGCATTCGTTACCAGCTTCAGAAACGCCGGGCCAAGCGTCACGCCCGCTTTGCCGTTACTACGAATAAGCTCAACGGACTCAAGTGCGCCAACGAGTCGCTGAACAGTAGAGCGGGGAAGTTGTGCCGACTGCGCGATTTTGCCGAGGCTTAACCCCTCGGGGTGCTCTCCCAGGATATTCAGAATGGTTGCGGCCCGCGAAATAACTTGTACGCCGCCCCCTTTGTCTTGCTCGTCTTCAGCTTTCATCAATACGCTCCATAACTCCTCAGTACAAGCCTGGGTAGTCAGTTATATGACCACCTCTCGAAACACCATGGTCGATTTGTGGTTGAAAATCGCTACCTGCAAAGCTACCATCATCTCAAATTAACCACTATGTGGATAACTGTACCGCATAGTGGTTAACGAGACAAGCATTTTTTTGGGCTGTACCACATCCCGGTAAACATCCAGAACAGCAGAAATACCGGGCTACTTAACCGGAGGAAAAACAGACAGATGAGCCATTTTTTTTATGGTGGCATGTTGCATGAATATAGTCTGGCGGGCCTGTACTTCAGTCCTATGGCTCTCTTTTCGATACTGGCGCTCATAAGCACCCTTATAACGAGAAAAATTCTTACCGTCCTGAAACTGCGGCAGCTTGTATGGGCGGGGGCCTGGTTCGATTTATCTGTTTACATGATTTATCTGGCCGCAACGGTTTATTTTATTGGAGTCTGACAATCAATGTTACGTACAGCAGTAAGGGTATCTATCACGGCTATTTTTGTTACCGTTGCGGTTATTGCAGGTCACTGGGTCTGGCAACATTACCTCTATTCTCCATGGACACGCGACGGCAGGGTGCGCGCAGAGATCATCACTATCGCCCCGGATGTATCGGGCTGGGTGACTGAGGTCAATTTCCGCGATAACGAAGACGTTAAAAAGGGGCAGGTTCTCTTTACCATTGATGCGACGCGCTTTCACAACGCAGTTGAAGAAGCCAGAGCCAAAATGAACAGGGCGCGTTATGCCTGGGAGCATGCCAAAGAGCAGTATTCAAGAAGACTGAGCTTAAGCAAAAGCGCGGTTATCAGTAAGGACGACTTAAGTACTTACAATACCAACACGCTTCTTGCGCAGGCCGATTATGAGCTGGCTAAAAGCACCTACCAAAAAACGCTCATTGATCTTCAGCGAACCGAAATCATTGCTCCTGCTGATGGAACAATCATGAACCAGTCTCTCAGGGCGGGTAACTACGCCACTCAGGGGAAAGCTGTGCTGTCCGTTGTTCAGAAAGATTCGATGTACGTGACCGGCTATTTTGAAGAGACGAAATTACCGGGTATCAGACCGGGCGACAGGGCACGTATAGAGCTTATGAGCGGCGGTGAGCCTGTCCAGGGAAAAGTGATCGGCATTGCGCGTGCTATTGCTAATAACAACACCTCAACCGACAGCCAGCTGCTGCCCACCACACAGCAAACCTTTAACTGGGTTCGTCTGGCGCAGCGTATACCGGTAGACATCCAGTTAACCTCCGTTCCACGCGATGTAAACCTGAGCGCGGGCATGACGGTTTCAGTAAAAATCGACCATAAGGGATAACGGCATGGCTCTCAATCCTGTTATCAGTCATTTCATCATGCCCAACAAGCGCACCATCATTTTTGCCTGTAAAGGTGTGCTCTCAATGGCTGCCGCGCTGTTTATCGCCATGCATCTGGAACTCGACAGGCCGTTCTGGGCTGTCGTCGCATCAATGCTACTTCAGGCCCGACCCGAGAGCGGCCTTGTTATTGAAAAAGCGCTGTATCTTGTTGCTGGTTCAGTGGTGGGGGGGATAGTTGCAGTCCTTATTCTGGGTAACTTTACAGCCTATCCGGTTATTGCCCTGGCGCTGCTGACATTATGGATAGGTTTAACATCCTACCTGTCCGCAAAAGTCCAGCATGTTAATTACAACTATTTGCTGGGTTTAACGGGTGTCACAGCACCATTGATTGTCCTGCTCGTTATGTCTGATGCCACCACGGTCAGTTCTCTGGAGGCGTTTGAGGTTGCGCGTGCCCGCTTGAGTGAAGCCATGGTAGGGGCCTTTTGTGCTGCAATGGTAAGTGTTCTGTTCATACCGTTAAGGTTAAGAAATCTTCTCGGACTGCATACCGAAAATACGCTGCGGAGCTTATTTTCGCTGTTATCTGCTGAGCTTACTTCAGAAACGCCCAGAATAGTGCGCTATAAAAAATCCGGAGCATTGCTCGCTGCTGTTTCTCAGTTAAATCATGATGCCCGAGCCTCTGCATATGACGGACCTGAAGGCTACGGGAGAGCGCGGGCATGTTATCTGGTAAGTAATGAAAGCATTATTACCGCATCCATTGCCCAGACGCTTGGCTTCCAGATGGACGCAGATCGGCGTCGCCTCAGCGTTTCGATGCACAGGTTTCTCCACCAGATTCGTACCGGTTTCAGCCAGCTTGCTGACGCCAGCACCAACACGAAGCGACTGCAGCTATTGCAGCAGCTTCACCGCTCGGTCGTCAGTTTTAAAATGGCCGGCTCACTTTATACCGCTGAAGATATGATTGCTTTCCGGATGGTCAGTCGACTAATAAAACTGGCGACCAGGATTGTGCGTGTTGCTGATGAAGTTAAACATCATCGTCCGGTTAAAATTAAAGCCAGGCGTTTACCGACTTACCAGGACTCTCTTATCGCAAGTCTGAATGCGTTTCGCAGCATGTTAATTTTCCTTTGCAGCGTAACCCTATGGACAGGCACGGGCTCGCCTCCTGCGGTTCTGATGATGATGATCCTCCCACCATTCTTCTCGATGGCATTCTCTCAGGCACCGGCTCCGGAGGTGGTAGTTAAAAAAGTCATTTATGGCGCTCTGTTAGCTATCCCGGCATCCGCTTTTGTCGAACTTTCTCTGCTGTCTGCAGGAAGTGGCAACTTTGAAATACTCATCATGGTCATGGGGTTTCCGTTATTTGTGGCGCTTATGGCAGTCTCCTGGCCGCCGACCACAGCCTATGGCCTGGGCTTTTGTCTGCCTTTTGTTCTCTTGACTCAGCCGGGAAACACGATGACCTTCTCAGCGGAAGTGAGCGTTACAACCGGCCTGGCACTGGTTACAGGCCTGGGCATCCTGTTCGCAATTTTTGCAGTCTTCAAAACGCCGGATAACCACTTTATCCACAGCCGGCTGATGAAAGCCTTAACAAAAGACTTAAGGTTGCTGAGCAGGGTTGAAACGACTGAAAATGACTTCGTTTACCGAGTCGGTGGGAAAATTATTCGGCTTTTCTCTCTAAAAAGTAGCGAGGCGCATCTGGCTGGTTTACAGGCGCTTAAAAACATTCATTTAGTCTTTTCACTCAATAATCTTTTTAGCAGCGAGAATGAAAAAACGAAAATAGTTTTCAATGGCTGGCTTAAAAATTATCGTGAGCTGATCTCTGGCATTCAAAATATTAATGCAGAAAAAATGCTGGAGGAGACGGCGAAACTCAAGCTGCATTTTAACGAAAGTACAGACAAGATCCCATCCTGTCATTCACCCACAGAGCAGGCAGAAGGGCAACTGCTGCTTAGCTATGCCACGCAAATTATTAAGGATCATGCTCAGTTCAGTCGTTGATTAACAAAAACTGCCGGATTACCGGCAGGTAGTTGTTATGTTTATATAACAGGAGAAGTTATCTATGGTATATCATAACCACATGCATGCTTTACTTGAATGGATAGATGAAAATATTCATGCGAATCTTAAAATTGATGATGTCGCAACAAAATCAGGCTATTCAAAGTGGCATCTACAGAGGGTGTTTAGTTTTTATACGGGGATGTCGTTAGGCCAGTATATTCGCAAAAAGAAAGTGATGCTGGCTGCTCAAGATCTGCTTTGTACTTCTGAAACAGTACTTGAGATATCTATAAAGTACGGTTACGACTCCCAGCAGTCTTTTACCCGAACATTCCGCAAACACTACAGTATGCCGCCAGCGTGCTACAGGCGAACCATGTCTAATCTTAAATAAATCTATTTACTGTACAAACCATCTCCCTTTTTATAAAACTTGGCTGGTCCTCGGGTTTGTTGCAACAGAACATAACTATTGCAAAAGTCATTTTTCGCTCAAAAATGAGACCTTAAGGCTATTCAGGTTTTATATTTTTTATTATCCGCTATGGCTTGGTTTTATTCATAAAAATTTAATTATGGTGGCTGGGGCTCTATCAAGAGCAAAAAAAATGATGACTTACCGTTTACGTAAATCATCAAAGTCACAGAGGGAAAAATGTGATATGTGAAATCATCACTAATTGAGGGTTTCGAATTCATTATAATTATTCAGAGTGCTTTTAATTATCAAACCGTGCTAAAACGTTAGCGCCTTTACAGGTTGGGTTATTGCAGTGAATAAAGTCTGGTGACTGCCGCGGCATTAAGAGCCTCTGCGTGTTTGATTATTTTTGCTGCATTCTCTGCTTATTAATTGCAATAAATTTTTGTTTAACAAGGCTTGGCGGAATTTAATCAGTTTAACTTACTTCACTCGTCCAGACAGCATACTGCCTTTGAGATTCGAATGACTTTCTCCTCAAAATTGAATTATCCCCTATCCACCAGGCTGGTGGGTACCGTCCCCTTGTCCTAATCACCTGAGCCAGGTTTCGAAAAACGCCCGTATCGTCACCCTCAGAGAACGCTACTCCCGCTTTGTTATGCTGGCCGAAATCATGGACAACAAGACCATAACGATTATATCTGCACTCATCAAACAAGCTTTCAGGATGCTGGTAAACATTACCGCACGAGTAGATCCAGCCAGTCCGGGTTCTCAATTTTACGGGAATAGGGCAGCATCGCACGATGAATCAGCGCAAAGAATTCTGACTCCTCGATCCTTACTGCTTCGCTTGTGCCAGGCCCCTCCCATTCATCAAAGAGATGCCAGTAGAGCGATTTCAGGGTATCGACCACTGCCGCGAAAATCTTTACGTCAGGTTCAAGCCAATGACACACCAGAAAATACATTTTCTGTTCTGCTTCATGGATGGAGACGCACTGGGCAAGTTGACGCATAAATAGCGTGATCCAGACCAATGCTGCTGTTTTTAGCGGTGGCAGTTCTATCTGCTGCTCCGCCATGTACCGTGACAGATATAATTCAACCTCGGCCCGTTCAGGTTGATTATCAAGCGCCAGTGAAGCGAGGATTAAAAGCGTCTCAGAATCATTTCCTTCGGTAATTTGATCTTCTGCCCAGGCAACGATCAGGCTGTCCAAATCATTATGGAGAAAGGGATATTCCCGCGCAAAAACAAGCAGCCCGAGCAGGTCATTGAGTGTGTATCGAAATGGCATCTGGTATTCCTTTTCCTGTGTTGTTTACATGAACCCTTGCAGGGATGATTTCTGAGTCGCTCAGTCATTTAACGGTGGGTCTGCGTAACATTTCAAACCGCAGGCTCGTCACGTAACGTCTCAATAATCATCGAGAGCGCAGGCAGGAGCTGCCGTTCGCTGGAATAAAAAATGTGGAACCCCTGACGCAGCGGACACCACTCCTCGAGCACTGCCTGAAGGCCGCCATTGTCCAGCCAGGGGCGGGCGAGTATTTCCGGCACAAAAGCGAAGCCATATCCCGACCTGGCGGCATCAAGCGCCGCATAGACAGAGTTGAAGATCAGAGGCCCGTCCACACGGCACATCTGAACGGCGTCTTCCTTTTTGAGTTCCCAGGGGCTGATACCTTCCTTCATGGAGTAACGGGTGTTGATACAGGCGTGTCGGGCCAAATCCTCTGGCGTGCGAGGGAGTTCTCTTCCGGCAAGGTAGTCAGGGGAGGCCACAATCACGTTTCGCCAGTCCGGTGAAATACGGACTGAAGCCATATTTTTGCCGATCCTGTCGCCCGGTCTGATGCCGGCGTCAAAGCGGTCGGCCACAATATCCGTCAGGGCCGGATCGTTCGACACCTCCAGCCTGACGTCCGGATAGTGAAGCAAAGCAGGGGAAAGGCGCGGCCAGACGAAGTTGTTCCAGGCGAAGTCCGAAGCCGTTATCCGGACGGTCCCGACGATCTTGCTGCCCAGCTCGCTCAGGGATGCCAGTTCATCGGCAATCACGTCGAAGCGGGGTGAAACCCGCTCCAGCAAGCGCAGCCCTGCCTCGGTGGGAGAGACGCTGCGGGTGGTGCGGATCAGCAGCCGCAGCCCCAGCCGCGCCTCGAGATTGCGGATGGTATGGCTTAACGCCGACTGGGAAACCCCGAGTTCGGCAGCAGCCCGGGTGAAACTGCGTTCCCGGGCGATAGTGATAAACGCCACGATATCCCTGAAAATTTCGCCTGACATATTCCGCCTCGTTTATGCGTAAAAGCGCCGTTAGGCCTGAGGTTCATGAAAACGCAACGCCTCGACCATCAGCGTCATCGCCCGGGAATGCTGGCGCCGGTTAGGGTAATAGAGATGCAGGCCCGGCCACAGCGGGCACCAGGCTTCGAGTACCGACACCAGCTCGCCTGAATCCAGCCAGGGCTGAACCATATCCTGTGGCAGGTAGGCAAGACCCAACCCCGCTTTCGCGGCCTCAAGAATGTCGTAGGCGTTATTACAGATGACCGGGCCGTTGATCCTGATGGAGAACTCGCGCTGACCGTCGGTAAACTCCCAGTCGTAGAGGCCGCCATAGGTGGAGGTGCGCAGCCGAATGCACCTGTGCTGGCCGAGAGCGTCAGGCCGCTCGGGGGGCGGATAACGCGTAAAGTAGTTTGCCGCTCCGACAACCGTGTTCTTCACATCAGGGCCGATACGCACGGAAATCATATCCTGCGCCAGCTCCGTGCCGAATCTGACCCCCGCGTCATAGCCTCTGGCGGCAATATCGACGCTGGCATACTCGCTGATCAGCTCAACGGTGATATCCGGATACTGCTGCAGGAAAGGGGAGAGTTTAGGCCACAGCACCTGGCGGATGGCATAGTCAATGGCGGTGATGCGCAGGGTGCCGGTAGGCTTGTCCCGCAGATCGTTCAGGGATGCAAGTTCCTTCTCAATGTATTCAAATTCGGGAACGATCCTGTCTACCAGATGTTGACCCGCCATCGTCAGGGTAACTCTTCGTGTGCTGCGTAGCAAAACGCGCACCCCGAGACGCTCTTCAAGACCGCGGATGCTGGCGCTCAGCGCGGGCTGGGTGACGCCCAGCTGTGCCGCTGCCCGGGTGAAACTGCCGGTTTGCGCCACGGCGATAAGTGCTAATAAATCACTGAAACCCTCTCGAGCCATTTTTTCCTCACTCAGACGCGTCACAAGGGATAAGTCAGGCGTTAAAAAGATTAATGAATTCTGTTTATAAATGCAAGAAACGGGCCGCGCTGGTCTGCGCTTAGTCGGTTATGTATATTTAATAACAAGCAAGCACGGATAGCCGAAAATAATTGCAGCAGGCGAAATGAAGCGCATATTTTAAATGCATTGGATCGGGGGTGTTATTTATCCGCTCCGGGTGCTCGTAATAATTATCGCTAAAACACATCAAGCACGCTGATATTTATATCAGTCAGGAGTCGTCATGTCTTTATCTAAGGTTTCATTATTACTGGCGTCATTACTTATTGCGAATAATGCACTTTCCGCACAAAGTCACCCAACCACCGTTGCTGAAGGTATTAATGCCATGAACTCGCAAAAAGTTTCATTTCAGAACGGTACGGTTAAAATGGCGGCGAATCTCTACCTGCCGCCCAATTTCGATAGCGCGAAAAAATACCCCGCTATTGTTGTCTCCCATCCCTGGGGCGGCGTAAAAGAACAGACATCGGGTCTTTACGCCCAACAGCTGGCGAAGCGCGGATTTATCACGCTGGCCTATGATGCTTCTCACTACGGAGAAAGCGGAGGTTTGCCCCGTGACATGGAAAGTCCGGCCGATCGGGTGCAGGATATTCGCAGCGCAATTGGCTACCTGAGCAGCCTGCCGCAGGTTGATGCCGCCCGCATCGGGACGCTGGGTATCTGCGCTGGCGGGGGGTATACCCTCCATGAAGCACAAAGCGACCAGCGGGTGAAAGCGGTTGCCGGGGTGGTGACCTATGATATCGGGGATGCGACCCGTAATGGTATCGAGGGTTCGCCGGTTTCTGCTGCCGACAGGCTGACATTGCTGCAAAGCGTCGATGCGCAGTTAAATAAAGAGGCTGCCGGTGCTCCCTTGTTGGTTGAACAACTGCTCCCTTCGCGGGATGCATTAAATGCCAGTACGCCCAACTTTGTGCGGGAAGCGACGGAGTATTATCTCACCCCCCGCGGCGCGCATCCGAATGCCCGTAACCGCTACGTCTTGACCAGCCCGGGCCTGCATATGGCTTATTATCCGCTGGAGCATATGGCAGATATTTCTCCCCGGCCGGTATTATTAATTGCGGGAGAAAAAGCGGAAACCCGTAAATTTAGCCAGCAGGCTTATGATAAAGCGAAACAGCCTAAAGAGTTAATGATTATCCCTGGCGCATCGCATTTTGATTTATATGACAAGCCGCAGTTCGTCAATCCGGCGATCGACAAACTCGCTACGTTCTTTATTAAAAATCTTTAACCGCCAGCTTCGAATTCAATCAGGAAAATTAATTATGACTTATTCACTCAATAATAAAGTTGCTTTAGTGACCGGTGCCGCTTCGGGTATTGGTCTTGCCACCGCCCAGGCCTACGCTGCGGCCGGAGCTTCCGTCGTGCTGGCTGATATTAATGCTCAGGCGGTGAATCAAGCCGCAGACGCGCTGGTGGCTTCCGGTTACGCCGCCAAAGCGGTGACCTGCAATGCGGGGGATCTGGATGAGGTCGCCGGGATGGTGCAGGAGACCGTCGCCACCTTCGGCCGCCTCGACATCGCCTTCAACAACGCCGGGATCCAGAATGTGCTGGCTGAGATCGCGGATGCGACAGCAGAAGATTTCGACCGCGTCACGGGGGTGAATCTGCGCGGCGTCTGGGGCTGCATGAAGTACGAACTGCAACAAATGCGTAAGCAGGGCAGCGGCGTCATCGTGAACTGCTCCTCTATCGGCGGGATTGTGGGCGGGGCAGAACGCGCTAACTACCACGCCGCCAAGCATGGCGTGCTTGGCCTGACGAAAAGTGCTGCGCTTGAGTATGCCGCGCGCAACATTCGCGTCAACGCCGTCTGCCCGGGCCTGATCTGGACCCCTATGGTTGATGCCATGGTCGCCTCCGGTCAGAAAGAGGCGCTGGAGGCGATGGTGCAGGGGGTGCCTATGCAGCGTCATGGCAGGGCGGAAGAAATTGCGGACGTCGTGCTTTGGCTCTCCAGCGATGCGTCGTCCTACGTCACTGGCCAGTCCATATCCATTGATGGCGGTCTGACTATGCGTTAATGCAGGGTAGTTCTACCTTTTGCTTAGAAGCGATGCCCTGTTGAACAGGGCTTTTTTATTGGCTTGTTTGCAGATTCATTGTTATGGGTTAACCCATCGTGACCGATTATTGAAATATCCTGGCCTGCTTTTAAATTAAGTTCGACTAAAGCAGACATAGCGCTAAAAGCCATCAGATTGTTATAAACGACACGTACGCTGGATTATGGATCGAGTCTGACCGATATGGCGAGCGTGCCGGTAGCAAGATACCCATCGACCCCGATTACCCGATTTGTCTGAGCCGCATTATCCAGATGTAAACCAGGTTTAATCAGCCTCCATGTGCAATACATATCCCTTCCGCGCGCTTTGCCACGCCAGCACAGCCAGCCCAAGCGCAATAACCGACAGCAGCGCCCCCGCCCAGTTTGGTGAGGCCAGGCCAAACCCGGCGGCTATGGTGGCGCCGCCTGCCCATGCACCCAGCGCATTACCCAGATTGAACATCCCAATATTGACCGACGCTGCCATCGTAGGCGCGCCCGCCTGGCTGGCGCGATCCATCACCAGCTTCTGAATGGGGGAAACCGTGGCAAAGCCAAACGCTGCCATCAGGAAAACGCAGGTCGCGGCGACAATCTGATTATTTACGCCCATCCAGAAGACCAGCAGCACAATAGCTTGTGCTGCAAGGGTAACGAAAAGCGTGCCAAACAGCGAACGGTCCGCGAAGCGTCCCCCGATCCCGTTTCCTACCGCCAGGCCAAGACCAAATAGTACCATCAGCCACGCCACGCCGCTGGCGGAAAAGCCACCTTCCTGGATCATCATTGGCGCGATATAGGTAATGGAGGTGAAAAAGGCCGCCGGACCAAAGACGGTAATGCCCATCACCAGCAGAACCTGAGGATCAACAAAGGCGCGCAGTTCCGTTTTCAGGGCAATAGCCTTGCCTTTTTCGATGCGAGGAACCAGCAGAGCAATGCTGGCAATTGTCAGCAGGCCAATCCCGGCGATAACCCAGAAAACCAGGCGCCAGCTAAAGGTCTGGGCGAGCCAGGTCCCCACCGGAACGCCCAGCAGATTGGCAAGCGTCAGCCCCGAGAACATAAAGGCGATGGCGCTGGCCTGGCGTCCAGGTGCCACCAGCGAGGCCGCGATGATCGAGCCAATACCAAAAAATGCCCCATGGTTGAACGAGGTGATGACCCGGCCCACAATCGCCAGGGTCAGCGTGGGGGCCACCGCCGTCAGGATATTACCGAGGGTGAAGATAAGCGCCAGACCGATCAGCATGGTCTTGCGCGGGATTTTTGCACCCAGAACCGTCATCAGTGGCGCACCGACAAAAACGCCGAGAGCGTAAGACGTTGCCATCAGACCGGCAGAGGGGATACTGACCTTAAATTCAGTCGCGATCTGCGGAAGGATCCCCGCGATAACGAACTCGGTCAAACCGATTCCGAATGCGCCGACGGCGAGGGCGAAAAGTGCGATGGGCATGTCAACTCCATTAATCGTTGTGTGGTTAATTTTATTAAGTAGAATCGAGTATATTCACGTTTTTATTGTGCTATCGAGGCTATATGAGTGCATTTGATAAAGAAAAAGAAGGTATTAAGCAGATAAGGCATAAACCGGCGGAAATGGATGCGATCGACCGAAAAATATTAGGCGCGCTGGCAGAAGACGCAGGACGCAGTTACGTGGAGTTGAGCGAGATCGTGCATCTGTCGGCACCGGCGGTTCACGATCGCGTGAAGCGTTTGAAGCGTGACGGGGTGATTAAAGGCACCGTGGCGGTACTGGATGGCTGCAAGCTAGGTCGGACGCTGTTAACCTTCCTCGTCATTGATACCAGCAGCTATCAGGCGACCCGGGCGCTACTCAAGTTCACCAGCCGCAAAGAGGTCGAGGAGCTGCATACCGTGGCAGGTGACGGCTGCGTGCTGATAAAGGTGAGGGCAGCGGATACCGAATCGCTGGAAAACTTTCTGATGGAGATTCAGAGTGTGGAGGGCGTGCGTTCCGTGCGCAGCTATATTGCGCTGTCGACCTTCCTGGAACGTGGGCCGTCTCCGGATTAACGCGGCTGGATTGGCAAAACATGTGCATCAGCACATACCGGTTAGCTCCAGGGTAAACATTTTAGTCGGAGCTTACGGGTCAATTCAGGGAAGCCAGCGATGACTTTAACTTCTCCATAAAAGTGCTGACCCGGAGGGGAAGGTAACGTGTGGTAGGCAGGAGGGCCCAGACCGCTAAATCCTGAGGGCTCGCATCAGAGAAATTAATCTCAACAAGGGTACCTTTGCGAAGTTCTTTCATGACATCCCAGCGGGTAAGTTGCGCAATGCCCAGCCCCTGAAGACACAGCTCTCTGACCCCTTCAACATTATCTGAGCTGAAACGCCCCTCGACATTGACCCTGAGATCTTCCCCATCACGTTTGAAAACCCACTGAGGCACGCTGCTGAGCCTCAGGCAATTATGCTGCATTAAATCCTCAGCGATATAAGGGATACCCTTCGCCTTCAGATAGTCAGGTGAGGCGCAGACTACACGAGGATTATCAGCAATTTTTCGGGCTATAAGCGTTGAATCCTTTAATGGCGCGATACGTATAGCGACATCGAACCCTTTCCCGACAATATCAATCACATCCTCGCTTAACTGAAGGTCGATGCTCAGTTTTGGATTCTCTGCCAGCAGCTCAGAAACAAGAGGCAAAATATTACGCCGCCCGAACCCTGAAGGCGCGGTGATCCTCAGTAACCCGGTTGCGCCCTGCATGGAAGGAGAAAACAGCGCCCGGGCTCCGGTCTCTGCCTCAATGAGTGCCCGGGCATAGGGCAGAAATTCCATTCCTTCCTGGGTTAACGAAACAGATCGGGTTGTTCTCTGCAATAGACGCGTACCCAGTTCGTGTTCAAGCGATGCGAGACGTCTTGACACGGCCATTGCGGAAATGCCCTGCCGTTTTGCCGCCTGGGTAAGGCTATGCGTTTCGGTGATAACGAGAAAGAGTGAAACATCCTGCAAATTCATAGCGGCTCCGGTATCTGAATCAGGGCAAATGTTATCCATCGGTCATCAGGATTATAACGATAATCGTTATACAACCTTATCATTTTGCCCCGTTTAAGCTTGGTTAAACAATGATTATAGTGCGTTAACGATTTAATTAATCAGGAGTAACTTATGAACAGATCATCTCTTTTTACCCCGGGGCATATTGGAAAGGTTGTCTTAAAAAACCGTCTCGTCGTCGCCCCCATGACCCGTGTCACCGCTTCAGAGGACGGTATAGCCAGCGAACGTATGAAGCTGTACTACGAAGATTTTGCCCGGGGTGGCTTTGCTCTCGTGATATCGGAAGGCATTTATATTGATAAAGCATGGTCGCAGACCTATGCCTTCCAGGCTGGGTTAACCAGCCCGGAACAGGTTGCAGGATGGCGCAAGGTCACAAACGCAGTACACCAGCAGAGCGGCCTGATTTTTGCCCAAATCCAGCACGCCGGGGCGTTGTCGCAGGGCAATTATTATCGGGATGGAACAGTCGCACCCAGCGCCATTCGTCCGGTAGGCAAGCAGATGACGTTTTATCGTGGTGAAGGTGATTATCCTGTTCCGCGTGAACTCAGCGAAAATGAAATACAGGACATTATCAAAAGCTTTGCCGATGCAGCCTCGTATGCTGTTTTTGAAGCGGGATTTGATGGCGTGGAAATCCATGGCGCAAATGGATATCTTCTCGATCAGTTTTTCACGGATTACACCAATCAGCGAACTGACCGCTGGGGCGGTGATACCGCAGGCCGCCTTCAACTTATTCTGGACGTGATTCGATCTGTCAGAGAACGGGTTGGTGAGAATATCCCCGTGGGCATTCGCATCTCACAGGGGAAAGTAAATGACTTTTACCATAAATGGGCTAACGGTGAAGACGATGCCCGGGTGGTGTTTACGCTGCTTGCTGATTCCGGTATCGATTATCTGCACCTGACTGAATATGAAGCCTGGCAGCCCGCATTCCCGGACAACGCGCTCTCACTGATCGAACTGGCCCGTAAGTATGCGCCTCAGCTGACAATTATGGCCAATGGCAGTCTCCACGATGAGGCGCGGGCGACAGAGGTTATGGCGAAGGGGGCCGATTTTATCGCCCTTGGCCGCGGCGCTCTGGCAAATCATGACTGGCCTGAACGCGTTGCCGCAGGTGGGGCAGTGCGCACATTTGATAGTGCGATCCTGGGACCCATCGCCAATATCAAAGACTCCGAGCTTTCTCTCTGATTTGCAGCCCCGGATAAGTTTCCGGGGCCTCTGACTAACCCGCCTCCGCGCTCTTCCGGGAAGTGAACCAGGTCAGCACCACCGCGCTCAGCAGCAAAATACCACTCATTGCAAAGGTGCTTTGCCAGCCGACGTTATCGAATACCATCCCGCCCATCGTCGAGCCCAGCGCAATCGAGAGTTGGATCACCGCCACCATCAGCCCGCCGCCGGCCTCTGCATCCTCGGGCAGGGTACGGGCGATCCACGTCCACCAGCCCGTCGGGGCAGCAGTGGCCAGCAGCCCCCAGAATCCCAGCAGCAGGGCGACGCTCCAGACGCTGTGCCCGGTCAGGATTAACATCCCGGCGATAGCAGCCATCAGGAGCGGAATCGCCATTAACGTCAGGTAAAATCTGGCGTTCAGGAAGAGGGCAACGATCAGCGTGCCAATAAAACCCGCTACGCCGATGGTGAGCAGGATCAGCGATAAGCCGGCGGCGCTGACGTGGGTGACCGTCTCCAGGAACGGGCGCACGTAGGTGAACAGCGCGAACTGACCCATAAAGAACAGACCGCAGGCCAGCAGACCGATAGACACCACCGGCAGGCGGAACAGGCGGAAGACGGTTCCGCCTGAGGACTGGCTTTTGTTCCCCTTCATGTCCGGCAGGCTAAACCACTGCCAGATAAAGGCTGCAGTTGCGACCGGGACGAGGCACAGGAAGGCCCCGCGCCAGCCAATAGTGGCCCCGAGATAGCTACCGAGCGGGGCGGCGACCACCGTCGCCAGGGCGTTACCGCCGTTGAAAATCGCCAGCGCACGGGCGACCTGATGCTGCGGCACCAGGCGAATGGCCGTCGCCGCAGACATGGACCAGAATCCGCCGATGGCGATCCCAATCAGGGCGCGCCCGGCCATATAGACCAGGTAGCTGGAGGCGAAGGCAATAATCAGCCCGGATGCCGCCATCAAAATCGTCATGCCCAGCAGGAGTGTTTTACGATTCATATTCCCGGCAATATGAGAAAGGCTCAGGCTGGTCAGGACCGCCAGCGCGCCGGAGATAGCAATCCCCTGGCCGGCCAGACCCTCGGTGACGCCCAGATCGCTGGCGATGGGGGTCAGCAGGCTGACCGGCATAAACTCCGATGCAATCAGGACAAATACGCACAGGGTCATGGCGAAAATACCGCCCCAGTACGCGCGCTCGTTACTCTGTGTGGTTTGGCTCAGTGTGGACATAGTCAGATTTCACGCTGGGGAAAATATCGCCACCTGCCAGAAACAGGTGGCGTAGAGGATTATTTCAGGCTGGTTTTGAAGAACTGCTCAAACTGTGCAAACGGGATCTTACCGGCGACGTTGTCATACAGATCGACATGGTTAGCACCCGGAACAACCACCAGCTCTTTCTGTTTGCTGCCGACGGCTTTGTACGCATCTTCAGCAAAGTAGCGGGAGTGCGCCTTTTCACCGGTCACGATCAGCGTTGGAATAGCGATCTCATTGGCATAGCTCAACAGCGGCATATTCATAAACGACAGCGGCATAGTCGCGGTCCATGCGCCTGTGGAGTTCACGGAGCGCTCGTGGAAACCGCGCGGTACCCGATAGTAATCAAAGAACTCTTTCAGGATCGGATGCGGGTCCGCAGGCAGGGCTTCCGGCAGAATACGCTCCGCCGCGGTAACTTTGCCGTTCTGGTCGACATTAATATCGTGACCACCGTGGGCGAAGGTGCCGTTTTCAGCATCCTTCCAGCGCTGCTCGTTCAGATACTGCAGAACAGCATGGCGATCGGCCGCAGAGTAGCGGTCTTTGCCATCGCCCACGCCGTGGCCCATCGCCCGGCTCATGTCGTACATCACGCTGGTAGCGACCGCTTTCACGCGGGTGTCCATGGATGCCGCGTTCAGCGCCATCCCGCCCCAGCCGCAGATGCCGAGGATACCGATGCGGTTGCGATCCACCTCTTTCTGTAATCCCAGGAAATCCACCGCCGCGCTAAAGTCCTCGGTGTTGATATCCGGAGAGGCGACGTTACGCGGCTGGCCGCCACTTTCGCCAGTGTAAGAAGGGTCGAAGGCCAGGGTCACAAACCCTTTTTCAGCCAGGGTCTGGGCATACAGGCCGCTGGACTGCTCTTTCACCGCGCCAAATGGCCCGCTGACCGCAATTGCCGCCAGCTTACGATCGCCCCGGTCTTTGGGCAGGTAAAGATCGGCCACTAAGGTGATCCCGTAGCGGTTCGGGAAGGAGACCTTACGGTGCTCCACTTTGTCGCTTTCGGCAAAGGTCTTATCCCATTTCGCGATCATCGAAACGGGCGCGTTCGGATTCGTAGTATCTGCATAACTCATTGTTGTTACTCCACTTAAAGATGCGCATAGCAGCATCGCAGGTATGGCAGCTGTCAGTTTTCGGGTAAATGTTTTCATAAGCGGCACCGGGCTGTGTTGTTGTGTGGAGTCCAGTATAGTTAGCAGAAATAGTGCTGATTAGAGGGCGAAAGCTGCTAAGATTCATACCATATTGTTATAAATAGGTGGGAGAGAGGGATGGCGAAGCGGGAAAACTATAACGAGCTGTATCTGTTTATGCAGGTGGTAAGGGAGGGGAGCTTTACCGCCGCCGCGCAGCGGCTGGGGCTGGCCCAGTCAGGGATCAGCCGTTCCATTCGCGATCTGGAAGAGCGCCTGGGCGTCCAGCTGCTGGTGCGCACCACCCGCAGGCTCTCCCTGACCCAGGCGGGTGAACAGCTCTATCAGACCACCGAGTCCGGGTTTGATGCCCTGAATACCGGGCTGGCTACCCTGGCGCATTATCGCGAGACCCCCTCCGGCACGGTACGCATCAATGCCAGCCAGCACGCCATCGAGAAATGCCTTCTGCCAAAGCTGGCGGTGTTTAAACAGCGCTACCCGGATATCCGGCTGGAGCTGATGAATGAGAGCCGCTTCGTCGACATTATCGCCGAGCGGTTCGATGCCGGCGTCCGGTTAGGGCCGGAGGTGGGGCAGGGAATGGTCGCGGTACGTATTACGCCCGACATGGAGATGGCCGTGGTCGGCACCCCCGACCATTTACGCCGCTACGGTTTTCCCCAGACGCCAGCGGAGTTAGCGGCTCATCCCTGCATTGCCTACCAGTTTGCCGACGGCAGCCTCTACCACTGGGAGCTGGTTCAGGACGGGAAGAGCATCACGCATCGTCCCGAGGGGCAGTGGGCCCTGTCTGACAGCTATATGGAAGCCGAGGCGGCCCGGCTGGGTCTGGGGCTGGCCTATGTGCCGGTCGAGCTGGTGGTGGACGATCTGGAGCGCGGGACGCTGATCCGGGTGTTGCAGCGCTACAGCCTGCGCATGGACGGGTTGTTCCTTTATTATCCCCATCGCAACGTATCCCCGGCCCTGAGAGCGGTGATCGATACGCTGAAAATCTGAGGGTGTATTTTTTACATCCGCCTGACGGTACAAACCAATAGTTACTTTTTAATCGCATAATGCCTGTATGGGCGTCATTTCGACTAAAGGAGCAATCAATGTCCCATTCGTCATCAAGAAGAAAAGTTTTAGATAGTGATGGTCTCCTTGCGCACAGGGCGTCACATGCACGGAGTTGCGTTAACCACGTTGCGAACAGACTGGGAATAACCCGCAGCGAGCTATTGATGAAAGTTGAGAAAGATACGGGGGCAAGTTTGGTATCACCGCTCACAGAAGATGAGTTAATGAAAGCTTTTTATTATATGGAAAACCTTTAAGAGCGGCTGATTTGAACGAGGAACGATAGTTCATAAATAATCACCTGACATTATCAATATAACTGCGCAAGGGGATAGAATTTCGCAAGGTTTAACTTAAGTTGTTGATATCTTTATCAAATGATGATACATAAAAACTTTGGCATAAAGATGGATTTTAAAATGCAGTGGAGATTTTTAGGTTCTATATCAGAGGCCAGAATGTCTGGCTGTAGCGGAGTTTACCTTATCGTTCACCAGGGGCTTTATAATCGCGTTGTTTATGTTGGGGTGAGTTGTAATGTTGGGAGAAGGATAAATGAACATTATGAAGGTTACCTGAGAGGAAACCGAACAATTTACAATGCAGGCCACGATGACGACGTATATCGTTTTATGTCAGCTTACAAAATTCACAACCATACGAAATACTATCAATCTTTGGCGAAGGATTATAAAATTTGGGCATCTACGACAGTGCCCTCTGACTCTCCTAAAAATTTATTAGCTAAAAGCCAAACTTTTGATGCCGAGTGGGAGGGCATTGCATCTGAAAAATATCTCCCTCAACTGAAAGTGTGGGCCCTTCCAATGGCCAGATATTGTTATTCAAACGCATCCAGAATTGAAAGCGTTATTCAGACAAAGCTCGTCAGGGCTTTTGATTTAAGGGGTTTTTTTAATCTTAAATCTATAAGTATCTTAGGCAAAATTGAATACCCTTATTTAGAAAAGGTTAAAGATTTTATTGTTGATTCCCCCGATGTAGACCTGGCATCTCAACTTGTTTTTAGTAATTTGAACACTAAAGGGATTGATGGCAACATTAGTAAAGAATTCTTTTTGCAACTTAAAGATGAAATTTTTCAAAGAGTAAGGGAAGCTCAGAGCAGACGAGCGATTCGGGAACATAAGGTTTCTCTTTATAAAAACTTTGGCAAACCCTGGACTTTAAAGGAGATGGAAAAACTCAGAGTCATGCTGGTCGATTTTGATATGTCCCCAACAGAAATATCTGAATACCTTGGAAGAGAACCACGCTCTATTGCTAAAAAAATAATCGAAAATGATAAAATTTCCAATCATAAATGGCGACAGAGCGTCGGATGGTTGTGAGTTGCATATTGACTGAAATAAATCGATCTGGAAAATTCCGCTTCTGGCACTCTATGGACCCAGGTTCGGCTCTATGAATGAACGAGCAGAACCTTTTTCAGGCGTTCTGGTTTACAGGCGCTGGTTGATGTTAACGCGTAAACCTCAAAAGGAAGCGGTCTCCGGGCCTTTAAACCTCACTCCGCAACCAGCCACATATCGGCCTCGTCAAACATCTCTTCCAGCATGCGGTTCAGCTTTTCCCGATCGCTTTTGCTGGCATCGCTATTCAGGCCGTTCGCCTGCATCGGCTTCACCTTCACCTCGGCGTCCGGAAAGATCCGGTGCACTCGGGTGGTCAGTTCAGCCAGGATGATCTCTCTTGCACCCGGAAGCCCCGCCACATTTCTTTTGTCGTAAACCAGTTCAACGAACATCACACATCCCCTCAAATACTGTTTTAATGTACAGCATTCTTACCGGGGCAATGACATCTGTCAACTGCCGCCCGCTATGCAGGCGGCAGAAGTGACGATCAGAACAAGACCGAGTAGTTCAGGCCAAAGGTACGACCGCGTCCTTTGTAGGTATAGAGGTTCTCAGCACCGTAGGTTGGGCTGTAGAGCCCCGGTGCGCGCTGTCCCCATGCGGTGGTGTAGTCTTCATCCAGCAGGTTTTCCACGCTGAAGCTCAGTTTGCCCACCGGCAGAAGGTAACTGCCTATGAAGTCAGCGGTGTTATAGCCATCAATCTGCTTCCCGGCTTCATCAGACAAATCAAACGTCTGCGTACTTTGCAGACGCAAGGTCCAGTCGCCCGGCGCCCAGGTGACCCATGCGCTCATCTTGGACGGGCTGGCGCTGTCTACCGTCAGCTTTTCCCATTTCCCGTCGACGCGGGTTTCCGATTTGATGACGTTGAAGTTTGCGCCCGTGCTCCACTCGCTGTCGGTGAAGAAATAATCCACCTGGCCTTCAACACCGTAGATGCGACGCTCGTCATCTTCGACATTAATGGTCATGTCGCTTTTGTTAATGTTGATGGTTTTGTCAGAGAGCGAATAGTAACCGGCAATCTGCGTGCGCAGGTTATCCCCGGGGTAGCGCCAGCCCAGCTCATAAGCATCAACTTTAATCCCGTCGAGTTTTGAGTCGTTAACGTTAACGCTGTTGACCAGGCGATAATGGCCGTTTACCAGCTGATAGGTGCCGGAGCCGTAGTATTTCGCCAGATCCGGGATCTCAAAGCCCTGAGAGAAGTTAAACCACAGCTGCTGGCGTTCGGTCAGATGACCCAGAATGCCGGCGTTGAACAGCAGGTTGTTGTAGTCGGTTTTCCCGCCCGGGACCGCGTCTGCCGAGGTGGCTCTCCCCGTGGCGATAGCCTGTTGCTGGGCGTAACCCACAAAGTCATCGACCTTGTTTTCCGTGTACTGATAGCGCACACCGCCGCTCAGGGTGATAGCGGAGAAGTCGTAGCTCGATTGCAGGAAGGGGGCGAGGTTGGTGATGCTGTAGCCCGGATAGCGTCCCACGTTATACGCATTATCCAGCTTCATGCCGCCGCTGGCCGCCGCTTTGCTGAGGTCGAAAAATTGCTGATTGGCGTCGAAGGTTTCATGTTCGGCATCCACACCCCATGTCAGCGTCAGCGCATCCAGCGGTTTGCTGTTGAGGGTCAGCTTGCCGCCGTAGAAATCGGTTTTTTGCTGCGAAGCGCCAATGCTGGTGACCCGGCCGCCTGAAAGCGTAGGGAAGGGGTAGTACGTCAGGCTTTCATCGCGGTAGTAAATTTGCGCGAGCAGATCCTGGCCCCAGAAATCGGTGTTCGAATATTGCAGGTTGATCAGGTGGCGTTCGGTGCCAGGAATACGATCGGAGTCGAGGTTATTTTTGTTGTATGCATTGCCGGCGCCCGTTACTGCCGAGAAGTTCTCGCCAAGATAGAGGCCGTGCTTACCGTCGGATTCGCTTTTGTAATACTGCGTGGTGAGCTGCAACTGCTGATGATCGTCAATATTCAGCGTGCCGGTGCCCATCACGTCCAGGCGGTCAGAGTATTGCAAACCGGTCTGGGTGTTATCAATGATCACTTCGTCGCCGTTGCCGTCGTACCAGCCGCCAAAGCGCTGATACGCCACTGACAGTCGCCCTGAGGCGTTGTCGTTGCCGCCGCTGACCGCCGCCGCGATGTTCTCGTCATTATCGTTATGGCTGTTGAAGCCCGTTTTCAGGCCGGTCTGAAACTCGACTTCCGTTTCCGGCTGGCCCTTTTTGGTGACGATATTGATTAAGCCCCCGGTACTGCCGCCGCCGTAGAGGGAGGTCGCCCCGGAGATGACTTCAATGCGGGAGATATTGAACGGATCGATGGAATCCAGCTGGCGGCTGTCGCTGCGCGAGGAGTTTAAACGCACGCCGTCGACCATCACCATCATTGAACGGCCACGCATGTTCATACCGTAGTTGGTACGTCCCTGGCTGCTGACATCCATTCCGGGAATCAGCTGCGCCAGCACCTCTTTAAGCTCTTTGCCTCCCTGAACCTGCTGCTCAATATCAGCCTGCTCAATAACCCAGGTGGTCTGCGCCATATCGGTAATAGAGTGGTTTGTACGGCTGGCGGAGACCACCAGCGACTCTTCTTTTTGTCCTTCTGCTGAGGCATTAGCGGCTAGCATCATCAATAAACAAGGGTTTAAAGCCCAGGAGTAACGCGGTTTCATTATTATGATCGTCCTGATTTTTCGAGGTGTCGGTGGCATGAATGCCCCTTACCGCAAGAACATCACCCGGTCAGGTGATAGTGATTATCAAGATGATATGAATAATCATTACAAAGTAAACAGGTAATGTTAAAAAATGTTTCTATAATGGCATGATTTTAATGGGGTTTATTGGGGGGCTGGAAAGGCGTGAAAGAAAACTCACTGCGCCACGGCGTAATACCGGGAAAGACTTCCGCCGAAACATGAGCGAGGAGAATGTTCCACTATACTGACAATTGCAGTTATCACTTACCCAGGAGGCGACGCGCGGTTAAATACCTGACACAACCTAATCCATGACCATCAGGAGAACAAAATGCAAAAGCGTAAAACCTTGAAAGCGCTGCTAGCCGTATCGGCAGTAGCAGCGATGTTCTGCACTGTCGGCGTGCAGGCCCAGACGTCGTCAAGCGCCGCTCAGAGTAGCGCCGTAGGCCAGACCGGATCGATGGCCAAACTCAACTCCGGCGATGAAAAAGCGTTAAAGGACATGGCGCAGGCCAATATTAATGAAGTTGCCGCCGCGAAGATTGCGCTCAGTAAGGCCGAGAGCAGCGAAGTTAAAGCCTTCGCGCAGAAGATGGTCGATGACCACGGCGCTGCCCTGACCAAAGTCCAGGCGGTCGCCCAGCAGAAGGGCGTAACATTGCCAACTGAGCCGGACGCCATGCATAAGGCCATGGCCGACAAGCTGGAAAAAGAGAGCGGCGATGCATTTGACAAGATGTATATGGAAAACGCCGGCACCAAAGATCATCAGATGGTGCTGTCGAAGCTGCAGAGTGACGCCAAAAATATCAAGGACCCGGATGTGAAGGCCCTGGCCGACGCGCATACGCCGGTGGTTGAGCAGCACCTTAAGTCTGCCCAGCAGATGACGATGCAACCCGGCAAGGCAGAAAGTAAGTAACCAGGTTGTTCGGTGGGCGCACGTTTCTGCACCAGGATTTCCCTTTTACTCCTGGGCCCCTCCTGGGCACCACTACAGTGCACCCACCCCGCACTCCCTCACCAAAACGGTGAGAACCCACCCCTGTAAATTACCAACCCTCTGATAATCCGCATAAAAAATTCCTGGCACACCCCTTGCAGAGATAAACGCGAAAGGGCAGCACCACACAATTTGAAAATAGCTGGCTAGGGTTCCGGTTCACTGCGGTGAATGGCTGGTCCAAGAGCTGGCGACCTCTGAGAGGTTACACGGCGGGACAAAAGCCCGGGAGACAGCAGCACCAGACGGTGTCGCGCTGCCCCCTTATTTTGTGCCACTCAGAGGTCAA
>PJUE01000294.1_pt1 | contig 42118 bp, 40 predicted proteins | sample 1512171 | NCBI WGS metagenome assembly PJUE01 (sample SAMN08177674, study PRJNA422409) | Feces metagenome, whole genome shotgun sequencing project. | isolation source: Chicken feces (3) enriched on wood chips: alkali lignin treatment | host: Gallus gallus | place: USA: Madison | collected 2015-01-15
TGCGCTCCTAGCTCAATTGGATAGAGCATCTGACTACGGATCAGAAGGTTAGGGGTTCGACTCCCTTGGAGCGCACAACTGAAAAGCCTAGTCATCATCTGTGATTAGGCTTTTATTTTTTAACTCGTTTTAATTTCTTAAATAAAACTATGCTAAACCTTGTAATATTTGGCCCTCCGGGTGCAGGTAAGGGAACCCAATCTGCAAAGCTTATTGAAAAATATCAATTGGTTCATGTTTCAACTGGTGATATTTTTAGAGCACATATTAAAGGTCAAACGCCACTTGGTCAACAAGTGAGCCAGATTATTGCTGAGGGAAATTTAGTGCCAGATTCGATTACGATAGCAATGCTGGAAGAGGAAGTAAAGAAAAATCCGGATGCAAAAGGATTTATTTTTGATGGATTTCCGCGCACTGTTGCTCAAGCTGAGGCATTGGATGCTTTTTTAGAAGGTATCAATACGTCAATCTCGGTCGTAATCGCACTGGATGTGAATGAGGATGAATTGAAAGCACGCATCGCTAAACGTAAGGAAATTTCTGGTCGTGCGGATGATGATGCGGATAAATTGGTGAAGCGTATTGATGAATATTTCACAAAGACGATTCATGTGTTGCCGTATTATGAGGCACAAGGTAAACTTTCTAAAGTGAATGGTATCGGTGATATCGATTCTATCTTTAAAAGTTTAACAGATATCATCGATAATTATTAATTAAGATAAGTACTTTTTAGACTGTAATAAATTGTAATGGCGCAAGGCTCGAATTTTGTTGATTATGTGAAAGTGTGTTGTCGTTCTGGACATGGTGGGGCAGGTTCGGCTCATTTGCACCGTGACAAGCACACAGCTACCGGTGGGCCCGATGGTGGTGACGGCGGTCGTGGCGGGCATATTATCCTAAAAGGAACGACTAATCTCTGGACGTTACTCCATTTAAAATATCGTAAACATATTATTGCGTCAAACGGTGAGTCTGGCGGCAGTTCTTTGCGTACGGGGGCAACTGGACGTGATGAGATCTTGGAAGTGCCGTTGGGTACGATTGCGAAGGATGCAGAGACGGGAGAGGTGCTGTTCGATATCACAGAAGACGGTGAAACCAGAATATTGGTCCCGGGAGGAAAAGGCGGGCTGGGCAACTGGCATTTTAAGTCGCCGACGCAGCAGACACCACGGTTTTCGCAACCTGGTCTTCCTGGTAAAGAACAGTGGATGATTCTCGAATTGAAGGTTCTTGCCGATGTTGGACTGGTTGGATTTCCGAATGCTGGTAAATCAACGTTGTTGTCCGTCGTCTCTGCTGCGAAACCAGAAATCGCGAATTATCCCTTTACAACACTGGTACCTAATTTGGGTATGGTGAGCTACCGGGATAACCGTTCCTTTGTTATGGCCGATATTCCGGGTATTATCGAAGGCGCTTCAGAAGGAAAGGGATTAGGGTATCGTTTCTTGCGGCATATTGAACGAAATTCTGTTCTGCTGTTTATGGTGCCAGCCGATACCGATCGGACGATCCGTGAGGAGTACGCGATCCTATTGAATGAACTGACTGCGTATAATCCAGAATTGGCCGATAAACCCAAATTGCTGGCTATTACCAAGTCTGATATGCTCGATGAGGAGCTGGAGAAGGAAATGGAGCAGGAGCTACCGGAAGATGTACCTTATATTTTCATTTCTTCGGTGACAGGTAAAAATATATTACCATTGAAAGATATGATCTGGAAAGCAATCAACTCTTAAAAGTTGAATACATAAACAGAAAAGGCGCTCCACACCGTGAAGCGCCTTTTCTGTTTCTATTAAATGCTATATGTTGCTAAAAAAATATATTTTATAAGTTTTTTTGTTAATTTCATGCTATTATTTTATCCCGGATGGAAGGCTGGTTTTTAGCCCCATTACCAAATTAAATCTAAATGAAAACAGCAGACGAAAAGTATTGCGTAGAATGTGGCAAGTTGATCAATATCAAGGCCGAGGTTTGCTCCTATTGTGGCGTAAGACAACCTATATTTTATGCCAACCAACCCTTTCAGCAACAAAATAACACGTTTCAGGATGACAGATGGTTGCCGGCTTTGTTATTTTGCTTACTTTTAGGCCCTTTTGGGGCGCATCGGTTCTATTTGGGGCAAATTGGTACTGCCGTTATTCAGCTGCTTACCTTGGGCGGTTGTGGTATCTGGTATCTGATCGATTTGATTATGATTATAGTCGGTAAATATAAGGATGCAGATGGCAATTACATCAAAAGCCCGATAAACAATAATTAATGATTTTGCTTCTTCTGAAATACCTTAAATATCATTGGATCTATTCGTTGGTAGTCGGGTATTTCGGGATTGCTATAAGCTTATATCTTTTTACGGATATCCATATCCTTGTTCCTTGCCTTTGGAAGGCTGTGAGCGGTTATGATTGTCCGGGATGTGGTCTTACTACGGCGCTGATTGCTTTGTTACGCTTGGAGTTTCGAGAAGCCTGGCTAGAGAATCCATTGATTTATATGCTTGTGCCGCTATTGACAGGTCTGGTTTTGAGGGACTTTACTCAATTTCGGGAGCGGGAATCAATTTCGGAATAAAAAAATAAAAAATGTTTTCACTTTTAAGTGATATGTCGTAACTTTGTCTCCCGTGAAAATTAAAGTAGAGTCTTTATTGGTAGGTGCCTTAGGAAACGGTTTGTCAATCGTGATGATGCATTGTTAATTGATATTTAGCCCATTTGAGGGCTTTTTTTATATCCAATCTGGAACGCTTTAAAATTCATAAAAGTAAGGATACACATTTTATAATATTACATCGATAATGACCAACTACAGCAAATTGCCTGCAATTTTAGTTTTAGAAGATGGTACAGTTTATCACGGTAAAGCCGCTGGTAAAATTGGTACGACTACTGGGGAGATCTGTTTTAACACAGGAACAACTGGTTATCAAGAGATTTTTACAGATCCATCTTATTTTGGACAAATCATGGTAACAACCAATGCACACATTGGTAACTATGGTATTGATGAGGACGATACCGAATCAAATCAAATTCAGATTGCAGGATTAGTTTGTAAAAACTACAACATCAACTATAGCCGCAAAATGGCTGATGAATCTATCCAAAGCTACTTTGAAGAGGGTAATTTAGTTGGTATTTCTGATGTGGATACCCGTTCATTGGTGCGACATATCCGTGATAAAGGAGCGATGAATGCAATTATTTCTTCAGAAACATTGGATGTTGAGGAATTAAAGCGTCAATTGGCTGAAGTTCCTTCAATGGATGGACTTGAGCTGTCTTCAAAAGTAACAACAGCTGAGCCTTATTTCTTCGGTAATGAAAATGCTTCGTTACGTGTAGCGGTTTTGGACTTGGGCATCAAGAAAAATATCTTGCGCAATTTTGAGGCTCGTGATGTATATACAAAGGTTTTTCCTGCGAAAACAACATTTGAGGAAATGGAGAAATGGAATCCGGATGGTTATTTCATTTCCAATGGTCCTGGCGATCCAGCACCGATGGATTATGCAATCGATACGGTAAAAGCTATTTTGAATGCAAATAAACCGATGTTTGGTATTTGTTTAGGTCACCAGATCTTAGCATTGGCAAATGGTATTCGCACCAGCAAATTGCATAACGGACACCGTGGTATCAATCACCCGGTGAAGAATATTATCGCTAATCGTTGTGAAATCACTTCGCAGAACCACGGTTTTGGGGTTGTGGCTGAAGATATCCAAAATTCTGAGAACGTCGAAATTACACACGTTAATTTGAACGATCAGTCTATTGAAGGTATCCGTATCAAAGGACAGAAAGCATTTTCGGTGCAATATCACCCAGAATCATCACCGGGTCCACATGACTCGCGCTATTTGTTTGATGATTTTGTAGCGATGATCAAAAACTAATTTGTACAATATTATATAAAAAACCCTTCAGATCTTGAAGGGTTTTTTATTGTGACAATAGTGCCAATTCTTCAGATTGGTCATATTTTATTCATAATAAATAGGGGAATAAATACATTTTTTATTATATTTGGTTGTGAAAAATGTCTGTAGATAAGAGTGTGTCTTATCTACACTAAGTAATGAAAATAAATTATAGTCTAATAAAGAGATGAGTTTAATTATCGATGTTCATGCGCGTCAAATTTTGGATTCGCGCGGTAACCCTACAATCGAGGTAGATGTTACTACACAAAATGGTTTTGTTGGTCGTGCAGCTGTTCCTTCAGGTGCTTCAACAGGTATTCACGAAGCAGTTGAATTGCGCGATGGCGACAAGGCAAAATATTTGGGAAAAGGTGTTTTGAAAGCTGTTGAGAATGTAAACACTAAAATTGCAAAAGCTTTAGAAGGTGTAGATGTTTTCGAACAAAATGCCATCGATAAAATCATGATTGATTTAGACGGTAGCGAAAATAAAGGTAACTTAGGCGCAAATGCTATTTTGGGTGTTTCTTTAGCTGTTGCAAAAGCTGCTGCACAAGAGTCACGTCAGCCATTATACCGTTACATCGGCGGTGTAAATGCAAATACTTTGCCTATTCCTATGATGAATATCATCAATGGTGGTTCTCACTCTGATGCGCCTATTGCATTTCAGGAATTTATGATCATGCCTGTGGGTGCGCCTTCATTCTCTGAGGCTTTGCGTTGGGGTACTGAGGTGTTTCATACCTTGAAAAAAATCTTACATGACAGAGGTCTTTCCACTGCAGTAGGTGACGAAGGTGGTTTTGCACCAACTTTTGAAGGTACTGAAGATGCAATCGAAACAGTTTTGAAAGCGATTGAAATCGCTGGTTACAAACCAGGTCAAGATGTTTGTTTAGCATTGGATTGTGCTTCTTCTGAGTTCTACAAAGACGGTAAATACGATTATACGAAGTTTGAAGGTGATAAAGGTGCTGTACGTTCTAGTGAAGAACAAGCAAGCTATTTAGCTGAATTAACAGCTAAATACCCTATTATTTCTATTGAAGACGGTATGGCTGAAGATGATTGGGCAGGATGGAAAACATTGACTGACAAAATCGGTGACCATGTGCAATTGGTAGGTGATGATCTTTTTGTTACAAATACAAAACGTCTTCAACAAGGGATTGATACACATACAGCAAATTCAATTTTAGTGAAAGTAAATCAAATCGGTTCATTGACTGAAACAATCAATGCGGTTACTTTAGCTCAAAATTCTGGTTATACTTCTGTGATGTCGCACCGTTCGGGCGAGACTGAGGATGCAACTATTGCAGACTTAGCTGTCGCATTGAACTGTGGTCAGATCAAAACAGGTTCTGCTTCCCGTTCAGACCGTATGGCTAAATACAATCAATTGTTGCGTATCGAAGAAGAATTGGGTGGTAATGCCCGTTTCATCGGTAAAAACTTTAAATACGCTAAAAAATAGAATAAAGCTTGATTTTTAATATAAAAAGCCGAAGTATTTTCTACTTCGGCTTTTTTTGTGGGCAAATATTTCTTTTCTATTTGTGCGAGTGGGACCAGATTTGATAACTTGTCTTATTATGAGTTATTTCCTGTGTTTTTGTTCGGATAGGTTAGATCCAAGTCGAATGTTGTATTCAGTTTTTTGATAAAGTGTGTCGCCAATAATGGTGATTCCACCTCAATATTCTGGTGAATAAAGAAATACAATTTTTGCAGCCCGTTTTCCCGCCATAGTTTCAGAACATCGATCCAGTTATCGAGTCGATCGTAGTCTGATGCATGATTTGCACCTACATACCGTATGAAAGCGGTCGGCGTTGTTAAGCGCATATGGAGCATGTCTCTCCGGCCAGCAGTATCGACCAGTACATTCGTTACATTTGTCTCCTCCAGGAGCGTGTATAGTTCTTTCGTGACTTCGGGTTTGGAAAACCAGTCTTTATTACGGACTTCCAACGCTAGCGGGACTTCTTTTGGCCAGTCATGTAAGAATAGTTTTAAACGGGCCATGTCCTTTGGGTTATAATTGTCGTGCATTTGGAGAAAGGCCATTCCCAGTTTTTCATCGAAATGAACAATGGAATCCGTAAATAATTTTACTTTATCTCCCGTATTTAATAGTCTGCTAAAATGGCTGATGGATTGCGGTATTTTGGGAAAGAACTTGAAGTTAGCAGGTGTTTTCTTTTTCCAGGTCTCTACTTGATCTATACTGGGTGAGTTATAGAATGTAGCATTGAGTTCAATACTGTTAAACTGCGTGGAATAATAGGCAAGTTCGTCCTTTGTGCCTCGGGGATAAAAGCCTTTTAAATCTTGTTTATTCCATTTTGCACAGCCAACATATACCTCAAAAGGTTTGTCTATTTTGAAGTGCTGTAATAAGGTTAAGGTTTCTGGTGTAGTAGGAGGAAGGGTAAAATCGATTTCCTCAGGGTGCTCTACTTGGCCGAATTTCATATCAGTTTTTTCTTAATTTATAATCAAATAATACATGAGCCAACAATGCCAACAGCGTATAACATGTACCTACGAAAATAACGCCGGGCCATTGGAAGTGTTGCCATGCTTGTGCAGCAAAAAAAGTGCCTGTTGATCCACCAATGAAATAGCTCACCATATATACAGTATTTAGTCGGTTGTTGGCACCGAGGTTCAGCGCATAGAAATCGCTTTGATTTAGGATATGCATCGACTGTAGGCCAAGATCGATGAGAATAACACCAAGGATCAGGCCCCAATAGTAATTGCCGAAGAGGGCGAATAATAACCAGCTGAGTAACATCAATAGGATCGCGTACAAGATGATTTTTGCTTTGCCTATATAAATGGTTAGTTTATTGACAAAAGCAGCGGCAAGGGCCCCACAGGCACCGACGAGGCCAAAGGCTCCAGCAGTTGCCGGGCCATCAAAGAAAGGTGGGGCTTCAAGATGGAAAACAAGCGTTGTAAAAAATGCGGAAAAAGCCCCAAATCCCATGGCTCCACGAAAAGCCGCCAACTGTAATACAGGTTGTTTCCTGGCAAAGTTCCAAACTGATCGCATCAATTCCTTATAAGAACCTTTAAAATTAGGCAGTACCTCTGGTAGCTTCAATGCGATGGTGATGGCTGTAATGACCATAATTGCTGACGCTATCCAATACATTTCGCGCCAGCCAAAGTAGGAGCCGACAAAGCCGCTTACAACCCTAGAGAGTAATATACCGACCAGCAGACCCGACATAACCATACCTATCGCTGAAGCTTGCTTTTCTTTGCGCGCAAGTTCGGCTGCCATGGGCACAAAAACCTGTGGAATAACGGACGTGAAACCTATCAGAAAGCTGAATAGCAAGATAGATAGGATAGAAGTGGACATGGCCATGCCTACCAAAGAAAAAATAATGAAAAAGAAATCGATCAAGATCATTTTTTTTCTTTTAAACATATCCCCTAAGGGAACGATTAGTAACAGGCCAAAGGCATATCCGATCTGCGTTAACATGGCCGAATTACTGACCATAGCCTCGTCAATATGCAGGTCTTTGGCAATCAGGCCCAATAGTGGTTGATTGTAATAATTGTTGGCGACAACTAAGCCCGTGGCGATGGTCATCAGCCATAAGGTTGCTTTGGATATTTCGTTTTTTGAATCTATTGTTTGCGACATGGGCAATTAATGTAATTCATCCCAGAGATCCTGAAATTGCTGTTTCAATGCTGCAACTTCCTGCTCTAATTGTGTAACGCGATCAAGTAAGACCTGGTCGTTCGAGGAGCCGCTCACCGGACCACTATTTTCATAGGCTTCCAGATTGATTTCTCCTAATAAATGGATGTAGCGGACTTCTTTATGGCCCATTTGTTTCGGTAGGGATTTAAGATAGCCTTCTTGTGCCAATTTTTCCAATTGTTCATTAATTTCGCTTAACGATTCAAATTCATAAAGTCTTCCAGAGTTTGAATTAATTTCGCCGGCGGTCATTGGTCCTCTAAGAAGCAATAAACAAACAATGGTTAATTCAGATGGAACGAGTGGAAACTGTATGGCAAAATTATGCTTATACTTCGTTACGCGAGATCCACCGCCAACAACTGTCGAAATTAAGCCCTTTTTCTTCAATATATCTAGTGTCGACACAATATCGTCTTCCGTATAATGTACAACTGGTTTTCGGGACGTTTTTTGATTACAAGCAGCCTGTAGACTATTGATCGTCATGGGGTAATATTCTGGGGTTACTTTAGATTTTTCGATTAGTGCGCCTAGTACACGTTGTTCCATGGCAGACAATTGGGGCAAATTAGTTGTTTCCATTTATTTTTAAGAATATAAATTTATGATCGAATACAAGTAGGCTGTTATGGTAACATAACATGGGCTTGCTGTTTGTTTCTTCTCAAAGATGCCCTTTTTCTCCTATAACTCCAAAAGATCTTTTTCTTATCTTCGCATGGAGTAATAGAAGATTTTAAGGTGCTTAAGATAGCTTTTCGTCAAGAATTTGTCCACCCCGTCAAAGAGGGACATCGTTTTCCGATGCTGAAATATGAGTTGATTCCCTTGCAGTTAAAACATGAGGGGCTAGCGGATGAATCTAATTTTTTCAGTCCCGGACTCGCGAGTTTTGAAACCTGCTGTTTGGTCCATGACCCGGGATATGTAAGGCAGTTATTTGAGCTTACCCTGGATCCCAAAATCATCCGTAGGATAGGTTTTCCATTAAGTCAAAGCCTTGTTGATCGGGAACGCTATATCCTTGATGGAACAATCCAAAGTGCAAAGTATGCACTGGAATATGGTGTTGCATTTAGCATTGCCGGAGGAACACATCATGCGGGTTATGATTTTGGCGAAGGCTTCTGTTTGCTGAATGATCAAGCGACTGCCGCAGGCTACTTATTGAAGTATAAATATGCTAGCCGTATCCTCATCATTGACCTGGATGTACACCAAGGAAATGGTACTGCCCATATTTTTGAGGGGCATAATCAGGTGTTTACCTTTTCAATGCATGGTGAGAAAAACTATCCCTTTGTCAAACAGCGTTCCCATTTGGATATTGGCTTAGCAGATCAGGTTACTGATGCGGAATATCTCACTTTATTGGAACAGAGCTTAGTTGATGTATTTCGGAAATTTGAGCCTGATTTCGTTTTCTACCAGGCTGGGGTAGATATTTTGGAAACGGATAAGCTGGGCAAATTGAACTTAAGCAGCAGTACCTGTCATCGAAGAGATGAATTGGTCTTTCAAATGTGCCATAAACACAATATCCCTGTTCAAGTAAGTATGGGCGGAGGTTATTCTCCTGAAATTAAAGATATTGTCAATGCACATTGCCAGACTTTTAGAATAGCAATAGATTTATATAATTTATAAGATAAGAATATGTTTTTTCACCAAGATGCAACTTTTGAAGCGTTATCTATTCATCGCGTAGGCAATAAAGCGCAAGATGAATTTTATATTTTGTCAGATGCCCCAGTCTCTCTTGAAGGCGATGAAGTGTTACCTGGGCTCCTGATGCAGTATTTTATGAGTCCTTTTGCAAAGGTGAATGAGGTGTATCGCTTATATCATCCCAATGGAGAATTGGAGCTGAATGAGATTTTCTATTTTGTAAGGCAGTATTTTAAGGAGCAGCTTCCATTTCATGATTTCTCCCAGCAAATTTCAAAACACCTTTATGAGGTATCTAATCATCCTAAAATTAAAGCCGGGGAGGTATATGTTGTTGCGTTGAAGAATGTGCAGATCGAAGGGGAAGAACATGATGCCATTGGTATCTTCAAATCTGAGAATAAAGAGACTTATCTGAAAGTTTATCCAGAGCAAGGTGCATTTATGTTGGAGTATGAGCAGGAAGCAATTAATATCAATAAACTGGACAAGGGCTGTATTATTGTCAACGTAGAAGAAGGGGAAGGGTATAAGGTGCTGGTTCTCGATCAAACAAACCGGCAGCAGGAGGCTGTGTACTGGAAAGATGAGTTTCTGCAGCTGCGTGTGCGTAACGATAATTTCAATCAAACGGGCAATTATTTGAAAGTCTATAAAAATTTTGTTCAGGAAAAATTAGATGAGACGTTTGAATTGGAGAAAGCAGACAAGATTGATCTGATGAACAAATCCATGAACTACTTTAAGGAAAAAGAGACTTTTGTCCAGGAAGAGTTCGAGGAGGAAGTATTGGGTAATCCACAAGCAATTGCTTTATTTCAGGATTTTAAAGCCGGTTTTGAGGATGAATTTGACTCTCCATTTCAGGCAAGTTTTGAAATAGCAGATAAAGCCGTGAAAAAAATGGAATCTTCTTACAAGTCCGTTTTAAAGCTTGATAAGAACTTTCATATTTATGTTCATGGTAAACGTGAATATCTTGAGAAAGGTTACGATGAGGATAAAGGAATGAATTATTACAAGGTCTATTTTGAGAACGAAAGCTAATCGTTTTATAGTTTATTTGAATGGAAAAGCGCGATAAGATAGCTGTTTTTACGCTGGTGTTACTTCTGATTGGAATTTTTCTCTTTTCCCTGATTGAGAAAAATAGCCAATGGATTGAGGTATTTTATGCGCGTGGGTTTTACCGTTTCTATAGCCATGTGCCGAGATTTATTTTGGGTTATATTCCCTTTAGTCTTGGCGATCTATTTTATGTCGTCGTTGTTGCTTTTCTAATCTATTTAGTTGTCAAATTGATTGGAAATTTATGGAAAAGAAGATGGAAAAATTCTTTTCGTTCGGTTTTGCTCGTTATCAATTTGTTATTGGGGGTCTATTTTTTCTTTTACCTATCGTGGGGTTTAAATTATTATCGAAAGCCAATCAGTACAAATGCCCATTTAGAGGTTGATAGTTTAAAACTTGCAGATTATCTTGTGGTACTAAATGGACTTTTGGATAGCACAAATACGTTGCGTGAACATGTGGATCCATCGCATTGGGAAGGGAGTAAAGAAGCTATTCAAGAGGATTTGAATCAATGGGTGCAACGGGATACAGCTTTTGCAGCGTTTTTATCAAGGAGACTAATTAAGGCAAAATCGCCAATAAATAGTAAGATAGTTTCCTTTTTTGGTGTATCGGGCTATTTTAATCCTTTTACCCATGAAGCGCAGGTTAATAAAGCCATGCCGGTAACTTTTCTACCTTTTACTACGGTGCATGAACTTGCCCACCAACAGGGAATCGGTTTTGAAGATGAGGCGAATTTTATTGCTTTTGTTCGTTTACAGCGGCATCCCCAATCTTTTTACCGGTATTCGGCTTACCTTCAGACGACGCTTTATATGTTACGTGAGCTGCAGGGTATGTACCCCGATTTGGGAAAAGATTATAAAGGAAAATTAAGTGTAAATGTATTGAAAGACTTGGAAAAAGAAAAGCAGTTTTGGCGTGAATATACGGGTTGGGTCGACGATGTGATGGGATTGTTTTATAATCAATACCTGAAACATAACAATCAACAGGAAGGAATAGCACGGTACGATCGGATGACGCGGTTGGTATTGGCCTATGAGCTTAAGAGAAAAGGATGTAATTAGCATATGAAATCCTAAAAAAGCCGTATTACAAAAAATAATACGGCTTTTTTAGGATCTTAAAGAAGATTACTTTTGTGTTGAAATTAGTTCAAATGAACCTTCAGTTCCGGGGCTGCCCGAATAAATTTGTCCTTGCGGCAATCCTCTTAATCCAGTGGGAGCGGTTTTAATCCGATCATAGATGTTTCTCAAGTCTGTGTTTGCATTGACAGCTCGTCCACCTGCAGCTACGTCTCCATAAATATAGTTCGCAGCCTTTTTGTTGGTTGTTTGAGGTTTGAGACTGCCATCTGTTAAAGTGACTTTAATTTTTCCTCCGTTCCCATTTGGAAAGGTTTTCGTGCCATTAAAAGCGTCATCTCCTTTTGCAATGATATAAAGGGAACCTAATTTTTGAAAATTAGCATTGATGTCAAAGTTTGCACCGTTATTCTTTCCATCGGTTCCATAGATGGTTGCCTTATTTCCAATTTCAGCATAACCAATCGTTAGCTTGACATTTTTCTTACCATAGAACGAAAGGGTAGCATTGTCTTTCATGATTAAAGTATCGATGTGCATGACGACGGTTGAGTCTCTATTATCGATATTTTTTTTTGCCTTTTTGCCAATTTCCAGTTTAGAAATATGTTGTGTTTCTTGTGCTTTCCCAGTGAAGGTCATTGCAAAGCAAAGAAAAAAGCCTAGAATAAATTTAAATTTCATAAAACTTTTAATTAATTGTAACTAACTAGTAGTTTGACAAATAAAAGGTCAAAGAGTTTAAATTTTAGTGAGATATTTTACAATTAATTTGGCCGTTTTCTCAGATGCGCCGGGAGAACCTAGTTTTTCTGCCAGAATATCGTAGTTTTCCATCACACTTGCACGATGGGCTTTATTATTGATAAGTTCACCTACTTCATAGGAAATATCGTATGGCGTGCAGTCGTCTTGAATCAATTCCCTCACTGATAGGAAATTATTAATTAGATTCACTAGAGAGATAAATTTAACCTTGATGACTAATTTGGCTATCCATACAGATAGTTGGTTAGCCTTATAAACGACAACCTGAGGTACCTTCAGAATACCTGTTTCAAGAGTAGCCGTCCCACTGGTGACGACTGCGGCTTCTGCGTTATGGAGAATATCGTAGGTTTGATCGAAGATCACGGGAATGTCGATGCCTTTAAAAAACTGCTTGTAATAGGCTTCGTCAAAATTGGGAGCACCGGCGATGACAAATTGATGAACAGGAAAGAAAAACGGAAGTTCGGCCATGATAGGGAGAAGCTTGGAAATTTCCATTTCCCGGCTTCCGGGTAACAGCGCGATCATGGGTTTTTCTGATAATCCATTTTGTGCTCTAAATTGGGGATTGAAATTATAGGTTGAAATCGCATCCAAAAGCGGGTTTCCAACGTAATCAACGGGCATGCGCCATTTCTTATAAAAATCTACCTCGAATGGCAAGATACAAAACATATGGTCGACAATCCGTTTTATTTTCTTTACACGACCTTGATTCCAGGCCCACACTTTTGGGGAAATATAATAGCAGGTTTTGATTCCGTGTTTTTTTGCAAAATCAGCGATTTTCAAGTTGAACCCCGGGAAATCGATCAGAATGACGGTGTCTGGTTTTTCTTTTAATAGATCATTTTTAACAAGTTTAAGATTCCTAGATATCTTTGGCAGATTTTTTAAAACTTCTATAAAGCCCATAAAAGCCATTTCTGAAGTATGTATCAATGCATTTTTTTCGGCCTCTGCTTGCATCAGATTTCCCCCGACTATTTGGAAATTCGCATTGGGGTCTTCAATTTTTAATGCTTTAATAAGATTGGCGCCATGTAAGTCCCCTGAAGTTTCACCTGCAATAAGATAGTATTTCATATGTCAACGATTTATTCTTTAATGATCATTTGGAATATCTTTTTATCGTTAAAACTGCGTTTCGTCTTAACGATGAATATTTCATTGGAATGATCGTTTTTGAACTGTTAAAGATAAGATTATTCTAGGTATATGATGACTTTGAACATATTATTCCATATCTTTAATTAAAGATGTTCAACTTTTGAAGAAAATATCCTAAGTATAAAAGCTAAATAGTATTTTTGTCTTATGCAACGATTGTGGTCTTTAATAAGAAATAAGTATTTGTTAGCCGCATTGGCTTTTCTCGTGTGGATGTTATTTTTTGATCGAAATGACTTTGCCACGCAGTACAGTTATCAAAAGCAGAAAGCAAATCTTGAAAGTGAACGATCTTTCTATCTGAAAGAAAATGCGGCTATCATTAAAACAATTAATGATATTCGATCAAATCCGCAAGAAGTGCAACGTATCGCCCGGGAGAAATATAAGATGAAAAAAGACAATGAAGATATTTATGTGGTTACTAAAGTAGCAGCTAAAGGGAATCATTAACACCTAAAGTCTAGTATAGAGTAAAGAATAACGGCCATCATGTTTACATGACGGCCGTTTTTATAACGTATATAGGTATGGGTATTTTAATTTGCGGCTTGGGCTACTAGACCAATATATAGTGGTTTATTTTCATCATTGGCTTTGCCGATAAGGATCAATGAATAATAATAGCCTTCAACCAATTTAATGTCGCTACGTGTAGCAATTGTTTTTCCGGCTTTATCACGTGCTGTGACAGTGAATGTGCCGCTTTTTTGAGCGATAAAGCCCTGATGTGCACTTGCTGAATTTTGTGTTTCTTTTGCTCTATTTGTCCATTCTGTTGGAGAGGTCAAATCCCCTATTTTAAGGCTAACCAAATCTGTACCTTCCGCAAAATTAAAGAATCGTAACCCAGATTCCGTATTTTTGATGTCTTTATTGATCCGATCTGTCGTGACCACCTGCACTGGTTTAGACTTTGATCCAAATAAAAAGGACGTATATATTGTACTATCTTTGACCGTTATTGTTGTATCCGTCAAGATTTTGTTATATTCTGCGGAAACTGCTATTTTACGTGCTCCTGTAAATAAACCGATTTGAGTATAACTCTTAAATCCCAATGGATAGCTGGGGTTTTGAAGTGAGCCTCCGTCCGCATAATAGATGACTGCATTGGCATCACTGTAGCCATTGACCATGGTAAACAATGCACCGGGAATTGGCTGATCATCATTATCTTTTAGGCAGCTTGTTAAAAAGAGTGCCGCTAAAGCAATAGCAATAAAATTGAATAATCTATAGTTTTTCATAACCGTGTAATATTAAAATCTATTTTTTTGTGACACACGTTGCGCTTGTGTTGTCTATTATACGGAGAAGACGCACACTTTGCTACAGCGATTTGTAAAAATAATAAAAATCTATGTTCAGACGTCGTTTTTTATTCCGATAGCCTTTGTAAGCCAGTTTTTAAAGATGGTGGTTAATCGGATCGGCGGCAGAAGAATATGGTTCCTAGGCAAAATTTAATCAGTCTGAGGGAAAGGATTTGCTTATGTTGCGGTTTACAATTCGATTTTGACCCGAGTTTTGTTTAGCGCGAGGATTTGGATTGTTAAACTAGTAATCCTAATTTTGAGGTATGAACAATAGAATCAAAAGAATTGCGAAGGGAATGTTTGAGCAGTTTAGGCATCGTAAAATTACGGAATCTGAATTTGTACAGGCGGAGGCAAAAGCGAGGAATCTAGGGGGCTATATGGACGACTTCAACGTATTAATTGCAATGTGTAAGGACACAATTACGGGGAAGTATAAAATGGATAAATGGAATTTATCGATTATTATTGGAACGATACTTTATGTGGTTTCGCCGATTGATGCGATTCCTGATTTTATTCTCGTGGGCGGGTGGATCGATGATGTGGCTATTGTTGGTTATGCGATTCGTAAACTTAGCGCGGAGATGGAACAGTATAAGCGTTCAAAGTTTCCTGTAGAAGCGAGATAAATAAAAAAAGCTACTTTTCTAAAGTAGCTTTTTTTATTTATTATTGAAGTTCAACTAGTGCTTAAAGTGTCTAACACCCGTTGTTACCATGGAGATTCCTTTTTCATTGGCCATATCAATTGACAATTGATCTTTGATTGAACCACCGGGTTGCAATACCGCCGCGATACCAGCTTCTGAAGCAATTTCCACACAATCAGGGAAAGGGAAGAAGGCATCCGATGCCATCGCACTGCCTTTAAGGTCAAAACCGAAAGAAATGGCCTTCTCAATAGCTTGTTTCAATGCATCTACACGTGAAGTTTGCCCTACACCTGAAGCTAACAAAGTGCCATTTTTAGCAAATACGATTGTATTTGACTTGGTGTGTTTTACAATTTTGTTCGCAAAATAAAGATCCTCCAGTTGTTCTGCAGTTGGCTGTACTTGTGTTACTGTAACCATTTGTTCAGGTCCTTCAATCGTATTGTCTTTATCTTGAAGAATGACGCCGTTCAATAGAGTTTTGAACTGTTGTGCTGGCAATGTAACCTCTTTACGAACCAAAATAATTCTGTTTTTCTTTGCGGTAAGAATAGCGATTGCTTCTTCAGAATAAGAAGGTGCAATCAACACCTCGAAGAATAATTTATTGATCTCTTCAGCTGTTGCAGCATCAACTTGGCCATTTGTTATTAAAACTCCACCGAAAGCTGAAACAGGATCACATGCTAAAGCATCTAACCAAGCTTGTTTGATTGTTGAACGGGAGGCAACTCCACAAGCATTCGTATGTTTTAAGATCGCGAATGTAGGTTCTGTGAACTCATCAATCAAAGCAACGGCAGCATCAACGTCAACCAAATTGTTGTAAGATAACTCTTTACCGTTTAATTTATCAAACATCTTATCTAAATCGCCGAAGAAAACACCTTTTTGGTGTGGGTTTTCACCGTAGCGCAACACCTGCGCTTTTTGCTCAGATTGTTTAAAAACCTGAAGCGGATTTTCTTGATTGAAATAGTTGAAGATTGCTGTATCGTAATGCGAGGATGTATTGAATGCACGTTTAGCAAATTCTTTACGTTGTTCCAATGAGGTATTACCTTCTTGGTTTGCTAGTATTTCCTCCAATTCTTTGTAATCATTTTTGGATGAGATAATAACGACATCGTTAAAGTTTTTAGCTGCAGCGCGGATCAATGAAATTCCACCGATATCTATTTTCTCGATAATATCTTTTTCCGATGCACCGGAAGCAACAGTTTCTTCAAAAGGGTACAAATCCACAATAACCAAATCGATCTCAGGTATTTCATACTGAGCAAGCTGTTGTTGATCCGACTCAAGTGGGCGACGCGCCAAAATACCGCCAAATACTTTTGGATGCAATGTTTTTACACGCCCTCCTAAAATAGAAGGGTAGCTGGTGAGGTCTTCAACTGGAACAACATCTATCCCTAAATCTTTGATAAATGTTTCTGTTCCGCCAGTGGAATAGAAAGTAACACCGTATTTGTTTAATAATTCAACTAAAGGAGCAAGGCCGTCTTTATAATAGACTGAAATCAATGCATTTTTAATCTTTACAGAATGGTTCATTATGATGGATTTGTTTCGTGGCGCAAAGATAGGTATTTAAAATCTTGATATCAATAAATCAAATACTTTAAATAGAAAGGAGAATCTCGTAAACAGATTCTCCTTTCTAAACTGTCTTAATTCTATACCAAATTGAGCTTTAACTTTAGCTCTTCAGAAATTTGGTTAGTGATATCCCAGATTGGTTCTGGTTCATCGGTATTGTTAAATATAACCTGATCGCAAGTATCCCGGTAGGGAAGTAGGAATTCGTTGTAGGAAGGTAGCACATGGTTTACCCATTTGTACATAACATCATCTTCAAAGTAGCCGCGTTCAACCAGATCACGGTGTAAACGTCGTCTTAATGCGATATCCTGATCAGCGCTTAAAAATATCTTATGATTGATTAAATTATTAATTTCCGTATAATAGAAAATGAATAGGCCCTCAATAATTAAAATGGGTGCTGGTTTAATCTCTAGTATCTTTGGGGTTAATGCCGGGTTGTTAAATGTATACTCTTCTTTATGTATTGTCTCACCGTTAAAGAGTGCCTTGATATCTTTATAAAAAGCATCTCTGTCGATTGATGTCGGAATATCGAAGTTATACAGCCTATTTTCCTCCTGGGTTTTAGTATTTGCAGGGATGTAATAATCATCTTGGGAAATTAAGGTTACCTCATTGGGCTTAAAATGTTTTAAAAAACTATTTAAAAAAAAAGTCTTTCCAGAGCCACTACTTCCGGCAATACCTATGACATACGGTTTGTTATTCATTCTTACTATGCTATAAAAGCTATTTTATTCTGTTAATTTTCTAGCGGTAATCCATAAGCAATTTCAACCTGAAAGCGTTTATCAAGTGCGCCTATGCTTGCGGCGGCAGACTTTGACAACACGACAATTGCATTTTGGTTTTCGGCATTATCATTAAATTTACCGACCACTTTTGCGTAAGTAACACTTTTGGTCATTGGGTTGGTAATTTTTAGAATAGTACCTACTGGAGCGCTCTTATGAAGAGCAAGATTGCTTGTACCTTGAGAGGAAAGTCCATCAATCCACACACCAATACCACGTTCGGACTTTTCGCGTATTCCGTAGCGGTTTGTTGAAATTTGATTTTCTTCTTTATCGTCAACGTCTGTCGAATCAGGCGTTACAATTTCGATTCCTTTAGGTTCAACTAATTTTGGTCGTTCTGGAGGTAGGGGCTGATTGGGGATCATGAGCTTCATTCCACCGCCAATAACGTTATTTTTTAAGTTGTTTGCTTTTTTGATATCTTCAACAGAAATACTGAATCTTTTAGATATGGCATAAAGTGTCTCTTTCTCTCCAACGATATATTCCGTAAAACCTTCTTGCTGTTGCGGATTACGCGGGTTTTGCACTGTCGTATTTCCACGGTCGTTGCTTACTGTTGATTTCGCTTTTCGACCTGTCGGAATCTTCACAATTTGCCCCAGGCTTAATGTTCCATTACCATTTATTTGGGTCAATTGGCCCACCGTTGTTTTATACTTTTTACTTAACTGGTAATAGTTGTCGCCTTTTTCAATTTTGAACAACACGTATTCTTCACCATTGATAGCTTCAGTTCCTACTGAATCAGGGATAAAATCAGTACGTAAAGAGGTTGAATTCTTTGCTTCAACTTGTTGAATAGCTAATATCGCGATGGATAGAATAGCTATCTTTTTATATGTTTTTAATTCGAATAAAACTTTCATATATTTTGCAATTATACTAAATACGAAACAAACTCCCGTTTATTATCTGTCAAAAGGAATATTTGTTCGTGAATAAGAAAATAAATGTTGAAGAGCTTTAGTTCCAGCCCGGAAACTGCAATAATAGACTCTGTCAATTTTTCTCTTGTGGATTGCACTAGCCTGATTTGATAACGATTGTTTCTGTCTTTTTCATAGAAAGCCCAAATAAAGTAGTCATTCACCGTATTTATCCAGATCTCACCATCAATTGGGAAGTCCTTTAAAAAAAGGGGAATTTCACCATTGTAGATAATTGGATAGACGAGCGCGCTGGCATAAGGTTTAAAGGGAATTTCATTTTTGCTTTCAATTGACATCGATTGGAGATTCAAAAATAACTGTAATCCCTGTGTTATTACTTTGGGTCTAATGAGCATGCCTTGATCGACTAGACCGACGAAGATGTAGTTGAACCAGGTTTCTTGAAGCTGTGGATTGTAGCAATCGATTACCTGTATGCCTGCGTCGATAGGTGAATTATTGGCAATCTTCTTAAGAATTAATTTTTTGCATTGAATTCCAGCTAGGACCCACTCTTTGGCTATTGCCTTGAAGTCTTGTAATACGTAAGACCCTTCGAAAGTGACTACATTAAAATAGGGTAGGGTATCGTCTGGGTTTCTGGTCTCCACAGCGATCAATTTATTCTCCGCATCGATTTCTATCCGCCAAATGGGGTATGTAAAAATGAAATTGAATGCTTTTGAAATTGTTTGATTTGCCATGTAATTTTCAATCCAAGGGGACAAACTTAGATAAAGTTGGCTTTATATACAAGTATAATTATGAGATAAGTCGGTTTAAGCAGAATTTTTCAATATGGGAAGGGAATTTTGGCGACGTGATCTTCAGATATTGGTTTTTATCATTCGCCTTGATCTGGCTGACTGTGATAAACGGAGAACGTCCAGGCTTGCTGGACGTTCTTTTAAATAATTAAAACTTGGAACCGATGGTCAAAATGACACTCGTTCTTTGATTTTTGATATCTGCTAGTGGGCTGGATGATTTCCAGTGAGCCTCATCAATAATATATGGGCTTTCTTTAAAATTTACGGCATTATAAGCACCTGTTAAATCGATGTACATACCGCGACCAAGTTTAGCTCCAACACCTAGTGAAGCTGTATAGTCTGTATAATCAGCATTTTTGTAAGGATTACCTTTGTAGTTGAAACCGGCTCTTCCACTAAATACATTATTTAATAGAACTTCACCACCGATTCTTGCATTAATTGCACCTTGGTAAGTATCTTTGATACTTTGATTCATTCTATCTTCTTGCATTTGGTTGTAACCGCCAGCATCTTTATAGCGAATCGCAGCATAATCTACCCACTCCACATCGGCTGTAATCAAACCTTTTGAAAATAATTGGCTAGCCCCTAAGGAAAGGCGGTAGGGAGTATTCATGTTATATTCCCATGAACTATTACCTATTTTGTCGTTTGTTACGAATTGAGCACGGGCTTCATTTGCATTGGGCAAAAAGTAATTAATTTTAGTATAATTTTCGGAATCATCCTTGATATTCATAAAGGTCGGTGACTTGGCAGTGAACCCCATACTAAAAGTAGGCGTAAACTTATAGATCATACCTAATTTAAAATCAATTCCTGTGCCATCCGTAATCTGATTATAGGTTTCAAATAGCTCGTAATCGTTGTCGAGATATTGATACTCAGGGTTTTTTGGGTTTAAAAATACAGACTTGCTATTGTAATCCTTTAATTGTGCTTCGGTCATTGTTTGACCATATTCAGTGAATACGTTAGCCGTATTATAGTGGAAGCTGGTGAAACCTAGGGAGGCACCTAAGTAAAGCTTGTTGCTATAATTTGCTCCAAAAGACAATACAGATTCCGATTTACTGCCTTTTTCATAAATAGAATTGACTTGTTCGTTCCCAGGATATGATCCCATCTTTTTACCGATGGCAATCGGATAGAAATCTTTTGAATTATTTGGGTCGTCATCAACCATAAATGAATTTTGATAGAAATCCTGTCCCCAACCTCCGGCATTGCCTTCAGTTGCTAAACGATCGGCAAAGGAATGGGTAATGGAATTGTCTGTATTCACTCCTCTATATTCTAGACGGTTATCATATACATAGTTTCTGTTATAGGCGATACCGACGTTGAAATTTAACCAGCCTCGATCGAGGTTGCCACCATTGCGGTAAGTCGGCAGGTGAAAAACAATTCCGGCATTGTCTAAATTGAAATTATTCTTACTGCTGTTCGAATTCTGACCGAAATAGTCTGTTTTATTTTTATTGTTAAGGTATCTGGCTGTTACGGATATATCAGACTGATTGAAGTAGCCCAAACCTGCAGGGTTACTCGTAATTGAACTTATATCTCCACCTAATGCGGTAGATGCATTTCCCATGGCTTTAAAACGAGCTGTTCCGCCATTGTCCCCTTGGGAAAATAAAAGTACATCTTTCGTATATTGCGCTTGAGTAGTCCCTGCTGCACCTAAAATGAATGCAGTTCCAAAAAGTAATTTTTTGATTGTCATATGCTAAAATGTCGTCAATACTAAATTAGTAGCATACAAGAAATTGTATGCTACTATTTAAAATGCTTTTAACTATCGAGTACGTCCCCCACCTGATCTTGAGCTACCGCCTCCAGAGAAGCCTCCTCCCGAAGATCTAGAACTACCACCTCCAGAGAAACCACCGCTGGAGCGGGATGATGAACCACTATCATAGCTTCTTGTTGGTGGAGTATATGATGGTCTCGACGTCGAGCTTGGGTTGCTGGAACGTGTTTCCATCGAACGGCTCATCGGACGAGATACCTCACCTGAGCTGTTTCGTGATCTGGAATCATTATTATAATATCCACTAGAGGTGCTACGTGTGTTGTTTGGATAAGAACCATTGACTCTGTCCGATGTTCTTGAACGTGTACCGTCTGAATAAGCTCTATTCGATACACCATCCGATGTTCTTGTTCTACCGTTTGATCGATCATAAGAAGAACCCCGTGTTACAGAACCGTCAGAAGTTCTTGACCTGTTGGAAACAGAGGTAATGCGGCCTCTTGAATCGCGAGCTACCCCAGTACGATCGTACCCCCCAGAATTTCGGGCAACACCATTACGGTCATATCCTCCTGCTGTGCGGGATCTTGATGATGAACTACGTGTGTTATAGTTGTCTCTGTATACAGACCTATTCGAAGCATAACGTGGTCTTGAGTTACCCCAGTAACCACCACCCCAGTAGCCGTTTCCATACCAACCAGATCCCCAGTAGCCACCGCCGTACCAGCCACCCCAAGGTCTGTAACCACCATACCATGGAGATCCCCAGCCCCAGCTAGAACCCCATCCCCATCCGAGGCCGATAGACCAAGATGAACCCCATCCAGAGTTCCATCCCCATCCCATTCCGAACGATGGGCCATATCCGTACCAACCGCCGAAACCATAACCATACCATGGATCAAAAAATGGGTCGAAATACGTCATGCCCGGACTAGCGTAATAGAAACGGTTGATACGATTGGCATATTCAAGATCTTCATAGGAATCACTGTTGTAATCCTGATCAGAATACTCATCATCATAGTAACCGCCTTGTGCCTGTCCATTTGGTTGGGACTGATCTACATCTGTGTAATAATAGTCTGGGCTTTGGTAAACTTTTTGTCTCGCTTGCCCGTTATTGCCATAGACATCGTCGCCATAGATTTGCCTACTCGTACCGCAGGAACCCAGCATGAACGCTCCTGTTATGGCAAGTGCTCCGATAAATAATCTATTTTTTTTCATAATATCCTAAATCGTTATTTTCGATTATACAGCCTTATTTACTATCTTAGACGCAAATTTCTCAAGGGGGTTTAATCGAAGTAATCAAAAATACAAATATTTTTTATTGAACGCTTTTCGTATTAGAATTACAGACGAGATTTAACGTAATAATGTTACAATAATTTATCAATTTCATATGAGTAAAGGAATAACAAGTCGTGCTGAAGATTATTCACAATGGTATAACGAGCTTGTGATTAAAGCTGATCTAGCTGAAAATTCAGCTGTACGAGGCTGTATGGTGATCAAACCATACGGATACGCTATCTGGGAAAGGATGCAGGCAATCTTAGATAAGAGATTTAAAGAAACAGGTCATAGCAACGCTTATTTCCCTTTATTCATTCCCAAGTCGTTTTTTTCTAAAGAGGCGGCGCATGTGGAAGGTTTTGCTACCGAATGTGCGGTGGTAACACATTATCGATTAAAAAACGACGGTACAGGTAAGATCGTAGTGGATGAAGAGGCGAAGTTGGAGGAAGAGTTGATCGTACGCCCGACTTCGGAAACGATTATATGGAATACCTATCGTGGATGGATTGAATCTTATCGTGACCTCCCAATTTTGGTCAATCAATGGGCGAACGTTGTACGTTGGGAAATGCGTACACGTCTTTTCTTACGTACAGCTGAGTTTTTATGGCAAGAAGGGCATACGGCGCATGCAACAAGTGAAGAGGCTATTGCCGAAACTGAGCGTATGCTTGATGTCTATGCCGAATTTGCTGAAAATATTTTGGCAGTGCCTGTCGTACGTGGTAGAAAAACCGAAAACGAACGTTTTGCGGGAGCGTTGGATACCTATTGTATCGAGGCTTTGATGCAAGATGGAAAAGCACTGCAAGCAGGGACGTCGCATTTTCTTGGCCAAAATTTCGCAAAAGCATTTGACGTAAAATTTACCTCTAAAGAAGGTAAGTTAGAGCATGTGTGGGCAACTTCCTGGGGTGTTTCTACTCGTCTGATGGGGGCATTGATTATGGCGCACTCGGATGACCAAGGATTGGTATTACCACCAAAATTGGCTCCAATTCAGGTTGTCATAGTTCCAATTTTTAAGACTGAAGAAGAAAAAGCACAAATTGATGTATTTGTGAATCAGTTAACAAATGAATTGAGGGGGAAAGATATCTCGGTGAAATATGACGATCGGGATACTCAGCGTCCGGGCTTTAAATTTGCAGAGTGGGAATTAAAGGGCGTTCCTGTTCGTGTGGCTGTTGGAGCAAGAGATATGCAAAATGGTACTGTTGAATTGGCGCGTCGTGATACCCAAACGAAGGAGACGGTTGCTCAGGAGGGACTGGCTGGTACGATTGTACAGTTGCTAGATACCATACAAGAAAATATATACCAAAAAGCATTAGATTTCAGAACCTCTCATTACACTGAGGTGAATTCTTATGATGAGTTTAAAGAAGTGTTGGAAGGTAAAGGTGGGTTTATTTCCTGTCATTGGGACGGAACAACCGAAACGGAGAAACGTGTAAAAGAAGAAACTAAGGCGACAATCCGCTGTATTCCTTTGGATGCGAAGGAAGAGGATGGTATTTGTATCTTTACTGGAAAGCCTTCTAAACGCCGTGTACTGTTTGCAAAAGCCTATTAATCGTTTTGTCCTATGAGGGTACTCATTTTAGGATGTGGCTGGCTCGCAGAGTCTTTTGCGATATATATGAAGCACCGAGGTCATGAGGTCTGGGCAAGTACGAGAACATATGAAAAATACCATCGGCTTAATGCTGATGGTATTTTTTCGTTTATCCTGGATTTTGATAAGGAAAGTTTTCCTGAGATGAGTGACATACCTACTCACTTTGACTTCGTATTGAACAGTATACCTGCAAGTCAGAAAAATAGTGTAGCGATCCTTGAAAATAGATTTTCGAATATCAGCTTGTTTTTTGGTCACATTACATGGAGTAAACATGTTTTCTTAAGCTCTATTGGTATTTATCCGGATAAAGATGGCGTATTTGATGAATCCTATGCAGATACAACCTTACTTTCATCAAAACTTTTGCTTGCTGAAGCAAGTATGTTGGGATTGGCTGATACACTCATTTATCGTCTGGGAGGTTTGTTTGGAAAAAATCGTGTTTTTGCCAAATATTTTTCTGAGCGTATCTGTACGACCGGTGAGCAGCCGGCTAATTTTGTTCATATCGACGATGTGGTCAGGTTATTGGAGGAGGCATCTTGCCGCGCGCTTAGATATAGGGTTTATAATGTTGTTGCTCCCTTACACCCTAAGAAAATGGATGTTATTCTGGCATCGGCAAAAAAATATGGCTATGCTTTACCTCTTGCGTTCGAAGCGGCGGATGCAACTCAAAAAATAGTTAGCGGAAAATTACTTCTAGAGGAACTTGATTATCAATTTGTCCTGCCTGATCCTTTGCAATTTTAATTCATTTTTATTTTAAAAAGAAAAATGAATTTATGATTGTCAGCGTGAAAAAATTAAATAATTTCATTATTTTACCATCAATTCTACGAAGGAAAATTTAAGTAGAAAGTCATATTTGTTGAAATTTATTGATATCGATGGATTTTTTCAAGATATCGACATATTCCTTTAAACAAACCGATAATAGATTTAGTATTTTAACAGCTTATTAGAAATAGAGCCATGACAAATGTAGAAAGACATCAATATATCTTAAAACAATTAAAGGAGGTCGGCGTAGTTCAGGTAATTGATCTATGTGAGGAATTGGGCGTTTCCTCTGTAACCATTCGGAAAGATTTGACCTTGTTGGAAGATAGTGGATTGTTGTTTAGAACGCATGGCGGGGCAACACAATATAATCCTTATACGACTGACCGTACAGTATTTGAAAAAGAGAAGCTTCGTTCGGACGATAAAAGTCGGATCGGAAAAAAAGCGGCTGAAATGATTGAGGAAAATGATTCAATCATTATCGCTTCAGGAACGACTATGCAGTCGCTGGCAAAGCAGATCACTCCTAAAGGAAATATCACTGTCGTAACTTCGGCATTGAATGTTGCGATGGAATTGATCAAATATCCTTCGGTTGAAATCATGCAGATGGGCGGAACGCTTCGCAAGACTTCAACATCGGTAACTGGAAAGTATGCGGAAAATTTATTGCAGGATTTTTATTGCAGTAAATTATTTTTGGGTGTGGACGGTATTGACCTAGAATATGGTGTGTCAACGTCAAGTGCGCAGGAGGCACAATTAAATCGCATTATGATCGATACGGCTCAAAAGGTTGTCGTACTAGCAGATTCGTCTAAATTCGGACGGCGAAGCTTCGGGCGGATTTGTGGTTTTGATAAAATTGATATATTAATTACCGATGATAAAGTAAATACAAGCTTTGTGGAATCGTTAGAAAAAGCTGGGGTAAATGTTATTGTTGTTTAACACGGCTTAACTAAAAATCAAAGCGGAGCTGCTTATTTTTATCATAAAAAATGTCCCCAAAAGAGTTTTTAACTCTTTGGGGACATTTTATTTATGGATAGTTTTTTTAGCTCAGTGCCGGCTCTTGCTGGCTTAAACAGTGGAAACTTCCCAGCCCCCAAATAATGTCGACGGAATTTATTCCTATGACTTTACGTGTAGGGAAACAGCCTTGGATGATATCCAGTGCTCTTTGGTCATTTTTATCGTTGAAGATCGGTACAACAACAACATCGTTTGCAATGTAGAAATTAGCATAAGAAGCTGGTAATCTTGTTTCGTCATAGATAACAGGAGCTGGCATTGGGAGCTCAATGACATGCAGAGGCTCTCCATTTAGGAGTCTAAATGAACGGAGCGTTGCTAGATTTTCTTGAAGTATTTCGTAGTTTTCATCTGTCGGATCTTCCTCAACAACCGTTAAAACTGTGTTTTCGTTGACGAAACGTGTGATGTCATCAATATGCCCATCTGTATCGTCTCCAACGATACCGTCTCCAAGCCATAAAACTTGTTCCTGACCATAAAATTCTTTCAAATAGGTTTCTATTTGTTCTTTTGTCAGGTGTGGATTTCGGTTTTCATTCAGTAGGCAAGCTGTTGTAGTCATAATAGTTCCTGCACCATTAAACTCAACGGAACCGCCCTCCATGACGATATCAGGGGTGAATAAAGGGAGATTAAATTCTTTGGCAATGCGTGTTGGTACGACATCGTCTAAATCGAAAGGTGGGTATTTTCCACCCCAGGCATTATACCCCCAGTCGACAACTGCTTTTTCATTTGTTGCTTGGTTAATTATAAAAGCGGGACCGTGGTCTCTACACCAAGCATCGTTTGTCGGATTAAAATAGAATTCGATATTGCTAAAATCGGTTGTCACTTCTTTGAGCGCGGTAATAGCAAAATTTTGCATTTCCTCGTTAGCGACGTTAATCCTTACTTTTTGCCCGGTTGCTACGACTTTAATAAATTCGCAATAGGGTTTGTATATTGTTTCGATCTTCCCAGGCCAGGATTCCTCTTTATGTGGCCAGCTCAACCATAAGGCTTCTTGCTTTGCCCATTCTGCGGGAAATGAGAAGCCCTGTTGTTTCGGGGAATTGTCAAAATAGTCCTGTGTGAATGTCTTTTTTTGTTCCATACTTATTTTAATGGGATTAAAAAAAGCCATTTCAGTTCGTTTCAGCACAGTTGTGTGCGTTCGAAACTGAAATGGCTAGAATATCCAATATTAGTCTTCGTCAATAAAACGTTTGGTGATAGGTGCGTATGTTTCGATTCTTCGGTCTCTCAAAAATGGCCAATGTTTTCTGAAATAATCCGATTCATTTAAGTCCAATTCGACAACCTCAATTTCCTCCTTGTCGTGGGAAGCGAGGTAAAGCAGTTTGCCCTGTCCATTTGTTACGAAGCTTCCACCCCAAAATTTCATCGCGCCATTTTGTTCAAATCCTACACGGTTAACGGATACAACAGGAACACCATTTGCAACGGCATGGGAGCGTTGTATTGTTTGCCACGCATTGTATTGATCTTTGTTGGTTTCTTCATCTTGATCTGTTGCCCATCCAATAGCTGTAGGGTAGAATAAGATTTCTGCACCCATCAATGCGGTAATTCGAGATGCTTCAGGGTACCATTGATCCCAGCAAATTAAAATGCCTATTCTTCCAAATTTTGTTTTGAATACCTTGTAGCCTAAATCTCCTGGGGTAAAATAGAATTTTTCATAAAATGCAGGGTCATCTGGAATATGCATTTTGCGATATTTTCCTAGATAGGAACCATCGGCATCCAGTACGGCAGTTGTATTGTGGTACAGTCCTTCCGCTCTTTTTTCAAATAATGAAGCGATAATTACGACTCCGGCTTCTTTAGCGACTGTCGATAGTGCGTCGGTCGATGGGCCAGGAATGGATTCTGCCAGTGCGAAATTGTCATAATCTTCCACATCGCAGAAATATAAAGAGGTAAATAGTTCTTGCAGACACACAATTTGCGCACCTTTTGCAGCGGCTTCTTTTACTTTAGCGATAGCTTTTTCGAGATTCTCTTGTTTGTTTGCGGTACAGCTCATCTGTACAACTCCAACTTTTACTTTGCTCATTCTTTAATGCTTATTTTAATACAGCACAAAGATACTATTCTTAATTTGGATTTGGTCTGTGGGAAAAACAAAAAGAGCTCTTAGAGCTCTTTTCGTAATCTTGCTACAGGAATATTCAATGCTTCCCGATATTTTGCTACCGTTCGCCGCGCAATATTGTAGCCTTTTTCTTTTAGGATCTCAGTTAGTTTTTCGTCAGCCAAGGGTTTCCGTTTATTTTCTTTTGAGATGCACTCTTCTAATATTTTCTTAACCTCTTTATTGGATACTTCTTCACCGGAATCCGTCTGGATAGCTTCAGAGAAAAATGATTTTAAGAGAAATGTTCCAAACTCTGTTTGTACATATTTTGAATTTGCTACCCGAGACACAGTAGATATATCCATATCGATTTTATCAGCGATGTCTTTCAATATCATGGGTTTTAATTTTCGATCATCACCGGTAAGGAAATAATCATATTGGTATTCCATGATTGCATTCATCGTTTTGAGTAAGGTTTGCTGACGTTGTTTTATCGCATCAATAAACCATTTGGCTGAGTCGAGTTTCTGTTTGACGAATTGTACGGCCTCTTTCATTTTTTTATCCTTTTGATCAGATTTCTCGTAATGTTCAAACATATGCTGGTAATCACGACTTATACGGAGCTCGGGTGCATTTCGGCCATTTAACGTCAGATGTAATGTGCCATCATTATTACTGATATGGAAATCTGGGATAATATGAAGTTGTTTGCCAGCGACAGCGCCGGAGTCTCCTGGTTTTGGATTAAGTTTTAGGATCTCGTTGACAACATTTTTCAAATCCTCCGATGAAACGCCTAAGGATTTTTCTAATTTATCATAATGCTTTTTCGTGAACTCTTCAAGGTAATTTGCCACAACTTTAATCGCAAGTTTGATTGTAGGATTTTGTGTGTCCTTTTTCTGTAACTGGATTAACAGACACTCTTGCAAATCCCGCGCTCCAATCCCAGCAGGTTCAAAATCTTGAATTACTTTTAGCATGTCAAGTACTTCCTGCTCATCAGTCATTACATTTTGACCAAAAGCGAGATCGTCGACAAGATTGATAATCGGACGCCGCAAATAACCGTCATCATCTAAACTGCCAATAATTTGTTGGCCAATTAAAAAATGTTTGTCATCTAACGCCAAAAGGTCTAATTGTTGTTGTAACTGCTCGTAAAAAGAGTGCTGAATAGCAACAGGCATTTCTTTCCGGTCATCATCGTCGTCTCCATAGTCATAGCCACTGCCGTAATCTTTGAAATCATCTTCCTGAATATAGTCTTCTAAACTAAAGTCTTCAGAGTCGAACCCATCTTCATTGTCAAAATTATCATCTGGATCTTTATCGGGATATTCTTCTATAGGATCCGTCATATTCGTCAAGCTACCATCTTCTAACGCAGGATTTTCTTCTAATTCTTCCTTGATTCTAGCATCTAATGAAACCGTCGGAACCTGCAACAATTTTATAAATTGGATTTGTTGCGGCGACAATTTCTGTAATAGCTTTTGTTGTAATGTTTGTTTTAACATGCTAATAGTTGACTTTTTTACATCTAAATTTAAACAAATATCATTATTATTTTAAAATAAAATCGATAATAAATGAAAAATGGGTATAATATTTGTGGAACGCGAAGCCAAATTTATAAAAAAGAGTAGATTCGGCTTGTTTTCCCAGATATCCCCTTTGCTATTTAATTGTCGTGGTAATTTTCAAAATCAATCCTTTGGAACCATGTCATATTTTACAGTTGATTATGGTCTGTTTTTTATTGTTAAAAAATGTAAATAGTTGATTACAGCGATTTATTTAGTTGTATATTTAGCCCCTGAAAATAGATATAGAGGCATATTTGATGGGCATAAAACCTTTTGCTTGTCGGATGTGTTGAATATAAGATAAATTTCCATTTATGTTTAAACGTATTAAGAATAGGATTCTTCGTTATCTCGTTATAGCAATATATTTTATCATTATATTGGTTTGTGCTATACAATTGAATTTTTTGTGGCTTTTCGGTTATTCTCCGACAAAAAAGGATATTGTTATGCCAAGTGTTAATATTTCAACGGAGTTATATACCGCAGACAGTGTTTTAATCGGGCGGTATTTTGATGAGGATAGGAATCCAATTCCATTTGATAGTATTCCGAAGTCAGTGACGAATGCGTTGATCGCAACTGAGGATGTTCGTTTTTATAGTCATAATGGTGTTGATTTTTTCGGACTTGGGTCCGGTATTATCTCTACATTAAAAGGAGATAAGCGTGGCGCGAGTACCATTACGCAACAATTAGCTAAAAATCTTTATCGTACACGTTATAATAAGGCAGGCGGTTTGTTGACACGTCTTCCTGTCGCGGGCTTGGTGGTGACAAAGTTCAAGGAGTGGATGACGGCTTATAAATTGGAACAACGCTATTCCAAAAATCAGATATTGGAAATGTATTTAAATACAGTATCCTTTAGTAACAATGCGTATGGTATTGAGACTGCTGCAAAGCGCTATTTTTCAAAGGGGGCTAATCAATTGAATCAAAATGAAGCTGCTGTTTTGATCGGAATGTTAAAAGGTACGACCTTATATAACCCTATTCGCAATCCCGAAAATGCTTTTGTGCGGAAAAACACGGTTTTAAGCCAGATGTATAAAGGCGGTTTTTTGAAAAAAGAGGAATATGATCGTCTGGTTAAAGAGAAGATTGTTTTGAATACGAATAGTCAAGACCTGAATGCTGGGGGAGATTCTTACTTGCGTGCTGCTGTTGCTAAGTGGTTGGAGAAATGGTCTGAGGATAATAATTACGATATCTATACAGACGGTTTGAAAATTTACACCACGATAAATTCTAAGCTTCAAAAACATGCTGAAGAGGCTGTGGCGAAACAAATGGTCGAATTGCAGCAACGTCTAAATAATACCTGGGAAGGACAGGAGCCTTGGCGCGATTTATCAGGTAAGGTTATTCCGAACTTTTTGGATAATTTGGCAAAGAAAACTCCTTATTATGCTTTTTTAAGCAAAAAATATGCAAATACCCCGGATAGCATTAATTACTTCTTGAATAAAAAGAAGAAGATCGAAGTCTATAATTGGAGGGATGGTAGTAAGATCGAAAAAGATATGTCCACAATGGATTCTTTGAAGTATTATGCTATGATGCTAAATGCGGGAATGATGTCTATGGATCCATATTCGGGTGAAATTAAAGCTTGGGTGGGTGGTATAAACCATCAGTATTTTAAGTATGATCACGTGATGCAGGCGAAGAGACAGGCTGGTTCTACATTTAAACCTTTTGTATACCTGGCTGCTTTGGAGTCGGGGATGTCTCCGTGTGACAAGATTACAGATAAACCTGTTACAATCAAGATTGATAAAGGGGATTCTGTGGAGATATGGGAGCCAAAAAATGCTGACTGGAACTTTTCCTATCGTGAAATGTCTTTGCGTCACGCAATGGCGCGTTCAATTAATTCAGTAACGGTACAATTGACTGATATGGTTACGCCTGCGAAAGTAGTCGATGCAGCGCATCGTTGTGGTATTACGAGTAAATTAAATCCAGTTGCCTCGGTGGGTTTGGGACCAAATGATGTTTCTGTATTTGAGATGGTGAATGGGTACTCAACAATGATGAATCATGGCGAGCGTGTTACTCCTTTATTGGTGTCTAAGATCGAAGATCATGACGGTAATGTGATTGCGACCTTTCAGGCGGAACGTAAACAAGTTGTGGATAAGCAAGATGCCTGGTTGATGACCTATATGCTTCGTGGTGGCATGGAAGAACCTGGGGGTACCTCTCAGGGATTGTGGGAGTGGGACTTGTTTGATAAGGAAAATGAAATTGGAGGAAAGACAGGTACTTCGTCTGAATATGTGGATGGTTGGTATATGGGGGTGACGAAAGATTTGGTCACAGGTGTATGGGTTGGTTGTGACGAGCGGAGTATTCACTTTAAAAATTCCCATTCGGGAGAAGGTTCCCGTACAGCATTGCCGATATTTGGCGTATACATGGAGTCAGTATATAAAGATAAGCAGTTGGGGTATACGCAAGGTAAGTTTCCTAGCCCGACTGTCGAAATTACAAAATCTTACAAATGCGAAACTCCCCGCTATAGCGATCCAGAGCCAGAGCAGAGTGATTCTACGCAGGTAGAAGAGCCCGCTGATGAAGGATTAATAGGGCCACAGGAAGAAGGCGCTGAAGAAAATCATGTTGAGCGTAACCATACTGAAGGCGGAGATAACAGTGTTCAGTATGAAGGATTATTACCCTCGGAGAAGGATAGTAGCCGAAATTAAATACGACGCTTAAAGATTTATAATTAAAAATATAAGATGGCCGCCTAGTTTACTAAGGTGGCTTTTTTTATGCTAAGCGGCGTAGTGGGAATCTCTTTTGGTGAAAGCGTGGTGTTGCTGTGGGAAAAGGTTGTTCCAGTTTGGGTTGGATTTACGGATGAGCCTTTCAATCTGCATAGTTGTGAAATGCTGCAGATCGTTTATTTTTTTGTTGGCTATCTCCAAGCTAGTAAAAGCTTCTGTGTAGATTATCCGATTTAACCTTGGGCCTTGGTTGAAAATAAAGCTATTAGATTGCTCCAATTCCAATACTTTGCTGAATATGTTGGAACTAAGCCCAATTTCAAAGTGTTTACGATTGCTGTCTGTTAATATATATACAATAAAATTATTCATAATGCTAAATTATTTGGACGTTTAAAATATATTTACTAATTTTATTGGCACAATATTACTAATAAAATTAGTTTTTGCAAAATATTTTTTTGAAAAAATAATATGTCAAATATTTCGTCCAATCTAAAATTCCTTCGAAAAGGAAAAAAAATCACGCAGCAACAATTTGCTGATATTATGGAAATTAAACGTGCGTCGGTGGGTGCGTACGAAGAAGATAGGGCTGAGCCTAAATATGAGTTGCTGAAGAAGATTGCTGGATTCTATGGTTTGACTATGGATGAGTTGGCAAATGATGTTATTGATGAAAAATGGAAGCCGGTTCCCAAAAGCAATGCATCTAATTTAAGGGTGCTTAGTGTGACGGTGGATGCGGATGATCGTGAGAATATCGAACTCGTTCCGGTTAAGGCAAGTGCGGGGTATTTAAATGGGTATGGAGATCCGGAATATGTCGCTGAATTGCCTAAATTTTCACTTCCTATGTTTGGTCAGGGAACATTTCGTGCTTTTGAAATAAAGGGCGACTCTATGTTGCCATTACCTTCAGGATCCATTATCGTAGCGGAGTATGTGGAGAATTGGCATGATATTAAGCCTGGGAGTACCTATGTTGTGGTTTCTAAGGAGGATGGAGTGGTTTATAAACGTATCGCTTTTAAATTTAAAGAAGATAAAGGTTTGAAGCTTGTTTCCGACAATAAGACCTATGAGCCTTATTGGGTGGAGACTGCAGATATTCTTGAGGTATGGAAAGCAAAGGCTTTTATCAGTACGCAGTTGCCTGAGCCTACTCCAGAGCCGACAATGGAAACGCTGACAAGTATGATGGCGCAGATGCAGAAGACAATTAATGCAGTTGTGGATAGTTCAAAATAGTGAAAAATTAATTGCGTGTTTTGGCGTTGGCTACTTTGAAAGAATTTTAATGCACCCAAAAAGAGCGAAACATTGTTTTTATAAGGGGTAGAGGTATGTTGAATATAAAAACAATGTTTATAAGTTTGTTTTTTATTTTATAAAATGCTATATTTGCATATCTGAAAGGAAGGGGGCTCGTATTGCCCCCTTTTTTTAATTCAATTAATTAGCATTTCTAGAAACAGAACAATGCAGCATGTAGAAAAACGAGTTATTGAACTCATCGAGGAGAAAATAGCAGATCGCGAGGATTTGTTTATTGTCAGTGTGAAAATGCGTCCAAATAAAATTCTTGAGATTCTTTTGGATGGGGACAATGGGGTTAGTATTGATGATTGTGCACAGGTGAGCCGTCATGTTGGTTTTCATCTGGAAGAGGAAAATGTAATTGATAATGCCTATCGTTTAGAGGTATCATCCCCTGGAATTGATGCTAATTTTGTCAATATAAGACAGTATCAAAAGAATATTGGTCGCACAGTTCAGGTGAAATTGAACGATAATGAAAAAATTGAAGGCGCATTGTTGGCCGTAGACGATACGAAGATCAATGTTCTTCAAAAGGTAAAAGAAAAAGGTAAAAAAGCACAAGAGGTAGAAAAAGTACTTCCTTTTGATCAAATAAAAGCAACAAAAGTGGTAATTTCATTTTAATAATAATGAGTAACAGCAACATCAATCTGATAGACTCTTTTCAAGAGTTTAAGGAGTTTAAGAATATCGATAGACCTACTGTTATTACAGTATTGGAAGAGGTTTTTCGTAGTATGATCCGCCGCCGTTTTGGTACGGATGAAAATGTGGATGTTATCGTGAATCCAGATAACGGAGATTTGGAGATTTGGAGAACGCGCGTCGTTGTTGAAGATGAATTTTCAGAAGATGATGATCTTGAAATCGAATTGGCGGAAGCTAGAAAACATGATGAAGATTTGGAAGTAGGCGATGATTTTATTGAACAGATCACATTAGAAAGCTTTGGTCGCCGTGCAATTTTAGCTGCGCGTCAGACGCTTGTGTCTAAGGTTTTAGAATTGGAAAAAGATGAGGTCTTTAAAAAATATAAAGATAGAGAAGGGGAGTTGGTTATTGGTGAAGTTTATCAGATTTGGAAGAAAGAGATCTTGGTATTGGATGAGGACGGTAATGAATTAATTCTTCCTAAATCAGAGCAAATTCCAGCTGACTACTTCAAAAAGGGCGATGGTATTCGTGCTGTTGTACATAAAGTGGATATGATGAATAATAACCCAAAGATTATTATTTCACGTACTGCGCCTGCATTTTTACAACGTTTGTTTGAACTTGAGGTTCCTGAAATTTTTGATGGTTTGATTACGATCAAGAAAATAGTCCGTGAACCAGGAGAAAGAGCAAAGGTTGCAGTTGAGTCTTACGATGATCGTATTGATCCTGTAGGAGCTTGTGTGGGTATGAAGGGATCCCGTATTCATGGTATTGTTCGCGAATTGCGTAATGAGAATATTGACGTGATTAACTTTACAACGAACCATTCGTTGTATATCGCTCGTGCGTTGAGTCCAGCAAGGATTAGCTCAATCAAAATCGATGAAGAAAATAAGACTGCGGCTGTATATTTAAAATCGGATCAAGTTTCTTTAGCAATTGGACGTGGAGGACACAATATCAAGTTGGCTGGGAAATTGACTGGTTATGAAATTGATGTTTATCGCGAAAATGACGAGTTTGATGAAGATGTTGATATCGAAGAATTCAGCGATGAGATTGAAAGCTGGGTTATTGATGAATTGAAACGTGTAGGTTTGGATTCAGCGAAGTCAGTGTTGTCTCTGAGTGAGGAAGAATTGGTTAGACGTACCGATTTGGAAGAGGATACTGTTCGTGAGATTGTACGTATTTTACAAGCTGAATTTGAATAAAATTCAGCTCGTTAATTTTTTTCTATCTAACATTCGGAATAAATTGTTTATGGATGGAAAAAAACATATTTTTGTAATTATATTAAAATAGTTTATATTATAGATGACTGAAGGAAAAGGAACAAACTTGCTTAAAGCAGCAAAGGAACTCAACATCGGGATACATACCGCCGTGGAATGTTTAGTGAAAAAAGGATATGATGTAGAAGCAAAGCCTAACACTAAATTGAGCGGAGAGATGTATGGTGTGCTGTTAAAAGAGTTTCAGGGAGACAAATCACTGAAAGATGAAGCTAAACAAATTGTTATTGGCAAAATTCGTCGTGAGGAGTCGCCGTCCACTTCTCCTAAGGAATCATCTAAGAATGAGGATTTCGAAGATCATGATGAATCAAAGGAAATCTTGGTCAAGAATACGGTAGAAATCCCTTCTGTTAAAGAAGCTACTCCTGAAAAAGCGGAGGAACCCGTTCATCAAGGTGGAATGAAGGTGGTTGGTAAAATTGATCTTGACGCATTGCATAGAGGTGGAAGTAAGATCAAGAAGGAAGAGCCTGTAAAGGAAGAACCGAAAGCCGTCAAAGAAGTTCCTGTAGAGGTTAAAGCTGAAGCTAAGGTGGAAGAAAAGAAGGAAGCCGAAGTCAAAGCGCCTATTGTTGAAGCGAAAAAAGAAGAACCAAAGGTTATTGAGAAAAAGCCGGAAGCTGTAGTGCCAAACGCTGAAATTCAAAAGCCCGAAGTAAATAAAACTGAAGTAAAAGCAACTCCGGTTGTAGAGACAAAAACTGAACCTGTGAAGGTAGAAGACAAGAAAAAAGAAGAAACAGCACCTAAAGCTGTACCAGTAACTCCAATAGTGGAGCCTGTGAAAAAACAAGAAGATGAAATTATTTCTGCTCGTGCAGAAAGATTGACAGGGCCTAAAGTCATTGGTAAGATTGAATTACCATCTGCTAGACCTTCCCACAAACCGGTGGCTTCATCTTCAAATGCTGGAAATAATAATGAGAAACGTAAGCGTAAGCGTACGAATCCAAATGGTCCAGTAAACCCAAATGCGGGGCAAGGTCAAGGTCACAATAATCAAAACCGTGGACCGCGTGATGGTAACAATCCCAACAATCGAGACCAACAAGGTAACCGCGGTGGGAATCATGGTAACAACAACAATCCGAACAATCGTCAAGGACAAAACAGCAACCAACATCATGGTAGACCGGGACAAGGTGGTAATAGCCAACATCCAAGTAGACCAGGACAAGGTACGAGACCGCAACACGGAAATCGTTTTGATAATAGAGGAAAGGGAAGACCTGTTGAGAATAAGGAAGAGCCTACTGAAAAGGAAATCCAAGATCAAATCAAGGCAACACTTGCTCGTTTGAGTGGTGCAGGTAAATCTGGCAAATTTGCGCAACGTGCCAAATTGAGACGTCAGAAACGTGACGATGTTGCTCAACATGCTGAAGAAGCAGCAATGGAGCAAGAAATGATGGCGAAAGTATTGCGTGTTACAGAATTCGTAACTGCAAACGAATTAGCTAATTTGATGGACGTTCAGGTAACCCAAATTATTGCAACTTGTATGAGTTTGGGTATGTTTGTGTCAATTAATCAACGTTTAGATGCGGAAACTTTAACAATTGTAGCGGATGAATTTGGTTATCAGGTAGAGTTTATCAAACCTGAGGACGAGGAGACTGCTGAACTTGAGGAACCGGATAACGAAGCGAATTTGATATCAAGAGCCCCTATTGTAACGGTCATGGGACACGTTGACCATGGTAAAACATCTTTATTGGATTATATCCGTAAGGCGAACGTTACTTCAGGTGAGGCTGGTGGTATCACCCAACATATCGGTGCATACGCGGTGAAATTGGAGGATGGTCGTAAAATTACATTCTTGGATACTCCCGGTCACGAAGCTTTTACGGCTATGCGTGCCCGTGGTGCTAAAGTGACGGATATTGTTATTATCGTTATTGCAGCGGACGACGCAGTCATGCCGCAAACAAAAGAAGCAATCAACCACGCGCAAGCAGCGGGAGTGCCAATCGTATTTGCATTTACTAAAGTAGATAAACCGGGAGCAAATCCTGATAGAATCCGTGAGCAGCTTTCTGCGATGAATATCTTAGTTGAAGACTGGGGCGGTAAGTTCCAAGCGCAAGAGATTTCAGCAAAAACGGGAGAAAATGTTGACCTATTATTAGAGAAAGTTCTATTGGAAGCTGAGATGTTAGATCTAAAAGCTGATCCGACAAAACGCGCTGTTGGTTCAGTAATTGAAGCAGCTTTGGATAAAGGTCGTGGTATCGTGACAACGGTATTGATACAAAGTGGTACATTACGTGTTGGAGATCCAATTTTAGCGGGATCGCATTCAGGTAAGGTGAAGGCTTTGACGAATGAAAGAGGTGAACGTGTTAAAGAGGCAGGACCTTCTGTTCCAGTCCAAATCTTGGGTATGGCAGGAGCGCCAACAGCAGGGGATAAGCTTTATGTTCTTGAAAGCGAGTCTGAAGCTAGAACTGTAGCCAACAAACGTCTTCAGTTACAACGCGAGCAAGGCATGCGTGCAACTAAACATATTACCTTGGATGAAATCGGTCGTCGTTTGGCCATCGGTAACTTTAAAGAACTTAATATTATCGTTAAAGGTGATGTGGACGGTTCTATTGAAGCATTATCAGATTCATTGTTGAAATTGTCTACTGACGAGATCCAAGTTAATATTATTCATAAATCAGTGGGAGCGATCTCTGAATCAGATGTATTGTTAGCTTCTGCTTCCGATGCGATCATCATAGGTTTCCAAGTACGTCCAACACAGAATGCACGTAAGTTGGCAGAGAACGAGCAAATTGATGTACGTTTATATTCGATCATCTATGACGCGATTGATGAAATCAAGTCTGCAATGGAGGGTATGTTGGCTCCGAAATTTGAAGAGAAAATTGTTGCTGAGGTTGAAATCAGAGAAACCTTCAAAATTTCTAAAGTTGGTACGATTGCTGGATGTATGGTTCGCGAGGGGAAAATTAACAGAAACAATGATATCCGTGTAATTAGAGATGGTGTCGTTATTCATACAGGTAAGTTGGCATCTTTGAAACGTTTCAAAGACGATGTGAAAGAAGTTTCAATGGGGTATGAATGTGGTTTAAATATTGACCGTTTCAATGATATTCAAGTAGGAGATATTGTTGAAGCCTACGAACAAGTTGAAGTAAAGCGTAAATTGTAATCACTTAATTATACAGTAATAAAACAGAAAGCGGCATTGATTTAAATCAATGCCGCTTTCTGTTTTAACGTTCGTATAGTTCTATTGGAACCTGATCAGGATCAAAAAAGAATGTAAAGCGTTTATTTGTTAACTCGTCTATTCTGATCCCTTCATGTGATACACCTGCTTTTTCGAGCTTATTTAATTCTAGGTCGAGATTATCGACTTCAAATGCAAGATGTCTTAAACCGGCCGCTTCTGGAAAGCTAAGCCGATTGGGTGGTGATGGGAACGAAAAAAGTTCTATAATGTAATGATCATTGAGTTTGAGATCCAGTTTGTAGGAATCACGTTCCACACGATAGTATTCTCTAGCAATCTCTAGCCCCAGTATATCAGTATAGAATTTCTTTGAACGCTCATAGTTGCTACAGATAATGGCGATATGATGTATCTTGTTGAGGTTTAATTTCATTTTTAATCTTATCTCATTGCATTTGTTATACGAGGTTGTTCCTTAATGATATGGAGCATATACAGCTATTTTTACAATTTTTCATCTTATTTTGCTCTTTCATATTGTTTAGGCCAGTGGATGTCAGCATCTAATTCTTTGGCAAAATGTAATGGAAGATGTGGGTCATCAAGAAATCCCCGTGCGATTAAGATTAAATCTGCTTGCTTTTGTGCGATGATCTCGGCCGCTTGAATAGCTGTTTTGATTAAACCTACTGTGGCAACGTTATTCTTGGTATGTTCCTTAATCGCAATGGCGAAAGGGAGCTGATATGCTGGCCCGATATCTATTTTTTGATAGGAGACCAAGCCTCCGCTCGACACATCAATTAGATCTACCCCCAATGTATACAGTAGTTGTGATAAGGCTATAGACTGCTGTAAATCCCAGCCTGCTTCGGCCCAATCCGTTGCTGAAATACGTACCCATAAACTTTGGCTTGTTATTTCTTGTTTTACTCTTTTCACAATTTCAATAAGAAAACGTATCCTATTTTCAAAGGTGCCACCGAAAGAGTCTGTCCGTAAGTTGCTCAGTGGTGAAAGAAATTGATGGATCAGATACCCATGCGCAGCGTGGAGTTCAATAATTTCATAACCAGCTTGTATTGCTCTTTTCGTTGCTGTTCCGAATTGTTCAATCAGATTTTCAATGGCGTCTACATCAAGTTCCTGTGGTTCATAATCTCCAGCATGGAAAGGTATCGGAGATGGGGCGACTGTTTGCCATCCCTGCGGATCTGTCGGCGAAAATTGATTCCGCCCCAACCAGGGTTTATTACTGCTTGCTTTGCGGCCTGCATGAGCAAGTTGTATGCCCGGTATGGAATCATTTTCTTTAATGAACTCGGTTATTTCTTTTAATTTTTCGATATGCTGGTCGTCCCATAAACCAAGGTCTCCATCACTGATTCGACCTTCAGGACTAACTGCGGTTGCTTCTTGTATTACTGCTGCAGCTCCACCGATTGCAAATTGGCCCAAATGGACCAAATGCCAGTTATTAGCAAAACCATCCTTTGCGGAGTACTGGCACATCGGAGATACGACCAAACGATTTTTAAATTGCAGTTTTCCAATATTTACTGATGAAAATAATTGACTCATAATTGCTTGTTTATAGAAGGCAGGAGCAAGGAATACTCCTGCCATGATCAATTCTTTGTTTTGTAGAGAGAGGCCGTCAAAAGCCTTTATTTAAATCCTTGCGAACCGTGGTTCAACTGTTAAGGATTTGTAGACCATAAAGATGCTGATTTTAGCATTGCTCTTCTTGGCAGTTTTAAATTGGCAACCACCAACTCCGCGAAATCTTCAGGTTGGAGAACTTTCTCCGGATCGCCATCGGTGAGTCCAAGATCTTTGGACATATCTGAGGCAATCGTACTTGGCATTAGCGTACATACACGGATATTGTTTTTTCGTACTTCCCGCATTAAAGAATCGGCGAAACCGATGACGCCAAACTTTGAGGCACTATAAGCGGAAGTGGTGGCGGCGCCATTTAATCCGGCTGTCGAAGATACCATAATGATATCGCCTTGATTCTTTTCAATCAGTTGTGGAAGGATAGCTTTTGTAACAAAGTATGTACCCAAGAGATTTGTCTGAATGATCGATGTCCAATCGGCAACGTCCATATCGAGCACAGCGGAAAATGATGCCACTCCAGCATTGTTAATTAATATATCAAAGCTACCGAAAGTGTTTTTCAATTGCTCGATCTCCTGCTGTACAGCACTATAATTTGATACGTCAAAGACGGCATAAGTGACCTCAGTGCCTAGCTCGGCAAGTTCCGCGACAGTATCCTTCAAAGCAGCTTCATTTCTCCCGGTAATTGCGATATGAACACCTTCTTTCGCTAATGCATAGGCCACCGCCTTTCCTAATCCCCGCGCACCACCTGTAATTAAGGCTCTTTTTCCTGTTATATTTTCCATAACATAAAAATAGGTATGATCTTTTTTATTCGTGTCAGATGAACCTCAAAAAGGTAACTTATTTTGCCTTTTTGAGGATATTTTCGATGATGGGGTAGGTGTTGGCCCTGATGTCCTCAAATTGGTCCACATGACGCCATTCCGCTTTTGTAATATCTTCTGCGGTTTGTGGAATCAATTTAGGGACTTTGTTGACGCCCATTTCGTACCAGTTTGTTGCTTTAAGGACAAATTCTCCGTTTCGCAAAAAATAGGTGTGGTACGATGTGGTAATTTTCTTTCCTAAGTAGTTGATTTTGATACCACATTCCTCTTCGACTTCGCGTACTGCTGCTTCCCGCATTTTTTCATTGTCTTCCACTTTACCCTTAGGAAGATCCCATTTTCCTAGTCGGAAGATAAAAAGATAATCCCCATCTCCGTTTTTGACCAATCCACCAGCTGCTTTGATGATCTTAATTTTGTTTTTCAAGTTTTGAAATACAGTTTCAAAATCCTTGTTAATGTAGAGATATGTTTTTGGAACTTTATCAATTTCAGATTGTTTGAAAAGTTTTTGGAGGTCAATCTCTTGAAAACTAATTGTTTGTGGGTTTTTGGTTTTCGATGGAACAAAATCTGCTAAAATTAGCACGGTTTCGTTCATATAAATTTTATAAATTTGCGCCATGAATAATTTAAATGAGGTTGAACAAAAAGTTGCTGAATCCTTATTGCAAATTAAAGCAATAAAATTGCAACCTAAA